>QWCE01005400.1_pt1 | contig 11746 bp, 9 predicted proteins | sample 1972531 | NCBI WGS metagenome assembly QWCE01 (sample SAMN09866716, study PRJNA288562) | Human gut metagenome isolate term4_stool, whole genome shotgun sequencing... | reverse complement strand
CTTGCAGATACCACGAGTCACACCACCGTTATCAGACAGCGTGTTCTTCAGAACGAAACCAGCCATGCAGGACTTGCCGCCATTCACCAGATACTCATGAACGGCCTTGAAGCCTTCCTTGCCATAGTAATCGTCTGCGTTAATGACGATGAACGGGGTATCGATTACTTCCTTCGCTGCAAGCACAGCCTGACCAGTTCCCCACGGCTTTGTACGGCCTGCCGGAAGTTCTCCCGGAATATCGTTGATATCCTGGAAAGCATAGTCCACAGTTACATTGTGAGCGGAGCAGATAGACGCAATGCGGTCACCAATGACCTCTTTGAACTCCTTCTCGATATCCTTACGGATAATAAATACCACATGGTTGAAACCTGCTTCAATGGCATCATGAATCGAATAGTCCATGATGATATGACCAGCATCATCCACCGGCTCCAACTGTTTTATTCCTGTTCCAAAGCGGCTACCGATACCAGCAGCCATGATAAGTAATGTTGTTTTCATAATTCTCTATCCTTCGCTAATAAAAGATCAATCTGTTAATTTACAGGTTAAGTGTCTTTTGGGGCTTCTTTATTAGTAATATTCCAACAAAAGTCAAAACGCAATATATAAGTCCACCTATACACACTTCAACTACAAGTCGCAGAAATAAGCTATTAATTGTGATCTTATCTTTTACTACATCAACGACCATGTTCATCACTATTCCAGCAATTACAAATAGCATTCCCGGAAGAATCACCTTATCAAACTTAATAACGCATTTTGAAAACACTGCATAAAGAAAAAGGACAATTGTTTCTGCCACCAATGTTCCTATTACTGCTCCCATTGCCCCATATGTTGGAATCAAAATATAATTGAGTATAACATTTACAATCGCAGCAACAATAACAGAAATATTAAATTCCTTATCTTTTTCCATCGGAATAAGATATTGTGTTCTCAGAATATTTGATATTGCTTTAATTATTATAACAATCGACAACCATTCCAATAATTCAGCGCACCGCATATATCCTTTGCCAAAGAAAAAAGGAATAAAGTCCGTATCAATTGCTTTAATCCCAAAACACAATGCTATTCCTGCCCAAAGTGATAAAATAATCGATGTGTTTACATATCTCTCAATTTTATTTGCATTATTAGAAATACTCAATGCTGAAATACGTGGAAGCATAACAACACCAAGACCATTGATGAGTCCCATTGGAATATTTACTATTTTATCTGAATTAGTATAATACCCCAATTCTTTCCATGTACTCATTGCTCCGAGCATTATCTTGTCTGTATAATGAAATAGTGCTAGGGATACAACTGGAACAAAAAGCATCAAATTGGGCTTAATATGGCGTGAAATATCCCTTAAACAAATCTTTGTTGTCTGTATATACCTCGGCAGTTGAATCCATAGAATCAAGCTGCTGATCAACATACCACCTGCCATAACAATTGTGTACGTATTGAGATCAGCTGGACTCTTGACGAAAATCAAGATACATGCGATTATGGCAATCTTCACCACAAAACTTCTTTGCGTTGTTGTTTTAAACTCCTCAATTCCAAAGTAGAACCAACTAATATCCAATCCAACTGATAGAATATATAGCCATTCAATGACAGCATTTAGTTTATACTCGCCACCCCAAAATGGAATACTCGCAAAATATACAATGCTAACTAAGATAAGCATTCCAACCTGCATTAGCATCATCTCTAAAAAAGTCTTGCTCAGTTCTTTCTTACCAGTAGACCTTACTTTTGCTATAGTTCTATTACCATAATTAGCCAGACCAAGTATCGCAAATATTCCAAAATAATATGCAATAGAGTAATAATAAGAGTACACACCATACATTTCATTTCCCAAAGTTCTTGCTATGTACGGAGACGTAATCAATGGGCTTATGACCATTAACAATTGATAGGCACTTTGGTAAATCAAATTTTTCTTGAGGCTTTTCACTAACTTTCACCTCCATTCAAGTATGTATTTTTATTATTTTGATATAACAATATTGAAAGCAATATCAAAGAAGTGTTCATAAGAATGGACGCACTGTAGGATTCTACTATCGTATATATTGCATATATAAGAACAATAAAAAACTCAATATAATATCGCTGTCTAAAGAATTTCTTCATCAAGGCAGTGTTCGCAAGTATATATACCAGCAAAACAACCAGTCCATACTGAAATCCTATAAAAACAAAACCATAGTCAGTCTTTATATTTCCGTTTCCAAAGAGAGTCAATATATTTGTAGTCAAAATTGCTGTTCCAGTTTTAAATCTGGATAAAAACGTTCCCAATCCCTCATATTTCATTAAGGTATTTATAAAATATGGTGTAGCAAAGCTTAACACCGCAAGGAAAGGATATGAATAGCATAATGACTTGCCGAACGATTTAAAAATCTTATAAATAACTTTGCTTTTAATTGCCCACACGCATAGTACAAGTAATGATGCCATTAGAAAGCCAGCTCTTGAATTTGTGTACGAAAATATAAAGATATTATAGAGTTCAAGCAGTATAAACATCCATGTTTTTAAATTCTTATAGGACAAAAACAATAACACATATATAACAAATAGTGTATAATGTGTTGCGTTTGGCTGTCCATAGCCTAATGCATATCTTACAGTATGAATATTGCCAGAATCATATCTTACAAGAACTTGTCGATCGATTACATTTGCTAAGGCTAACGAAGTTCTCACAAAAAACATTCCAAATTTAAGCCAAAAACTATACCTAAATAATTTTCTTAAATCAATATCCTTTGCTGCACAAATGGACATTATAGTTAAAAGAACTGCTGCATCTCTTGTTTTTATAAAAACAAGTAGACCTAGTATTAATAAAATTCCTGATATAACCAGTTCCTGTTTTTTCCATTTAGTAGCGATCAGTTTAGAAATTGCAAATACAGTTGCAACCCAAGTAATTGCAACCATTGCCGGATTAGAAGATGTCATGCCAAGACCTTTTCCAATGAGCAATAGTGTCCAAAAAATATAGAATAGTGCTTTCGTTCCTGAAATTGTTAATTTATTCATTTCGCATTCAATCCTTTTGTAGATATGACACCACTTCTCTATATAAAATTCAGCAGTTTTATCGAATTTTATTCTCAACTCTTTTGAGCAGTCTCCTAATTTCAAACAATCTATTTTCTATCACATGCGACTTTATTTGATTTTCATCACTCGTTATATGACATGGTGCCACAAAATAATATTTGTCATAATTAATATCTTTTTCTATTTCAATTGCACGTTTTTGAAAATGTGCGCACAAAACCTCTCTGTTCATATCCTGGCCTTTTAATTTCATTTTTCCGTTTTCATATGCAAAATACAGACCTTTATGTTTTTCCATTCTATTAATTTCAAATTTGCCCTTATTAACATTTATATCTGCACTACACACTTCATCAAAAATTGCCACATTATTTTGTAGCATTATTTGCGACATCCCGCCCCCACAATGACCAGCCCATTCATCAAAACAACAAGACTTTTCACTTTGAAATACATTTTTCCAATCTTGGCAGCCACACACCGGAAGTGTTCTGTAGAAAGCATTAACTTCCGATGAATTTTCGTAAACGCTGCAATGTCCTCTTGAAAAAATTCGTTTATATTTTGTTAGTACATCATCCGTGACAAATTTCCGTATATCACCCCATATTAAGTCAACATCACAATGCCCCCAATAGTCATAGCCCACCAAATAGTCAGAAAAAATTTCACCAAAGGCAGGTCTAAAATCACAAAACTTATATGGAGCACTAATTGACAGGGGAAAATCATAATGCTTTTGAAACAGTTCTTTCATCTGTTCAAAGCTCATATAATGCACTTTTACATTGTCTGGATAATTGTATTCCGTACAGTCATCTGTAAAAACAAGGAAATCCACGCTCGGATTTCTTCTACATGACTCCAGCCATAATTGGAAATATACTGGGAGATTGCCCCCCCATGGTATAACAAATGCTATTGATTTCATTTTAACCCTCTCGTTTATCATCCAGCTTCTTATAACTCTCCATAAATGAATCAGCCAATTTATCCCAAGTATATTGATCAGCAATGGTGTCGTGCGCTGCTTCTTTAACAGCGTTCATTTTCTCTGATGTAACCTCGGATACCACATTGGCCCATTTGCTCGCGTTTTCATCCTGAAGAATATAACCATTCCTACCGTTATCAATCAGTGTGCTTGATCCGCCATTATCCGTTGTCAGCACAACAGTTTTGTAATACATGGCTTCGAGAAGTACCATTCCAAAAATCTCATATTTTGTTGGAAGCAGGAAGAAATCTGCCAGATTATAAACGTCAGATAGGTACTTCTGTTCCATCTTCTCCTGATATACAATATTTTCCCGTATACCAAGTTCTGTTGCATGCTTCCAGCATTTTTCTGTGTAATCTTTATCTCCTGTACCAATCATATACAAGGTTGCATTAACACTTTTTTTCAGAATTTCAGCAAAAATATCAAATATGAATGGAATGTTCCGTCTCTCTTCAAAGCGACCTATATACAAAAGCTTTACTTTTTCATCTTTACACATTTCCAAAAACAACGGTTCACTACATTCAGTTTTTCCGTTTGAAAGCATCTGGGTGTCTATTCCGACACCTATTGTTTTTACATTAGAGGCTTTTATGCCTTTGCTCCCCAGAAATTCCTGAGCAAGCTTACTTTTTGTTATAAAATGTGTTCCAATCTTCCGATATCTATTTAGGAAGAACAAATCAAATACCGTACACATCAAGTTGTATCGTTTATTAAATGGCGTATAATATGGACCATGATAAACAATATGTTTCTCTGGATACTTTTTTGCTAGAATCCATGATTGCATTTGATTGTACTCAGCTGTTTGCAGCACATCATATTGTGCAAACAATTCATCACATCCGGAATACACGGTATTTTTTAACGCCGTTTTTCCGTGTTTATAAAAAACAGTCACTTTTCCTCTGTCATCAACGGGGATAGCAACTTCTTTTTCATCCTTGTCCGTCCAAAAAACAATATCACAAACATTACCCTTTCGAACCAATGCTTTTGCCAGTCCAACCTCTTGGATGTTGTATGTATTTTTTTCCACATCCATATAGCTTGGATAATTTCTAATAATGAGTATTTTCATAAGCTATGTTCCCTCACTGCCTGCATGCCCTCTATAAAAATGCAGACTTTCCAATATTTTTTATTGTGTGACACAACTGCATTTATCACTTAGTAGCTTGCTCACTTTACCCTCAAGCGACTTAAAACAGAAAGCAACTGGTAAATCGGTTATTACAAGCACTATCAAATTAGCTACTACATCGTGCATAGAAAAAATAACGGGTTGCAGAAATTTATAAATCAGCCAACTGTGAGTCAGCCACATATAAGTACTATTTTTTCCTAGCAGCAGTAATCCTTTTTTCATTATTCCGGTAATCGGGACACAACAAAATGCTGCTATAAAGCATGGTACTACAATTGGAAGAAAGAACGATTGTGGTATATTACTAAACATAAATGCCCACGCGCTAAATCCGAGTATTCCAAATTTTGCAACCGCTGGTCTATTAAACACATCCAGTTTCTTACATATATAGCCGCTGATGAAAATCGGTTGCTTAATCAAAAAAGTATATGGAATCCATTCGAGCGTATTGATTTTTTCTGCTGTCGGAATTAACACTTTCATATCATATCCAGCAATCATCAATAATCCGGAAATCAATGCTACCAGTTTCAAATTGTTCAAGACCTTCGTCTTTTCCAAAACTCGCGCATAGACTTCAAGCAACACATAGAGCGAAACAAACCACCATTCTCCACAATAGCTAAAGTAAAATCCCGACAGATTCAGTCCCAATTCAGTAATTTTGAAATCCAGCTTTCCAAGAAAAAGTGCAAGAGGGAAAAAGAACAGTGCTACCAGCCAGATTTTCTTATACAGTCCACCTATTGTCTTCAGCAAAGACTTTTCCGAGCCTTGCTTGATGGCAAACCCATATCCAGCTATAAAGATAAAAATCGGTACGCATATACTACTCAACGTAAGCAGGAACTGCGTTACCCCCCCCCAATAACTCCGTATAATAATTTCCATTCTGGATAAGATTGTCGTGTCCATAGAGATGTAGCCAGAACATAAAGATAATTGCAACACCTTTTAGCTCAAGACTTTTTTCCTTATTAAATCGGTCTTCCATTACTTTCTCCCACCATTACAATTTCCATTGCTTATTTTACATTTCGTTGTCACTTGTCTTGCGCATTCCAATAAATCTTGCTGGAACACCGCCCCAAATTTCATTGTCTCCAATCGAATTTAACAGAACAGCATTCGCCCCAACTACAGCATTTTTACCTATAACAAGCGTCCCTTTCTTGCATATCAGCTTTGCCCCAGCACATATACACGCTCCTTCTTTAAGAAGGAATCCTTTAAACTCTGAAGGAGAGTCTTTTTCGGATTTATAAACGTCAGCACGTCCCAGCGTGACATTCTGATAAATTCTCACATTATCTTCAATGATCGTGTTATCATGAATCACCGTTCCGATAGCGTTATGTGGGAAGCTGACATTGTTCCCAATAACAACACATCTCGGAATATCAACCCCCAGGAGATAATTTAGTTCTTTCGCTACCCCCCCCAGAATCGGAACTTTATACATCTTTACGAGTTTTTCTACCTTTAACAACATTTTTGTATTCTCCAGTTATTTGTTACAAGCAATCAATTCCTGCATTTAGAAGTAGCCTTAATAACCTTATTGGGATACAAAAAGAACTCTAAATATTTTGTTTTCTTCATAACCCACGCAGCTACAATCGGTCCTACAAAACTGATTCCAAGTCCTAGTACAACATGAGCTGCTGCATTCGTAACACCTACCTTCAGTAGGACAGCTCTTGTTGGTGCCGCGAACAGCGTATGCATCAGAAAGATTGGCAAAGAACAACGGCACATGGAAATAATAGATCGTCGTATTGAACCACTTATACAAGTCATTCGCTGGCAAAATATTCGCCTTCGTCGTACTCTGAAAGAAATGTCCCAGTACGACCAGTATGCAGGCAATGACTTTTACATCATCGACCCATTTTTTCTTGTTCGTACCGCTGTCTGTTCACTCATTACTTCGTCTCCATCTGCTGTGCAATATCAGCATCCACGATTTCCTCGCCGGTCTTATGTTTCAGCTGCTCTTTACTTGCCTCACTCAGACCGTTATTAATCACACAGTTCATATCGCAGGTGCTGCACTTATCGAGTTCCTCTTTGGTGACTTTGCCATCACGATAATCACGGCAAATCTTCAGCTCATACATGCTGTACGGATGTTTGGTGAACAGAGCCTTAAACTTGTGCACCAGAACCCAAGTAGCGGGCTTCCAGATGTACTTATGCATCGCCGGAGAAACAGAACCGATCATCCAGCAGTCACGGTCGCAGCAACGAACCTTTGCACGAACCTTCTCGGCCTCCGGGCTGTTCCACAGCTCGTCCCAAGTCTGATTGTTCAGGTTGCCCATGACTTCTTTATCCTTGGTACCATTGCAAGGCATAACATCGCCATACGGGTCGATGAAGAAGGTATCGAAGCTCATATCGCAAGGCAGCAGACGCTTCTGGCCGTAGATGTAATTGATCAGACCGTGGTTAAAGTAAGCACGGAACCACTTCTTCGGGCTGTTGCTGCGGAGCAGTTCATTGACCAGATTCTCGAAGTTCTTTGCGACCATAGAACGATCATGGATGATGTTCTTTGCCTCAACGAAGTAGAAGCTGTTATGCAGAGAAGCGGTAGCGAACTCCATACCCATCTCATCGGAGATTTTGTACAGAGGCACCAGGTCAGGAGCGTTCTTGTCCTGAACAGTCATACCAAAGCCGACATCTTTCATGCCCATCTCACGCAGCTTTTTCAGTGTGCCGTAACCACGCTGGTAGCCGTTCTGCAGACCACGGATCTCGTTATTGGTCTGTTCCAGACCCTCGATAGAGATACGAATACCGATCTGCGGGAACTCCTTGCACAGGTCAACGATACGGTCGGTGAAGAAACCGTTCGTGGAAATAACGATACGGTCAGACTTCTTGTACAGTTCACGCACGATATCTTTCAGATCAGTACGGATGAATGGCTCGCCGCCGGTGATATTGGTAAAGTACATCTTCGGCAGCTTCTTGATGGTTTCGATGCTGATTTCCTCTTCCGGCTTGGAAGGTGCTTTATAACGGTTACACATAGAGCAACGAGCGTTGCAGCGGTAAGTAACGATGACCGTACCATTTAACTTCTTTTCTTCAGACATGATTAACTCTCCTAATTCTCTCTTTTAAGAACGTTTCGACTTTATTTAAGAACCACTTGGCACATACCGAGAACACAACCGAGCCGCAGATGACTGCAACAGCTGTGAAAATATATGCCAGCAGACCATTTTCAAATAGATGAATGAGGTGTAACTTCTCAAGCACACGATAAATTACCATGTGGCACAGATAAATCTCGAAGCTGATACCACCGAGGAACTTGGCAACTGGATTGACCAGTACCCCCCCCCGCTTGCATCCGAGGGTATAGACCAGTGCTGCCACACAGAAGAACAGCATCGTGAGTGTAGAACCGCCTAACGCAAAATACGCAACCGTGGTAATCAGCAGGACCGCTCCGGCGATAACCTTGTGCTTCGATGCGAACTCTGCCAGTTCCTTCCGATAGAGGAAGATCAGACCGCCTGCGATAAAGTAAATCGCATCGTAGACGATATTAGTCCTTCCAGCTTTGAAGTAATTAGCGCACAGCCAGTTAAACACCAGTGCCACCACCGCGACCCTCCATGCTCTCTTCTTGTTTCCAATCAGGAAACAGAAGAACGGGAACAGCATGTAGAACACAAAAATGACTGCCAGTGTCCAACTCACACCAATAACCGAAATCTTAGCATTCGGCAGAAGCCCCTGACACAAAGTCAAGTTTGCAAAGACTTCAAATAGTGATTCTTTGCTCGGTGAAATCACAAAATCCAACGCACAAAGAAGTGCAAAATACGGCCAGATCTTGATGTACCGTTTCTTGTAGAAATCCTCTACGCTAATCTTCTGGTCAACAATTTTCTGGTAATAGCCACAGCACATACCAAAACCGCTGACCATCATAAAAAGGAAAACGAGGTTTGTGAAAGATGGTATTAGCCGTTCGAACACAAATCCTCCTATCCCATATTCTCCATTTGCTAGGATGTGCATCAGTGCAATGCCAATGATGGCATATGCCTTTAACCCATCTATTCCTTCATATCGTTCTTTTTGCATATCCACCTCTTAATCACGCTGGAAAATATCGCGTGTATAGACTTTTTCTTTCACATCATCCAGGCACTTGTCGTAACGGTTTGCAATGATAGCGTGGCTCATTTCCTTAAACTTAGCCAAATCATTAACCACAACGCTGCCAAAGAAGGTGTCGCCATCTTTCAGAGTCGGCTCATAGATAATCACAGTTGCGCCTTTTGCCTTGATGCGCTTCATGACACCCTGAATGGAGCTCTGGCGGAAGTTGTCGCTGTTGCTCTTCATGGTCAGGCGGTACACGCCGATGGTCACAGACTTCTCCTGCTTCTCATCGTATTCGTTGTCCTCGTCATAGCCGTAGTAGCCAGCCAGCTTCAGGACGCGGTCGGCGATGAAGTCCTTACGAGTTCTGTTGCTCTCGACAATAGCTTCAATCAGGTTCTCCGGCACATCGGCATAGTTTGCCAACAGCTGCTTGGTGTCCTTGGGCAGGCAGTAGCCGCCGTAACCGAAGGACGGATTATTGTAGTGACTGCCAATACGAGGATCGAGGCAAACACCGTTGATAATCTGCTGGGTGTTCAGCCCCTTGCTCTCTGCATAGGTGTCCAGTTCGTTAAAATAAGCCACGCGCAGAGCCAGATATGTATTGGCGAATAGCTTAACTGCCTCTGCCTCGGTGAAGCCCATGAACAAGGTGTCGATGTTCTCTTTGATGGCACCTTCCTGCAGCAGACCGGCAAATTCGTGTGCTGCTTCGACCAGACGCTCATCATTCAAGTCCGTACCAACGATGATACGGCTCGGATACAAATTGTCATAAAGAGCCTTACTCTCTCTTAAAAATTCCGGGCTGAAGATGATGTTCTTGCTGCCGAACTTCGCACGCACAGATGCGGTATAGCCCACAGGGATCGTGGATTTGATGACCATAATGGCGTTCGGGTTATATTCCATGACCAGCTTGATCACAGCTTCGACCGCAGATGTATCAAAGTGCTGGGTGTGGCTATCGTAGTTGGTAGGTGCCGCAATAACGACAAAGTCCGCACCAGAGTATGCAGCCTTTGCATCCAGTGTTGCGGTCAGATTCAGTTCTTTCTCTGCAAGGTACTTTTCAATGTAGTCATCCTGAATCGGAGACTTGTGATTATTGATCAGTTCAACTTTTTCCGGCACAATATCTACTGCCGTCACCTGATGATGCTGACTCAGCAAGGTTGCAATCGAAAGCCCCACATAACCTGTTCCGGCCACAGCAATTTTATAATTCTTCATCTTTCTTTTATCCTCCGTCACAAAGGCTATTTGTTAATTAGCCTTGATACACCTTCATAATTTTCTCGTAATACTCATCGATGGTATCGAAGCTGATGTCCTTACAGTTCGCACTGTACTCCGCACACAGCTTCTCATCACCCCAGAGCTTCTCGATCTTCTTCTTCAGATCTTCGGCATTACTGCTTTCAAACAGCTCACCGGTCTTGCCAACCTGAATCAGCTCCGGGATGCCACCAATGTTCGCTCCCAGCACCGGTGTACCATACATCTGGGATTCCATCACAGAGAATGGGCAGTTCTCATACCACTCAGACGGATAGATGGAGAATCGTGCCTCACGGATGAGTTTTTCCAGTGCCTCGCCCTTTTGGAATCCAACATTCTTGATGTTCTTAATACCGTTTACTGTCTCTTCCAGAGGACCAGTACCGGCGAAGATGAACTGTACATCCGGCAGATCCTTGCAGACCTTGATGAGCGTGCCGATGCCTTTCTCCTCGGAGAAGCGGCCAAAGTAAAGGACGTAGTCTTTTTTCTCCGTCTCTTTCCACTCCACCTTGTCGATGAAGTTGTGCATTGCCACGGTCTTCGTTGCAAACAGCGGATTCGTATCCATCTTGGTTTTCAAGAATTCCGAGCAGCAAATAATCTTGTCAATGTACTTGTATGCTCCGTTCCATTTCCAGAACTCCGCCTCCATCATGCCAACGATAGATTTTGCAGTAGAACCGTGAACACATTTTCCCTTTACACAATTCATGAAATGACCGCCGAGGCACTTCTCACAGTTCTCATGTGTGATAGGGTTCTTTAATTGATGGTTCGGGCAGACCAACTGGTAGTCATGTGCCGTGAAGATGATCTTACAATCTCTTCCGGTCTCCTTGCGCCACTTCACGATTTCCAGAATGATGGAAGGTGTCAGCTGGTAGTTAAAATTATTCAGGTGACAGACATCCGGCTTGAAGTCGTCCAGAACTTTTCTCAGCTGCACCCGTGCTTCCTTGCTGTAGATGGTCTTGATCGGGTAGGTCAGCTTGCTCAGTTTGCTGCCGCCGTGGAAGTCCATACCAGATGTATAAGCATTGACCCGGTTGCCCACGCAGCGGCCTTCATGCTCCATA
>QWCE01009239.1_pt1 | contig 11752 bp, 8 predicted proteins | sample 1972531 | NCBI WGS metagenome assembly QWCE01 (sample SAMN09866716, study PRJNA288562) | Human gut metagenome isolate term4_stool, whole genome shotgun sequencing... | reverse complement strand
ATTTTCTAGAAAAGTGCTGAAAGACAGGGGGAAAGCGGACACGATGTCCGCGTCAGCCGATTGTCGACATGGATGTCGACTGTAGGCGGCCCCGTCATGCCGAGAACCACTCATCACTTTTCGTAGAAAATTCACATCCGGAGACCTTACATCGAGACATGTGTATCGCATGCTCCGGGAGTTCGTGGATTTTACCAATGTATTTCACTAACTCTCAATTTAATATACAATTTTACAATTTTGTAAAGAGTAAACGGTTTGACAGAAGGGGGAGAAACGCTTACAATTCAAGTAGTTATACAGGCTGTGGCACAAAGGAGACGGGCAGGAATGGAGAATCGGCGAGAGGAATTTCTGAAAACAGTATGTCAGATCTATATGGCTGCCGTTCTGGTCGTGTTGCCGCTGTACTATATTCCCGGAAATGGATATGACAAATTGGGCGATAGCAAATATTATTTATATCGCAATATCTCTCTGATCTGTATGGGGATTTGTCTGGCGGTACAGATCATCGCTGTGGTAAGAAGCTGCCGGATGGAAAACAGCAGTAGTTCCGGTATGTATATGAGAAAAACCGGGGGAAAAATAATCAGATGGTGCAGAGAGCATAGTGTTGTGACGGCCGTCTGTTTATATGGATTTTGCGCATTATTGTCTGCCATCTGTAGTTCTTACGGAAGGACCGCCTGGGTCGGAGAACGGGAATGGTACATGGGCGCTGTCACCATCTGCCTGATGGTAGGCGGATTTCTGATGGCAGCGGATTACAGCGGACAATACATCCGGATTTTATATCTGGGAGAAGCAGCGTCTGTCATAGTGGCACTCATAGGATTGCTCCAAAAACTGGGTTATGATCCTCTGGGACTGCTGAAGGGCTATGTGGTAGGGGACTGGGAATATACACATATGCTCAGTACTTTGGGAAATAATAACTGGCTCAGCGGGTATTACAGTGTGATGCTTCCTCTGTCACTGTCACTTTTTTGTAAGGCTGCGGAAGAGGGGAGAAGAGCTGCTTCCATTTTGCTTGGAGGCGGTAATGTCCTTGTGGTGATGATGTTGTTTTTACAGGGAAGTGACGGTGGTGTGATGGTGGCATGTGTAACACTGTGGATATGTTTTTGGAGCAGTCGTAAAAAAAACGGACTTTGGGAGCCGCTGCTTGTCCTACTGTCCGGAGTCTGCGTTGGAATGTTACTGTGGGGAAAGATGATGCAATCCCGGGGAACCTATGATATTTTATTGCAGGATGGTATTGCAAGAAAAATGGCAGTATGGCAGGGATGGTTTCTGCTTGCAGTAGTGTGCCTGTTATTCTGTGGGATACATTATGCTCTTCCGGAAAAGAAAAAGAGGGCGCTACAGATCGGAGCACTGTGCGGCAGTCTGTTGTTGGCTGTGGGTGTGATAATATGGTATATTTTGAAACTGCAGGGCAGCGATTTTGTGGAATGGGGCAATCGCCGGGGGATGTTATGGCAGATGGCATGGCAGGGTTTCTGCCGGGGAGATCTTAAGCAGAAGCTGCTGGGGGCCGGACCGGATTGCTTTGCAGGTTATTTGGAACAAGTGTTACCGGGAGGCACGGTACTATTTGACAAAGGCTATTTTGCCGATTCGATTTTTACGAATGCACACAATGAATGGCTTACCACGTTGATCAACCTGGGGGCGCTGGGAACTACTGCTTATGCAGCCGTATTTCTTACAGCATTGCGGAAATACCGCAGAAATTCCATGGCGATCATGCTGCTTTTTACTTATGGAATGCATTCCCTGATCAGCTTTCAGCAGGTATTGAATACCCCTTTCTTTTTTCTGTTGCTGGGGGTATGCGAAGCTGAACAGCGCATGAATCAGCAATATAATACAGATACACATGAGGAGTCTATAGAAGTCGGATGAAAAATATTTGGAAAATTTTCACAAAAGATGTCAAACAATTAGTGAAACAGCCTTTTGCACTGATCATAATTATTGGGTTGTGCGTGATCCCATCACTGTATGCCTGGTTTAATATTTTTGCCAACTGGGATCCTTATGCCAATACCGGCGGGATTCCCGTAGCAGTGGTGTCATTGGATCAGGACTACACGTTAAAGGATGGTTCCGTGGTAAATATGGGAGAATCCGTTCTGGAGAGTCTGCATTCCAATACCAGTGTAAAATGGATTTTTCCGGACACAGAGGAAGAAGCAGAAGAGGGTGTGGAAGCAGGAAAATATTATGCTGCTATTGTGATCACCGATAAGTTTACATACAGTATGTATAATGCATTTTCGGATGATTTCGAGAATCCGGCGCTGATCTATTATCAGAATCAAAAGAGCAATGCCATTGCTACGAAGATCACGGATACGGTAGCGGGAACGTTACAGAACACCATTAACGAGACATTTATTAAAGTGGCAGCCACTACCATTTTTGAAGAGAGCAATTCCGTATCGGCGCAGGTGCAGGGCGGCAGTTACGTGGATGAATTCCGTGCGGATCTCACGGAACTTAACGACAATCTGAAAGAATACAGCGCGATGATCGATTCCTTCCGCGCGGGGAATACCCGACTGGAAGCTGCGATCACCCATGTAAATTATGAAATCCCGGCAATGCAGAAGAAACTGGATGCGACGACTGCCAGCCTGAACCAGAGCAGTCAGAATCTGTCTTCGACCCGGGACACGCTGGCTGATTTCAGCAATAATATTGATACTTCCATGGCAAATATCAACAATTCCCTGGAAAATATGAAAAAGACGCTGGATGCCAGTAAACTGGCGGATGATACAGCGCAGATGACCAAAGATCTGAACAAAGTGGCGAGGGATACCAATACCCTGAACGGACAGGTGAATGATCTGCTGGCAGTACTGTTGCAGCAGAAATTACAGGGCAGCGTCTCCGGAGGGGATGCATCTGTCTCCGGAGGCAACGCAGGTGCCGGCGGCAATGGAGGAAGTGTGGCTTCCGACGCGGCCATTGAGGCACTGAAGGCAATGCAGAAGGAACTGGATATGATGAACACCGTGGTGGGCAGTGTGCTGGAAGCTACGGATGAGCAGGCGGCGGAGAAGGCAAAAGTCAATGTCAACAATGCCATGAATAACCTGAAGAGCGTTATCGACAGCTGCGAAAATAATGTAAGCAATATGCAGGGAATTTATAAAAATAACCTGGTACCGCAGATGCAGAGAGTGTTGACCAATATGACAGATTCCCTGAATCAGGTGACCGGACTGGTAAATACTCTGAGTAACACGGTGAAAAATGTGGGGGTGGTCATGGAAGGCGTAGGTGACGCAGTGGACGGCACCAGTGAAAGCCTTGGCCAGATTCAGAGCGTGGTAGACAGCATCAGCGACAAACTGACAGACCTGATGGAACAGCTGGAGGGTGCTTCCGAAGAAGAAATGATGGATATTCTGGTGCGTTTCCTGGGCGGTGACCCGGATAGCCTGGGAGCTTATTTTGCATCTCCGGTGACCATGGAGACTGTTGCCATGTATCCTGTGGCCACCTACGGATCCGCTATGACTCCGTTTTATTCTACACTGGCCATCTGGGTAGGGTCTACGATACTGGTGGCACTGGTGAAAGTAAAAGCCTCTCCGAAAGGATTGGAAAATGCACAGAGTTATCAGTTGTATTTCGGCAGATATCTGCTGTTTTTCCTGCTGGCACAGATTCAGGCAGCCATTATCGTAGCGGGAGATCTGTGGCTGCTGAAGGTCAATATCGTGGAGCCGGCATTGTTTTTCCTGGCGGCAAGCTTTACGGCAACTGCATTTTCCCTGTTGATCTATTCGCTGACACTGGCATTCGGAGATGTGGGTAAGGCTGTCTGCGTCATTGTCATGGTATTGCAGATCGCGGGATCCAGCGGCACGTTCCCGATTGAACTGCTGCCGGATACTTATCAGAAAATATATATCTTTTTCCCATTCCCCTATGCCATTACGGCAATGCGTGAGGCGCTGGCGGGAATGTACGGAACGGCCTATATGGAAGCATTGGCAAAGCTGATCCTGTTTATGCTGGAGGGCCTGCTGATCGGCCTGGTGATCCGGATCCCTTTCGTCAAACTGAATCACTTTGTGGAAGAGAGAATGGAAGACACGGAACTCATGTGATGCCTATTCGGAGTCATGTAAACATTGCATAATATTCGTCGAATGCTAGCATTCGTAAGAAGATTTTGCAATGTTTATAGGGCGAGGTAACTTCATGAGCAAAAGGAAAGCTCCGCAGGAGCGGTTTTGCGAATGAAGTACCGAATAGGCAGAAAGTAAGGCAGAAAATAAGACAGAAAGTAAGACAGAAAGGAAATTTCATGGAAAGAGACTACGAAGAGATTTTTCAGAAGGTGTTGGACTATGAGCAGACCCTTCATGAAAAAAACAGAAAAAGAATCAAGATCGGTCTGAAGTGCATTTGGATCGTGCCCCTGTTTTTCCTGGCATTGTTGTTCTTGACCGGCAGCAATAAAGTGATCTTCCTGATCCTGTGGATCGTGTCACTGTTCGCCCTGTCGATCTATCTGATCGTTGTGGAATATATGGATCATAACTTACAGGAAAAGATCATGGAACTAAAGGGGGAAGAGGGAACGATCGAAGCAGTAACCCCTGCGGATTTTGACAGAGCGGCACAGATCATCCGCAAGACCCGTGAAATGATCGGTGAGGGACTGAACTCCCCGGCGGAGACACAGGCAGAAGTGACAGAGAAAAAAGACGAAGCAGAAGAAATAAAAGAAACAGAAGACGGGGAGGAAGGCGAGTAATATGCGTAACATCTGGAAAATATTTACCACCGACATCCGTCGGATCAGCAATAATGTAGTGGCAGTTGTTATTATTATGGGACTGAGTATTCTCCCGGCACTGTATGCATGGTTCAATATTTTCTCCAACTGGGATCCCTATGAACCTGCAGCTACCAGTCAGCTGAAGGTGGCGGTGGCTTCCGATGATGCCGGAGCGGAGATCATGGGACTTTCCCTGAATGTAGGAGACAGTGTGCTGGAGGCTTTGGGGGCCAATACCACCATCGGGTGGGTATTCCCGGGGACTACCGAAGAAGCCCTGGAAGGAGTTAAGAACAGTGATTACTATGCGGCATTGATCATTCCGGAGAACTTCACACAGGAGATGTTGGGATTCCTGGACGGAGAAGTGGATCATCCTACCATTTACTATTATGAAAACGAGAAAAAGAACGGTATCGCACCCAAGATTACCGGAAAAGCGAAAAATGCCGTGCAGGAGCAGGTGAATGCCACATTTGTCAGCACCGTGGCAGAAGCTGTCATGAAAGCCGGAAATGCACTGTCCATGGCGAATGCAAGCGGACAGGCCAGTGTGACAGGTTCACTGGATTCCGTAAAGGCACAGCTGCAGGATTATGTGGTAATGCTGCAGTCCTTCCAGAGTATTATGAGTTCTGCGGAGATGATCATGGCCACCAGCCGGAATATGCTTCCAGATATGGACAATATACTGGAGAACGGACGAAATACCATGATCGGTATGCAGACCATGATCAATTCCAGCGTAGATGCAGTGGATGTTATGGGGGATATGGTGAGCAGCAGTATGGATATGGTGACGGAAGCGTTGCAATATCTGTCTGTGTTCTCGGATGGGTTGCTGGATCAGATGGGCAGTAACAATATCGGAAGTACTACCGATACCGGACTGGGAATGGCGATCGGTCTGGTACAGGGAATGCAGGCCAACATGGATGTGCTGGGAAGCCTGGTCACCGGACAAGATGCGCAGATTCAGGCGATCAACCAGTCTCTGAAAAATATCGAGGCGGATTTAAAACAGCTGCAGAACAGCAAGGGTCAGGTCGACACGGATGTGAATACGCTGCGGGCACAGATCCGGGAACAGATTCAGATCTGCAATAAGCAGCTGAACAACCTGATGAATGATTACAATAATAATGTCAGACCTTCTTTCCGGAATACCGGGAAATCCATGCAGCAGGCATTTTTAAATGCCGCGGCCATGATGAACGGAACGAATGTGAATATGGATGAGATCTCGGATATTCTGGGAGAATATGAGCAGACCATCCGGGAAGGCAATTTAAGCCTGCAGGATTCCCTGATAATTGCACAGGAACTGCTGGACAAGGTAAGTAAAATAGCGGATAATATAAAACGGATCACCGGAGCGGATTCTTATGAAGATATTCTGAACGCCATGGCCAGCGATCCAACTTCCGTGGCGGAATTCGTATCATCACCGGTGAAGCTTCAGACGGTACCGGTCTATCCGGTGGAGCACTACGGCTCCGCGGCATCACCGTTTTACACGATCCTGGCGATCTGGGTGGGAGCGCTGTTTTTAGTGGCTATCATCCATGTGGGTGTGAAACCCATTGATCCCGGAGATCATTACAAAGAATATGAAAGATACTTTGGCAGATATTTGCTGTTTTTCCTCATCGGACAGGCACAGACACTGCTGACGATCCTGGGCAATCTCTACTACATTGAGATCCAGTGCCAGCATAAATTTCTATACTGGCTGGCAGCAGCTGTGGCAAGTGCGGCGTTCAGCTGTTTCATGTATTCCGTGACGTTTGCTTTCGGCAATGTGGGAGAAGCACTGGCCATCGTGGTCATGGTCATTCAGGTAGCGGGAAGCGGAGGAACCTTCCCCATTGAGGCGCTGCCGAAGGTGTTTCAGTGGATCTATCCTTTCCTGCCGTTCCAGTTTGGCATGAAAGCGTTTAAAGAATGTATTGCAGGAATGTATGGTGTGGATTACTGGATCAATGTGGGCAAAATGGTACTGTTCCTGATCATCGCATTATTACTGGGACTGGCACTGGAACCGCCATTCCGCAAATTGAACCACAGGATCGAGAAGAGCAAGGAAAAGACAGGGCTGATGATATAATGAGCCTCAAGGAAAACCAAGCGGCTGCGAAGCAGACATTTGGTTTTCTGGGCTCATTAACGAGCGCAAGTGAGCCAATATGCTTGCATAATTGGCGAACGGCGAATTTGATCATGATCGTTGCGAAGCAACGGTAAGCACCGTAGGTGCGAATCATGATATAATGAGTGCGAGAAAGGAATCATACTATGAAGTGGGTAAAATTCAGAATAAAGACGGTAACTGAGGCGGAGGATATCATTATCAGCACGTTGTATGATCTGGGACTGGAGGGTGCACAGATCGAGGACAAGGTGCCTCTGACTGCGATGGAGAAGGAGCAGATGTTCGTGGACATCCTGCCGGACGGACCGGAGGATGATGGCATTGCATACTTAAGCTTTTTCGTAGAGGAAAAAGAAGACGGCAGTCTGGAAGTAGCTGGTGAGAAGACTACCACCGAAGCAGTGCTTGCCGATGTGAAGCAGGAATTGGAAGATTTACGTCAGTTTATGGATATTGGAGAAGGTTCCGTCGTCGTGGATGAGACGGAGGACATTGACTGGATCAATAACTGGAAGCAGTATTTCCATCAGTTCTATATTGATGACATCCTGGTCATCCCTTCCTGGGAAAATATCAAGCCTGAGGATACCGATAAAATGGTGCTCCATATCGATCCCGGCACGGCGTTCGGTACCGGGATGCATGAGACTACACAGCTGTGTATCCGTCAGCTGCGCAAATTCATTACCCCCGAGACAGAGCTTCTGGACGTAGGAACCGGCAGTGGTATTCTGGCAATTTTATCTCTGATGTTCGGCGCAAAACATGCTGTGGGAACCGACCTGGATATCTGTGCAGTGGAAGCTGTGGCACAGAACTGTGAAGTGAATGGCATTGATCCGGCACAGTTCGACATGATGATCGGCAACATCATTACCGATAAAGAAGTACAGGACAAAGTGGGGTATGAGTGCTATGATATCGTGGTAGCCAATATCCTGGCAGATGTGCTGGTGCCACTGACTCCCGTGATCGTACATCAATTGAAAAAGGGCGGTATCTACATTACCTCCGGAATTATTGATGACAAGGAGCAGACTGTGGTAGAGGCAGTGAAGGCAGCAGGCCTGGAAGTACTGGAGGTCACTTATCAGGGCGAATGGGTCAGTGTGACCGCAAGAAAAAATTAGAGGATTTTTAACAATGTATCAGTTTTTTGTAGAGCCGGATCAGATTGATGTGGCAGGAAAAAGTGTCATCATCCGGGGAGCCGATGTCAATCATATTAAAAATGTACTGCGGATGCGTCCCGGTGAGGAAGTGGCGGTCAGCAACGGAATCGACGGCAGGGAATACCGTTGCGGGATCCTGGCGTTGGAGGAAGACTGTGTTCGTCTGGAACTACGTTTTATCAAGGAAGATGGTGTGGAGCTTCCCGCAAAGATCTACCTGTTCCAGGGACTGCCTAAGGCAGACAAGATGGAACTCATTATCCAAAAAGCTGTGGAACTGGGAGCTTTTCAGGTGATTCCTGTAGCAATGAAACGCTGTGTGGTGAAATTGGATGAGAAAAAAGCGGACAGCAAAATAAAGCGCTGGCAGGGGATTGCGGAAGCAGCCGCCAAGCAGAGCAAACGAGGTGTGATCCCGACGGTGGCACCTGTAATGAGCTATGCACAGGCAGTGAAAATGGCATCAGAAATGGATCTGAAGCTGGTGCCCTACGAACTGGCAGAGGGGATGGAACAGACGAAACAGCTGATCGAAAGTGTAAAGCCGGGTCAGCGGATCGCTATTTTCATCGGTCCGGAGGGCGGCTTCGATCCGGAGGAGATCCGGACCGCCACAGAGGCCGCAATACAGCCGATTACGCTGGGAAAGAGGATCCTTCGTACAGAGACCGCCGGATTTACGACTATCGCATGGCTGATGTATCAGTTGGAAAATTAGCGGATGGGCGGCACAGAGTATCTGCCTTTGGCATATTTTAAACATAAGAAGAATATAGTAACTATTCAGAGTAAACGGAAAGTCTTGAAAGAGCGATCTGACGAATGGACTTTGAGTAGCTGCTGCACAGATAGATAGCAAGGAGAAGAAGAGAATGGAAGTCTATTTGGACAATTCCGCTACGACCAGAACTTTTCCGGAAGTAGCCGAATTGATGACAAAGATCATGTGTGAAGATTACGGAAATCCCTCCAGCCTGCATATGAAGGGAGTGGAGGCAGAGAAATACCTCCGTTATGCCAAGGAGACTCTGGCGCGGATACTGAAGGTGGAGGAGAGAGAACTTTTATTTACTTCCGGGGGAACAGAATCCGATAATATGGCGTTGATCGGCTGCGCTCTGGCGAATTGCCGTAGAGGCAATCATCTGATCACGACGCAGATCGAACATCCCGCTATTCTGCAGACCATGCGTTATCTGGAGAGCCAGGGGTATCGCGTCACTTATCTGCCGGTGGATCCCTGCGGACGTATCCGGCTGGAAGACTTAAGGAAAGCTATGACACCGGAGACTATCCTGGTATCTATCATGCACACGAATAACGAGGTCGGGGCCCTGCAGCCCATTGAGGAAGCCGGAGCTCTGATCAAACAGATGAACCCGGATACGCTGTTCCATGTGGATGCGGTACAGGGATTCGGCAAATCCAGGATCTATCCGAAAAAGATGCACATCGACCTATTGTCGGTCAGCGGACACAAGATCCATGGACCGAAGGGTGTCGGACTTTTATATGTGGGAGACAAGGTCAAGATCCAACCCATTGTATTCGGGGGCGGACAGCAGCAGAATCTTCGTTCCGGTACGGAAAATGTACCGGGGATTGCAGGACTGGCAAAAGCAGCGGAAATGCTGTACAGTCGTTTCGATGAAGATCATGCGAGACTCTGTGCCTGCAAGAGACGATTTATCGAGGGCGTAAGTACGGTGAGGGAACGGCGGCACACATTGTCAGCGTATCTTTTGCCGGCGTCAGAAGTGAAGTGCTCCTGCATGCACTGGAGGACAAGGGAATCTATGTATCGGCGGGAAGTGCCTGCTCCGCACACAAACCGCAGCCTTCCGCTACACTGAAAGCCATCGGTGTCGACAAATCCCTGCTGGATTCCACCATAAGATTCAGCTTTTCCGTATTTACCACGGAAGAAGAGATTGACGTATGCTTACGGGCATTGTACAATATAGTACCTATGTTACGCAGATACAGCCGTAGATAAAACAAGAAAGGAAAAGAACGTGTTTACATCATTTTTGATAAAATATGCCGAGATCGGCATTAAGGGAAAAAACCGTTATCTGTTCGAGGATGCTCTGGTACGCCAGATCAAATATGCACTGAAAAAATGTGAAGGAGAATTCCTGGTGCACAAGACGCAGGGACGTATCTTCGTGGATGCAGAGTCGGAATTCGACTATGATGAAGTGGTAGCGCACCTGCAGAGAGTCTTCGGCATTTCCGGGATCTGTCCGGTGGTGCACGTACAGGATGAGGGCTTCGAGAAGCTGTGTGAGACAGTGATCGATTACATTGCAAAGGTATATCCGGATTGCAATCAGACGTTCAAGGTGGCAGCGAGACGTGCCCGGAAAAATTACCCCAAGGATTCCATGACTATCAACATGGATATGGGAGAAGCTATCCTGAAGGTTTATCCCAATATGAAGGTGGATGTACATCATCCCGATATCATGCTGAACATTGAGATCCGTGAAGAAATCTATATCTATTCCGTGATCCTGCCCGGTCCCGGTGGAATGCCCGTAGGTACCGGCGGCAAGGGAATGCTGCTTCTCTCCGGAGGTATTGATTCTCCCGTGGCCGGTTATATGATCGCCAAGAGAGGCGTCAAGATCGATGCGGTATATTTCCATGCACCGCCTTATACCAGCGAGCGTGCGAAGCAGAAAGTAGTGGATCTGGCGAAGATCGTTGCCCGTTATACCGGACCGATCTACCTGCATGTGATCAACTTTACCGATATTCAGTTATATATTTACGAGAAATGTCCGCATGAGGAACTGACCATCATCATGCGCCGTTATATGATGCGGATCGCGGAACAGATCGCGAAAGAGACTGAGTGCCTGGGCCTGATCACTGGTGAGAGCATCGGACAGGTGGCATCCCAGACTATGAATTCCCTGATCGCTACCAATGAAGTATGTGAACTACCGGTATACCGTCCTCTGATCGGATTTGACAAGCAGGAGATCGTAGAAGTATCCGAGAAGATAGGCACTTACGAGACTTCCATTCTGCCTTATGAAGATTGTTGTACCATCTTCGTGGCAAAACATCCCGTGACGAAGCCGAATGTAAAGGTGATCCGCAGACATGAACACAATCTGGATGAGAAGATCGACGAACTGGTGAAGACCGCATTAGAGACCAAAGAACTGATCATTGCGGAAGCATAAGTGCGAATGCAGAGTAACTATTCAGAACCGGGGAAACAGAGGTACTGAATAGTTACTTTTTTGGAATGGCATATAAAAAACACCTCAAGAGGATTGCGTCTCTCAAGGTGTTCTCTGTTTTACTATGTATTCGGACTTCCGAATCGGTAACTTATACCAGATAAGGCTTTAATACTTCCAGGACCTCATCAGCGCCATCCTCTGCATGGATGTTCAGGTCGATAGGCTTGGAAAGATCCAGACTGAAGATACCCATGATGGACTTTGCATCAATTACGTATCTGCCGGATACAAGATCGAAATCATAATCGAACTTAGTAATATCGTTTACGAAAGATTTTACCTTATCAATAGAATTTAAAGAAATCTGAACTGTCTTCATGTTGACTACCTCCTTAATGTGTGTCATACCTTCTGACTT
>QWCE01005395.1_pt1 | contig 11754 bp, 10 predicted proteins | sample 1972531 | NCBI WGS metagenome assembly QWCE01 (sample SAMN09866716, study PRJNA288562) | Human gut metagenome isolate term4_stool, whole genome shotgun sequencing... | reverse complement strand
TCGGTACGAATTGCTATCAACGCCAGCCTACTTGGGGAGAACAAAAGACAAGCATATCCTATATTTGGCCAGATCACTAAAAACACGACAATCATTCTTATCCATATGGAAAAAATTAAAGGATTTCTCTTTGCCGTACGACACAGAGAAATCCTAATGACCGATTTGGGATAAACTTAAAGTTTACTTTGCCAGACCGAATATGAAATATGAAGAGTCTGATATAGCATTCAATGGGCTGCTCAATCTAACTCTGAATAAAAAGGAAAGAATAGTGCTTAAGTCTGAATTGAGTTTACCAGAGATTTGAAAAACTGATTGAATAGTAAACAACAAAGACATAACATTTTAGGCGTAATGGACATTTGGTAGGCTGAAAAAACTCCAGATGTCCTTTATTTATTACCTTTGTTGCATTTGAGAACCTATGAATACATTTGCCTTTTTTCATTGTTTTAGCCATGCTCTAAAGGAGGCTTATATGACATTTGCTATTCGCCAGAAATCCTTTGCAACTGCTTCCACTATTTACAGATAAAGATCCTATGTACTTATTTCGCTCATTATAAATTTATACTTGTATTTTTTGAGTATCAGGGATATCAATAAAATTCACCAGCTGTTACTAGTAGACTAGGATATTGTCATTATGACTTTAAGCATTTGGCATATTGCAAACTACGTACGAACTTAATAATCTAGCTGATAGACTGATTTAAAGATCCTATAGTATAAGAGATTGCAAGTAATGTATCAAGTGTCATAGTACCTTCTTATCCCTAACTTGCGTAATAATGGCATATATTAGATCAGAATCTAACGTCGTTGTTATTGCACAATCACCATCAATTGCCTATCCCTATTCAATACAATATCATGACCATATTCATTAAGATACTCATGCTGTTGCTCTCTCCATTCTCTCAATTCCGAACTTTTCACCCCAACAGACGAAAGTAATGAATAGATGGCCACCTTAATTCTTGAGTCCTCGGTATGCATAAGTTCTTCATAAAGCACATCTGCTGTTGCTTTATCACGTTTCAATCTCAATGTCAAAGGAGTGATAATCATTCGATAAACAAATGTATCTTGAAGCTCAGTTAAGTAGTATTTTAAATTTTCAAAAACCTTGTTTTTATCTATCATTGAGAATATAAAGTTGTAAAAAGCATAATCATTGCTCAAATCATATTTGTTCTCCTTATATTCGTCAAATATATCTTTTAGCTTCTCCACGTTGGTGTTGAGTGAACAGTTGAGCGATACACGGTTAAAAGAATTATTACGCCATTTCCATTCATCCAACTTCAATAGATTCTTAATATCTTCATCTTTATCAAATTCTACGGCAATGATTTGAGCCACAGTTGCAGACATTTCATTATTTGTATTATCAATATGGCTTATCACTAATTCTTTCAATAACGATTTTTGTCTCCCGACTTTTTTTAAGAACAACAGAATATTTGCATCATCTATTTTTACTTTATTCTCTATAAGATATTTTACAATGATGTTTGCTGCCTTCGAGGTAGGATTAACATATTTCGAGAAGAAAACAATATACGAATAAATACCCTTATCATCTCTGACAATCTTCTTCAGATTGGCCATATCATTTGCAAGCAAATAATCTGCTTCATCTGCAATGGTCTTCTCCACATATGGACTATCATTGTAAAAGGCATGAAACTGAGCAAACTCGTATTCTTTACCCCCTGTTCGTAAATCAATCTGCACATATTCATCAAGTTTATGGTACATCAGGTAAATACAGAATCGCATTTTGTAAGTATATTCTGTCGTGACCTGTGACGTGATGAACACCTTTTCTGCAATCTTAAACACATCAGCGTCTCTTCCTTTTCTTTTCAAGTGTTCTACTAAGCACAAAACTGTATCACATAGGACATATGCATTACCCTCCTGTTGGAATAAGTGTAATATTTCTTCTATGCGCTCGTCCATACTCGACAAGTTAGAAATTTTGTGTATCATCATCAGCCTCAAACGTGTATCCATGTGATACCACTTTTTAAGCATTCTGGAGGCCAACTCAGAACCATGATATTTTGCTATAATCTGCCCAGCAAATCTATAGTCGTCAGAATAATAATTCTGAAGGTACTCTCTGACATCCTTACGCTCTGAATAGTTCTGTATAATGGCTTCCAGTATGCCCCATTTTGAGCCGAGAATATGATCACTCATAGAGATTTCTCCATTGAGTATCCGGGGTATGTATCTTTCTGCAAATTTCTCCTTATAATGTCCTATATACACAGACACTGCACGGTCTTTCATTATACCCTTATTTACATCATTGATACATTTATCTAGATACGCCATAATCCGTTCGTCATTGCCTTGGTATATTTCATAAGCATATCCTGCTATCCACGAAGATTGGTCTAACGGCATCTCATCCAGACATTGTTGCAGTATTTTTATAACATCAGCATCTTGTCCCCAGTTTTTGATGAGAGGATGGACAACAATATGCTGATAACTTTTCATATCCTCTAATGCTTCAAGAAGTTTAGTCTTGATTCGAGAATCGTTAACAATGGTATTTACAATGAGAGACTCAATACCCCATTTAAAATGCTTTTTGTCCCTATTGACAGCCCATTCGGTTATCACTTGAAGCAAATCTGGAGATAGTTCTTGTCTTTGAATAATTTTCCACAATTCATAGCTATTTCCAAAATTAAAAGAATATTCCTTATTAAGTTCTTCCTTAATGGCCTTGATAACATTTGGATGATTTATCCAACATGTCAGCAGGTAATTCCATGCTATACCCTTGTTAATATTACCTCGTCCTTCGTAGAATGCACTAACTGACTTTAGAGCCTTTTGCATGACTGCATCGTCTTGTGGAAAATATTGCTGCAATAATCGGTTAGCTTCCTCTTGAATTGAAAATGGTAGTTCTGTAACCAATTCAAGGATTTCATCAGATGAAACGGGCCTACCTGTAAATAAAGCAAACTCAATTTGATAAAAGTGAGTAAAGATGTCACACGCCACTACTTTTCGTACTAGCTCGTTTTCCTTATCTATATCTATCCCGTCTACAATAACACTTCTGATGAAGAAGGCTACCACTTCTGGCAATGTTGATGGTATTATATATGAATTAACCATCTCCAGCAACTTTTCGTCGCTAGCGATATGACCCCTAATTACCTTAGATGCGAGTATTTTGTTGTTCACATCACCATTTATAACAGTCAAAACAATAAACTGGCGATCCTCTTCTGTCAAATCAGCCACTTGTGCCAACCCCGATAGCCTGATGTCATGATATACGGAAGTTGAAGGAATATATCTGGATATAAAGTCTTCAATGCGATCTTGTAATGAGGTATTATACAAACCATCAAGCAGAATTTCCAGTAAATCATGTTTGATGTCATAATCAGATTCCCACTCAATCCTTTGTATGTATTCTTCTATTTCTTTTAGTAAGAAATGTTTGGGTGCCTTCGTAGATCTTACCAAAACCTCTAATTTCAATTTATATAAATAATAATCCCTATAATCGTTTGCCTTTATAGGTTTTAAGATATTGTACAAACCTACAAAAGCTGATGCTGGCATCATTTCGAAAAGGAAGAGAACAACCTGGTGTAGCCCGGCATCCGAAACTTTATCTCGGAGAAAAACTTTAGCCCTCTCTATATCTACCGAAAGGTATTTAGCAGTCATAAATTCCTGTAGTTGCCTATTGATGAAGGAAATGCGAGAACCTATCCTTTCCTCTATAACACCAAGTTGATGTGTATTATGCCTGAATAAATCATCAACAATATGCGCATTAATCAGTTCTTGCCCTGATGTCTGACTATTCAGGTATTGGTTAAGCAGTATTTCTGCCTGAGTCTTATCCATGCTGCCATCATTGTAATAGTCAAACATTTCTTTTGAGAGGATTCCAAGCATCATTTTGTTGCTTGTGTAGTCAAATGCCCCAGAATAGTCGTAAGCCTGATACTTGCGTGAAAGTTGATGCTTGACAAACAATTGTTCCATTATACAATTCATGGCCGCAATATTGTTGTGAGGAAGTTCGTTACCCTGTAGATATTGCCCAATAAGGATGGTCAGTAGCATGGGGTTCTCTTTCATTCGATCAATATCTTGTAATGACCTCAACTTAGCAGATAGGAACTCTACTGTGCTCTTTATTTCACGAATCACTCCATTATAATGATTTACGCATTTCTTCACAAGTTCATCCTGCTGTAGCGCAGACAATGGTGCGATTGTATATGTGTCGCTTGTACTGAAAGGGGAATTGATATTCGCAATGCCATATTCCCTGCTTGAAAAAATGGCGAGTAAATTATCAGCCTCTGTCTCTGCCTTTACTTTTCGGATAATTCTGTCTGCTTGTAGGGGGGCCTCACTCCATTCATCTATTCCATCAGCTATTAGCAGTATCTTCTGCTGCTCAAATGCATATTCTAGATAATAGCTGTTTTTCTCCCATAACTTGTTTTCTTGAAGCCAATCTCGAACAATACTCTTTATATCACTATCGCAATTCCTTGCCATATATGAAAATGGCATCCATACAGGCAAGTAGCCGTCATAGGCATTCATTTTTCCTTTTAGCAGTTGCAAGGTAAGATACTTTAGCAAAGAAGATTTGCCCGAGCCAGGGCCTCCTACAATGAGTAATATATTACTGCTGGGATTTAATATAGTTGATGCAGGAATTCTAATTTCCCTATTGCTTGTTTTATTCAGCTGGTTATAAAACTCTTTCAGATATTGCTCACTATATTCCTGGATCTCACTACTTTTTATATAGAGATTTGTAGGATCAACTTCAATAGGTTTCTCCTCTGTTTTCCCTTGGTCATCAGAATACAAGTTTTGTACTTCATCAATAAAATCAGGCATTATAAATCTTGCCTCAAGAGGGAACCGCGTATTATTATGGTTAACCAGTATAGAATCATTGACATCACGGAATACACTGTCGTAAACAACGCTCATTGCTTGTTTACACTGTGTTATATTAATAAAATTAAGCGATTTCCATTTTCGTACAATTAACTGTGATTTAATCTTTTCCTCTAATTCCTGTGTAATCTTTACATTGTGAAACTCACCATTCGTCACAGCATATTTCCATAACATACCATACATTAATGGTTGGTTCTGGGCAAAAACGCCACCACCTGACATTCCATGCAGACTGTCCATATTATCTACATGTGAAGTGATATTAACCAGATTTACTTTGCTATCTACACACATACAATCCAGTCTAGTAATTATGTCTTGCGCCTCGCCTGAAACCCCATAGAGTTGCATGGATTTTTCTTCAATGAGGTCATCTGCCAAGAAGAAAGGAGTAAAATGCTTTTCGCTCTTATCAATCCTAATGATAAGAAAATCTTCACCAATAGGAAGTAAAGAATTCGCGATATTGCCTTTTGTAATGGTCTTATAGGTTATAAAATGACCATCCTCAAACACATCTATTTCGATGGTTTCTATTTTATCAAGAACAGCATTTAACGCCTTTTTCCGATCATATTTAAGAATATGCTGAGCCGTAAAGACATAATCGTACCCTTCAGCCACATCCAAAGGGTAGAGGACTCCACTTCCTCGAAACTGGAGCCCCCTACTCTTGATGTCCGCCTTTATCTTAACACAATTACTGCGTATGTCAAAAAACGAATTCATTACAAACGTTGAGATTAATATTATTTTCCATCAACTCATCTGCTGTTATTCCAAGCACATCAAGAGAATCTTGATAGTTAAAGTAGACGTTGATTGCCTTATCTGCACATTTTCTGTAGCGAAGAAGCTTGGCAATGGTCTCTTTATTTGGGAAACGATATTTCTTATTCTTCTTAGTTGAAATAATGAAGTCTGAACATGTAACCGCGTCAAGGATGTTTTTAGTGACGTTTCGTGTACTTCCATGATGGGGAAGTTTCATAAAATCCAGTTTAAGAGGTGTACCATTGGTGTTATTATAATACAGAAGCGCATCATATAGCTCCTTGGGGGTACTATCACCAGGTAGCAACAACTTCTTGCCTTCACATTCAACTAGAATTATAATTGACTGGCTATTGGGACCTCCTTCATCCATATCGTCATCATCAACATTATCTATCAAGGTCCTTAAATTTACATGCCAATCTTCTGGATAAACTCCAAGTTCATCAGGATTGTTTGGCTTATATTCATCAGCCACATCATGATCAGGTGCCAGTACACGCAGTTTCATATCCCCAACCTCTATCGTAGAGTCAAGCAATTCGGAAATGTTGTTATTCCAGCACACACCATCTATTCCAAGAAGAAGTGATGCCAACTCATTTCCTTCGGCAACAGAGTATTCATCTGTCTCTTCTTTCTTGGGGAAGTTGAACCAAACTTGTTTCAGCCTATGTGACTCCCCATTTTCTTTCATATGTTTAACCAATGCTATGATGCCAGCTATGTGGTCAGAGTCGATATGAGTCACCACAAGCAGGTCAATAATCTCATCTAGTGGTATTTTGTCATATCTAGTCCTAATGGCTATTGTAGATTTCCCACCATCAATCACAACATTTTTCTTATTGTGACTAATCCAAATACTATCACCTGTTCCCGCTTGTAGTATCTCTATGCGCATCTTTTATGTTAACGTGAGTTCAACTATTATAGGTCTTTATAAAGTTGGTAACTAGCAAAAATTATTGTAACTCTGAAATACAAAGAATTACAAGCAAAAATCACTTTGATTACTGAAGACAAAGTTACGGAAATATTCTGTATTGGCAGATGATTCTGCAAGTTTTTTAATACAATGATGGCGAAATATATGCTAAAATCGGCCAATAAGAAACAATACCATGTAATTCTACGATGTCTAAGGCAGAAGTCATGCTGAATATGATAATCTTTCACGACTCAGGCTATCGTTACCAAAAGCATTTCTATCTTGAAAAGGTTCGCAAAGCACCTACGCCATCTGGTTCCAGATGTTGTCTCGTATAGTCGCTTTTTCGGACTGGAAAAGGAGGTTGCCGTCCCTTTAGCCTTGTTATCAAGAAGATACTTTTGGGAAAATGCACAAGCATAAGTTTGTTAACAGTACATCACTTCGCATTTGTAGAAACCAAAGAATATACATTCATAAAATTTTCAGAGGTGTTGTTAAAAGAGGAAAATACTCCATGGGCTGTTTCTATGGATTCAAGCTGCATTTGATCTGCAATGAGAGAGGAGAAGTTCTAAATTTCATGATTACTCGCAGTGACGCCGAAGACTGTAGACATTTGAAATACAAGTCTTTGTGAAATTCATTTATGGCAAGTTAGTAGGTGATATGGGATATGCCAACAGGAACCTTTTCCAAAGGCTTTTCGTTGATGGCATACTGCTTATTCTCAAGTTGAAAAGCAACATGAGAGGAACACTGATGAGCATCTCTGACAAACAGCTGCTCAGAAAGAGGGCTATCATTGAGTCTTTGAATGATAAACTGAAGAATATCGCATAGGTAGAACACCCTATTCATCAGCCATTCAATAGTTTTTTGTCAATTTATTGGGAGCTATTGCTGCCTATAGTCTATTTCCAAAGAAGCCGTGTATTAATGTACAAAGGACTTTAGATACACAGTTTACTTTATTCTAAATTCTTCGAATTCACGTTATTTATACAAGCCATCTAATAAGTCTCATATGAACTTGTTAGATGGCTCTTAATTTTTAATAGCTATAATTATTCTCTACCAACCTTTCCAAGTCCGATTCCTTATAAAGTATCTTCCCCGCGAACTGTGTGTAGGGAATAATCTTCCTGTCCCGATAGTCCTGCAAAGTACGAGGGCTGATATACAGCCGCTCGCATACTTCCTTGCTCGTCAGGAAATGCTCACCTCCAAACAGCGGTTTGTGTGTCTGTGCCACTTCCTTTATCCGTCTGTTCACTCCTTCAAGTGCGGACAGCACCCCCTGCATATCATCCGCTTCCATGTTCAAGTCCTTTACTGATTCCATAATACCCTTGTCTTATTTGTTATTCTTTATTCTGTCTGTTTTTGTCTTCTCCGATTTAGTCTGCAACAGCCGCTCCACGTCCTCACGCTTGTAATAGCACTTGTGCCCGATCTGTGAGAAGGGCAGCACGCCCGTATCACGGTAATGCTGCAAGGTGCGCTTGCTGATATTAAGCAACTTGCATACATCGCCGTTGTGCAGCCAATCGGTGTGCTGACTCTGTTCTCCGAAAGCTTTGTGGCAGGTCTCGGCAAGACTGAGTATCTCGTTCCTCAGTTTTGCCCAGTTTGAATCCGTAATGATAAAATATCCCATAATTCTATTGTTGTTTTGTTTGTACTTCCTTTTCTTGTCTTGTGCTTCACCGCACGTTTCTGCCTGCAAAAGTAGGGAGTGTTAGTCATACTTCAAAGCACAAGGGAACAGTAGGGAAATACCGGGAAAAACAATGAAAGGACAAAAGGATTGTCGCTCTCTTCTTTTTGCCTCTTTACTCCATTTTATCATATCCTTTTAGCCGATGCAATACTATGCAGAATGGAACAAATAAGCACCTGCCTTTCTTGCATCTCTTACGCATTTATCTTCTTGTTTGGGGCTTAAATCCATGCTTTCCGACTGTTTCCTGTCAAAAGTTCGTGAGAAATTCATTGCCAATTTGCGCAACATTATGCAAGCACTCTCCGAATGCTTGGAACTTTCCCATTCTCTTCATAACTTCACTCTCGGAAACAAAAACAGGCATATAATGAAAACAAGCGCAGATAAAGGCAATTCAGTGGGCGAAAATAATACGCCCAAGCAAAGGAAGACTTCCTCCAAAAATGGTGAGATAGAAACCTATCTCTCCTCCTATTATAAGTTCAGATATAACACGATATTAGGTAGAACCGAATACAGGTGCAAGGACGATGCTCACTTTTCAAAAGTGGGTCGCTATGAAATCAATACGCTTCGAATGGAGATAGATAACGACATCGGGATAATAACCTCTTCCGACAACCTCTATTCCATTATAGAGAGCAGCTTCTCGCCACGCATCAATCCAATACAAGAGTATTTCAAAGCGTTGCCCTTGCTGGATATAGGCAGTAGTTGTGGTAACACTGACGAATACAATAGTTGCTGCAATGCCTTCTCTCTTTCACTGAAAGCCATTCCCGAACTGGCAGGTTGTGTTGTGGTGCGCAATCACGAAAAATGGCTACTATATCTTACAAAATGGCTCGTGGCAGTAGTCGCCTACGCTATGGACGACCGTGAGTGCCGTAACCATACCTGTCTCGTGCTGACAGGCGAGCAGGGCAAGTTCAAGACAACATTCCTTGACTTGCTTTGTCCTCCTGCTCTGCATGGTTACAGCTACACGGGCAAGATATATCCGCAGGAGAAGGACACACTTACCTATATCGGGCAAAACCTCATCGTAAACATTGACGACCAGCTCAAAGCCCTCAACAAGCGTGACGAAAACGAACTCAAAAACCTTATTACCTGCCCGATGGTCAAGTATCGTATGCCCTACGACAAGTATGTGGAGGAATATCCACACTTAGCGAGCTTCGTTGCATAGGTAAATGGTAACGACTTCCTTACCGACCCCACAGGCAGCAGGCGTTTTCTTCCCTTTGAGGTGTTTTCCATTGACATTGAGCGTGCAAAGGCAATATCTATGGATAATGTCTATGCCGAAACGAAAGCCTTGTTAAACGCAGGCTTTCGCTATTGGTTTGACGATGATGAAATCACGGAACTATACAGGGAGAGCGAAGACTTCCAAGTACAGACCGCAGAAATGGAACTGCTGCTCCGTTGCTTTGAGAAGCCAGCGGAGGATAATCCCAACTGTACCTATATGACCACCACCGAGATAATCACCTACTTGAGACTTTATACGCATCATCCCTTGTCCTTAAAGCATATGGGCGAAGCCCTGAAAAGGGCAGGCTTTGAGAAAGTGAGCAAGAGGCGTGAGGGCGGCAGTCCAATCTATGTATATAAGGTAAGGAAGATTCTCCCTTGTCCCTTGCCAAGTTATTGCATCAACCAAATGTAGTAGCCGTATGTTGTAAGTTCGTAGTATGACTTTGTACTACAAAATATATTGAAAATCAATTACTTAACTTAAAATAGTATGTAGTAAGAAGAAAGATGAAAAAGTTTGGAGGGGAAAAACTTCTGAAAAGAGAATTTCTTTCAATAATCATTCAATTACCATTCAAATACACCATTGTCATTCAAACAAAAATGATTCAATCCATTCAATTAAAACATATCACAATGAAAGAAGATTTATCACGCATCAAGCGATACCCCATCGTGGAGTATCTTGAAAGGAAAGGCATCAAGCCTGTACGCAGAACACCAGTCTATGCGTTGTACCGCTCACCGCTGCGTGCAGAAACACATCCGAGTTTCAAGGTGGACACAGAGAAGAACCTTTGGATAGACTATGCCGAAGGCAGGGGCGGAAGTATCATCGACCTCTGTATGCGCTTGGAGAGCTGCACGCTATCGGAAGCCATCCACCGTTTGGGACAGAACGCTTTCGATAATATAACATGTAGTTCTCGTAAAAACTTCGTGCCTAATAATTTACAACCTACGATGGCTGCAAACGAGACAAGGAAACTGATAAGCATATCAGACACCTTGCCGCCACATTTGCGGGAGTATCTTACAAAGATACGCTGCATTGATTTGGAAAAGGCAACGCCATTTCTTAAATGTATCAGTTACGAGGTAAGGGGCAGGCGCTATCAAGCCATTGGCTTTGCCAACCTGTTGGGAGGATATGAGCTCCGAGACAATCACTCGTTCAAGGGAACGATAGCTCCGAAGGACATTACTCTGATATTTACGGACAAACAGACAGAACACGCAATAGACAAGCCACTGCCTGTATGTGTGTTTGAAGGATTTATGGATTTCCTTTCTTTTCTTTCAATGAAAGAGGAGATAGCCAGCCACTGCCTTGTGATGAACTCCGTAAGCAATGTGGCAAGGACTGTTCGCTATCTGAACGACCGACACCTGCCCCATATCCGTGCCTTCCTTGATAATGATGAAGCAGGACGGAGGGCAACCAATGATTTCGTCAAGGCAGGTTTCAAGGTGGAGGATATGTCCATACATTACAAAGGCTTCAAAGACCTCAACGAGTTTCATGTCTGCCGTATGCGTAAACAGGAGCAGCAGAAAGTGCAGGAACGGACACGGATGACGGTTACGGAGCAAAAGGAAAGTAAGAAATCAAAACAAGTCAAACATAAAATTAGATAGCGAAATGGAAAATAAAACAAAGACAACGGACAAAGATTTTTCATGGTTTTTGGGTGTGGAAGATAAAACTGAGTACGAATCTACTCCACAGAAAGGGAATGAGGTTCCTGAAATAGAAAGACCAACTAACGAACAGTACACAGAGAACACTGCGCACTCTGAACCTGCGCAGCATACAGAGAACGCAACCGTTCAAAGGCGCATCAGTGCCAAAAAGAGAAAGGAGACGCTCGAAGCCTACAAGCAGGCCTACCTTGTTCCAACAAAACTAAGCAACCGAAAAGCGGTCTATCTGAGCAGGGAAACGCAGGAACGTGCCGACTTTATCGTGCGCAGGTTAGGCGACAGGGGCAGCAACCTTTCAAGTTTCGTGGAGAACATCGTGCGCATTCATTTGGAGGAGTATGGTGAGGACATAGAGAAGTGGAGAAAGCTGTGA
>QWCE01005392.1_pt1 | contig 11760 bp, 9 predicted proteins | sample 1972531 | NCBI WGS metagenome assembly QWCE01 (sample SAMN09866716, study PRJNA288562) | Human gut metagenome isolate term4_stool, whole genome shotgun sequencing... | reverse complement strand
TGGATGTAAGCGCGGATTATATCGTATACATTGATACGAAAAAGGATACCGCTATGGCAGACGGCGGCGTGATACCGGGGCGTGCCATCATGTATTTATATAACCGCAGCACACAACAGACTGAAAAGCTCAAGGATATTCCATACGACTGTCCAGACGTATTTTTAACAGGGCAGTATGTGGTCTGGGTGGAGCGTACGGGCGAAACGCAGGATAAGCTTTATATGATGGATCTGACGACCAAAGAAGTCACGACGTAGGCGACATACGAGGATTCCCCGATGGGCGTTTCGCCGCCGGGCGTATGCAGCACTGATATTGTCTGGGTAGAGCCGCACCCGGATCAGCCAGACAGCGAACAGTATAATGTAATTAAGACGTTGTCCCTGGGAGAAAACGCCGGAACGGTGACAACCTATGAGCCGGGGATGTATGCGTTTAAGCCGATGACAAATGGCTCTGCCATCATTTGGAGCGATAATTTTGCCAGCGCCGACGCCAATCTGTATCTATCGCAAAACGGCGCAATGCCGAAAAAACTGGCGGAGAATGTATCGGGATATGGGATTGCGGATAACTTTGCCGACCTCCTTGATATCGCTGACGCCTTTGGGTTCTTCGTCATCGGCGGCGAAAGCGGGGACACACAGGAGACAGGCCACGGCAAGGGTCAAGAGTTCCTTTCTCACGTTTACAACTCCGGGTGCTGAGGACTAAGCCACAGGTCGGCGCAGTTTCGCAAAAAGCTGGCGGCGCGTCATCGGGTTGGCGTCGTTCTGAGCGAATACGGCGAACTTGTGGTACAGATTGGGATCTTCCGCGTACAAGTATATCACGTGTACGATGCCGTTGTCACCCAATACGGCATTGGGAAAACGTTCTTTAACTTCCGCAAGCCGCTGCTCGGCGAGGTTTTCCATATCTTCCCGTTCGCCGAAATTCATGCACCCGGTGGGACAGGACAGGACGCACGCGGGGAGCATACCCTGATGCACCCGGTCGTTGCAGAAGTCGCACTTGTGGATCTGCTTTGTTTGCGGGTCAACACGCGGGATATCATAGGGGCAGGCTTCGCGCACGGCCCGGCCGTCAAGCTGGGCGGTCAGGGGCGTGAACAGCACCGCGCCCGTCTTTTCGTCCTGCACGATGGCGCCGTCGATGGTCGAAGCGGTCATGCACGGGGCCAGTTCGCAATGGCGGCATTGTTCAGGGAAGAACAACATCCTGAAGTCCTTTCCCTTGCCCACTTCGCGCATATGCACGGTTTTGTAGGTCACGCTGGACAGGTCCGGCGGGTTCGTGTGTCCGCCGCGGTTCGTCGTTTCCTCGGCGGGCAGGTTCTTCCACTGCTTGCACGCGATTTGGCAGCCTCGGCAGCCCGTGCAGCGCGTCAGGTCGACAAAAAAGGCTTTCGCCATGATGGACTCCTTTATCGGGGTGGAGGGGAGGGAGCGGTGAACTTGGAGGGGAGAAGGGGACCCCTATCTGAAGAAGGGGTTCCCCTTCCCCCCTCCAAACCTCCCCCTTTTCCCTAGACTTTTATAAACGGGACGGGCGGCGTTTGGGACGGCCCGGCCGGTTTCCCTTGGCGGAAGTTTCCCGGAACCGCTGTTTTCTTGTTACGTACTGGAAGGGCCGTTGCAAAGGATAATGGCTTTTCCGCCCGGCAAAATTTTCGCCACGAACATTTTTTCGGTTGCCCGGAGGGAGATTTACTAGGGAACCTTTGCCTTTCAGCCGTCCGGTCAACGGAACTCCCGTCGCGCCGCCTCCCCACCAGTCAAAGTTTTTGCGGGTGGGGATCCGGGGGAGGGCGCTTTTTAAAAAAACGCCCTCCCCCGGTCTCGTAACCCATCTCAATAACTACTCCGGCAAATCCTGATCAGGCATCTTTTCGATGTTGACCATGAAGGCCTTGGATTCCGGTATGGCGGAGTTGGGGTCGCCCACGGCGGCGGTGAGAAGGTTTGCGCTGTCGCCGCCGCGCTTGGGCACCAGCCAGCCGAAGTGCCAGGGAAGGCCGATCATGTGCACGGTTTTGCCGTTGGCGTTCATGGGCTGGAAGCGGTTGGTCACGATGGCCTTGGCAAGCAGGTTGCCGCGGGCGCTGCTGACGCGCACCACGTCGCCGTTGCCGATGCCGCGTTCCTTGGCAAGCTCCGGATCAAGCTCCGCGAAGACCTGCGGCTCGGCTTCCACCAGCCACGAGCAGCGGCGGGTCATGAGGCCCGTCTGCCAGTGCTCGGTGACGCGGTAGGTCGTGCCGATGAACGGGAAACGCTCGTCCGCCACGGCCAGCACTTCGCCGATGGCCTTGAACGCCACGGGGTTGCTGCGCTGCGCGGAGAAGGCGTGCTTCTCGAAGGGCGATTCCATCGGTTCGTAGAACTCGGGGAGCGGCCCGTCTTCGCGGCCTGGCCCGAAGAGCGCGCCCTGGCCGTCCTTCTGCATGATGAAGGGGTATTTGGTGCCGGGGTCGCCGCCGCCGTCCACCACGTCGCCGACCCACTTGCCGTCGCGCCACTGGATGACCGGCTTGTCCGGGTTCCACGGGCGGCCCTGCTTGTCCACGGAGGCGCGGTTGTAGATGATGCGGCGGTTCATGGGCCATGCGTAGGACCAGTTCGGGAACAGGCCGATCTTTTCCTGTTCCGGCGTCTGTGTCTTGTCGCGGCGGGCCATCATATTGCCCTCGTCCGTCCACGAGCCCGCGTGCAGCCAGTTGCCGCTGGCGGTGGAGCCGTCGGCCTGCAGCATGGCGAAGGCGGGGACCTGATGCCCGGCCTTGTACAGCTTGCCGCCGATGGTCACGTCGCGCAGGAAGTAGCCGTTCATGACCTTGGCGGTGTTGGCGGGCGAGAACTCGTGCCCTTCCATCCACTTGTCGATGCCGAGGCCAAGGATCGGTTCGGGGAAGACGCCGCCTTGCTCCTTATAGAGCTTGCGGATGGCGAGCATCATTTCGACCATGATGTCGCCGTCGGGCTTGGTTTCGCCGTAACGGTCGGGGCCGGCATAGCGCCACTGCATCCAGCGGCCTGAGTTGGCTATGGAGCCTTCCTTTTCAATGGACGTGCAGCAGGGCAGGAAGAAGACTTCCGTGGCGATCTGGGTCGGGTCCTTGCCGGGGCCGCGCCAGAACGAACCGGTTTCGTTGTCGAACAGGTTGACGTTCACCAGCCACTTGAGCTTTTCCATAGCCCCGCGGCTTTTGTTGGCGTTCGGGCCGGAGCAGGCGGGGTTCATGCCCCAGGCGAACAGGCCGTCGAGCTTGCCTTCGACCATGCGGTCAAAGATGGACATCCACATGTAGTCGGTCCGCTTCTTGTCGGCGTCGAGGCGCGGGACGTAGCTGTAGGCCACATCGGGCGTCACGCCGGGATAGAGCGACATGAGGAAGCTCGCCGTGTACTTGGGCCGGTTGCCCCACCAGTTCACGCTCTTGGGATCGTTGGTCTTGGGCGTGGTGGCGTTGTAGTCCGCGAGAGTCGTCAGCGTGGAAGTGGGCACGGGCAGGTAGCCGGGCCAGATGTCCGCAAGGAGCGCCTGGTCGGTGGAACCCTGCACGTTGGATTCGCCGCGCAGCGCGTTGACGCCGCCGCCCGCCACGCCGATGTTGCCGAGCAGGAGCTGGATGATGGACATGGCGCGGATGTTCTGCACACCCACGCTTTTCTGGGTCCAGCCCATAGCGTACATGATGGTCCCGGCCTTGTCGGGCGCACCGGTGGACGCGAAGGTTTCATAGACGCGCAGGAGGTCTTCCTTGGGCGTTCCGGTGGTCTCGGACACCTTGTCGAGCGTGTAGCGGTCGTAGTGCTTCTTGAGAAGCTGCAAGACGCAACGGGGATGCGTGAGCGTCTCGTCGCGCACGGGAACGCCGTTGGCGTCCATTTCGAACGCCCACGTTTTCTTATCGTAGCTCTTCTTGTCGGCGTTGAAGCCGGAGAAGAGGCCGTCGCTGAACCCGAACTGCTCGCCGACGACCGTGGGGCCGTTGGTGCTGTCGATGACGTACTGCTTGAAGTATTTGTCGTTGTTCAGGATATAGTTGATCATCCCGCCGAGGAAGGCGATGTCCGTGCCCACGCGAAGCTGGACATAGAAGTCGGCCTTGCTCGAAGAGTGGGTGAAGCGCGGGTCGACGCTGACGACCTTCGCGCCCTTATCCTGAGCCTTGAGCACCCATTTGAAGGAAATGGGATGGTTTTCGGCAGGGTTGCTGCCCATGATGAGGATACAATCACTGTTCGCCAAATCGTTCCAGTGATTCGTCATTGCACCGCGTCCGAACGACTCTGCCAGAGCCGTAACAGTGGCGCTGTGTCAGAGACGCGCCTGGTGTTCGATATACACCAGGCCGAGGCTGCGGAGGATGGACTGATAGGCCCAGCACTCCTCGTTGTCCATTGCGGCGGAACCGAACGAAGCCATGGCTTCGGTGCGGTTGACGAGCTGGCCCTTGTCGTTCTTTTCCGTGAACGACTTGTCGCGGCTTTCCTTTACGCGCTTGGCGATTTCTTCCATCGCCCATTCCCATTCCACTTCTTTCCATTCGGTGGCGTGGGGGGCGCGGTAAAGTGGCTTCTTGGGGCGCTGATCGTTGACGGTAAGCTGCCACGTGGACGCGCCCTTGGGACAGAGGGAGCCCTCGTTGATCGGGTGATCCGGATCGCCTTCGACGTTGATGGCGCGGCCCTTGCCGAGCGGGTTGTCAGATGTGCTGGTGCTGACGATGAGCCCGCAGCCCACGGCACAGTAACAGCAGATGGATGTAGTCTGTTTCGTCCACTTGAGTTTGAATTCCTTGGCCTGCGCGAAAGCGGGGCGCAAGTTGAATCCGAGCCCGGAAACGGCGCCCGCCAGCGCGGCCCCAAGACCGAACTTCAGAAAGCCTCGGCGTGATACGCTCATGGTGATCCTCCCGATATTGGGCGGAAACGGTGGTTCCGCCGCAGGAATGCCGATATATGCTCATGTAAGCATATATAGTTTAAATCATTGCATGATCTGGTTACAGATACCCTACTGCTAGTCCAGCATAGGCCTTGTGTCAATCCTGTTTCGGAGAAAAAGGGGCTTGTGGAAATATTCCTTTGTAAAGCGGAAAATAAGGGGAAGAAAAAGGCGGTCTTCCCGTAAAGCGGGGAGAGGCGTCTCGGCGAAATGTAATGGGTTCCCTACAGTGAAACGCCCAAGGTGTATGGTCTGGTACGGGCAACATGGATGGCGGACAGGCAAAGCCCAGGCCTTCTCGGTTGCGTAGGGGGGAGTGAATGGCATAGACATGATGGCCAAATCATGGGATGCCTCGCGTCTGAAGGCAAGGTTTCCCGCCCGGAAGAAAGGCGCTGGAAAGGCTCTGATGGGTCGGCGGGTTTCCGCTGTACGGGCCGGTGTCCGGGAGCCGGTTGCCGAGGTCTGGTGAAAACGGCCCCATATGGCTGGGTCGTGTGCTTGAAGAACATCCCGCCGATGGGGAAAGGAAGGCTGAAGGATGAACCCATTTGAAAATATACTGAGCGCCGTACGGCAAAAAAGGCCGCTGGTGCATTTTATTACCAATTATGTCACAGTCAATGATTGTGCCAACATGACGCTGGCTTTGGGCGGTTCGCCCATCATGGCCGATGATTTGCGTGAAGTGGAGCAGATCGTCGGCCATTGCTCCGCGCTGGTGCTGAACATAGGCACGCTCAGCGAGCGGACGGTACAATCCATGCTGGCGGCAGGGAAGGAGGCCAACAGGCTGGGCCGCCCCGTGGTATTCGATCCCGTGGGCGTGGGTGCTTCCCGTTTTCGCAATGAAACAGCAGCGATGTTGCTCCGGGAAGTCCGTTTTGACGTCATTAAGGGCAATATTTCGGAAATCGCGTATCTGGCGGAAGGGATCGGCACAACCAAGGGGGTGGACGCGAACCTTGACGCCCTGAGTACGGAAGGCAATCTGCGCTGGCATACGGATCTTGCCCGGAAGGTCAGTACCCAGACTGGCGCGGCCATCGTGATCAGCGGTCCTATCGATATTGTCGCGGACAGCCATGAAGCATGGGCCATCCGTAACGGGCACCCCATGATGGCCAACATCACGGGGACGGGCTGCATGTCGGCGGGGGTCATCGGCTGCTGCGTGGGAGCCGACCCGCAGGCGCTTTTGCCGTCCTGCGTCTGCGCCATGTCGGCCATGGGGATTTGCGGGGAGCTGGCGTATGAGAAACTGCTGTCCGTGGACGGAGGTTCGGGGACGTACCGTGTCCTTCTGATGGACGCCATGAGCAAGCTGGACGGGGCGACGCTGACCCGCAGGAGCAAGGCGGAACGGTTGCGGATCTGAGGCTGCGCAGAGCAGGGAGGCCCGCTTTGTATCCCGTGGGGAAGCGCAGAGGAAAATGTGCAGCCTCCATGCGGCGGTATCCTTCGGGCTGGATCGGTTTTTGCCGTCTGCGCGGCTTCTTATTCCGAATCGGCGATGGGATCGCCCCGCAACTCCTTTTGGGGTGAAAAGGCTTTTTCTTCAAGGAACACTTGAACAATTAGGGAAGGATTGAGCCCTCCGCCGCAGGGAAGGGGGCTTTTTCAGACGCGGGTGAGAAAGAGTTTTTCGCGTGTGCCTGTATATGGCCCATGGTTAGGCGATCCGGGGAAGTTTTGACGAGGCGATCCCGGCGCTTGGATAAAGGAGGGTGCCAAAACGCCTTGCGCTGACACCGTTGGGCCGTTATGGATGAAGTTGATCCGCGGCGGGTGCCTCTCTTGGGCCTCGCTTTTAGTATGCATTTTTGAGGTGCCGGCCCAGCGCCCGTGCACGGGAGGATAGATGGAAGCGTCGAAGAACGACAGATTGGTGAAGAAGTTCGCCGCACTTGAGGATAAGACGTGGTTTCCGCAGGAACTTTTGGAACTCGTAAAGGACGTATGCCGCCTGCAAGGTGAGGTGAGGGCTTCGTTGGCGGTTTCCGTCGATCCGGCTTTGGTCTGCGGCGATATGGAGCATCGGCAGGGGGCGCCGCTGCTGGCCAGGGAGCAATTCCCCGTCGATGCGGAGGGGGCCGAGAAGCTTTTCCGCGCTATCTTGGAAGTGGCGGAATCCCTGCCGCAGCTCCGCACGACTGCGCAGCTTGTCCGGGATAAGCTGATCCGGGGCGACATCCGGCCCGAAGAACTGTTCCGCGCCTACATGCTGGAAAACGCCGAACCCTTTGAGGCATGGGCCAAGGAAGCGCCCGACGCGCCCAATTTGCTGCCGTTCCTTGTGTACAACAGCATGGAGCCGTGGCTCGAAGCCGCGGGCGAGGCGCTTTCCTCCGCCTATCCGCAGAACGACGTTTGGCAGCACGGGCACTGTCCGGTATGCGGGAGCCCGGCTTTCATCGGGCATCTGAGCGGCCCTGAGCCGTCGCGCAACGAGGGCCGGGACATCAACAAGGGCGGAAAGCGGATGCATACGTGTTCGTACTGCCGGACGACATTCCGGGCCAAGCGCATCCAGTGCCCGTTCTGTCTTGAGGAAGATGCCAAGAAACTGGACTATTTCACGACGGAAAACGAACCGGGGTACCAAGTTCATGTCTGCCGCTCGTGCAAGAGCTATATCAAGATAGCCGACTTCCGCGAATTCTTCGGCCGAGAGAGCATCCCCGCGCTGGACGATCTCGAATCCCTCCCCCTCGACATCGCCGCCCAGAACGAAGACTTCCACCGGGTCGCGCCTTCGGAGTGGGGGCTATAAGCACTTTGCGTTTCGCCTCGTGAAATACGGGCCGTCCCATGCCAATAGGCAGGGACGGCTTGTTTTGTTTCAACCGAGTGGCGTATGAAACGGCGCGGGATGGGCCCGGCCTCCTTGTCCGGAGGCGGTTTCGCGTAGCTCCGTAACAAGGGCATATCCGTTTCCTGCAGTATTTTTTTGTAATTATTTCTAAGAAATATGCCGTTTGTGCCGGATGGATATCCGACAGGGTGTTGGAGTGCGCAGGGGCAGCTCAAGTTTTTCTTAGGATGAGGCCTTGAGAGAGGTACAATCCGCTCTAACGGCGTTTCAAAGTGAATCCGTTTTGACGTTCTATCTTGTGAAAAAAAGAAACTGAGTGTGCTGAAGCGCCGATGTCTTCAGGGTATTCACCAGGATAATGGATGCCACGGGGTTGAGCAGCTTCTTTTTATAGAAAAAGAATGTTCAGTTTCAAATAGTTATTTATTTTAATGGTAATCTGTGTTCTTTTTCACTTGACAATCTTATATAAGACATCTTACAAAAGATTCACAGTGAGAGGGACAATACGCGCCGAACCGGAGCATCTCGGCCTTGAAGGAGGCGGAACGTCCGGATTCGGAAGGAACCACCCGCGAATCTACGGGAAATCATGTTTTCCCGTGAATGGCGTTCTTGAAACTGATACCGCTTCAAGGATGGCCCGCTCAGGGAACGGCGCGTTGTCATACAGCGTCAGGAGTGTTGTATCACCGACAAGTAAGGAGAGCCTCTATGAAACTGTTGTCCTGTTTGCGTACGGCGTTGTGTCTGCTGGGGTTGCTGGCTATGCCCGCAGCGGCGGCCTATCCCGAGAAACCTATTAACATGATCATCGCCTTCACTGCGGGCGGTTCGAGCGACGTGCAGGCTCGGATTATGCAGAAGTATTGGAATAAGTATGCGCCGCAGCCGTGGGTGTTCGTGTACAAGCCCGGTGCGGGAGGCATCATCGGGTTCACGGAAATAGCCAAGGCCCGCCCGGACGGCTACACCATCGGCGGTCTGAACGTCCCCCACATCATCCTCCAGCCGCTGGCGCAGAACGCCCAGTTCACCCCTGACAGCTTCAAGTACATTTGCCAGGTCGTCAACGATCCCCAGTGCATCGCCGTCCGCAAGGACAGCCCCTACCAGTCGACCAGCGAAATCATCGCCGCAGCTCGTAAAAACCCCGGCAAGATCCGCGTCGGCCTCGTCGGCCCTCTGTCGGGCCACCACCTGATGTTCCTCGACTACGGCAAAAAGTATCCCGACGCCAAGCTGACCAGTGTATTCTACAAGGGTGCCGCAGACCAGAACGCGGCGCTGCTCGGCGGGGAAATCGACATGATTTTCGGAAACATCAACGATGTGATGCGTTCCATCGACGAGTTCCGGGTGCTCAATGTCGCCGCCGAAAAGCGCAATGACTTCCTGCCCGACGTCCCGACGCTGCGCGAAGCGGGCATCGACATGGTGTCCGACATCCGCCGCTGTTTTGCCGCGCCCAAGGGCATCAAGCCCGCCGAGCTCGACGCTTTGCGGGTGCTCTTCAAGAAGATTTGCGAAGATCCTGAGTATCTGGCCGATATGAAGAAGGCCGGGCAGCCCGCCGAATACATGGACGGCGAAGCTTTTGCGGCCTACATCGCCGGGCAGCAGGCTCATGCTCAAGAGGCCCTTTCCGCAGCCGGATTGCTCAAGAAATAGTGTTTCCGCTCCCGTTATGGGAGCGGAGCGTTGCACCGCTTCGAAAGGACGTTTCGCATGACAGAATTCATTTTGCCGGCCACTCTCCACCTGTTCGAGCCGCTGAACATCATCCTGATGCTCGCGGGCCTCACAGGCGGGATCATCATCGGGGCGCTTCCGGGGCTCTCCGCCACCATGGGGGTGGCGCTCATGGTCCCGGCCACGTTCGCCATGAACCCGACCAGCGGCCTGATCATGCTCGGCGCGATATACGCTGGGGCCATCTATGGCGGCGCGAACTCGGCCATTCTCATCTGCACGCCGGGCACGCCTTCCTCCGTGGCGACCACGTTCGACGGCTGGCCGCTGTGCCAGAAGGGGAGGGCGGATCTCGGGCTGTACACGTCGCTTCTGTCCTCGGCCTTCGGGGGCATTGTGGGCACGCTGTTCCTGCTCTGCCTTGGCGGCTCGCTGGCGCGGTTCGCGCTCCAGTTCGGCGGGCCGGAAAGTTTTTGGCTGTGTCTCTTCGGGCTCTCCACCATCGCGGTGATGACCCCGGACAACATGGGCAAAGGCATCGTTTCCGGCGCGGTGGGCATCTTGGTTTCCACCATCGGGCTCGACCCCAACACCGGCGCGCCGCGCTTCACCTTCGGGACCTATGACCTCTTGCAGGGCGTGTCCGTGATACCCTGCATGATCGGCCTGTTCTCATTCTCGCAAGTACTGTACCTCATCGGTACGGACAAGAGCTTCATTGCGGAGTACCACCCGCACAAGGGAGCCTTCGGCAAGGTGTTCCGGTATCTTGCCGCCCATTGCAAGACGATCCTCGTCCGGTCCTCCGTGCTCGGGACGTGGATCGGGATGCTTCCCGGCGCGGGAGGCGAGATCGCTTCGATCATCTCCTACAACGAGTCCAAGCGGTGGGACAAGGACCCTTCCCGCTATGGCAAGGGGAGCCTTGAGGGGGTCGCCGCCTCCGAAAGCGCGAACAATGCGGTCATCGGCGGCTCGCTCATCCCCATGCTGACCCTCGGTATCCCCGGCAGCGCGGTGGCGGCGGTCATCCTCGGGGCGCTCATGGCTCACGGCATCCAGCCGGGATTCAAGATATTCACCGCATCCGGCGATCTGGCCTATACGTTCATCATGTCCCAGTTCGCGGTGAACCTGCTGATGATCCCCGTCGGCTTCGTGCTGTGCCAATGTATGGCGCGCCTTCTGAGCATCCGGCTTACGCTGGTCGCCATCGGCATCGTGGTGTTGGCCTTCATCGGGGCCTACGCCATCAGCAATAGCCTGGTGGACATATGGGTAGTGCTCGCCTTCGGGCTCGTCGGGTTCTTTGGCGGCAAGGTGGGCATGGACACCGGTGCAATGGCCCTTGGCGTCATCCTTGGGCCGATGATCGAGGAGAACCTTGGAAAGAGCGTGGACTTGTCCCGTTCGGTGGACGGCGGCCTGATGTCCGTCATGTTCGAAGGCTCGATCAATAAGGTGCTCATTGCCGCGCTGCTCTTGTCGTTGCTGACGCCGTTTCTGCTCAAGCTGCGTAACCGCAAGCACGCCGCTCTGCTTCCTGAAGGCCCCCGTCCCGGCTGGAAGACGGATCTGTTCGCGGGGATTGGTTTCCTCGCCATCGCCGCCGCCTTCCTTGTCCAGTACGAAGGTCTGGAAGGGGTCAGCCGTGTCTTTCCCGAAGTGCTGACTAAGCTGATCGGCGCGGGCGGAGCGTATTTCGTCGGCAAGGGGTTGTGGCGCCGCTCCCGTGAGGCCGCCGAACCCGAAGGCGGTGAGGCTGTGGCGTGGTGCAAGATCGGCATCATCTGCGCGACCTCTTTGTGCTACGCCGTGCTTATCCCGGTGTTCGGCTTCCTCGTCACCACGATGGGGTTCATCGCTGGCTCCACGCTCATCCTCGGCGATCACAGCCGCGGCCTGCCGCGTCTTGCGCGAACGGCGATCGCATTTGCGATTGGCTTCAGCTTGCTGGTATGGGCGGGCTTTACGCTGCTGCTCAACGTTCCGGTACCTGAGGGGATGTTCCTTTAGCCTGCCGTGTGCGTTGCCTGTTTCCGTGAAACATTCATAACCCGTTCTTAACCCCTGGCCTGAAACGTTTTAGAAGATATAGTTTTATCTATATTAAAACGTTCGTCCGGAAAGGATCAGTTGTTTGCTTGACAGTCTTGTATAAGACATAATACAGAAGAATCGCATTTGAACCAAACCTTAGGAGGCAATCATGTCAGTGCAATTTCTGGTTCATGAAGACGGCGACAGCGTCGGCGTCATCACCGTGGAAGGCGTGAAGGCCGGTCAGGAACTGACTG
>QWCE01008731.1_pt1 | contig 11766 bp, 8 predicted proteins | sample 1972531 | NCBI WGS metagenome assembly QWCE01 (sample SAMN09866716, study PRJNA288562) | Human gut metagenome isolate term4_stool, whole genome shotgun sequencing... | reverse complement strand
GAGGATGGTGGTAAGCCAGCTCTTACTGAGGGTGAGAGCAGTGGAGTAGTCGATGGCGTCCTTGAGGTTGGGGTCGCCCACCTTGTACTCGTATCGGCTTACATATAGGTACTGTGGCTGTAGCTGTACGTAGCTTGGTCGATTGATCCGGCTCCTGAAGGAGAGCTCGGTGCGCACACCCAAGAGGCGACCTGAGACTGCCAGTGTGGGGAATAGATTGGTGGTGGTATGGCTCTTATCGGGATCTAATACCCCCTTGTCTATATACTTATTCGCAAGGTGCTCCATGCGCAAGCCTGCAGTGGCGCTCCACTCGGAGACTATCTTGCGCTGATACTCCAGGTAGAGAGCTAGGAACTGCTCCCGCTGCTCGCTATCCAGGTCGGTGAGATTGAGGCTGGCATCGAGATGATTGTAAAAGCGGTTATGGACCTTAGAGTACTCCCCACCCATCTCGAGACGACCGCCCCAGAGTGGTCCGGAGATGTCCAAGCGTGCTCCGGCCGACTGGTACTTCGCCCCATGGCTATTCTCCACGCCGGAGAGCTCGTACGCTTCGGTATGCCCCTCAGCAGCTCGCTCGGTGGAGTGGCTCATACCGGTCCGGAAGTAGTCGAGGTCGATCTGTGCCTTCCAGTCCCCAAACCTCCGCAGGTAGTAGAGATTGGGTCGGTGCGAGGCATTCCAGGGCTTGAGGGTCTGTGATTTGCCAAAGTAGCGCTCCACCGCCTCGGGTGTGGGCCTGAGGTGGTTGCTGGTGAGGTCGGAGAACATCCAGGAGTCCTCCTTATCGGCGGCAATACGGTATCTGAAGCCTGCGCTCTGCACCTCGTCTTCGTAATTGATGCCCACCGTATACTCCTGTGTCTGTACACCCTCCTTGTGCTTGGTGGTGGATTGATTGATCCACTCGCTTTGATCGGTTTTGCCGTGAGTACGGAGGGGGTGTAGATCTTGATCACCGACTCGGCGGAGGAGCTATACCTGGCACCGGGATTGGTGAGTACCTCTATGTCTCGGATGAGGTAGGGCTTGAGGTTGCGCAGCTGATTGGGGTCGGTCATCAGTCGGTCGTTGATGTAGATGATGGGGGTCCCCTTGCCAGCCACCCGGACTTCGGTCCCCTCGATCTCAACGAGCGGCACGCCTCTGAGCACACTATAGACGTCCGATAGATTTGCGAGCGGAGAGGCCTCTATGGAGGTGCTGATGCCACCGGCGACCATCCGGTGTGTGATACGATTAGCGGTGACGGAGACCTCCTCTAACACCAGGGCACTCTCCTTTAGTACGATCTTATAATCGGTGAAGCTCTCGCACCGCACCTCCTTGGGGGTGAAGCCGATCAAGCTTGCCTCGAGTAATAGGGGTAACTGATGCTGCCCAGTCTGTAGAGTAAAGGAGCCGTCGTCACGGGTTACACCTCCTGTGAGCACCATGCTGCCGTCGATGCTCTTCACCTTGACAGTCGCGTAGGGGAGCGGTTCCCCTGCCTCGTCATACACTACTCCACGGAGCTCCTGTGCCGAAACTCCCCAAACCCCTACCATCATCAGTAGGGATACCAAGAAAAATAATCGCTTCATTAAACTTATCTACTGTGTACTGAGTCGCCTCCCCTCCTCACCCGCAAAGGTAGGTACTATCGCTCGCAACTCAGTTGCAGACTTCTGGTAGTTAATCGAATACGGTCTGAGGGATCGCTTTTGCCCCTCTACCAAAGCCTCAGGGAAATCTCTAATACCGATATTAGTGTCGCTTAATACCGATATTAGACTTCACTATTACCGGTATTAGATCAAGCCCTGATCCCTTGGGCATTAGACACCCCTCCTTATATGGTCACCACATCAAAGGCAATCTCTTTCTCCTCCCCCTGCCGACTCATCAGACTGCGAGCCAGCCTTATTATGTTCGCTAAACATTATCTTTGACAAACATAGTTTTTCGCAAGACTAAATTCATCGGCAGGGGAGTGGGAGTCGCACCTGCACCCCGGCGGGGCTGCTCGCTCCATAGGCATCGGTCATCCGCATGGCGGTGACCGATGTGCAGAGACCTACCCAACTCCCTCGACCCCGCAAGGGTGTCACCGAGCCGAGCCGCCCCCACCTCTTGCATTAGAGAGCGATGCGCGCCGCTTCGTATTCGCTTTCGTAGACCTTCATAGTCGTCAATTTTTATCTTTTGGGGGTCTCAGTTTTCTTGCTCGTAATAATACGAGTAGTCAATCCCCTTCATAAAGGTTTCTCTATCGCTTATCTTATCCGTAAGAGCAGAGTGTAGTAGAGATTTCAAGGTTGTGGGATCTGCAACACTTGTTTTCATGGCTTCGAGATAGGAATATTTACCCACCTGGCTCCAGTCCACACACAGCCCAAGATGCTTCTTGAGCATTAGGTCGAGCCAGATACGTGTGGCACGCCCATTACCTTCCCTAAAAGGATGAGCGATATTCATCTCCACATACTTATCGACAATCTGCTCCCATGTCTGCTCCGGCATTTGTTCTATACGGGTAAGGGTGTCAGGCAGGTACTGAGCCATGGCAAACTGAAAGCCTCCTTTGGCGATATTGACTTGCCTGATCTGTCCTGCAAAGTCGTAAAGCCCACCGAAAAGATAGGCATGGATCTGTTGCAGTCCTTGCACCGTACCCACTTCGATACTGTCTAAGAGATTGCTCTCAAAAAGGGCATACGCCTTGGAGCGACTGCGACCATCAATAGTCTCCCCTCCTCCCACAAACCACTCCACGAAACGCATAGCCCGATCATTAGGAAAGCTCTGTGCGAGAGCCACGACTCCTTTGTCATCGAGGGTGTCCGTCAGGCGCATCTTACCATCGGGGGCGAGGAGTCTCAACTGGTTAGTGGCACTAACCACTTCACTTTCCTCCCTCCTTAGTTTCGTCTTTAGATACTTCCAGTAGTTTCTATTTTTGCTGTAATCGTCTTGGTCGTTCAGTACTCCTATGATGTCCATCACAGAGAACCACCACTTAGACTCAGTCTCGTCCCAAACGGCTCGCACCTCACGGTCGTTGAAAAATCGTATCGAAATCTTGCTCATACGCTTCGTGTGAGTTTGTTAGGCACTTATGACATACCGCACCAGGGCGGGGCAGAGCGTTGTGAGTCTTTCGCGCGCCTCTCGGGCAATGCTCTTCGCCTTCTCGAAACAGTTGGTAGAGGTTCACAATAGACAGCTGTACCCCGAGTGGGGGGAGGTGCTCTTGCCACTCCCTCATCTTGGGGGCGAGGGCCTCTAACTCTTCTCTAACTTTCATATACTTGACTCAAAACGAAATGTGGTTTTGTATCTGAACGGTGGCGGAGATCACCACGATAGCGAGCAGAACCACACAGTAATCGTCTCCCACGGAGGGGCGTCAGGTGGTATACTCGGCGGGTAGCGCCGGCATGGCGCCTGACTGAGTGCAGACGTAGGCTGAGACCTCGACAGCCCTCCGGTGCGCCTCCGAGACAGACATTCCCCTGATGATGCTCGACACGAAAGCTGCAGTAAAGGAGTCCCCGGCCCCGACCGTATCCGCCACCTCTACCTCAGGGGTCGCTTGGAAGGACATATCTTCCGGGGTGAATATGTGACTGCCATTGACGCCGCAGGTCAGGATCAGCATCCGGAGGTGGTACCGATCGAGCAAGTCCCGGCACGTGCTCCGGAGGTCGGTGCCGGGGTAGCCGAGCAAGCGGCTGATGACGACGAGCTCTTCGTCATTAATCTTCAGCACGTTGCACTTTGTCATCGACTGATCGAGGATCTCCTTGGTGAAAAATCCCTGCCGGAGATTCACGTCAAAGACGATCAGGGTGTCCTTCTCCTTGGGCATCTCATCGATGAAGCGGTTGATGGTCGCGCGAGAGATGCTGCTCCTCTGCGCCAGAGAGCCGAAGCAGACAGCGGTAGTCCTCTGTGCGAGAGCCTTGAGGTCGGGCGTAAAGGGGATATTGTCCCATGCCACACCCTCCCGGATGACATACTGAGGGACACCGACCTGATCTATCTCCACCTGCACTGTCCCGGTCGGGTAAGGGACGGTGGCGATATGGGTGCAGAGACCCTTGGCGCTGAAGTTTGCCAGGATCTCACTGCCGAGAGCGTCCTCCCCGACGGCACTGACGACACAGCTGGAAAGACCGAGCTGCGAGACATGGTAGGCAAAGTTGGCCGGAGCGCCACCGATCTTTTTCCCCTCGGGGAGTACATCCCACAGGGCCTCGCCAATGCCTACGACGATTTTTTCCTCATACATGATAAACTTAGCTACTGGAGGTATTAGATCCGACGTGTATGCGGAGCAGAGTTACCGGAAGCAGAAGTCGTCCAGCATCAGGTCGATGTCAGATGCGCCGCCGAGCTTGATCGCCAGGGACTCGCCACCGCGCCGGGGGCTGAGGTCGACCGATCGGACATCCAGCGTGACCCTGATCCACTGCCCGCGGGTGTCGATGGTCCCCTTGTAGAGATTCCGTGGCTCGGGCTGCAGGACGACATCTCGTGAGCCGACCTCGCCGAGGTTGTAGCAGACATAGCTCTGCTGACCATTCGCCCCCACCTGATCGGAGTAGACATTGACCGACATAGAGCGGGCGGAGCTGACGCCCTTGAGGAGGAAGGAGATCGTCTCCGTGCCAGAGGGGATCGCGCCCTTGAAGGAGAGGAGGTACTCATTCCCATTAAGCCTCTTGACCACAGAGAGCACCTGACCGCGATCCGGGTAGGCGTGGTCCCGCGAGATGACCGCATAACTTCGCAACCCCTGCTTGCCGAGCGCGGCCCTGAAGTCAGTCTCGCTCTCGCAGTCAGCGCCATCGAAGAGCCACTTCGCATCCCCCGGGTCACTCCCCGGATCGGGCGTATCCTCGACCGATCCGCTGTCGGTCACGCGGAGGAGCAGGTCGTCGATGCGCCACCTCACGCTCTCGTAGCCCTTGCTGGTGTAGACAAAGGCGAAGTGGACATTGGTCTGCCCGTAGACGAAGTCCGGGAGGGAGATCGAATTTGGGACAAAGTCCTCCGACTTCGCCGACGGGTAATTGGGGATGGTCACCTGCTGCCACCGAGCCGCCTCAAGATCATCGAGCGGGAAGTCCTCCGTGGTCACAAAGAGCGTCTGCTGCTCCTGCATCCTCTTTCCGCCGATGATGCTGTGGGTGAAGGAGAGGCGGGCATCGGAGACGTGGGTGAAGTCGAGCGGGGGAGAGAGGAGTAGGATCTTGGTGATCCCCATACCCTCACTCGACACCTTCGCACAGCCCTCCTCGGCACGGAAGTCGATCCCTGTGCCGATGACAGTATGGCTGCTCATCTGACCGAGCGACGTATCGAAGTGCTCTTCCAGGATGGTTCGCTCACCGGCTCCGACTGTAGGGTCGTCCAGGTAGATGTCCCCCTCTATCCGACCGCCCTCGACGAAGGAGCGGATGGAGGCAGAGAAGCCCCCGGAGGAGACTTCCGGAGAAGACTGCTTAAGGTGCAGGATCAGAGAGTAGTAGATGCCGCTCTCCGACCTGGTGACCTGCTCAAAGGCCGGCTCATCAAGGGTGATCGTCTTGCTCCCCACGTTGATCTGGATCTTGTGCGATGGGTCACCAAGCGTCTCGCCCGGGAGGATGTAGGAGACAAACGTGTCTCCATAGCGCACCGCAGAGAGGGGCTCCACCGCTTCGCCCGCCGTGATGGCGCCACTCCGCTTATCCATCAGACCTCCGGTGCGGTAGCCCAGCAGCTCGACTGTCGCATCGGCGAGGTCCAGTCCCTCGATCTCAGAGACGAGCCGGACACGGATCTGAGAGAGACGGTGAGAGAAGGAGAGCTCCACCTGAGTCTCCCCTTTGATTCCTTTTCCCTCCCCATAGAGCAGAGCGCACTGGTCCCGCAGGTCGAAGGAGACAGATCCCCCGCCGCCGTAGCTGTAGGGGTAGTAGGCGTGGAAGGTCTCACCCTCCGGAGCCATAGAGATGCGCCGATCACTCCCGGGATCAAAGGCGCCGTCCCCATGCGTCGTGACATAGGGGACATCGGTCTCCCGGGAGGAGAAGATCCCGATCTGGTCGCCTGCCTCCCAGCGGTCATCGAGGACACGGAGATGTGGTGCCGAGGCGATAAAGTCGGGATAGATCCTCTGCTCCGTCTCTTCAGTAAGCTCCACCTGCTGAGCACAGGCGGAGAGGAGAAGGGCGAGAAGGGGGAGGGAGAGGAAAGAGAATTTATTCATAGTCGTGAGAGGACATCGGCGATCTGCCCACCAATGCCGATAGTGTAGCCTTGGTGGAAGTAGACGACACGATTGAAGGTATCGGCGACGATCACCACCGGATAGTCGAGCGGCAGGGAGCGCTCCAGACCCTCTGCAAGCGCTTTATCCAGCCCCTGTGTGTCGACACCCCAAGAGGCTCCCGGGAGGAGGCTATGGAGCGCCTCAGAGGGCGCCTGCGGCGTGAGGACAACGGTCGGGATGGGTAGCTTGCCGGATCCGTCAGCGATGGCGCCTAGGTCGCGGAGGATGTGGTCGGACGGCTCGTGGGCATCGCGGGCCAGCACGAGAAGGTAGTAGCCCCGTCCCGTGGTGCTGAGGAGCGAGCGCTCCTCACCGGCGAGATCTTGATAGAGCGACTCGGAGTCGAAGTTTCCGATCACCGCCAGGGCGCCCTCCTCCCGGTCGAAGTCGATCGCCATAGGCTCCCCGCAACTCATCCTCCGGATGGAGGCGAGGACGGTGCCGTCGGCAAGCCGGCTGCCGGTGAGGAGGAAGTTGTCCGGATAGAGGAGCGACTTACCCTGCAGGTCGGTGTAGGGAACCATGTCATCGAAGTAGTAGGTCCTCATCTGTCCTCCGGCAGGATCGAAGTAGCCGACGGTGAAGTGAGACGTGTAGTGGGGCGTGCGGACGGTATTTGACCCTTGCTCGTAGGTGAGCTGTAGAGGACCGTCGACAGCAGCCTCCTTCTCCTCCTTTAGATAAGGGATCACCTGCTCCCTACCCTCGTCGTCGCGGTAGCGAACAACGCTGTTACCGAAGTCATACCAGGTCGGTACTCCGGCCGTGCGGAGCAGTCGGATCAGCAGGACGGTGAGGGAGCGCTGGTTGCCGCGCTGAAGGATCCAGGTGGAGGCGGGCGTCATCGGGAGGTTGAGCGGATTGTACTGCTTGTCATACGAGAGCTGACCCATACGATCGAGGATCCGGGTCACTCGCTCTGTCCGGCTGAGCTCCTCGTTGCCAAGGATCTGCTCGCAGATCAGATCCAGCTCCGGCTGCTGTGGCGCGATCGGCTCACGGTCCATAGCCCGCGGGCAGTAGATCATCGGCTCCTGCCAGTCAGCGTCGGAGAGATCCCGGTCGAGCACCTGCTCGAGGGCGGTGATGGAGACATCGTGGAGGTCCTTCTCGGTGAGAGAAGAGAGAAGGAGAAGGGCGTGATGCAACCGTCCGCTCTCAGCCGACTGGCGGAGGAAGTGCTCTATCGTGGCGTGGTATCCGCGGCTCTTGGGGAAGAGGTCGAGGAGCAGGGTGCGGTCCTTGCCCATTGCGCCCAGCTCGTCAGCCAGTGAGGCAGCTTGCTCTGCTGTGGGGAAGGTGCTCGTATACGCCTCACGGACGGCATCCTCCTCGGCGAGTAGGCGGGCATTCTCCGCCGCCTGAGCTTCGGTGTACCTAACCTCCGGTGTCTGCTCCACCGGCGGGGTGAGCCGCAGGTGCTGCTCTGCCGGGATGGTGTCGAGCGGGCGGAGGGTTAGCTCGAGGGTGCTGCCGCCCTCCTTATTAGTCATCTTCTCCATCGCCACTCGGTCACTGCCATTGGAGGCAAAGATCACCACATCTCCGAGACCGAGGTTGGTTACCGCTTCCCCGCGGTCATCGGTTGTGCGGGTGACAAGGGGGTAGAGCTCGGCGTAGTTGTAGATGCGGTAGGTGACGGTAGCGCCCTCGACCGGCTTACCGGCTTCGTCCACGACGCGGACAGTCATCGGTGCGGTGCGGATGTAATTGGGCGTCACATTGAGCTCGGTGAAGCAATCGTTCTTACTCAGTACCTCCTCGTCGCCATCGTAGTCACCAAAGGCGGTGGTATGGAGCATCATCGCCCGCATCACCGGGGCGTCAAACCAAGCGTTGTCCAGCACGGGGGCTGGTTCGCTCGCCCCGAGGTAGTGCCACTTCCCATCTACCCAGGCCTCGACCCAGGCGTGGTTGTCGTCCGTATGTGCCCAGCGGGGCGTGTAGACCTGCCGCGCCGGTATGCCGACGGTATTGAGCGCCAGCACCGCCTGCTCCATCGTCATGGTATCGACGAGGGCGGACAATTCGTCGTAATAGGTAGTCCGGAAGTCATCCAGCACCTCGTTATTGACCCGCTTAGGGAGGACAAAGGCGCGGAAGAGAGCGCCCGGGACCTCCTTTCCCCACGGCATCTCCTCCCTCGCCCTCAGTGTCACCCGGACATTATCCAGATGATAGGCGATGCTGTGATCCATCAGGTCCGGCAGACTCATATAGGCGTAGAGGTAGGTCATCGCATCCCGCTCCTCGGCGGTCACGTCGACGAAGCGGAGAGAGTCGGTCGGAGAGACGATGCCGAGGGTGTCGATCTTCGTCTCGAGCGATTTCTCCGCACGAGTCATCACGTCGGAGGGAAAAAGCGACTCGCTCCGACCCCCGCCGCATGAGGTGGCGATGAGAGTCAGAGCGAGTAGAAGAGTAAGGTGTGTAAGTCTATCCATGGCTAACGGTTTTTATTTACAGACCAAAGTTAGCCAGAAAAACTTAACTGTCAGAAGCCGAACTGGAACTGCATCCGAATGTGGTGGTCCATCGGGCCGTGTCCCTCACCCTGCGGTGCGACGAGGCGATACTCCAGCTGCCAGCGGGAGAGCTTGCCAAACCAATGTTGAACGCCGAGCGTACTGGTGAGGAGACTGCCGAGACCCATTCCGGTCTTGAGGTAATCCACGGAGGCGACGAAGTCATACCGCTTGGTCATGTGTGCCACAGCGGTAAGGTACGCGCCCTGACCACTGACCTCGGCATCCTTGCCATACATATACTCACCCGTCAGGGAGACCGGATTGGTAGTCAGCTGCACGGCACCACTAATACGGTGACGGATGTAGGGTGCACCCGCCTCGACCCCCTTGCCCGCTGCCATCGCATGAAGCTCACCACCGAGGTAGGAGGCGTGGAGCGTCAGCATAGAGATGGGGCGAATGTAGAGCGCACCACCGTACATCTTGGTGGTGCCGAGGTCAAGGGCATTCATCCCTTGACCATTCATCACCGCCAGCTTGTAGGAGAGCACCCTGCCCCAGAGGTCACCCGACATCTCGAGACCAATGTCCCGCCCGGAGGTGCCCGAGTAGAGCGGATCCATCCCCACGCCGGCGAAGTAGACCGTAGGCATGGTTCCGCCAAGGCTCAGCGGATTGAGGAAGGGCGCCACCTGATTCTCCAGACCGAAGGGCGTCTTCATCTGCCCCACCCTCAGGCTCAGCTCCGGAGCGAAGCGGTAAGACATGTTGAGCTCCTTGAGAATCGCGGGACTATTAAGCTGAAAGAGGACAGCCGCACTCCACCGGTCGGTGATCCGCATGGTCCCCATAAGCTCTGACTTATTGACGCCAAAGGAATTCTTCCCCGGCCCGCTTTCCCTTATCGAAGTGATGGTGCCCCTGTGCCGCCAGACCGGGCATCAGGACGAAGAGGAGGAGAAGCGATAGTAGTGCTTTTTTCATAAGATAAAAAAGAAGTGAATTAGTGACCTGCTGAGCGCCATCGACAGAGACGCTCCTCAGCAATATCTGTAAGAATAAACAAGATAAATCCGGTGATGCTCAGGACGACGATCCCGCCGTACATATCGATGTAGTCGAAGCGCATCCAGGCATCGGTGATGAAGTACCCCATGCCGCGATCAGTGCCGTAGGTCTCGGTGACAAAGAGGACCGAGATCGCCGTCCCTATGGCGACGCGGAGCGTGGAGAGGATATCCGGCAGCGCAGCCGGCAGGAGGATGTACCGCAGGATACGCCAGCGATCGGCGCCGAGGGAGCGAGCGATGTGGAAGCTCTCCCGGGGGATATTCGTGAGGCTGTCGCGGACATTGACGATCACCTGGAAGATCAGGATCAGGACGATCATCGCCACCTTGCCACCGTCGCCCAGCCCGGCTATCAACATCACGATAGGCAGGAGGGCGAGCTTGGGGATCGGATAGGCGAGGTAGGTGAGGGCATTCATCGCCCGACCGAAGGGGCGATAGCTGTAGATCAGCCAGGCGATGACCAGACCGAGGAGCAGCGCAATGGGGATGCCGAGGAGGATCCGGTAGAGACTCGCCAGGAGGTGCGGTCCCATCTTCCCCGCCAGGAGCGCCGGCAGATGACGATAGACCACCAGTGGCGAGATCAAGGCCCCCTCCCCGATAAGGAGATAAGCGACGTACCAGATCAGATTGATCAGCAGCGTGCCGACGAGGAAGCGGTAAGTGATGCTGTCCGGTCTCATGACTTGATCTCCTCTGCGAGGCGCTCCGCCGATGCGCCTCTCGTCTCAGAGAGGATGCGCCCCGGCGTGCCACCCATGACGATCACCCGCTCTGCCAGCCCGGCGATCTCCTCCACATTATGGCTCACAAGGATTGTCGTCAGTCCGAGACTGCGGCGGAAGTGCTGCAGGAGCGCCCTACTCCGCTCTGCCGTCCCGATGTCGAGTGCCGAGAAGGGCTCATCGAGGAGCAGCAGGTCCGGGTCCTGCACCATCGCCCTCGCCAGAGCAACCCGCTGTCGCTGCCCGCCACTCAGTTCGCGCGGATATCGATCGACGAAGGGGGCGATCTCAAGCGTCTCCAGCACTTCGTCCAGGTGGGAGAGATGGGGACACTCCTTTCCCCCAAGCGTATGGGGAAGGAGGATATTCTCTCGCACCGTCATCCACGGGAGGAGGGCAAAGCCCTGCGGAACCAGCGCCACGGAGTGGACCTTAGGATCCGGAGGCAGGTCATCGATCAGAACCGCCCCCTCATAGTCGGTGATGATCCCGGAGAGCACGTGGAGGAGCGTCGACTTACCGCACCCCGAGGGACCGGTCAGCCCGAGGATCTCTCCTTCCTCAAGCGTGAGGGAGAGATCCTCCACCGCCACCGTCTCGCCTCGTCGCCCCCTATAGGCGACTGAGAGGTGCTCTATCGACACCCGACTCATAAGCTCGGTTACTGCTGGAGGTACGAGCCGTCGACCAGACCCTCGCCGGTATAGTCTGCCGGGACGAGGTCATGCTCATGAAGCCAGGCGAGCGTCTCCTCCATATCCTTGGCTGAGGGGAGCGCCGCATGACGATAGTCCGGAAGGGTCACTTGATCAACCAGCCCCTCAGGGATGCCGGCATCCTCGACTAGGATCGACTGCCACTCGGAGCGGGGGTGAGAGAGGAGGTAGTCGACACCGAGATTGTACCCCTCGAGGAGGAGCTTCACCGACTCAGACTTCTCGTCCAGAGCCTCGCGTCGCATCATCGTACCGGTGACAGAGATGCCGAGAGCCTTCGTGGAGGAGAGGGAGGCGAAGCCCTTAGACTTCGCAATGGTGATGAAGGGGTCGGGGAAGACCGAGCCCTCGAGCTCGCCACCAAGCATCATCTCGAGGCGGAGGGGGATCTTATTCACCTCCGGCTTCTCGACGTCCGTCGGCTCCATGCCGGCGGCGCGGAGCATCAGGTCGGTAGAGTAGTCGATCACCGTATTACGC
>QWCE01005384.1_pt2 | contig 11773 bp, 9 predicted proteins | sample 1972531 | NCBI WGS metagenome assembly QWCE01 (sample SAMN09866716, study PRJNA288562) | Human gut metagenome isolate term4_stool, whole genome shotgun sequencing... | reverse complement strand
CAGATTTGATGTTGTTGGCAACGCCGTCCTCGACAAGCTTCTTCATCACGAACGGGCGGAAGAGCTCGATGGCCATTTCCTTCGGCACGCCGCACTGGTACATCTTGAGTTCCGGTCCGACGACGATAACGCTTCGGCCGGAGTAGTCAACACGCTTGCCGAGCAGGTTCTGGCGGAAGCGGCCCTGCTTGCCCTTGAGCATGTCGCTCAGAGACTTGAGCGCGCGGGAGTTCGCGCCGGTGACGGCGCGGCCGCGGCGGCCGTTATCGATGAGGGAGTCCACCGCCTCCTGCAGCATGCGCTTTTCGTTGCGCACGATGATGTCGGGGGCGCTGAGCTGGATGAGGCGCTTGAGACGGTTGTTGCGGTTGATGACGCGGCGGTACAGGTCGTTCAGATCGCTCGTCGCAAAGCGGCCGCCGTCGAGCTGGACCATCGGGCGGATCTCCGGCGGAATGACCGGGAGAATGTCGATGATCATCCACGAGGGCTTGTTGCCGGACTGGCGGAATGCCTCAACGACTTCAAGACGCTTGACGATCTTCGCTTTTTTCTGGCCGGAAGCGGACTTCAGTTCCTCGCGGAGGTCGTGGGAGAGCTGCTCGCAGTCGATCTCCTCGAGCAGCTTCTTGATCGCCTCGGCGCCCATGCCCGCCTGGAAATCGTCCTCGTACTTCTCGCGCATATCGCGGTATTCCTTCTCGGAGAGAAGATCGCAGCGCTTGAGCGGCGTGGAGCCGGGATCGGTGACGATATAAGAGGCAAAGTACAGGACTTTCTCAAGGGTGTGCGGCGTCATGTCGAGCAGCAGGCCCATGCGGGACGGGATGCCCTTGAAATACCAGATGTGGCTCACAGGCGCGGCCAGTTCGATATGGCCCATGCGCTCGCGGCGCACCTTGCTCTTGGTGATCTCGACGCCGCAGCGGTCGCAGATTTTGCCCTTGTAGCGGATCTTCTTATACTTTCCGCAGTGGCATTCCCAGTCCTTCGTGGGCCCGAAAATGCGCTCGCAGAAAAGGCCGTCGCGCTCGGGCTTGAGCGTGCGGTAGTTGATGGTCTCCGGCTTTTTGACTTCGCCGTGGGACCAGGAAAGGATCATTTCGGGAGAAGCAATGCCGATCTGAATGGCGTCAAACGGGGTGTAGCTCATTATTCTCTCTCCTCCACTTCATCCGTATCGTCGTCGCCGAAGGACTTTTCGTTCTCCGGCTCGTCGCCGAACACCGACTGACTGCGGTCAATGCTGAATCCGGCGTCGCTGAAGTCTTCCTCGCTCGCGCGGTAATCGTCGCGCATGCCGGGGATGTAATCGTCCTCGTCGTCTTCCTTGAGTTCGATCTCCTGTCCGTCCTTGTCGAGGACCTTGATGTCCAGACACAGGGACTGGAGCTCCTTGACCAGAACCTTGAACGATTCCGGCACGCCGGGCTGCGGGATGTTGTGACCCTTGACGATGCTCTCGTACGTGCGGACACGGCCGGTAACGTCGTCGGACTTGACGGTCAGAATCTCCTGCAGGGTGTGCGCCGCGCCGTAGGCTTCGAGCGCCCAGACTTCCATTTCGCCGAAGCGCTGGCCGCCGAACTGCGCCTTGCCGCCGAGCGGCTGCTGCGTAACGAGGCTGTACGGGCCGGTGGAGCGGGCGTGGATCTTATCGTCAACGAGGTGGTGCAGCTTGAGGAAGTATACCCAGCCGACGGTGACATCGTTATCGAACTTGTCGCCGGTACGACCGTCGTACAGAACGCTCTTGCCGTCCTCGCGGAGTCCGGCCTCGCGGAGCGTTTCGCGGATGGCGGTCTCGTTCGCGCCGTTGAAGATCGGCGTGGCGACCTTCCAGCCGAGCGCCTGCGCAGCGTAGCCTAGGTGGACTTCGAGGACCTGTCCGATGTTCATACGGGACGGGACGCCCAGCGGGTTCAGCACGATGTCAAGCGGGGTGCCGTCCGGCAGGTACGGCATATCCTCACGCGGCAGGATGCGGGAAACGACGCCCTTGTTGCCGTGGCGGCCGGCCATCTTGTCGCCGACGGAGATCTTGCGCTTCTGCGCAATATACACGCGGACGACCTGATTGACGCCGGGGGACATCTCGTCGCCGTTTTCGCGGGTGAACACTTTGACATCGACGATGATGCCGCTCTCGCCGTGCGGGACCTTCAGCGAGGTGTCGCGCACTTCGCGGGCCTTCTCGCCGAAAATGGCGCGGAGCAGGCGCTCTTCGGCAGTGAGGTCGGTCTCGCCCTTGGGCGTGACCTTGCCGACGAGAATATCGCCGCTGCGGACCTCGGCGCCGACGCAGATGATGCCGCGCTCGTCGAGGTATTTGAGAGCGTCGTCGCCGACGCCGGGGATATCGCGGGTGATCTCCTCGGGCCCGAGCTTGGTATCACGGGCGTCGCACTCATACTCTTCCACATGGATGGAGGTGTAAACGTCGTCCATGACAAGGCGCTCGTTGAGGAGAACGGCGTCCTCGTAGTTGTAGCCTTCCCAGGTGGTGAAGCCTACGAGCACGTTCTTGCCGAGGCTGATTTCGCCCTGCGAGGTGGAGGGGCCGTCGGCAATGACGTCGCCTTCCTTCACGCGCTCGCCGACCTTGACGATCGGGCGCTGGTTGAAGCAGGTGCCCTGGTTGCTGCGGGCGAACTTGATGAGCTTGTAGTCCTTGCTCTCGCCGCTGTCATAGCGGACGGTGATGCTGTCCGCGCTCACGCGGGTAACGGTGCCTTCGCCCTCGGCGAGGACAACGACGCCGGAGTCGACCGCGCAGCGGTGCTCGATGCCGGTGGCAACGATGGGCTGCTGGGTCGTCATCAGAGGAACGGCCTGACGCTGCATGTTCGCGCCCATCAGAGCACGGTTCGCGTCGTCGTTTTCGAGGAACGGGATCATCGCGGTGGCGATGGAGATCATCATGCGCGGGGACACGTCCATGAAGTCGACCTTCTCGCGGTCCACGTCGATGATCTCGTCGCGGTGGCGGCAGGTGACACGCTTATTGATGAGTCTTCCCTGCTCGTCGAGCGGCTCGGTCGCCATGGCCATGATATACTGGTCTTCCACGTCCGCCGTCATGTAGACGACTTCCTTGGTGACGACGCCGGTCTCCTTGTCGATGCGGCGGTACGGCGTAATGAGGAAGCCGTACTCGTTCACACGGGCATAAGACGACAGGTAGTTGATAAGGCCGATGTTCGGACCTTCGGGCGTCTCGATCGGGCAGAGGCGCGCATAGTGGCTGTAGTGAACGTCTCGCACGTCGAAGTTGGCGCGCTCGCGGGTCAGGCCGCCGGGGCCGAGCGCGGAGATACGGCGCTTGTGCGTAAGCTCGGCCAGCGGGTTCGTCTGATCCATAAACTGGCTCAGCGGGCTGGAGCCGAAGAACTCCTTGATCGCCGCCGTGACGGGACGGATGTTGATGAGGCTCTGGGGCGTGACGATGTCGAGATCCTGCAGCGTCATGCGCTCGCGGATCACGCGCTCCATGCGGGAGAAGCCGATGCGGAACTGGTTCTGCAGCAGCTCACCCACGCTGCGGACGCGGCGGTTACCGAGATGGTCGATATCGTCCGGCTCGCCGATGCCGTGCGCGAGGCAGCAGAGATAGTTCGCCGCGGAGAAAATATCGTCGCTTGCCGTGCCTGCTGTGATTCTGCTGTTCTGCTTCTGAGTTGGCGCAGTGACCTGACCAGCCTGATCTATCCACAGGGACGCCAGCAGGGACATGCTTTTTATGCCTGGAATACCAAAGACCGTTCTGCGAGAAAGCAGCTGCAGGCAACACTGAATTTTCTGGCCAGACGTTACAGTACTTCCACAAAAAAATACGGACAGATTTCCAACTGGATTATCGGAAATGAAGTCAATAATTACAACACTTATAATTACGCCGGTTCCCAGACACTGAGACAGTATTCTCAGATTTATGCAGATCAGTTTCGTCTTGCCTATAATACACTGGTCAGTGTTTATTCTAATGCAAGAGTTTATATTTCACTTGATCATCTGTGGAATACAAATTATGTGAATGGAACCTTTGCTTCACGAAAAATGCTGGATTCTTTTGCTTCAAAGATACGTGCCGGTGGAAATCTGCAATGGAACCTTGCATATCACCCATACAGTTCTCCACTGACAGAGCCTCGTTTCTGGGCGAATACAAACGGGCAGCTCACCAAATCACTTACAACGCCTGTGATCAATATGGGAAATATCCGCCTGCTGACCAGCTATATACGTCAGAAATATGGTTCAAAAACAAGGATCATTCTGTCCGAGACCGGTTATACTTCTGTTCAGAGAAAACACAATGTTGAAAATCTGCAGGCAGCTGCGGTTGCCTACAGTTACCTTCTTGCTGAATCAGATAATATGATCGACTCACTGATCATTCATCGTCAGATCGACCACAAAGAAGAGATCAAACAGGGACTGAATCTTGGATTATGGACAACCGACGCCAGATCTGCTGATTTTGAATCTGCCAACACAAAGAAAAGATCCTGGAGTGTCTTTAAATATATGGACAGCAGTCGTTCTGCTTCCGAAACCGCATTTATTCCATCCTCGATCGGTGTCAGCAACTGGAAATCGCTGATCCCTTCATACAGTTCCAAACTCTATAACAAATCAAACTGTACCATCGGAGCACTTGAACAGGTAAATGCATATCGCCGCGGTGCTTCCATATATCAGAGCTGGTCTCCTTATGGTGCTGTTACAACTTCACATAAAACAGGAAATACCTTTACTGCTCTTCATGATATCCGACGAAACAAAAACAGTTTATGGGGATTCTCGCAAAAAATGAAGCGCAGTCTTTCCTTTAAATCATATCCAAATTTCTGCACAACGCTCCGCGCAAGTGGTGCACAGAATGGATATGTACAGATCAAATTGCGCTTTTACAGTGGAAAACATATCTTCGAATGTGCCAGAACTGTACCTGCTGATCAAACTGTCCGTTTAAAAACGTCTCTTGCGAAATGGAAATATCGCAGTAAAGTAACTAAAATTCAGGTTATGGCAGCCCCTGTAAATGGTAGTCAGTGGAACGCCAACGCTCAGCTTGTTATGAATGCCCCTGTGCGCAGTCGCTAAATTTTTCATTAAATAAAAAAAGAGCAGATATCACTTCTCATGAGGATATCTGCTCTCTTTTTATTCTAAGTTCTGTTTTACAGATTCGTCTGTATTTTATGCCTCGGCCCTTCGAAGGAGATCATACTTTTCAATCTCTGTTCCAAGGTCTACGGCAAGTTTCTGCTGTGGATGCGGTGCACTTTCTACAGAATTTCCATCTTCATCATAGATTGCACGAACGGTTGCTGTGATATTTCTGCCATCCGGTTTCATGATCTCAATCATCTCACCAACAGTAAACTTATTTCTCTGCGTAATATGTGCGAAACCATTTTCATCAACTTCTTCTGCATATCCCAGATAAGTATATTCTTTTACATACGTATTGTTGTCATAAATCTGCGTATGTTCATCTGGTTTGCCATAAAAGAATCCTGTCGTAAACTGACGGTACGTACAATTGGAAATCTGTTCCTGATACCAGGACATATTTGCCTTATATTTTTCCGGAGCCTCCATATAATCATCAATTGCCTTGCGATAAGTTCTTGCAACAGTTGCCACATAAAGAGCAGTCTTCATGCGTCCTTCAATCTTCAGGCTGTCGATACCACTGTTCAGGATATCATCCATATGCTCTACCATACAGAGATCCTTGGAGTTGAAGATATAAGTTCCTCTCTCATTCTCAAATACCGGCATATATTCACCAGGACGTTTTTCTTCCACAATAGAATATTTCCAACGACACGGATGTGTGCATGCCCCCTGATTCGCATCTCTTCCAACCAGATAATTGCTGAGCAGGCATCTTCCGGAATAAGAAATACACATTGCTCCATGAACAAAAGTCTCGATTTCCATATCATCCGGAATATGTTCACGGATCTCACGGATTTCTTTCAAAGAAAGTTCCCTTGCCGTTACGACACGTTTCGCGCCGAGCTTATACCAGAAACGGTATGTCTCATAGTTTGTATTGTTTGCCTGTGTACTGATATGGCATTCTATTTCCGGACAAATTTCACGGGCATAGGTAAAAATTCCCGGGTCTGCAATGATCAGTGCATCCGGTTTCAGTTCTTTCAGCTCCTGCAGATATTCTCTGACTCCCAGAAGGTCATCATTATGCGCCAGAATATTTACTGTCACATAAACCTTTACTCCATGTTCATGTGCAAACGCAATTCCCTCTGCCATATCTTCCTGTGAAAAATTCTTGGCTTTTGCGCGAAGGCCAAATGCTTCTCCACCTATATATACCGCATCTGCACCAAATACAACGGCTATTTTCAGTACTTCAAGACTGCTTGCAGGTACCAGTAACTCTATATTTCTCATGCTTCCTCCTTAACGCTCAAAGACACGCCGTCTCCCAGCGGAATAATACTTGTCATAAGCTGTGGATGGTGTTTCAGTTCATACAAATACTCTCTCATACGCTTGTAAATTGTACGGTTTCTTCGTTCCACAAGATAATGGGATTCAATCAGCTCGCCCTCCTGAAGTACGTTATCTGACATCAGGACTCCGCCCGGGGCAAGCAGCCGCACCACATCCGGCAACCAGTGAATATACTGTCCCTTGGCCGCATCCATAAAAATCAGATCATATGATCCCGAAAGTTCTTTCAGAATTTGCCCTGCGTCTCCTTCCAAAAAGGTAATCTGCGACTCACGGCCGGCTCTTTGGAAATTCTCCCTTGCCTTAGGAATTCTCTTTTCATAATTTTCAATCGTTGTGATATGCATTTCAGGCTGACTGTACTCACACATAAGAAGTGTGGAGAAGCCAACGGCTGTCCCCACTTCCAGAATACGCTGCGGCTTCTTAAGTGCCAGCAGTGTCTTTATAAAGCTCTGCATCTCCTTACGAATGATCGGAACTCCCTCAGACAACGCAGAACACTCCAGTTCATCAAGAAATGGAGTGTTCCCTGCATCAAGGGAATTAATAAACGTACGCATTCTCTCTTCTACGATCACGAAGTTGCTCCTTCCTGCTCTGCATCACCTGCAAGAATTCCCATGATTCTGTTTGGTGTATAGGCAGTACTGAGTAGATATGTGCCTGGTTTCATTTTCCCACTGTAATTTGAAAGTTTTTCCTGTACCCAGAACACCAGCGTATCCTCGATCAGTCCTTTACTCTTTAATGTCTTTGCGATATCATAACTTGTTGCATCTTCTTTGATCACAACAGTTACTTCCTGTCCTTCTCCCGGGTTCATCGCCTGCTGGTTAAAAATGTTATACCCAAACTGGTAGGTAACCTTACCGATCCAGATCACGAGGACAGCCACACAAACATACAAAGCTATTTTAAAAAATCCTCCTGCAACAATCACTCCAGCCGCACCTACCCGGTCTTTGGTATCTCCCATATCTGCTCCTTTCTGTGTACTGATCAGATCTCATCAAACTGCACTGCTCAGATTTCCGGCACCTTGATCTCAATTCCGTCTGTCAATGTCTTACAAATCTGCTGCATCATCCTGCAAAGTGCCAGTTCCGCATCAAGATAAGCATTTACCTCCGGATTTCTTCGAAGTTCTGCTGATTCTCGTGCCAGCTGTTCCGCATCCTGAAGCAAATTTCCTCTTTCTTCATTCTGAAGCCGGAAGTTATCTGACCGGAAATGCTGCACTCTCGAGACCAGTTCCGGATTTTTTTCCAGGATTGCCTCCTGTTTCTTGTAAGTTCTGTACACATCGCTCTTCTGGATAGAATTCAGAAGAAGATGAATGTTTCTGTTTACAGCATCCATGTTATTTATGCCTCCATAATGATCGGCAGGATCATCGGACTTCTCTTTGTTCGCTTCCACAGGAAATCACTGAGTGCATCTTTTACTGTATTCTTGATCTTGCCCCAATCTGTAATGTTACGTTCCAGACAGGAATCTAACGCATTTTCTACGACTTCTTTTGCATCTTCCATCAGATCCTCGGACTCTCTTACATAGACAAATCCTCTGGATACAATATCCGGTCCGGCAAGAACCACATTGCTGTGGCGTTCAAGTGTCATAACAACAATCATGATACCATCCTCTGACAGATGCTGACGGTCACGAAGTACGATATTACCGACATCACCAACCCCCAGACCATCTACAAAGATCGCACCTGTATGAACAGAGCCGGTAACTGTTGCACTGTTTGCATCCAGCTCCAGAACATTACCGGAAGCAAGGATAAAGATATTCTCTTTCGGAATACCAAGATCTTCTACGACATGTTTCTGTGCAGTCAGATGTCTGTATTCACCATGAACCGGAATCGCATATTTTGGTCTTACCAGAGAATAGATCAGTTTGATTTCTTCCTGGCAGGCATGTCCGGATACGTGAACATCCTGGAAAATAACCTTTGCACCCTTCATGGACAGCTCATTGATAACCTTGGAAACGGCTTTCTCATTTCCAGGAATCGGATTTGAACTGAAAATGATAGTATCATTCGGTTTAATTGTAATCTTCTTGTGGATATTCGCAGCCATTCTGGAAAGAGCCGCCATGGATTCACCCTGGCTTCCTGTTGTGATCAGAACAACTTTTTCATCCGGATAATTTTTTACCTGGTCAATTTCGATCAGAGTATTTTCCGGAATACGAAGATATCCGAGTTCAGAAGCAACGGAAATGATATTGACCATGCTTCGTCCTTCTACAGCTACTTTACGTCCAAATTTATATGCAGTATTAATAATCTGCTGTACACGGTCTACATTAGATGCAAATGTCGCAATGATGATTCGTGCATTTTTGTGTTCATTAAAAAGATTATCGAATACATGTCCTACCGTACGCTCTGACATGGTAAATCCCGGACGTTCTGCATTCGTACTGTCACACATCAGTGCAAGTACACCTTTCTTACCGATCTCGGCAAAACGCTGCAGATCGATCGCATCACCAAATACCGGTGTATAATCCACCTTAAAGTCACCTGTATGGACAACAATTCCTGCAGGTGAATAAATTGCGAGTGCAGAAGCATCCTGGATACTATGATTTGTTTTGATAAATTCAATGGAAAAATCACCAAGGTTGATAACCTGTCCATGTTTTACTTCTTTTAGTTTTGTGGAACGTACAAGGTTGTGTTCCTTCAGTTTATTTGTGATCAGTCCAAGTGTAAGTTTTGTCGAATAGACCGGAACATTAACCTCTTTCAGGATATAAGGAAGCGCACCGATATGATCCTCATGTCCATGTGTGATCACAAAGCCTTTTACTTTGGAAATATTTTCTTTCAGATAAGTAACATCCGGGATGACCAGATCGATACCAAGCATATCATCTTCCGGGAAAGCAAGACCACAGTCAACAACTACAATACTGTCTTCATACTCAAAAGCAGTAATGTTCATTCCAATCTGTTCCAGTCCACCTAACGGAATGATCTTCAGTTTTGAAGTACCCTTACGGCCACGACGCGCATTCCCTCTTGGCTGTTGTGTTTTATTGTTTCTGGAAAACGGCTTCGTTGCTGCCTTTGGCTGCTGTACTGCTGCTAATTCTCCTGCAGCAGCTATTTCCTGTCTGTCAGAATGTTTCTCATAATGTCTGCTATTCGTTTTCTGCTGTTTATAACGGAAATTTTTCTGTTTTCCCATCGGTTTCTTTGTATTATTATCACCTGGTTTACGATTTCGGCTGTTATATTTTCTGGTTTTATTATATTCTCTGTGATTTTCTCTTTCTTTATTTACGCTCACATTTTCATTTATATTTTCGCTCAATCAAGCACCTCCATATTCTGTGCAATGCAGAAAACACCTGTCATGTGTCCTCTGGAATCAAACATTTTGGCACACTAATGCAGGAATGCGCTCACATTCCGTTACTGTTCACTCTTTTCACAGCAACTTGACCAAAATGCATTCCAGATCACCTTCGGTGATTGCATTTTGCCCCGTATGTCTCGGGATTTTGCCATAAATATGACAAAACATCTCGCGGGATATTACCTGTGAATAGTAACCACATTCCTTTTTAGTCTGCCTGTCACTGATTCTTACGTTCCTAGTGACGCCTGTTTCTTATAGTATGTTTCTTACATTTCAAAATCCACGTCTTCAAGCATTTGTTCAAAAACTTTATAAACAGCCTGCAGTTCGTCCTCATCTTCGAGCATTTCATAGCAGGCCTCCGGATCTGTATCCTTCGATACATCCTTCAAAATATAGGCAGACGCTTCATCTTCCATAGAATCCGATACAAGAAGATACGATACTCCTCCGATTCTTGTCTGTTCCTCAATAAAAAACTCTTCTACTGTCCCATCGGCCAGCTGAAATCTGATTTTTTCCATACTATCACCTTTATGTTACATTTTAAGGGAATCCAGATATCCCTGTAAAATAAATACTGCTGCAATTCCGTCGAGATACTCTTTACGATTTTCTCTGCGCACACCAGCCTCCATCAGGGTCCGATCCGCCGAAACTGTTGTCAGCCGTTCGTCCCACATGATCACTTCAAGGCCTGTACGCTTCTTAAGCATCTCCCCGAATTCCAGAGCTTTCTCTGCACGCTCACCGACAGTATTGTTCATATTCTTAGGATATCCAAGAACGATCTTTTCTATTTCGTACTCTTTCACGAGTTCTTCTACTTGGGCAAGCGTCCGGCGAAGTTTATTTTCCTGTTTTCGCCAGATTGTCTCTAATCTCTGAGCAGTCACTCCCAACGGGTCACTGACTGCCACACCTACGGTCTTTGAACCATAATCTAATCCCAGGATCCGCATCACTTATCGTTCCCAGGATTTATTCTTAATGTATTCATTAAGAAGTTCTTCTACCAGCTCATCTCTCTCAACTTTCATGATCATGCTTCTCGCACCCTTATGACTGGTAATATAGGTAGGATCTCCGGACATAATATAGCCGACGATCTGGTTCACCGGATTATATCCTTTTTCATCCATTGCATTGTAGACCAGGTCCAGAACCTCTTTTACTTCAAGATCTGCATCCGGTTTTGTTCTGAAATACTGTGTATTTCCTAAATTGTTTTCTGCCATTTTACTCACGTCCTTAATAAGATTTCCCTTTTATTTTAATATAATTCCATATAAAATACAAGAACACATTTTCAGAACATTTTTTTCTCATAGATCAAATAATATATAAGCTTACACTTCTTTTGTTTCCAAAATGTGATCTCTGACAAAAGCAACTGCTTTTACTGTAACAAGGTCATTTACCCTATGTGCATCCGTTTTGCTGATGACTGCACGCACATATTCTTTGCTGTGGCCAACATACCATGGTCTGCCATCAATCTCAATCTCTTCCTCCAGGAGAAGTTCCATTTTTTTTCCGATCATCGCCTCTTCATATTCTCTGGCACGAATCTCATGCAGTTCGAGCATCCGGTCGCTGCGCTGCGCCTTTGCCGCTTCAGTCAGCTGACCATCCATGGATGCCGCTTTTGTTCCATGTCTTCTGGAATATTTAAAAATATGCGTCTCATAAAAATGAATCTTCTTTACGAATTCATAAGATTCTTCAAAATCCTCTTCTGTTTCCTGTGGAAATCCCACAATCACATCTGTTGTAAGTGCAGGTGCCGGATAAAACTTGCGGATCAGTTCACATTTTTCCGCATACTCCTGTGCACTGTAACGGCGATTCATATTTTTCAAAGTTTTATTGCATCCGCTCTGCAGGGATAA
>QWCE01008671.1_pt1 | contig 11779 bp, 8 predicted proteins | sample 1972531 | NCBI WGS metagenome assembly QWCE01 (sample SAMN09866716, study PRJNA288562) | Human gut metagenome isolate term4_stool, whole genome shotgun sequencing... | reverse complement strand
CGTGCAGACCGTCAGCCTGAATTCACGCAGATAGACCTGGAAATGTCCTTCGTGGACGTTGACGATGTCATTGAAGTGCAGGAAGGCTTCCTCAAGAGAGTTTTCAAAGAACTGAAAGGCATCGATGTGCAGACACCGTTCCCGCGGATCCCTTACGATGAAGCTATGGAGCGCTATGGAAGCGACAAACCGGATGTGCGGTTCGGATTCGAGCTGCAGGATATCACTGATCTGGTGAAGGACTGCGAATTCAAAGTGTTTACCGATGCTGTCGCAGCCGGCGGCAGCGTTCGCGGTATCTGCATCACAGAGGGAGCGCAGCACTATACGAGAAAGAAGATCGACAAGCTGAAAGCATTTGTAAAAGAAAATAATGCAGATGATTTTGCTCGTACAAACCTCAAAAAGTTTTCCTATGAAACAAGACTATCTTCACGCCGTTTTTGCGAAGCATTGTTAGACAATACAGTTGCTATTGATTCTTCGGCAGAAACAATTAGTGAGCAAATTTTGGATTCAAAGTGGTTTTTTATTTCTTGGAAACACGATTCTACCATACGAGCCATGTTAAGAACAATTGATACAATTCATTATGTTTTTAAAGATGTAGATGATATATGGAAGTCATTAGTTAATAGGAAAAACATCGTTTTTCACTTGCTTATACTTGAAAACTTCGGTCTCTCGGATGATCTCTATATCAAAATGAACGCAAGAGGTCGATTATTAACTCCGTTTGAAAATCTGAAAGCCGAAATACAAGATAAATCAACTAAAAATGGCTGGGAATCTTCAAAAAACGAAATTGATAAGTTTTCATATAAGATTGATGGCCGTTGGACACACTTTTTATGGCAAAACTTTAAGAAAAACAATTCTGTAGATAATGCACATATGAATTTCATAACAACCATTGTTATGGCAAAATTATCTACAGGACAAATATTAAAAGGAGCTGAACGTATAGAACTCATCCGAAAGTTAAACGAAAACAATTCATATCGAGAGCTAATAAAATATATTGATGAGGATACTTTTAACTATATATATGATTCATATGAATTGTATTGTGATTTATTTGATTCGGGTTCATCACCTCTCTTAACCATTGATATGTGGAGACATGAGCCGGAAAAGAATCTTCTTTATCAAATTCTTCTTGGAGCAAACACCTCATATACTCATAAAGTTTTATTCTTCGCTCATACTGAATATTTGCGGAGAAATAGCACGATTGATCAAACTAAATACGAAGAATGGATGCGAGTAGTTCGCAATATCGTTTCTCGTGCAGACCTTACAGCAGATGGTAAAAGAAGTGACATTGTCAGAAGTCCGGAAACATTTTACGGTGCAATTAACTTAGTAAATGAGTTAGCGGCTGGCAGTGGTGATATTTATACCTATTTAAGTGTAAATCCTGTGTCATCCTCTTTTGCTCGTGAGCAAGTCAAAGAGGAAATAATCAAATCAAAGATTTTGACAAACACTCCAGATAATAAAGATCTCATACATAAAACCGAAGATAATGAACTTTTAAGAGGTCGAATTACTTTTGCTTTAGAATGTGCCAACTATAAAAATAGTATAGACGAAATTGATTTTGACCTTCTCGCAAAAATTCAAACTGTGTTTGAGAATTACTTTAATAAAGAGTTGGAAAGTTCAAATTTAGAATTTGATAAACTTAGACGAGCTTTGCTTACAATTGAAGTAAATGGAAACTATTGTTATTATAACTATTGGTGGTCTTACTGGTACGCAGGTGATGCTGAAAAACGAAAATTATTCCCGTTATATAGGGAACTCGAGTATTTTATTGGTTTATCTGAATTTAACCAGTATTTTAAGAAGTTAGTGATGCTTCTAATCACTCAAAGTTATGATGATATAATTTCAAATTTTGTTAAGCCTGAAAATATGGAAAATTGGCAATTCAGACTAATAAAAGAGGAAAACCTGCTATTCAACTGCAATGCGAAATATATTGCTATACCTCAAGATAGATCGTATTGCTACTTACTCAAAGGTAAACGTCCTTCAGATACTGAAGGATGCAAGAAAATTAGTTAATATAGACTATTATCCCACATATATCTTTTCCTCATGCCCATATTCATTGGTGCCATTGGTGCGAAATTTGTAGATATGTGTGAGTGTCTAAAACATTAATTATCGGAGGAACAGTATGTTCTATAGAATGATCGAGAACAAGTGCAAAGAATGGTATAGCTCAGACCAATGCACTGTTCGTAACTTAATTGAATACATAGAGAAAACCGGGCAAATGCGAGATGCCCAAATTGAAGCTATCAAGGTTTATCTGTTCCTCAAAATCGGTTGTGAATGTAAGCCATTGGAGTTTTTGTTCAGATACGGTTGTTTTAACTCTATCAATTTGAATGATATAGAGCTATCTACTGCGACTCGTGAATATTTAGAAGAAAACCCGGCAGCAACAGCCTTGTTTGAGTATTCTCGCTTAACCAACGATAAAGGCGAACAGGTTTCTGAAAAACTCGAAAAGCAAATCAAGAAAGATCCGTCAAGCATTGACTATAACGCTTTCTTCCGTACTGCCTTTTATGGCGTTTCCTATACCGATTATCTGTTTAGCTTGCCAATGGGCGCAGGAAAAACATATTTGATGGCAGCATTTATCTATCTTGATTTATATTTCGCTCTGAACGAGCCTACCAACCCTGCTTTCGCTCACAACTTTATCATTTTTGCACCATCGGGTTTGAAATCCTCTGTGGTGCCAAGCCTTAAGACTATCCAAAACTTTAACCCTGCGTGGATCATTCCCGAACCTGCGGCAACGGATATCAAGCGTATGATTACTTTTGAAGTATTGGATCAGGGAAAGACTGCAAAAAAATCCAACAAAACCAAGAACCCCAATGTTCAGAAGATTGCTAATCATCAGCCTCTTTCCGAACTTTTCGGCTTAGTTGCTGTAACTAACGCCGAAAAGGTTATCCTTGACCGTATTCAAGAGAAAAACGGTTAGATTAGTTTGTTTGAAGAAAGCGACGATGAAAAAGATAGACAAGCTAATGAACTCCGTAACCTTATTGGCAAACTGCCGTCCCTTTCCATCTTCATTGACGAGGTTCATCATGCTGTTAGTGATGAGATAAAACTGCGTGCCGTTGTAACCAAGTGGACGCAAAATCATACCGTAAACTCTGTCATCGGTTTTTCCGGCACACCTTATCTTGAAAAAACCGAAAAATTTAAGATTGTAGACTCTCTTTCTGTCGGGACTGCTGAAATCACGAATATTGTGTATTACTACCCTCTTGTTGACGGCGTGGGTAATTTCTTAAAACGCCCCGTTGTTAAGATTGCGGATATTGCAGACAGCAGTTTGATTATCGAAAAAGGTGTCCGCGAATTTCTTGATACATACAGGGATACTGTCTATTGGGACGGACTGACCGCTAAACTTGGTATTTACTGCGGTACTATCGAAAAATTAGAGGAAGCGGTCTATCCTTTGGTATCCCGTATTGTTGCAGAGTATGGACTCGGCACGGGCACAATACTCAAATTCCATAAAGGAAATAAGCAGTATAAAATGCCTGCTGACAGCCAAATGCAGTTTGATATTTTGGATAAGTCCATTTCCAAAATTCGCATTGTCCTGCTTGTACAGATCGGTAAAGAGGGCTGGGATTGCCGCAGCCTTACAGGTATTATTCTTTCCCAAGAAGGCGACTGCCCCACAAATATGGTTCTGCAAACCTCTTGCCGCTGCTTGCGCAAGGTGATTAAAGGTAACCCCGAAACAGCGCTCATTTATTTGAATGAAAGTAACGCCGACAAGCTGAATATGCAGCTTGAACAACAGCACCATATCTCCCTCAAAGAGTTTTCGTCTGCCGATAACAGTAAAACACAGCTAAAGCGTTATAACCGCACAGCACATTTGAAACTGCCCAAAGTTGATTTTTATCAGCTTAAAATCAATTATGATACCCTGACTGTAGAGAAAGCTGATCCTGCAAACACTATTGCGGTTTCGGCTGATTCAGCACACCTTGCAGACAGTATTATCAAAACTACCGATCTTTCAATGGATGAAAGCAAGACCAGTATCACCGTTGACGATACAGAATATGGCACCGAACCTGCCACCTTTAATTCTTGGATATACGGAATTATGAAAGGCGGATTTGGCTCTCCCACAGTTGCAGAGCTGAATAACCGCCAGTTGGTAGAAGCAAATATCCGCAAAGCCTTCTCCGATAGGCTGGATTTTAATACTACCGAAGAGTTGATACCCGAAGAAGCAAATCTTTTGAACATCGCAAACTTCACTCCCGAAGTGTATACCGACAAGCCCACAGACTATTATCCTACGCAGGGCGTGGTAGAAAACATTATCAAGGATGATAAAGGCAAGCTAAAGCTTGATCCCAAAATGGAAGAAACCATTCGCTTTCTTGAAGAAAACGGAAATGCGGCTATGGCAGCAACACTCCGAGCGCAGAGCAGTTCTCACACAAACAAAGACCATTCGTTCCATTATCTGCCCTATCGTACCGATAGCGGATTTGAACAGACTTTCTTAAAAGAAGTATTGTCTTTTGATGAGATCGAAAATCTTGGTTTGGAAGTCTATTATAACGGTGATAGAGCTATGACCGAGTTTAAGATTAAGTGCTATAAAAAAACCGGAAACAAATGGAGTTATGTTGGCATTTACACACCCGACTTCCTTATCATCAAGCGTAAAGACGGTAAGATACACAAGATTATTGTTGTAGAAACTAAGGGTGAGATTTACGCTAAAGATCCTACATTCAAGGAAAAGAAAACCTTTATGGAAACTGAGTTTTCAAAGCAGAATAACACAGCATTCGGCTACGAACGCTTTGACTATCTGTATTTAGAAGATACACTACCCGAAAAGGATAGAATGACACTGACTCGCCGGAAGATCTGTGAGTTTTTTAAGGAGGATTAACATGGATTTCATCGATTATAGAGAAAAGCTCGGAATAGGGTTCTGCGACAAGGAACAGGTGAATTATTTCTTCACAAAGGCGTTTAATCTTTTTGACGGAATGAATCACGATTATATGCACGATCAAATTGACAATTCCGAATATTTTGAGTTTTGTGATACAACCGGAACTCCAATGGTACACGGAGGAATCTATACAGGAGGATATAATTTAATATTAAAGACATTGCACGACCACACTTCCAGTATAGAAGATTTTCTCGCTTACTACATGGCTTTTGTGAACTGTCAAAAGGATAAACCAAATAAAAATTGGACTAAAGAAAAATTCCAAAAGGTTATTTGCGGGATGTTAGATGAATCTCATATTCCATATGAAGTTCTTAAAGATCAAGATGGATATTTTATTTTCCCCAAGGGTGCAAAAGAACTTGATGCTGCTCTGGTATCGCAACCACTTGAATGGTTATCAAAATATCCTAATGCACATAAGACCTTCTGCATCGCATTAAAACAGTATTCTGAAGGGATATATATCCGTGATGTTGCGGATAATCTTAGAAAAACTTTGGAAGCATTTCTTCAGGACTTCCTCGGCAATACAAAAAATCTCGAAACGAATAAAAACGAAATTTGCAAACACCTTGGAGCACAAGGGATAGATGCAGGGATTGCAGGTCTATTTCAACCTTTGATTAACGCATACAAAAACATCAATGATCGTATTGCTAAGCACAATGATGCTGTCGATGCGAAATTATTAGAATTTTTACTTTACCAAACCGGAGTTCTTATAAGAATGGTTATTACAACTAATAACGGAGGTCAAGCATAATGCCGATTAAATATGTACCGTTTATACCGGAGCCGGTGGAAGGACAAGCTTTGCTCGGTAACTTTAACAGAATACTGAAATACAAAGGCGCTGACGATGTTTCAATGACGCTTCAGCGTGGTATGCCCTTGTATGAAATGGAAAAACAGGAAACCGTGGGAGAAAATGCCGACGGCAATATGGTCATTCGTGGCGAATGTGTTTCTGCTTGTGCCTATCTCATAGAACAAGGCATTCACGTTGACCTTGTTTATATTGATCCTCCTTTTGCCAGTGGAGCTGATTATGCTAAGAAAGTATATATCCGCCGTAATCCCAAGGTGGCAGAAGCTATCGCCCAAGCTGAACAGGAGCTTGATATTGACGAGCTGAAAGCTTTCGAGGAAAAGATGTACGGTGATGTTTGGGATAAGGAGAAATATCTCAATTGGCTGTATGAAAACCTTATGGCGATTAAGTCTATTATGAATGAAAATGCTTCCATCTATCTCCATCTTGATTGGCATATCGTTCATTATGTAAAAATATTGATGGATGAAATTTTCGGAGAAGATAATTTCCGAAATGATATAGCGTGGCATTATTCAGGATGGAACAAAAAATTGAAGACCAGCTTTGAAAAGCGCCACGATACCATTCTTTACTATTGTGCAGATGATGAAGGAACAAACTTTAATTCGTTTTTTGAACAATGGAAATCAGAAGAAGAATATATTAAAAAGCGTAAACAAAAACCTTTAACTGATGAAGATGGTAGAAGATATGTGCTTTCTGACGCTGGTGGCGGAAAGAGGGTTAAAAGATATCTTGACGAAGCGATAAAAGACGGTGTAGTTGTAGATGATGTTTGGGATATTGATAAGATCAATAACTCTGCTAAAGAATCTGTTGATTACTCTACCCAAAAGCCCGAAGTACTAATTGAGCGAATTGTTACAGCTTCTTCCAGCAAACACATGGTTGTTGCAGATTTCTTCGGCGGTAGTGGTGTTACTGCTGCTGTAGCTAATAAACTTAATCGTAAGTTTATTCATTGCGACATCGGCGTAAACTCTATCCAGACAGCCCGTGACCGACTGAAAGCGGACGGAGCGGAATTTGATGTGCTGGAAATCAAAGATGGCGTACAACTCTACCGCAATCCCGTTCAGACAATGGATAAAATCCAGTCGCTGATACCGGGACTTAAAAACGAGGATTCGCTTGATTCCTTCTGGGAGGGTGCAATTTCCGACAGCAAACTTGGTACCGTTCCTGTATATGTGCCGAACCTGATGGACAGCACATCAAAACTTCTTGATAAAGTGACCATGAACCGTATTATTCATCAGGCTATACCCGATTTGGATAGCAACATCAAAAAAGTAATCGTCTATTACATAGATATTACCGATGAAGCCGAGATTCAAAAGTTTATAAAAGAAGATGACAGCACAAATATTGAAATTGAGCTGAGAGATCTCAAAACAATTCTAGATGATGTCATAATCGGAGATTATGCGGAATTTCACACCGAAGAAACACACGATGATTTATTTGGCGGATATGCTGTTACCATTGATAAATTTATCAGCGACCGTGTGCTTTCAAAAATAGCTGAGTTCAACCAAAAAGCACTACTTAATTCTTCGCCCAAGAAACCATACAAGCAGATTGTAATAAGCGAGGACGGCTTAGAACTTATTGAGTTTTTAAGTCTTGATTGCACCGCCGCCGAGGGCGAATGGCACTCCGACAGCGAAATCAAAATTGATAAAAACGGTTTTGTTATCATAAACGGTGCCAAAACAAAAGATTTTTGGGACGGCAGCATATGCTCCGAAAATAAACCGCTTCGCCTGAAAATCCGAAATATCTGCGGCGACGAAACGGTTTGGGAGGTGTGATTATGCCTTGCCCATTTCATCCAATTAACCTACCAATTCGCCTAAATGTGTTTATTAGTTCGGCCCAAAGGAAAGAAAATGGATTTAAATGGGGTGAAGTTCGCTGAGAAGTTAAGAATCATCTTGAAGAATGTCCATACATTGTCCCTTTTATAATTGATGTTGTTGCCTCTGAAATATCATCAACTCAGCTTTTTCAGTATGAGGTTTTGAAAGCAGATATTGTTGTCATGCTAATCAAGGGAGAAGTGCGTCCCGGCACATCCACCGAGTTTGCAACAGCTACTAAAAATAAGAAACCATTGTTGGTATACTTTTTAAAAGACGATAATCCTTCATTGAAAGTCGAACAACTTAGAAAAGCTGTACATGTAGCAGATTACTGTACATATCGTGATATCGATGATTTTGATAACATCGCACAAATCGTTCGAAATGATATTATTTCGAATGTAATACGATATTATCAATATGACCATTTCAACAAAAGTGGAGTAGATACAGCTACTGTTGAACTGGCGGCGGTTGTAGAAGAACCTTCATTACCAAAGCACAGTACTCCCACCAAAACAACTATCGGCTTATTCAGCAGCAGTTATACGCATATTTTTAAACTGTTGGGCATTGACGGTGCAGATGAAGAAGATACTCCTAAATCTCCACTACATACATTCGGTATAATATTGCTTGATTGGTTGGTTGCCGGAGCACCTTTTGAATGTGAAGAAGAAATCCTTAAGCTTATAGAAAATCTTAAGGATTCATACGATAGCACCGATTGGCTTATAAAGCGATGGGATGCGATTCGTTTTGTGTTGTCTGGAAATTCCGAACAAGCTTTGGCTGCAGAAAAAGAGGCTTTAACTTTGGCCAAGTCAGCCAATTTACCTACATGGGTTATCAACGATATTCTCATTGATTGTCGTAATCTTGAAAGCACAGTTCATAATCAAAAGAGAGAATGGGTGGTTGATAGCGAAATCCAAAAAGAACTTACAAATTTGGAAACCATTGTTTATTTGCCTGTTTTAGACAGATATCTAACCGATATTTATAGTGCTCTTTCAAAAGAGGAGTTTAAATTTCAAACCGCATCTCCAAATAATAGTTTCTTTGGCACAAATATTTGTGGTATCATCAATAATGTTGAAAACTATTTCTTTTCTGCAGTTTTGTATGGTTCTTTTACGCATATGGTAATTACTCGTGAAATTTTAACCATGGTTCTTTACAGATATGATGATATTACAAAAAAACGCCCTCTGTTATTGGAATGCCTAAAGATTTTAGTTGTCAAAGGTGATGCGAAGCAATTTAAGAAAATCATTGACCACAAATGGGATGATGCATATGCAGAAATTGTTTCTCATGCCGACGAAATCTGGGCGTTGACAGACAAGACGTTGTTATCGTATCAAAATTCCATCAAACAAGCTGTTATTGCAAAATTCGGTCTATACTTATCTGATTCCGTATTTGAAAAAGTTGAAAAGTTCTTGCTAACAATTGCCCCAACGATCTATTGGGGCAATTCAGAAGACTATTTTGAAAGTATTAATCAAAATATGCGTCGTCTCAATTGCGAAAGTGTTATGCGTATGCTAACAGGAATAATAGATGAACAACGTTTTCACCTTGGTGGAAAACTGGCAAATATTATCCTACAAATGAAACTTGACAATGTAGAAGTAGAAACGCAACGTTCTTTTTGTGATGTTCTCAAGGCAAAAATATCGTTAATTGTTAAAAATGGTGGGACATCTCAAATCATCGCCGCATTAGCAAGTCAAAATCCTGAAACATTTTCTGTATTGTCAGGAGTCCCTGAAAATGGACTTGTCGAAGTAGAAAAAACTTTCTACGACATTAATATGGGCAAAGGAAATTGGACTGAGGTTTTAACACATGAAATTAGAACAGCAAAAAATCAATTTGAGGTTAATAAAGAACCTGGGACATATACGGGTTTCTTCGAATTGCCATATGCAATGATTAAGAAGGTTATTAGAGAACACTATGATTCCTCTATGGATGAGGTAATCGAACAGCAATTTTTCCCATTGTGCACAGAGGTGTTAAAAAGTCAAGCAGTTGCAAAAGTAAAAAACGATTGTATTGATGGCCTTTGCGATGTTTTGGAATTTAATACTTCATTGCGAACTAAAATGCCGAAAGAATTATCTGATGCTATTTCTGCAATTGAAGTAGAAAAAGCGGGAACTATTTTCAGCGAATCTAAAGGTGTTTTTGCTTGTAGAGTACTTATGGCTAAAATTATCTCTGGTGCTTCCAGCAAAGAAGAACTGCTATAATGGTGTGTCGGTTATAGCAAAAAGGAAACTAATGAAAGAATTGCTTTAGCTGAATGTATTGAACAGTTTATTGTGCAAGTATTATCCACGGATCAAATTGACGCTACAGTTTTATCAATTGTTATGCAATGTTTTGATGATGAGCACTATGTTGTACGAAGAAAATCTTGCAATTGTTTTGTGCTGTTACTTGATACCAAATATAGAGATTTAGCTGAGCGAAAACTGTGTGAGGCTGCAATTGATCCCTCTCATTATGTGCGAAGCCAAGTTTTGAACTTATGTAAAAGCGAAAAAATATAGATTCCTGAAATCAAAAATGAACTTATTGGTATTTTAGCAACTGATGCAAATTATGCCATTAGAATTGGTTGTGAATAGTATTAAAAAACCAGGCACGAGAGGTTGACTCTCGTGCCTGTTATCATTTTGTGTATTTGATTATGAGCTCATCGACGCCGTCGGTGTACCTGCCTTGAGAGATTAGTTTATTTCGGTACCCAAGCAAGCATTGAAGGATGAGGCGGCGTTCTGCATCAGTTAGGCGAAAGTAGTATTTTCGTTTTCTCACACAAACACCACTTCTGAATTAACATCCTCAGTTGCTCGCTCACGCATGTTATTCATCTTCCGCACCCACTTCATTTGGTCGGTGGCTTTAAGTTGTTCTGTGACACCTTCCTTTTCGGCGTATTCTTTTACCAGCCGAGAAAAAAGCTCCTGTGCCTGTTCTTCAGTATCGGCGAGGTGGGAATGGAACTTGCCAGAAGTGAAAAGATTGAAATATAAAACTTTGCGGTGGTGCTTTAAGTAGTTCAGTCTGCGCTGTCCCCATACGCCGATAGGGCGTTCTTCTTCGGCGGGTAAAGTAAGATTAGGCAATCGGTAATCACCTTGCATTGTGTATGTGCCGCCGGATTGTTCGAATATTGATTTCATATAGTAAAACCTCCTATTGTGCTCAAAACGATTTCCCAAAATGCTCAATTACAAAAAATATAACGAACATTCTGCTGTTCATGACACTTTTTACGACGAACATTGAAAATGAATCATTTTTTCGAAATAGAATTACTCTTTAAGCAAATCTTGAAACGGTGTTTAGGTTGAGGCAAAAGCTTTATAGGCGAAGTTGGCACCGAGGCGGAAACCCATAATGAAACTGTCGAGATTGGATTGGCCGTTGGCAACACCCCAAGCGTTCACATAGTCGAGAAGCCATTTCTTCGGCTTGTCGCTCAGGGCGTTTGTCAGCAAATCCTCATTCTTCATCAGGATTTCCATTTGCTTTTGTACCGCTTTATTTTCTTTGGTACTGCGTGTCTGCGGATCAATATTTTCGTAGTAAAACTCTTCTATAAACCATGACATAAATAATGCACCTGCCTTTCGGTTACAGTCTACCAAAACCGAAAGGCAGGTGCGAGTGTGCGAATTTCTGAATCGCACATTGGTATTGTTTTAGTATCTGGGGTCAGTCGTCATCTTCACCATCAAATAAAGAATTACGGCATTCTTCCTCTTCACGGCGATATTGGCTATCATCCCAATTGCAAACATATTCGCCTCGGTCAATACTGAAGCCATCTTTTTCGATGTATTCATATTCGCCGGACTCATAATTAAAACACCACTTGGCCATTTTTATTCATCCTCCATTCCGAGTACATAAAAAAGCATTCTAAAAGCAGAATCTTTCTTTGCTTCTTTTTTTGATGAGGATGTCCCATCGAAGTAATAATCTTCTTCCGCTATACGACATTCGCAATTC
>QWCE01010528.1_pt1 | contig 11788 bp, 8 predicted proteins | sample 1972531 | NCBI WGS metagenome assembly QWCE01 (sample SAMN09866716, study PRJNA288562) | Human gut metagenome isolate term4_stool, whole genome shotgun sequencing... | reverse complement strand
CGGGAGCAGGATGATGTCCGCACCGCCTGCCATTCCGGCATTCAGGGTCAGCCACCCTACTTTATGTCCCATAACTTCCACGATAAATACTCTGCCGTGAGAAGCTGCTGTGGTATGGATGCAGTCGATGGCATCCGTAGCAATATCTACTGCGCTCTGGAAACCGAAGGTCATATCAGTACCCCACAGGTCATTGTCGATGGTCTTGGGCAGGGTCACGATATTCAGTCCTTCCTTGCGCAGCAGGTTCGCAGTCTTGTGGGTGCCGTTACCACCGAGAATTACAAGGCAGTCCAACTGCAGCTTGTAATAGTTCTGCTTCATGGCTTCCACTTTGTTCAGCCCGTTGGGATCCGGATCCTGGATCGTCTTGAACGGGGTCCGGGAGGTTCCCAGGATCGTGCCGCCCTTGGTAAGGATGCCGGAGAAATCCTTGTCTGTCAGCATGCGGAAATTACCGTAGATCAGTCCTCTGTAGCCATCCAGGAAGCCGTAGATCTCCACCTCTTCCTTGCCGTTCGCCAGGGTCTTCACCACGCCTCTCATGGCTGCGTTCAATGCCTGACAGTCACCACCGCTCGTTAACATTCCGATTCTCTTCATCGTAGGATCCTCCGTTTCTATATTTCATTATTTTCTCTTGCGTCTGCTATAACTATCCAACATTTTGAATCACTATTTCTATTTTAATACATTTGTTTTCATCTGAAAATAGTTTGTTGTAATTTCCGAAAGATTTCGATATCCTGCACACGTAAAAAACGCCCGCGCTTGCCAGGCGTGGGCGTTATAAAAAGGAGAAGACGTTATTTAGTATTTTGCAAAACGTAAAATCAAAAATGGCATAATAAGTCTATTAGCAGTATTTCTCAATTATCTTCTGCATAGCATCCCAGTTTTCTTCCATATCTGCAGTCAGCTTAAACTGCGTCCGAGCGCGGTTGAGGTTCTGCTGTTCGTAGTTGATGTGGAAATAATGGTCGCCCTCCAGATAATCGGCAAGAAAGCGCATACCGCACTCCATCGTCATCAGCTTGGCACCCCAAGGCAGGGTCTGCTTTTCCAATGTAGTAAATGCTTCTCCTGCAGCTTGCAAAAAGCCTTTCGTGTAAATTTCAAACAGTTCCATGCTGAAATTGACCTTCGAGAGATCGGCTTCGTCCTCGGCGCAGTGGTTGGCACCGAAGCGGATGGAATCGCCGAAATCGTTGGCGGCCAGACCCGGCATGACGGTATCGAGGTCGATAACGCAAAGGCCCTCGCCGGTCGTTTTATCGAACAGGATGTTGTTCAGCTTGGTATCATTGTGGGTGACGCGCAGCGGCAGCTTGCCAGCCGCCAGCAGGTCCACCATGACATGGTAATCTGCTTCGTGAGCGCGAACAAACTCGATCTCACGCTGCACCTGTGCTACGCGGCCCATACGATCCTCGGCTACAGCGCACTGAAAGTCAGCGAAGCGCTTTGGTGTATCATGGAAGTGAGGAATCGTCTCATGCAAGGTATTTGCCGGGTAGTCGGCAAGCTGGTGTTGAAAATCACCAAAAGCTACGGCGCTTTGGTAAAAATTCTCGGCGGATTGCACCTGCTGCAAGCAGACGGTGTTCTCTACAAAATCATAGATGCGCCAGCAGCTGCCATCGGTGGCCCGGTAATAAGGCTTTCCAGCTTTGGTCAGCACAACATGGAGCGTGGCGCGTGCCGGGTCATTCCCACACTGTTTGGCCTTTTCGCGCAGAAAATCCGTTACGCCGCAAATGTTTTCCATCAGACCGTCAGGGTCCTTGAATGTATCAGTATTGATCTTTTGCAGGATGTAGCGCTTTGCCCCCTGCGCAGACGTTACCATAATGGCATACGTTTGATTGATATGCCCTTCGCCATAGGGAACAGGCTCTGACACCGAGCCATTCCATTGCCATGCAGCCAAAATTTCATTCATCATAAAATATCCTCTCAGGTTTCGTTTATGCCGCGATGCTGTACAACACGACGCCGGACACGGCGGCCCCCGCCATGACCTTGATGGGGCTGGGATTCCACTTGCGCAAAATAAAAAAGCCCACATAACGCTAAGGCCGCGGAAACGGTAATACATGTAGGCCAGCGCCATGACGATGACGCAGGACGGGAAAATACAGCCAATCGTGGCAATCAGTGCCCCGGGCAGCCCCGCCACCTGAATGCCAACAAACGTCGCAGCGTTCACCGCGATGGGGCCGGGCGTCATTTCGGAAATGGCCATGATGTCCGCAAAGCCTGTCATCGTCAGCCAGGGGTGAATATCCACCACTTGATTCTGAATCAAGGGCATAGCCGCATAGCCGCCGCCGATGCTGAACAGGCCAACTTGGAAAAAGCTCCAAAACAGTTCAAGGTAGATCATTTGTCGCCCTCCCGCTTTTGCAGATACAGGGTATCCAGCGCACCGATGACACCACAGACCAGAATAATCAGGATGATGTTCACCGAGAAGAAGCGGGTCGCCACAAAAGCCGCCAGCATGACCGTAATGGGAAGCCAGCGTTTCTTTTTCAGAATAGGCCACATCATATTGATGACGACGTCAAAGATGACTGCCGCCACCCCGGCCAGCATGCCGGCCATCGCCATGCTCACGTACTTATTGGAGCGGAACGCCTGATAGAACACGGAGATGATGGAAATGATGATAAGCGGCGGCAGTGCTGCACCCACCACAGTAATCAGTGCGCCGGGGATACCTGCCACATGGTAACCTACCAAAATAGAGGCATTGATGGCGATGGAGCCGGGGCTGGATTGGGCAATCGCCGTTAGATCCAGCATTTCTTCCTCGTCAATCCAATGTAGTTCTTTCACGAAGCGCTCCCGCATCAAAGGGATAATGACGAAGCCGCCGCCGAAGGTGCAGGCGCTCAGCTTAAAGGTAGAGAGAAACAGCTGCCAGTATTTATTTTTCTTGTCCAATAGAATCGGTCTCCTTTTCAGTGATACATTTGAACAGCGCGGATCATTTCGTACAGGCGCGGTTCCGTGTAGGCGAAAAACTTTTGTAGGGCGTTGCAATAGCAACTGCGCTGCGCTGCAGCTGCCGTATTTCGGTCGCGCTTGCAGCCACCACGGCACAGCCGTACCCATTTGCATTGCTGACATTCTGCAGGTATCTGCCAGCCATCCGTGATAAACGTTCGCATTTTTTCGCCGGTAAGCAGCGATTGCAGGGTATCGTTTTGAATCGTACCAAGTTTATAGGCATCCAAGCAGAAGAAGTCGCACGGATACACTGCGCCACTCTCCTCCACGACCATGTAGACACCGCAGGTTCCGGTCGTGGAACAAGTTCCCGCCGGGCCACCCAAAAGTAGCTGAATATAATCTTCAAACAGGCGGATGCTGACATAGGTGATGGTTCTCCAGTCGCGGTACCATGCGTCGAACAGTGCGCACAGGAACTGCGCATACAGTTCCGGTGTGAGGGAGTAGGGCATCATGCACATCCGGGGTGCCGTCCAAGCTGATACCTACGAGAAAGTGTTCTTTGCTGAAAAATCAGCCCATCCATCGGTAATGGCAAGACCATTTGTCTGGATAGCGTATTGCACGGCAACGTGCTTTTGGTTGTACTTTCGCACCGTCTTCGTAAAGAAACAAAAGAAATCCAGTCCGGTCAGCGTTGGCTCGCCGCCCTGAAAGGCGAACGAAACAAAGCCGCCCGGCTCAAGTTCCGCAAAGCAGCGTTAAATCAGCGTTTCCGTCGTTGCCTGTGACATCATACAGTCGTCGGGGTTCACGCAATTCTGCTGCTCATCTCGGTAAAAGCAATATTGGCAGCGCATGTTGCAGTAGCCCGCTGCGGGTTTAATCAGGAATTGAAGCTGCTTCATAGCACCTCGGTATGCTGTAATACGGTCACGGGTGTTTTGCCCACAAGCAGGGTGTACCCATCGGTGTAACCCTCTTCACGGTTTTTTAGAGCATCAATCAGCAGAGTGCGCAGCGCCGTCACGCGCTCTGGGTTTTCCTCCAGCACGTTCTTCGTCTCATTCGGGTCGTCGCGCAGGTTGAAGTACAGCTCTCGCCCGGTCTGAGAGTACCAGATATATTTATCCTTTTTCGTCAGGATAAAGTGCATGGAATCCTCGCCCAGTGTATGCTCACCGTGCAGATATTCGCGTTCGACGGGGTGCAACAGGCTCGTGCCGTCCACGGTTTCGGGAATCGGTGCGCCCGCCAGCTCCAGCAGCGTGGGCATGACGTCGCGCAGTTCTGCCAAATCAGTGCAAACCGTACCATGCTTGCCCACATAGCGCTCCGGTCCGGAGATAAACAGCGGCACCCGGATGCTGCCCTGGAACGGCTTTGCTTTCTGGAACATCAGGTGGTCGCCCAGCATCTCGCCGTGGTCGGACACGAACAGAATTATGGTATTATCCATGATTTGCTCCTCCACCAGTGCGGAGACTAAACGCCCGATTTGATGATCCATGTGCGTGATGGCCGCATAGTAACCCGCCCGCAACTGGTGGATGTAGCTTTCATCCGAAGGTGCCGTCTGGGCATGGTAGCTGTGGCTGTCACGTTCCCAGCGGACGCAGTCGTTCCAATCACCGCGCCAAGGCTCGGCCAGTGACTCATCTTTGTACAAATTCAAGTAATACTCCGGGGCATCCAGCGGAGGATGTGGCCGCACAAAGCTGGCCATCAGGAAGAATGGCTTCGAGCGGTCACGGCAGCGCAGAAAGTCTCGGCACTCGCTGGCGACCCAGTTGGTTGGGTGATACTTTTCCTCGTAGATCCAGGGGCGCACGACCCAGCTATTGCAGTCAAGACCAGTGTCCACCGGGTCTGCATCCACGCCAAGCTGCTGTTTGAGCCACCAATAATAGTCATCGGCCACACGCTGATCCTCATAGCTGGGCGTGGTGGGGCGGCGGTAGGCATGGAGATAGCCATCATGCAGCCGTACATCATGGAAACCCAGGTTGTTGCGCAGCGGATGAACATGCATTTTGCCGACACACTGGGTATAGTACCCGGCCTTGCTCAGCTCCCCGGCCAGTGTGTGGGGATAATCCCACGGCACAAGATCCTCGTACCCGACGCGACCCGTGTGCTCCTGGGACATGCCTGTATACAGCGTAGCCCGCGCGGGAACACAGGCCAGTGCATCGAGGAACGGCGTTTTTACATCCGGGTGACCGGCAATACCAAGGCAGTCGCCGCGCATCTGGTCTGCCATAAGCAGGATAATATTAGGATGTTTATCCATAACAAACCTCGTATCAATGTTTTTGCAGCCAAAGGGTGCCGCACAGTGCGGCACACCCTTGTCCTGCTTTATAGATTATACCATTTGATCTCGTTGGCGTCCATGTGCAGGGTAAAGCTGCTGCCGTCGCCAGTGTAAACAGTGGTATCCTGCGGCTCGTAGGTGTTATTCACGACACAGTACTTGCCGTTCTTGACATAGGCATGTACTTCGACATTGTAGTTTGTGCTAAACCACTTGTGCAGGTCGGCCTCGTCGTGGGCGGCCCACAGGATGGCTCGGTACAGCACGCGGTTGTTCACGAAGCTGTAGGGCAGACCGCTGATGTAGACGCCGCGACCCTGACCGTACTCGTGGGCGGCCAGCTGGACCTCCTTATCACGCTGAATCAAAATCTCGGTGCCCTCAAGCGCGAAGATGTTCTTTTTGCCCTCGCCGAAGTCCACATCATGGTCGGGGCAGTCGGCCAGAATGAAGTGATCGCGGTGCTCGTCCCAGTTGTACTTGTCGTAGTTCAGGGTGAAGCCCGTTTCTTTTTCTACACCAAGCGGCGCGGCCAGCTGCAAATACCGGCCCTGATACTGGTGGCCGCCGGGTTCGCCGACGCCGATCAGACCGCCGCCACGGTGGACAAAGCCCTTGACAGCGGAGGAAATCTCCGGATCCTCCCAGACCTTGCCGCCGGTATGGGCGGTATCGCCGTCGCCTACGTTGATAAGGACATCAATGCTGTCCAGTACCTTCGGGTCGACCTTGATGTCGTCAAAGCTGATGAACTTCACATCAAACGGCGCACCGGACAGAGCCTCGATAACACCCGCATAGCTGTAGTTCTGCTTCTGGTACAGTGCATGGTGAACCATGTGGCAGCCCCAGGCGCGCTGTTGGCCCCAGCTGTTAAGCACAGCCACGGTCTTGACGCAGTAGGGCGTGGTGCCTTTGATGTTCTCGTACAGCTCGCGGAACTCGTTGCAGACGCTCTCGACATAATCGAGAAATTCCGGGAACTCGCAGGCCAGCTTCAGGTAGCCGCCGTAGCCGATACGATCAATGGGCTTGCGCAGGATGGCACGGCGAGCCGTGACCCAGTTCACCTTGGCCTCGCGCACGGGGTCGCCGCCCTCGTGGAAGGTATCGGGGAAGAAGTAGGGCAGGAAGCGTCCCTCGGTGTACTTGACGCCGGGAATGTCGGAAATCAGGCGCAGCGTGCTGCCGTTGCCAACACTGCCGACGATAGCATCCACGCCGGACTTTTGAAACTCGGGCATGAACGGCTCGCAGCCGATCCAGTGGTCGCCAAGAAACATCATGGCTTCCTTGGCGTAGGCGTGGACAATGTCGGTCATTTCTTTCATCAGACCGGCGACCTCGCGGCGCTGGAAAGCCTGGAAGTCCTTGTACTCCTTGCTGGGCACACGGTACTGGTTGTTGTAGTAGCCCTGGTCGATGATAAACTCCGGGCGGAACTTATAGCCGACCTCTTTTTCAAACTGCTCCAAAATGTAGGGGCTGACAGAGGCCGAGTAGCCATACCAATCCACGTACTTCTCGCGGCGCAGCTCGTCAAACACCAGCGTGAACAGGTGGAAGAAGGTCGTAAAGCGCACGACATTGACATAGGGATGGCTTTCCAGATACTCACGTAGGCGGCGTAGGGTGTAGGCGTGGGTCTTGGGCTGGCGCACATCGAACGGGATCTGGTGCTCGACATCCTTCCAGTCGTTGATGACCGAATTGTACATGTGGACGGGATCCCAGATCAGGTACGCCAAAAAGCTGACCGTGTACTCGTGGTAGGCGGCGGGGGCGTCGATGACAACGCTTTCGCTGGCGGCATCATAGTGCCAGTCGGCGGTGGGGACAGGCTCGCCCGTCGTGCGGTCGATGACCTCCCACAAACGGGTGATGTCATCGTGGTCGTTGACCATCATCAGTTCGCGGCTGATGCCCGTCATCAGGGGGATGGTCAGCGCATCGTCCGCAGCGGTGTAGAACGGCGTCATAATGTAGCACTGCTGCGTTTCATCGGGATTGGCTTTTGCCCATGCGTTGTCCTTGCGGGTGGTGTAGTAGGTGGCATAAATCTTGGCGCCAGTGTCCTTCAACTCCTGCGGGAACTCGGTGCCGTCGCAGTCGCGGATGGCATCCGCGCCCAAGCGCTTGAGCAGGTCGAGGGTTTCAGGGACGGCGTCCATATCGGTGGGGATCGTTACACGACCCATTTTTCTTACATCATTCATATAATGATTCTCCTTAAAACGTAATATTTTGAATGGAGGAAAGTCAAATCAACCCTTAACGCCGCCACTGGTAGCCCCGACAATAATCTTTTCAGACAGGAAAAGATACAGCAGGAAAGTAGGCAGGAACACAATGATAACTGCGGCAAACATAGCACCGTACTGGCCGGAATACTTCATTGCATTGACAATCTGCAACAAACCGACACCAACAGGGGTCATAGAATCGCTGGTGGTGAAAATCAGCGCCATGAAGAACTCGTTCCACACAGACATGAAGTTGAAAATCGTAACGGTAATAATAGCGGGCTGAACCAGTGGCAGCATAATCTGCCAGAACGTCCGAGAATGGCTGCATCCGTCTATGTAGGCCGCCTCCTCATAAGACCGGGACAGTGATGAGAAGAAATCCAGCAGGTAAATCGTGGTATACGGTACGCGCAGCATAATATACAGCACAACCAACAGCACGCGACCCTTGATGCCCCACTGCACAGCCAAAGAGTACAGTGGCATGATGATCATAATAGTGGGAACACTCATGGCAATGACCAAGCCGATACGGATGGTCTTGCCGCCGACGAACTTCCAGCGGGAAAGCACATAAGCACCAGGCGCGGAAATCAGCAGCACGCCCACACAGGAAACAATGGCATAAACCAAGCTATTGAAGAAATACAGCGATACATTTTGGGTGTTCCAAGCCGTAACGTAGTTATCCCACTTCAGGCCATTGGAAAAGTCCATAACTCTGCCCGTCAGAATTTCCTTTGTTGAGGAAAGGCTGGCGCAGACGATCCATAACAGGATGGCAGCCGTGAGTGCGATCCATGCGCAAACAATGATATAACCGGGCAGAAGCCGAAGCTCTTTCTTCCAGTTGATTCTATCGTGATATTTTCCCATAACCGCTCTCCTACCTTAATACTCCAGATCCGAATCTTTCAAGATCAGATTGGTGATAACATACACAGCAATGATAATCAAAGTCAGCACAACGCCAACCGCTGCGCCCGCACCAGCATCGCGCTCGACAACGCCCTTGCCGCCGAACACTGTATCGTACAGGTACACAACGGGCACAATGGTAGCCGTTTCTGTATTGATGGGGGAGAACATCTTCGTCCACAGGAAGAATGTAGTCGCATTGATGCTCCAGAAAGTAACGCAGGTGCGAATCACACCTTTCAGCAGGGGCAGCGTAATCTGGAAGAAGCGGTCAAAGATATTCGCGCCGTCGATGGTGGCAGCTTCGTACAAATCCTGCGGGATACTTTCGATGCCGCTGATGAAAATCAGCATATAGTAACCAACGCTGCCAAAAATGAAGGCAATCATCATGGCCCAGAAAATCAGATCTGTACCCAGCCAGCGGACATTCTCACCGCCGAATACTTTGACGATCTGGTTCAGTAGACCATAATCATAGTTGAACACATACTGAATCCACATGGTAGCCAGCGCCACGGCACTAATGATGTTGGGCATATAAATGGCGGCCTTAAAGAATTTTGCGCCGCGGATGCCGCTGGTCAAAATCACGGCCATCAGCATAGACAGGCACATGGTAATGATGCCGCCCACCAGCCAAATCATCACCATATTTTTCATGGAACTGATAAAGCCGGCATTACGCAGGATTTTGAAATAGTTTTGCAGCCCATAGAAGCTCCATGTACTTGTAGATGCCGTAAGGCTCTCTACCTTAAAGAAACTCATGATAATCGTCCGAACGACCGGATAGACATACATGAACAACTGGCAAAGAACGATGGGCAGAATGAATAGGAAAATCATTGTCTTGTTCTTTTTCATACTGGTAATACCTCAAAAATGAAATGTCATAGGCAAAGACAGCACCCATTCAGGTGCCGCCTCCATTCAGATCGAGGGAATCCTGAATAAATCCATTATAACCGCATCGCTTGACGGCGTACCATGATTTATTATAGGATTAGTCGCACAGGGTATCCAAGTAAGCGCAGTAGTCAGCGCCGGTTGCGTACTTGCCTTCGAACAGCTCGATCATGGAACTCTTGATGAGGGACCAGTCGTCCAGCGTGTTCAGAGAACCACACCAGCTCATCGGGGTGGTGGTATTCTTCAGTGTCTCAACAGAGCCAGCCAGGACAGACTCTTTCAGGCGGGTGTCAGCGGGGATCTGACCGCCCTTGTCAACCAGCTCCTGCCCGCAGGTGCCGGTAACAATGGTCATAATGAAGTCAAATGCAGCCTGCGGGTTCTCACAGGAAGAGGAGATGGCCAGAGAGTTTGCACCGGCGTAAGCAGAAGCATCAACATTGCCATCGACTTCAGGATAGTTGAAGAATCCCCAGTTTACAGGCTCACCAACAGCAGCATCAACCTCGGAAGTGACATAGTTTGCGCAAGCAACCATAGCAGCCGTGTCAAGGCCAACCTTGGTCTGGCTGGCAGGATAAGCATCGGGCGCGCCCTCGGCCAGATAACCAGCGTTCACGAAATCAATGATTTCCTGTGCAGCCGTTACAGCAGCTTCATTGTCAGCCCAGCCACCGTTCTTACCCAACTCGGCAATGGTGTCCTCGCCCAGATGGCGGACCAGATGGTTGTAGAAGTTGAAGTTTGCGTAAGCACCGTCCAGTGCCAGCGGCTCATAGCCGTTGTCTTTCAGGGTCTGGCAGACTGTCAGGAACTCATTCCAAGTCTTGGGGGTGTCGGTGATACCGCAGGCATCGAAAATGTCCTTGTTGTAGAAGATGCCGCCAATCTGGGGCTGCTCTACGATGGAGTTGAGATAACCAGCCCACTCTTTGGCCTGATCATTGAAGCAAGCGTAGCTGAAGTCATCATAACCGACAGCGTCTGCCATCTCGGTCAGGTCGTAGGTGTACGGGGCATAAGCGTGACCGATACGGTTGTAATCATCCTCGAAAATGTCAAGCTTTTCGCCAGATTCCAGTGCGGCAGAAATCAGGGTGTTGACATCACGGCCTTTCCACTCGATGTTGACCTGTGCGCCGGTTTCAGCCTCGAAAGCGTCGGCGGCGGCCTGAATTGCGGCTGCCTGAACCTCACCGGCAGACCACATGGACCACATGGTCAACTCAACGCCCTCGTACTTCTTGCCATCGGTAGCCGTAGACTCGGCAGCCGTGGATTCAGCAGGAGTAGCAGAGGTAGCCTCCGAGTTTTGAGTATTGCCACCACAAGCAGCCAGAGATGCTGCCATAGCAGAAGCCATCAAAAGTGCAACAATCTTCTTCATTCGTGTTTTCCTCCTAAGTGTAAATTCTGTGTCGGGATTACCTCCCTTTCGCGGTGATTTAAGTGTAGTGCTTTTCCAGTTTTTTAGCAATCATTATCTTGCTCACTTGTTTTACAATCTTGCTATTTCGTCTCTTTTTGGCACATCGCCGGATTTTCGCGGGCATTTATTATGCACTTTTACCATTTACTATTTTTTTGTAAAAGTTGGTTGTTGGCAAAAATGCTGAATACCGTCTTGCGCTTTTCAGTCTTGTGCAATATCACCTGACTTCCGTCGTTTCTCTCAAAACCTAGTACTCAGCTGTCAATCAGCATGGTGAACTCAAAGATATTTTCAATCTCTTTTTCTGTCAGATACAGTGCATCGAGATTGGTTAAACCGATTATTTTTTTGATTTTTTCATGAACGCTTTGGTTCTGGGAAATATTGATATTAAGTTCCATCGCCTTTGTCTGCGATCTCTGAAAAATATATCCAGTTTTCCCAGACATTTGATCAATGTCTTCATTTCTTCCTCGTCCAGATCCCGTATGATGGTGTGGATCATTTTCCTGTGGAAATCTCTGTGGTGGAAAAAAGCTTTTCTCCCCTTCTCTGTCAGGGTCACCAGCACTACACGTTTATCTCTGGTGCTGCGGTTGCGGGTGAGATATCCTTTTCTCTCCAGACTGTTCATATTCGTGGTCAGGGTACCCACGGTAACGTGGAGTTCCCCAGCGATACGGGACATACTCTTTGGTTCCTCGATGCCGATAGCTTCGAGGATGTGCATATCATTATTTGTAATATCCTTGAATTCGTCTGTTATGACCGCCTTTGCCTCTGCATCCATCACGTTATGGAACAGGTTCACCAGCAGTTCATTCAGTACCCGGTTGTTGCTTTTTTCCATAGTTACCTCTACGATATCTGGAATTTTTCTTTCGTATGTCCGCAATCCTCCGAAGCCGCCTTCTCTGACGCATATCCGCAGTCTTCCTGCGCTCCGGATCATTTTCAGTATACCGTCTACCAGGTCATCACGCAAGCCCCAATCGTAAGCCCGGC
>QWCE01007613.1_pt2 | contig 11797 bp, 8 predicted proteins | sample 1972531 | NCBI WGS metagenome assembly QWCE01 (sample SAMN09866716, study PRJNA288562) | Human gut metagenome isolate term4_stool, whole genome shotgun sequencing... | reverse complement strand
GATCGAGACCTGGGAGCCGCTCCGAGGAGAGCTCAGCGGGATCGTCCCCGTCAAGCAGGTAGCCCTGCAGTACTATCCCGACTACAATCCTCAGAGTGCCTCCCGGGCGCTCCGTATGTCAATCAAGACCTATCCCCTCCTGAGCCATGCACTCTCGCTCGTCGGCTGGACCAGTCCCAAGCGCAATTTTACCCCGCGCCAGACCGCCGTCCTCGCGCACTACCTCGGCACCCCATAGTCCCTATATATAAGGACTACTCCGCCTCTCCGATCGGATGCAGGGGTGGTGCCTCGGAGAGGTGCATCTAATGCTCAAATGCGTCACCCTGAGAGACCTATCGAAAACCGGCTGTTGGCGTGGAATTATCAGGATGACGCATTTGGGTGGTATAGAAGCCATTCAACTCATTGTGAATAGTGGAGAACGATGCACCCCGATAGGGGTGCCCGCTTTTTAGCCCCGAAGACCTGTGGATCGGGCGTTGCAAGCGATCCCGCGACCCCGCTAGGGTGTCGCACTGATTGAATGACTGGTATGTGCGACACCCTGGCGGGGTCGTATATCTTTACCTGGGTCTTCTTTCTCGGGGTCTTCGGCACTTCGTGCCTCGACCGCCGGTCTAAAAAGCGATGATCCCTCCGGGGCTTCGCCCCTGCGGGATCGGCAGGCGGGAACATCAGGCGATATAACAGCGTGGCAGGCGGAGAGGCACCTCGAAGAGTTTCGTTCTGCGTGGACCGGATGGTCTGCCGGGTCTGATCTTAGAGGCGTACGATATGCAACGTCACTATGTCTTCACTGCTCTCGGGATGACTACAGAGGTGCCTGGCAAGGTTGGGATTCACATCTTCTCCAAGAGTGATCTGAGAGAAATATCTTCACTTTCGGTGGAAGCGTATGAATGAACATCAAGATCCTTCTGAAAAGCTACGTACTGCCGGCATCATCAAGTCTAAAAAGAAGCAGGAGGAGTCAGTCGAGACGGTCTACTCGCACTACGACTTTGAGGAGACCGACTACCCGGATAGGCTTTCTGATCCAATGGATCTCTGTGACGTGAGCAGACGAAGACTGTCTCTTGCGATGCCCGCTCTTAGGCGACAATACTTAACCATATAACACCTAACGTTATGTTACAACTCAATCCACATGAGCTTCTTCATATCAGAGGGGGCTCCGCTTCTGCTTCATGGAGCTGTTCTCAGTGGCTGCAGTACATTGCTGCAACTCACAAGAGTTCAGGGAACGAAAAGTTTGAAGACGAGTTTTGGGGTAAGTGGGCAGACGAAGTTGAGAAGTGTGCTAATGAAGGGCACCTTTAATTGAACGTCCGCTTAATTATTGACTTTTGGGGGAGTAGAAAGCCACGAAATAGAGTTTCGAAAAGGTCTCTCTATTCCCCCTTTTTTGAGTTTGGTGTGAGGTAATAGAAGTTATGAGGAAAATATTGTTTGGAGTTGCAAGTATTATCTTGTCTGCAATTACAACTGACGTACAGGGTCAGATCATCAAGGACTACAGCGATGCGGAGCTGGAGGTCTACTATAATAAGCACTTAGAGATGGACACTACGCAGATGGGTACTCAGGTGCAAGACACCAAGATGTCTCTTCGTATCGGGGGCGGGCATGCGCTCTTCGCCGCAACCAGAAATATGTGGGTCGACTCGCTTGATGTCTACAATCATGAAAAGTACCTCGAGCTTTACTTTAAGCTCAATCCCATAGGTGAACCCGTATGGACACCCCTTGCAAGCTTTGAGGATGAGTATCTCTTCAAGAACATGCCAGAGGGGAAGAATACGGTCTACCAGGGCTTTGGATTCAATAGATATACCTATGAGGAGGATATCGAGCCTCAGAAGTGGATCCTCGGGGACAGCGTCCGGTCGATCCTCGGATACGAGTGCCGACTGGCGGAGTGTGACTATCGTGGCCGTCACTGGATCGCCTGGTATGCTCCTGAGATTGCGGTGTCGGAGGGTCCGTGGAAGCTTGGTGGGCTGCCGGGGCTGATACTTGAGGCATACGACACGAAGCGCCACTATGTCTTCACTGCCCTCGGGATGACCACCGACGTACCGGGCAAGGTGGGGATACACATCTTCACAACGCTCGATATCTCGACGATTCCGAGGGAGGAGTATCTCCGCTTCCAGTGGCGGCGGATGAATTCCCACGAAGATCCTGCAGAGAAACTGCGTGCCGCCGGCATCATCAAGTCGAAGAAAAAGCAGGAAGAGCCTGTGAAAATGATCTACCAGCACTACGACTTTGAGGAGACCGACTATCCGCATGTGATGGATCTGGAGAAGAAGTAACCTGTGGCGCAGTGCGCCCTTTGAGTCATAAAAAGTAATGCAAGTGAATACAAGAGTCTTATTTTTCGCCATTCTGCTGCCTCTGCTGAGCCTGTCTGCACGGGCTCAGATCATCAAGGACTACAGCGATGCGGAGCTGGAGGTGTACTACAATAAGCACTTAGAGATAGACACCACGCAGATGGGTGCCCAGGCGCAGGACACCAAAATGTCGCTTCGTATCGGGGGTGGTCATGCCCTCTTCGCCTCGACTAAACGAATGTGGGCTGACTCACTGAGGACGTACAACTTTGCGCTACACGAGACACTTTACTACAAGCTCAATCCTATAGGTGGCAATCAGCCGTGGAGACCCTTGGGTAGTGCGGAGGGAGAGTATCTCTTCAAGAATATGCCGGAGGGGAAGAATACGGTATACCATAATTTTGGCTTTGACAACTATGTATACGCGGAGGATATCGAGCCGCAGGAGTGGATCCTCGGTGATAGCGTCCGTTCGATCCTCGGGTACGAGTGCCAACTTGCGGAGTGTGACTACCGTGGTCGTCACTGGATTGCCTGGTATGCTCCTGAGATTGCGGTGTCGGAGGGTCCGTGGAAGCTGGGTGGTCTGCCGGGTCTGATACTGGAGGTGTACGACTCGAGGCGTCACTATGTCTTCACCGCTCTCGGGATGACTACAGAGGTGCCTGGCAAGGTGGGGATTCACATCTTCTCCAAGAGTGATCTGAGTGAAATCTCGCGAGAGAAATATCTTCACTTTCGGTGGAAGCGTATGAATGAACATCAAGATCCCTCTGAGAAGCTACGTACTGCCGGCATCATCAAGTCGAAGAGAAGGCAAGAGAAGTCGGAGGAGACGATCTACCAGTACTACGACTTTGAGGAAACAGACTATCCACATGTGATGAACTTGTGATAGATAGGTCTTTGACGGTTGTCGATAGGCTTTCTGATCCAATGGATCTCTGTGACGTGAGCAGACGAAGACTGTCTCTTGCGATGCCCGCTCTTAGGCGACAATACTTAACCATATAACACTTAACGTTATGTTACAACTCAATCCACATGAGCTCCTCCACCTCAGAGGGGGCTCCGCTTCTGCTTCATGGAACTGCGAGCAGTGGTTACAGTATGATGCTGCAACTCACAAAGACTCAGGGAATCCCAAATGGGAAGAGGAGTATTGGCAAAAGTGGGGCGACCAATTTGAGAAGTGTGCTAATGAAGGACACCTTTAATTGAAAGTCTGCGTGATTATTGACTTTTTTTGGGGAGTAGAGAGCCACGAAATAGAGCTTCGAAAATGGTCTCTCTATTCCCCTTTTTGAGTTTAGTATGAGGTAATAGAAGTTATGAAGAAAATATTGTTTGGAGTTGCAAGTATTATCTTGTCTGCAATTACAACTGGTGCACAGGGACAGATCATCAAGGACTACAGCGATGCAGAGCTGGAGGTGTACTACAATAAGCGAGAGGTTCAGGATACCTTGAATATGGATACGAGGTTTGAGGATACTAAGATGTCTCTACGCATTGGAGGAGGACATGCCCTCTTCGCTTCCACAAAAACAATGTGGGCAGACTCGCTGGAGATCTACAATCATGACCTGTATAGGGAGATATACTTCAAGCTTAATCCCTTAGGGTCAGGTGTATGGACCCCTATGGGTAGCTATGAGAGTGAGTATCTCTTTAAGAACATGCCAGAGGGGAAGAATACGGTCTATCAGGGATTTGGGTTCAATAGATACACCTACGAGGAGGATATCGAGCCTCAGGAGTGGATCCTCGGGGACAGCGTCCGGTCGATCCTCGGATACGAGTGCCGACTTGCGGAGTGCGACTATCGTGGTCGCCACTGGATCGCCTGGTATGCCCCTGAGATTGCAGTGCCTGAGGGCCCGTGGAAGCTGGGCGGTCTGCCGGGGCTGATACTAGAGGCATACGACACGAAGCGCCACTTCGTTTTCTCCGCTCTCGGGATGACCAACGATGTACCCGGAAAGGTGGGCATACATATCTTCACAACGCTTGACATCACGCCGATCCCACGAGAGCAGTACCTCCGCTTTCGGTGGCGGCGGATGAATTCCCACGAGGATCCGGCTAAGAAATTGCGTGACGCCGGCTTCATCAAGTCGAAGAAAAAACCGGAAAAGCCGGTGAAGCAGCTTTATTGGCGCCAGGACTTCGAGGAGACCGACTATCCGCATGTGATGGATCTGGAGAAGAAGTGAGTCCTGATAGGGATTCTATTGCAGCTCTACGGCGAGTGACAATGACCAATGGTCTTAATATGTCTTTAAGTCATACGTATGATCCAGGAAGCACTTTACCTACTAAGAGTCTATCGCTCGGACGTGCCGAGCCGAGTATTTCGCTTGGCTCTGGAGACATCTCCGTTTTATCCATCGGCGCTGTCTCTCGAGCGAACATTCTCTTTCTTCGGCCTTAATGTTATGGTCGGGAAGACAGGTGCGAATGATCTTGACCGCATGCCTCCTTATTTTCTTGCCTTTGTGGACGTGAATGGGAGTGCCGAGACGATCCTGATCCATCGAAAGGTCTCGGGTGCATTGGAGCTGTATCACTCTGCCGATCGCAGCTTTAAGGATCTGCCTTACGACGAGCTTAAGAGGGTGTGGAGGGGCTACGTGCTCTACATTACCGATGAGCCCTCCGGATCCATTCGTCGGATCGATCAGAGACCACTCAGGATGACTGTACTCATTCTTGTATTTCTCTCAGCCCTTACAGTCTGTGTTATTGAAGAAGGTCTGTTTCTTGGACTCTCGGTTGTTGGCTTGTGGCTTGGGCTTAGTCTTCTCTATGCCCGGAATGGTAGTCCTCCTCCGTTCTGTAAGATCGGCTCCCGAGTCGATTGTCGCGAAGTAGGTGACTCTCGGTACTCTAAGATACTTAGGATACCACTAAGTGTGTATGCTACAGCTTTCTTTGCATATGTTTTGGTAATGCGCTTGTTCCTCTTTCTTGGTGACGTAGATCCCGCAGTCCATTATCACCTCATCGGCAACATCTTGCTTTTGGTTTCGCCCTTTGTGGTGGGGTATTCCCTCTTCTCCCAGTGTAGGGTCGGTAAGGTCTGTCTATACTGTCTCGGTATCCTTTGTGTCATTATTGCGATGGGGTTGTCTCAGCCTGTCTGCTCCCGGGTAGGTGTTGGACTGCTGATTTCAGAGGTCGTAGGGTATTTGCTATCGTTAGCTCTTGTGTATCTGGTTAGTGCTCTGATGACCTCTCGCGGAGAAGTCTTACTCCATAAGACACAATCCTATCGCAGGCTAAGAGCCGAGACTTCCGTGTCTCACTTCGCACACTTCCCATATAGAGCAGAAAGGGGTACTCTGCGGCTCTATCTGTCTCCGCAATGCAGAGCATGTCGGGGAGTCTTACGAGACCTTAGGGATGTCTCGCGGCTTACGTCGGGACGGATACGGATGAGTATACGACTGATCCGGGGCAGTGATGATGGGGAGAGAGCATTTCGTTGCATGCTCAAGGAACTAAAAGTGAGCTCAGAATACATCTCGATGGACACAAAACCACTGAGTAAGAGCGAGGGGATCACGGTGGAGAGAGTCCCCCTTATGGCAGTGGATGAGTGGATCCTACCTGAGGGTACAGACCTCCTCAGTGCTGCTCTTATTGTATGGGATAAAGATTATTATGACATAGCATGAGATCACTACTGACTGACATTATCCTCTCTTCGCTTCTCCTCTTGGCGCTGCCGATGACGGTGTCTGCGCAGGTGCGCGGACGGGTCATCAGCGCCTCGGACGGGGAGCCTCTCCCCGGGGCAACCATCCTCCTGGAGAGCGCCTCGAGGAAGCACCTCGCCTACTGCATCGCCGGGAGCGATGGGCAGTTTTCGTTCAAGTCCACGCCCGATGGTGCGACGCAGATCTCCGTCTCTCTGATGAGCTATGCCACTGAGCGGATTCCGCTGGAGGGGGTCTCCTTCCCCCTCACCATTCGTCTGAGGGAGGAGGCGTTTCAGCTGAAGGAGGTGGCGGTCCAAGCGAAGAGTATCATCGCCGATGGAGACACGGTGACCTACTTAGTCTCCTCTTTTTCCCAGAAGAGTGATCGGAACATCGGTGATGTGCTCAAGCGGATGCCGGGACTCCAGGTGGAGTCCTCCGGGAAGGTGCTCTATCAGGGCAAGGAGATCAATCGCTTCTACATCGAGGGGCAGGATCTCCTCGGAAGTAAGTACGGCGTCGCCACGAAGGGGGTCTCTCCGGACGATATCGGTGCCGTGGAGGTGATGGAGAATCATCAGCCGATGCAGGTGCTGCAGGGGATCTCCCTATCGGATCAGGCGGCACTGAACCTGAAGCTCAAGGAAGGACGCAAGTCAGCCTGGCTGATCCACGGCTCGGCAGGAGGCGGGTATATGAGGTCTCCTCGACAGGGGCTGTGGCAGGGGGATCTCTTTGCACTCCGCGCCGCTGCGACGACGCAGACACTCCTGTCGCTCAAGGGAAATAACACCGGGGTCGACTTCTCCGAGGAGCAGATGGAGTTTGGGCTCGCTCCTCGTGCCACCGCGCTCCACTCACCCTTAGAGCTGAGCCTCCTCCCGGCAGTGTCGCTCCTCCCCAAGCGGACCCTGCTCAATAAGGGCGGGATCGCTTCCGTCAATCATCTGTGGAGCGTCACACCGACTCTGCAGGCGCGCCTGATGGGAGACTACCTCGAGGATCATCGTGTCGCCTCCGGTGAGGTACGGACCACTTATCTTAGTCCGACGGGAGACCGGGAGTTCATCGAGAGACGGGACGACCGATCGACGCATAGGATGCTCCGCGGTCGTCTCGTGCTGGAGGCCAATCAGCCCGCCTATTATCTCAGCAATACCGCAAGGGTACAGCTGGACAAGGAGCGCCCTGACCTGCATACCTCGGGGACCTTTACCAACAGACAGGTTGGCGAGCTCTCGGACCTCTACCTCTCCAATGACCTACAGTGTATCCGACGGATCGCCGGGGATCATCTGCTCTTCCTCCGCAGCCGAAACGAGTGGGAGACTCTGCCCTCTCGGCTTCTTCTGACGAGTGGGGGAGGGGAGGGTGTGGAGCAGATCAGAGATCATGCTCTCGCAACGGATGAGACCCTCTCCTACGACTACCTCCTCGGACAGGTCTTCATCGGCGTGGAGGGTGGCGTGAGAGGACTCTTCCGTCGGCTCGAGAGCGAGGGATCGGGGGCCCTTCCCGTAGAGATCACTGCCGCTCAGCGGCTGGATATGGTGGCGCTCTCCCTATCACCTAAGCTTAGGTGGCATCGGCAGTCCACAGAGATTACACTCGGTCTGCCCCTGGAGTACAGCCACTATGCCTTCGGCTCAGCCCGTCCCTCGAGCCACTATATCCTCCTGTCGCCCTCTCTCTCCCTGACGATGCGCCCGCTCTATGGCCTCTCCCTCTCTCTCCGTGCCGGCGGGGGTAGGAGCCCCATCACGCCGGGAGATCTCTTCGAGGGCCAGTGGATGACCGACTACAGGACGGTCTCATCGGGGTACGAGGAGTTGCTCCTCAAGCCCTCCTATAGAGTATCCGCCTCCGCCTCTTACAGAGACCTCTCGCGAGGACTCTTCTCTCACCTCATGATCATGCATCACGGGAGCGAGTCTCCATATAAGACACGCCGAGAGCTGGAGGATAGCGGGCTGATCCGTCTCTACAATGACCGGGAGCGCAGTCGGATGCGGTCGACCATGGTGAGCGGTCGGGTCAATCTCGCCATAGGAGCCATCCACGGTGGTGGCTCCCTCGCGACGGTCTATTCTCACACGGAGAGCGAGGCGGTCGCTGAGGAGGTGGCTGTGCGCTATGGGACCGACCTGCTGACGATAAAGGGAATGCTGAACTCAAATATCACCTCCCGCCTCTTCCTCCTCTACGAGATGAGCTACAATGGCAACCGCCTCTCCCTCCCCATGGCGGATCGGAAGCCTACTCGACTATACGGCATGACTCATGCGCTCGAGGCAACCTATACCCCCGCCGACCCACTCACGATGACCCTCCGAGGGGAGTACTACCGCTCCCGGATCACCTCCGACCTGACGAAGCAGATGGTCATGCTGGATCTCGACCTTACCTGGAGCATCAGCCGGAGGATCGAGCTGGAGGCCGGGCTGCACAATCTACTGAATAACGACCGCTGGGACTACACCACATATGGGCTCCTGACTCGTCAGACCGTAAGTCGACAGCTCCGCGGCCGCTCCCTCCTCCTCACCCTCCGTCTCAAGTGACATGCTATTTAGTGCTTAGCCGTCAGAAGTGGCCGTTTCTGAGTGCCAATGACCCTATATTAAAAGAGGGTTGTATAAGGACTATATAGATCTCACTCCGGTGAGTGTTCGTGAAAATCGCCACGGAAATAGGGATATCTGTGCAACACCTTGCAGAGAATAATAGTGATGGAATGGTATCCATTGATCATCGCTGACGAAATGACCAACGGACTGCTACATCTTTCATGACTATTCACTGTGGCGATTTGATATGATTGCTTAGGCGGTATGTGATTTTTCTAAGGTACTCTCGGAAAAATTTGCTACTATTGTACACTTGCCTAAGCCGGACGGGATAGGTGCCGGGACTTTGTCATCCCATGTGACGTGATGAGGTGGACTCTTCCTCTCGCGATGCCCGCTCTTAGGTAGGGAGTGCCTCAGCAGGGAGGCACCAGATCATACTTAACCACATTAGTCAGCAGACAAGAGGTATGCCACCAATAGTTCGGCTTGAGTCACGCCGTAGCGAAGAGGTACAGACCTATGAGTAACATCAGCTATTATGAAAACCATTGATCAGATCCGATGGGTGATCGTCCTGCTTTCTGCATGGATCGCTCTCTCTACCGCAAGCGCACAGGAGATCCGGGGTGTTACCTTGCGCGAGGATGGTACCCCTGTCCCTTATGTGGGTGTCGTCCTCCGCACGACTGCCGACTCTACCCTCATAGCCGGCACCTATAGCGATGAGGAGGGGCGCTTTGTGCTGACACCAAGTGGAGACTACCCGGAGGGTGTCCCTCTCAGTCTCTACTGCTCAGCGATCGGCTACGAGTCCCGCACGCTGCCTGTCACGCTCTCCGATGAGCCGATCAAGATAGTACTCCGAGAGCAGTCGGAGACCCTCTCAGAGACGGTGGTCTTCGGAAGCCGTATCAAGCGTAGTGCTGCAGGGTACGTGGCTCAGGTCAGCGATGACCTGATCACCAAGGGGATCAACATCGACAAAACGCTCACGTTCCTCCCCGGCATCACCCATAATCCCACGGGGTACTATCTGAATGGTATGCCTATTGCTCAATTCTATATCGATGATCGCAAGGCATCCGTCAGTGAGCTAGAGACGATCCCCGGAAGTATGGTACAGTCCATCGAGGTCTCCTTCATCGACCGTACCGGGGTGGAGAAGACCGGAAGTGTCGTACACATCCGCCTGAAGGCTCCGGAGACAGGTGGCTACTATGGGAACGTGCGCACTCAAGCCATTGCCAGGGGCAAGTACTTTGACGGGGTCTATCCCGGAGCGATACTCAACCTCCGCAAGGGGAAGACAGAGGTCTATGCCAACGTCAGCGGGTTCTATAGTTATGACAGAAACAAGCAGAGAGACGACACCGACTGGACAAGTGGGAAGTACCTCCACACCATTACGACCCAAAAGGGGAAAGATGCCGGGATGAACTCCGAACTTAATGTGAATTACAACTTCAATGACGAGCATCGTCTCGGCGCTGTGATCTCTGCATCCTATGGTAAGTGGGATCTCCGGTCGGAGGAAGTGAATAGCTCGAGCGACAAAGCTCACGAGTATGATGCCTCGACGACCGGGGATAATCATCGCACTATATGGCAGGGGAGGCTGAAGTACAGCTATACCCCCAAGAGCAATAAGTTTGACATCCAGACGTGGGCAGAGGTCCTAAGCAGAGATCGCGACATGAGTAAGCGGTACAGTGCTCCGTCCCGAATCGGCAGTGGCGATGAGGATCTGCATCAGGATACTAAAATGTGGGAGCTGGTCGCCACCTCATCACAGAGATGGAGTGAACGCCTCTCCTCCGATATTGCGCTCGTGCTGAAAGGGTCACGGGAGCAGATCCTCTCTCAGTCCACACTCCACCGGAGGCAGGAGGCAAGTACAACGGCGCTGGTCCAGAATCCCTATCTCATGGCGGGAGTCTCCTATGACTTAGAGCAGCTATCACTCTCCGGACGACTCTCGTACCAGGGCTCTTTTGTGACGTATGAGGATCGAGAGAGCGGGGTCGTCAGCCGCCACAATACTCAGGGACCGGAGGTGAATGTCAGCAGCTCCTATTACTTTGACCCTAAGAGGGAGAGTGGTCTGACTCTACGCTATGCCCATAGGGTCTACACCTTTGATTACGGTATGATCAATTCGACCAAGACCTGGCAGGATCGATACCACTACTATATGGGCAATCCCGAGATCAAGGCTCCCACGGAAGATGATATCACACTCTCCGGGAACTATCGCACCCTCGTAAATGCATGGATCGGTTACTCAGTGGTGAAGAATCCGGTCACTGTGGGGACATTTATTGACCTGGATCACCCTGAGCTCTCCTACACCACCCCGGTCAATGGAGATAAGGAGCGGTGGTGGAACTTTGGTCTCCAGGCAGGCTATAGACCGGCTTCGTGGTGGCAGACTCGGCTGAATCTCAATGGTGGGATCGGAAGGGAGCGAGGTGAGATAACGCCGGGAGAGGAGATCAGTGTCCTCAACAAACGTCTCTGGATCGACTGGAACCACAACCTCTCCCTCCCCCGAGACTGGTCACTCTTTGCCATGCTCTACTGTGAGCCGACTTACCGAACCTATAATCAGAAGTATGACGCTATCTACGGCCTTGATACAAGTGTCACAAAGAGAATAACTCCGGCCATGGAGGTCTCCCTCTATGCTTCCTTCGGAAACTTGCGAATACTTCACACCTACCTGACAGACGCAGTGCAGACCTATGAGAACCTCATCCCCACACCCTATGTCTCACTGACCCTCCGATGGAGCTTCCACAAGGGCCGAGATGTCAACGTTCGTCGCGAGTACACCACCCAGAGGTATCAAGGCTGGCAGCCTCGCTGAGTTGGTCATCTGCAGCTGTCTGGTATTGATCAAAGAGGTGGCTTAGTCTCGTTTTTCTCTACATCTGTCGAGTACTTGATCTAGTGATCATCACGTGTGGGCACTACATCAGTTTGAAGAAGAATAGACGCTTTTATAACGTTCAATCATCTTTTTGTTACTATCATATTATGAGAAGATTACTATTGCTTGCAGTTATTGCCGTATGCCTTGCCCCCCTCTCGGGGCGAGCTCAGGTAGTATTCTTGGACGATGTGACGTCATCCCCCATATCGGAGGTTGTGCTGATGGGTGGAGACGGACACCTGATCG
>QWCE01005377.1_pt1 | contig 11799 bp, 8 predicted proteins | sample 1972531 | NCBI WGS metagenome assembly QWCE01 (sample SAMN09866716, study PRJNA288562) | Human gut metagenome isolate term4_stool, whole genome shotgun sequencing... | reverse complement strand
GAAAAGCTGATTGAGCTGAAAGACCTTCAGATCACCTTTGGCTCCGGCAAAAAGAAGTTCGTGGCCGTGGACCACGTCAATTTTGACATCTACAAGGGCGAGACCTTCTCGCTGGTCGGCGAGTCCGGCTCCGGCAAGACCACCATTGGCCGTGCCATCTGCCGCATCAACCCGACCTCGGGTGGCGACATCTTCTTCAAGGGCCAGAAGATCAACGGCAAGATCTCCAAGGAGCTGGATCGTGAGGTCATCCGCAAGGTGCAGATGATCTTCCAGGACCCCATGGCCTCCCTGAACGAGCGCGCCAAGGTCGAGTACATCGTGGCTGAGGGTCTGTTGAACCACCACCTGTACAAGGACCAGAATGACCTGCACGAAAAGGTCATGAACGCTCTGCACGAGGTCGGTCTGCTGCCGGAGTTCGCCTCCCGCTTCCCCCACGAGTTCTCGGGCGGCCAGCGTCAGCGTATCGGCATCGCCCGTGCGCTGGTCATGGAGCCGGAGTTCATCGTGGCCGACGAGCCCATCTCCGCACTGGACGTCTCCATCCGTGCGCAGGTGCTGAACCTGCTGAACAGCATGAAGAAGTCCCGCGGTCTGACCTACCTGTTCATCGCCCACGACCTGTCGGTCGTCCGGTTCATTTCGGACCGCATCGCCGTCATCAGCAAGGGCCGCATCGTGGAGCTTGCAGAGGCTGAAGAGCTGTTCCTCCACCCCCTGCATCCCTACACCAAAGCCCTGCTGAGTGCCGTTCCCATCCCCGACCCGGGTCTGGAAAAGAGCAAGAAGCTTCTGGTCTACGACCCCAGCTGCCACGACTACAGCGTGGACAAGCCGGTGTGGGAGGAGATCGCCAACGGTCACTTCGTCTATGGCAACCAGAAGGAGCTGGAAGGCTACCGCAAGGAATATCAGAGCCAGCTCTAAGCACTGTCACTTGACTGTATTTTAACACAAATGCCCCGCCGCATTGGGAAGCATCCCATTGCGGCGGGGTTTTGTGCTGTATAAAAAGAGGCCGCTTCCCGAATTTCTGCCGGGAAGCGGCCCCTTTGTGTTTTATATCAGTCTTGCACCGGGCTTCGGCTCATGGGCCTGCCAGAGGGTGACCCACTCGGGCAGACGCAGGGTCTTCAGGCGCTGGGGCAGGGCGGCGAGGTTGCCGCCCGTGAGATACCACGCCGCACCGAACGCCGCCAGCGCCAGGAGCACCAGCACCGCCAGCAGAACGCGGAGAGGATGCTTCTTCTTTGGGGTGGGGTCCTTGCTCTGCGAACGGCCCGGAGGAGCGCTCTGTTTGGTCTGTCCGGCGGGAAGGAAGCCTGTCCCCTCGGCCTGCGGCAGACCGGCAGCGGCGCGGCGCACCATATCCAGCAGCCAGAGGCCGGGGTTATCTGCGGCGGGGACGGTGCGGAGCCAGCAGCCTTTTTTGGTGCTGAGCACCAGCACATGGTCGCTTTCCCGCTCGGCACAGGCCACGGCCAGCTCTGTTCCCACGATGCGGCGGGCCGCCTGCGCCCGGGCGAGGGCCAGACGGACAGAGTCGGGTTTGTCCCCTTCCCCGCCGAGCTTGGCCCGGGCGCGCTTTTCGATTTGGGGGCCGACCTTGGCGTCGGCATAGCTCATGGTGCCGAAGTCGTAGACCTTCTCGGCACCGGGGACTTTCTCGAGCCGGGATTCCAGCAGCACACCGGCGGCGGCATCGCCGCAGGCCAGCAGACGATCATGGGCTTCCAGCGCCTGCACGGCGGCAGCGGCCAGACTGGTATCGCCTGCACCATATACGTCCGCGCCAAAGCTGCTGCGGAGGCTCTGGGCCGCCTTTTTCAGTCCCGTGGGCGTGTCCGCATGGACAGCCAGCAGCGTCTCTGCGCCCCGGCTCTTCCACTGGGCCTCAGCCCTCCATTGGGGCGCAAACAGCGCCACAGCGGCCGCCAGCCGCCCCTGCGGCGCACCGTACAGGCGCAGCACACAGCGGGTCTCCTCTGCCAAATCCCATCAACCCCTCATTTTTGATTTTTACCGGATAAACACCTCATCCAGTGCGGCCAGCGCTTCGTCGTCCGACTGCTGGGCTGCGGTGAGGGCCTGCGTCCCGGCAGGGACTTTGCCCTGTGCCAGACGCAGCGCCAGTTCCAGCGCAGCCTGTGCGGCCCGGGCGCGCACCAGCGCACGGTCAGGCCGGGAGACGAAAAGCTTCTTGACGTAGGCCACGCCCTCCCGGGCAGCGCCCAGATAGACGGTGCCGACAGGGCGCACCTCGTCGCCGCCGGTGGGGCCGGCCACGCCGGTGACGCTCACGGCGATGTCAGCGCCCGAAGCCTTTGCCGCGCCCAGAGCCATCTGTGCCGCCACGGGAGCGGACACGACGTTGTACTTTTCGATGACCGCAGGGTCCACGCCCACGAGCTTTGCCTTGGCCTGCTCCCAGTAGGTGACAAAGCCATAGCCGAACACCTCACTGGAGCCGGACACGGAGGTCAGGCGCTGTGCGATGAGACCACCGGTGCAGCTCTCGGCGGTGGCGATGGTCAGACCCTTTTCCTGCAGGGTATGGACCACCGTCTCTTCCAGACCGGCCACATCCTCATCATACACCGCATCGCCCAGCATATCATAGAACTTTTTGGCATACGCGCGGCACATTTTTTCGCCGTCCTCGTCGGAGCGGGCGCGGGCGGTAATGCGGATCTCGCACTCGCCGGTCTTGCAGTAGATGGCGGCGGTGGGATTCGGATTTTCCAGCAGGTCGCGCACCTTATACTCAATATCGCTCTCGCCGCCCAGCACACGGAGGGTGACGGAGTGGAGGGTGCAGTTCTGGCGCTCCATCAGCAGAGGGCGGACGCTCTCCGTCCACATGGCCTTCATCTCGTGGGGGACACCGGGCATGAGGACGGCGCAGTGGCCGTCCTGTTCGAACCACGCGCCGGGGGCAGTGCCGTGGTTGTTGATGATTTTATGGCCCTTGGTGGGGACCATCGCCTGTTTGCGGTTGTTGGGAGTGGTCTCGCGGCCGGTGCGGGCAAAGTAGCTGGTGATCTTATCCCACTCGGCCTCATCGAAGGCCAGCTCATCCCCGAAGCAGGCGGCAACGGTCTCCTTGGTCAGGTCGTCTGCCGTGGGGCCGAGACCGCCGGTAAAGACCAGCAAGTCGCAGCGGCTTCTGGCCTCGTTGACGAAATCGGCCAGACGGCCATGGTTGTCGCCGATGGTGCTCTCCCGCTGGACCGTGATGCCCAGATCGGCCAGCTCCCGGCTGAGGTACTGGGCGTTGGTGTTGAGGATGTTGCCGAGAAGGAGCTCGGTACCCACACTGATGATCTCTGCTGTCATGGCTCAGCCCTCGAATTCCACGTCGTCGGTGATACGCAGGCGGATACGCTCGGTGGCCTCTGCGGCCTCGGCTTCCAGCTCTGCCAGACCGGGCATCCCGGCCTCGGCTTCGAGGATCTCGCTCAGTTCGGGGCGGATCTTCGGGTGCGGCGGGGTGAAGATGGTGCAGCAGTCCTCATAGGGCAGGATGCTCGTCTCAAAGGTGTTGATGTGGCGGGCCGTCTCGACGATCTCGGTCTTGTCCATGCCGATGAGGGGGCGGAGGATGGGCAGGTCCTGGGCGGCGTCGGTACACTGCAGAGCCTTGACGGTCTGGCTGGCCACCTGTGCCAGGCTCTCGCCGGTGACGAGGGCTTCACAGCCCTGCTTCCTGGCGATGATGTTGGCAATGCGCATCATGCTGCGGCGCATGAGGACGGTGAAGAGAACATCGGGCGCGTTATCGCGGATATACTCCTGAGGTTTGGTATACGGCACCACAAAGAGGTTGGTGCTGCCGGTATAGGGGGTGATGAGCTGGGCCAGAGCCTTAACTTTCAGTTTTGCGCGTTCAGAAGTATACGGAGGGGACGCAAAATGGATGTGGTCGAGGCCGAGGCCGCGCTTTGCCATCCGGTATGCCGCCACAGGGCTGTCGATGCCGCCGGACAGCATATTGAGGGCGCGGCCGGAGGTTCCGACAGGCAGACCGCCCTCACCCTGTATTTTGGGGCCGTGGATATACGCACCGTAATCGCGGATCTCCACGATGACCTTGAACTGAGGGTTCTTGACGTCCACCCGCAGGTAGTTGTGCCTGCCCAGCAGATAGGCACCCAGCTCCCGCATCAGTTCGGGGCTGGTCATGGGAAAGGTCTTGTCGGAACGGCGGGCCTCGACCTTGAAGGTCTTGATGCCGTGGAGGCTGTCGCCCAGATAATCCTCGGCGGTCTGGCAGATGGTGTCGAAATCCTTCTCACAGACCACAGCACGGCTGAGGGCCGCGAGGCCGAACACCTTGCTCACCCGCTCAAAGGCGAGGTCCATATCAATGTCGTCCTCTTCCGGCTCCATGTAGAAGGTGGACTGGGTGCAGTAGACGCGGAACTTGCCCACCGTCTTGAGACGGTAGCGCAGGATCTTCATCATCGTCGATTCAAACTGGTTGCGGTTGAGGCCCTTCAGGGACATTTCGCCCTGATAGCCCATAATGACTTCTCTCATCGTTACTCCTTACTTTTTGATTCTCTGCAAGTGCTTCATGCCATCCTCAAAGCGCTCGAGGAAGGCATCCACATCCTCCGGGGTGTTATCGGCGCAGAAGGACACCCGGATGGCCGTGTCGATGGCCAGCGGGTCGCGGCCCATAGCCGCCAGCGTGTGGCTGGGCTGTCCCCTGCCGCAGGCACTGGCCGACGAGACGTAGATCTGCCTCTCGGACAGCCAGGCCAGCATCGTCTCACTCTTGATGCAGTTCTCGCTGAAATTCAGCACCTCAGGCACAGCGCCCGCCGGGCTGTTGATCTCCACCTCCGGGAACGCAGAAAGCCCCGCGCGGAGGCGGTCGTTGAGGGCGCGCACAGCCTTGTCGCGGCTCTTGATGCTGCCGGCCAGGCGGGTGGCCGCAGCGGCAAGGCCCAGCGCATAGGGCAGGTTCTCGGTGCCGGGGCGGAGGCCGCGCTCCTGCTCACCGCCCAGATAGGGCGGCTGGAACGCCTGCACCAGCCGGTCGCTCAGGTAGAGCGCACCGACGCCCTTGGGTGCGTGGATCTTGTGGCCGCTGACGGTCATCGTGTCGATGTTGTCCAGCTTGATGGGGACGCGCATCCACGCCTGCACGGCGTCCACATGGACGATGGTGCGGCTGTTGCGGCGCTTGACCTCGGCAGCCAGACGCTCCACGTCGTTGCGGGTGCCTATCTCGTTGTTGACCATCATGCAGGCCACGAGGATGGTGTTCTTGTCCACGGCATCCAGCATCTTGTTGATGTCCAGTGTGCCGTCGGCCTGAGGCTTCACGACAGTGACGTTATAGCCCTGCGCGGCCAGACGTTCCAGCGGGCGCTGGACGCTGGGGTGTTCGAAGCCCGACACAACGATGCCCTTGCCGAAGGTGCGGGTCTGGGCCGCGCCCAGCAGAGCTAGATTATTGCCCTCGCTGCCGCAGGAGGTAAAGTACAGCTCCTTCGACTTGCAGCCCAGGGTGCGGGCCACGGCGGCACGGGCGGCGTTCAGGGCCTCTTCGCTCCGTGCGCCGGGGGCATAGAGACTGGAGGGGTTGGCCCAGTGCTCCCGCATGGCCTTGTCTATCACGTCTGCCACCTCGGGAGCAACGATGGTGGTGGCGGCGTTATCCAGATAATGCAGTTCCGGATCATGCAGCATAATTTCATTCCTGCCTTTTGTGCATAAAATATCAGGATAAGTATACCACAAAGTTCCGCATAACGCAAAATATTTGCACAGCAAAAAAGGGGCCGCTCCATGCAGGAGCAGTCCCTTTCAGCAGCTTGCGGTTCGCGTTTGGGTTCAGCCGTTCTCGTTTGCCTTCTGCAGCCAGATGCTGCCGATGTCCAGCGCATTGTACAGGCCGTTCTTGGTGGTCTGACGTGCCACGCGGGCCTCACGGGGCTTGGACTCATCGGTAGAGAGCAGCTGCAGATGGACCTTGTCTGCCACATCCACACCGCCCACGGTCTTGGTGGACTGGATCTGCAGATAAAGCACATACGGGTCGGTCATGCAGCCGTAATACAGCTCATTGTCCTTGCGGACGAGGGGCTTGCCTTTATAAGTCAGTTTCGGAGTAAATGGCATCGTGAAAGCCTCCCTATCATACTTGATTCACTTTAGTATATCATATTTATAACAGAAAACGCAAGGGCAGGCCCCCGGAATATGGGAATTTTTCCTCACGGGTTGCACGGGCCGGGGCTGTGCTGTATAATAGGGGCAAAAGTACCCATTCCGCCACAGGAGGACATTATGGCAGATTATCAAGAATATCGCCGCCGCATCCTTCATCGGCGCTGGCGCAGGATGTTCATCACCGCTGCGCTGCTCATCCTACTGGTGCTTCTGGCCGCTGTGGGCGTCCTCTGGAAGCGCCTTCACCGCGAGCCAGCCCCCAATACGGCCCAAGGCCCCACCATTCTGCAGCAGGAGCTGACCGGCAGCGAGTGGAACACCATCAGCTACACCCCGGCCCGACGCCTCAGTGTCCAGACCCTCGACAACGGGATGACCGCAATGGACTTCCGCCTCGCGGCCCAGCCTGCCAGCCCTGCCGTGGAGCGGAGCAGCTTTTCGGACGTGAGTTTTTTGGGCGACAGTCTGACGCAGGGGATGCAGCTGTACGACACCGGCCTGCCCAACGCGCACTTCTGCGCTTATAAGGGCGTCGGCCCCAATGCCGTCGTCAACAACACCACCTGCCGCCGGGCCGACGGCGAAAAGGAAGTCCCGATGGAGACGCTGGCCTCCCAGCAGCCCCGGGCGCTCTACATCCTGCTGGGTACCAATGTGCTGACCTCTGACAGTGATTATACCAGCTTCCTCACCTATTACCGGCTGATGCTGGACATGATCTCGCAGGCACTGCCCAACACGAAAATTTATGTCCAGTCCATCACCCCGGTCCGGCCTGAAGTGATCCAAAAGTCCCCCGGCCTCTACAAGGAGCGGCTCTGTGAGATAAACGATGCTCTTTCGGCCATCGCGCTGGAAAAGGGCTGCACCTTCCTGAACCTCTGGGAGGCGCTGGCCGACGAAAACGGCGACCTCATCGAGGAATACGCCCAGCCGGACGGCTACCATCTGCTGCCCGCCGGATACGACGCATGGGTGGATTATCTCTGCACCCACACCTGATAGCGATAGAAAGGCCCTCTCAGCGCCGCTGAGAGGGCCTTTTGCTGTCTCAAGATCAGAACGCGATGCCGGCGTTGTCGTACAGCCAGCGGAGTGCGAACCAGCCAAAGGCCGCAGAACCCTCGTAGAGGATGCTGTCGTCGAACCGCACCTTGGGGTGGTGCTGGCCGTAGCAGCAGCCCTGCTCCGGGCCGCCTGCTGCGATGAACATGCTCACAGTAGGCACTTCATGGCTCACGAAGGCGAAATCCTCGCTGCCGCCGCCGGGCTTGCCGCCGGTGAGGGCGGTCATGTCCATAGCGCCCTTCCCCAGCAGCTCGGTCATATAGTCCATCGCATTCTCGGCGAGGGGCTTGTCCACCACCATGCAGGGGCAGTAATCGGCGAAGGATACCTCCGCGGTGCAGCGGAAGGCCGCCGCCACGCCCTGCGCGATCTCGGTCATGCGGGTGCGAATGAGTTCGCCGGTCTTATTCTCCGGGTCGGTGGTGCGGATGGTCCCCCACATCTGGGCCACATCCGGGATGACATTGGATGCCGCACCGGCCTCGAAATGGCCGGTGGTCATCACACCGAAGTCGCCGGGCTTCAGTTCCCGGCTGTTGATCTCCTGCAGGGCGATGTGGATGTGGGCCGCAGCCGTGATGGGGTCGATGCAGTTTTCCGGGGTAGAGCCGTGGCCGCCCTTGCCCTTGACCACGATATGGTACTGCTCACAGCTGGCCATCGTGATGCCGCCGCCCGGCACCAGCACCGTACCTACAGGCAGCGGCATTCCGGCCAGCACATGGAACATCACAGCGGCGTCCACATGAGGGTTTTCCAGCAGGCCGCCCGCAATCATATCCGGGGAGCCCTGGAAAATTTCTTCGGCAGGCTGGAATTCCAGCTTGACCGTACCTTCCAGCTCGTCCTCGTGAGCCTTGAGCAGCTTCGCTGCACCCAGCAGCATGGCCGTATGCATATCGTGGCCGCAGCCATGCATCTTGCCGGGGACTTCCGAGCTGAACTCTTCACCCGAGTCCTCGGGGATGGGCAGGGCGTCCATATCGGCACGCAGCAGGATGGTCTTGCCGGGCTTTTTGCCGCCTGCCAGCGCAATGACACCAGCCTTGCCGCAGTCCCTCGGCTCATAGCCCATCTCCGTCAGCGCCTTTTTGACCAGCTCCTTCGTGTGGGGCAGATCGAAGCCCACCTCCGGGTGGCGGTGGAGCGTCCGACGCCACTGCTGCAGCTGCGGCTCCAGTGCGCGGGCCTCCTTCAAAAGCTCTTCCGATGTGATATTCATACTCATCCGCTCCTTCTTTTTTATAAGAAGCCGTTTTCATAAGCATTGCATCCCGCTTACGAAAACAGTTTCTCGATTCAGAAAAAGCCCTCCCGAGGGAGAGCTTTTGCTGTGTTATGTTCAGCCCTCGGTGTGGCTTCCTTCGGGGTGGTACTTGGCGCAGGTACACTTTTTCCACTTCAGGCCGCTGCCGCAGGGGCAGGGGTCGTTGCGGCCGATCTTGATGACGCGGACAGGCTGGCCCTTGGGTGCGCCCTTTGCGCCGGGCGCGCCGTTGCCAGGCACATAGCCCTCGCCGGTGGGTTTGGCCACCTGCTCACGCTTGGGGGCCTTGCCCGCCTCGCGCACCTCGATGGTCAGCAGCATCTTGACGCTGGACTCCCGGATGGAATCGACCATCTGGTCGAACATATCAAAGCCCTCGATACGGTACTCGACGACGGGGTCCTTCTGGCCGTAGCCGCGCAGAACGATGCCCTGACGCAGCTGGTCCATGTTATCAATATGGTCCATCCACTGGCGGTCTACACACTTGAGCAGGCAGATACGCTCCAGCTCACGCATCAGGGGTGCGCCGTAGCGCTGCTCCTTGTCGTTCAGGACGTCCATGCCGCGCTGATACAGCATATCCGCGATGCTCTCCTGAGAGATGCTGTCATAGTCAGCGACAGTGTAGTGGAAGTCGGCGTCGGTGGTCAGCCAGCCCAGATAGTGGCGGCGGAGCGCACCGAAGTCCCACTCGTCCTTCACATCCCCTGCGAGGAACTGCTTGCAGCTGGACTCGATGTTCTCCTTCAGCATATTGTGCATCTCGGCGCTGATGTCCTCGCCGTCCAGGACCTTGCGGCGCTGACCATAGATGATCTCGCGCTGCTGGTTCATGACGTCGTCGTATTTCAGGACGTTCTTGCGGATCTCGAAGTTCCGGCCCTCGAGCTTCTTCTGGGCAGACTCGATGGTGCTGGTGATCATCCGGTTCTCGATGGGGGTGTCCTCGTCGATGCCCAGAGTACCCATCAGGCTCTGCACGCGGTCGCCGCCGAACAGACGCATCAAATCGTCCTCGAGGCTCAGATAGAAGCGGGATGCACCGGGGTCGCCCTGACGGCCTGCACGGCCGCGCAGCTGGTTGTCGATACGGCGGCTCTCGTGGCGCTCAGTACCGATGATGAACAGACCGCCGGCAGCGCGCACCTCTTCAGCCTCCGCTTCGGTCAGGGGCTTGTACTGAGCATACAGCTCATCGAACCGCTTGCGGACAGCCAGAATGTTGGCGTCAGTAGTCTCACCATGGCCGTTGGCCTCGATGAGCAGCAGCTCCACGGCTGCGGGCAGAGCCTCCTCGGGCTTTTCAGGGTTCAGCAGCTTTTCGCAGAAGTGCTCCTTGCGCATCTGGGCCTTTGCCATATACTCGGCGTTGCCGCCCAGCATAATATCGGTACCACGGCCAGCCATGTTGGTGGCGATGGTGATAGCCCCCTTCTTACCGGCCTGTGCGACGATCTCTGCCTCATGCTCGTGGTTCTTGGCGTTCAGCACGTTGAAGTCGCGGGTGTACTTCTGCAGCATCTTGGCGAGAGTCTCGCTCTTCTCAACGCTGACAGTACCCACCAGGACCGGCTGGCCGTTCTTGTGGCACTCCATGACCTGCTTGATGACGGCATTGTATTTGCCGTTGATGGTCTTGTAGATGGCATCCGGGTAATCCTTGCGGATGACAGGGCGGTTGGTGGGGACGGTAACGATGTTCAGACCGTAGATCTCGGTGAACTCGGTGGCCTCCGTCTTTGCCGTACCGGTCATACCGGACAGCTTCTTGTACATACGGAAGTAGTTCTGGAAGGTGATGGTCGCCAGCGTCTTGCTCTCGGCGGCGATCTTCACGCCCTCCTTGGCCTCGATGGCCTGATGGAGGCCCTCGTTGTAACGGCGGCCGATCATCAGGCGACCGGTAAACTCATCGACGATGAGCACTTCGCCGTCCTTCACGACGTAATCAATGTCGCGCTGCATCACACCGTAGGCTTTGATGGCCTGGTCGATGTGGTGGGCGAGGGTCATATTCTCTGCGGCAGCGAGGTTCTCGATCTTGAAATATTCCTCGGCCTTCTTGATGCCCTTAGCCGTCAGGGTGCAGGTCTTGTGCTTTTCGTCCACGATGTAATCGCCGTCAGCCTGCTCGTCGGTCTCCACCTTGTCTTCCAGCTCGACCACGACGCTCTTGCGCAGAGTGCGGACGAAGCGGTCCACCTGGGTATACAGGCTGGAAGAGTCCTCTCCGCGGCCAGAGATGATAAGCGGCGTACGGGCCTCGTCGATGAGGATGGAGTCCACCTCATCGACAACGGCGTAGGCATGGCCGCGCTGCACCATGTTGTCTTTATAAGTCACCATGTTGTCGCGCAGATAGTCGAAGCCGAACTCGTTGTTGGTGCCGTAGGTAATGTCGGCATTATAAGCTTCCCGGCGGGCATCGCCATCCATGCCCTGCACGATCAGGCCCACCGACAGGCCCAGCCAACGGTAAAGCTTGCCCATCCACTCGCTGTCGCGCTTGGCAAGGTAATCGTTGACGGTGACGATGTGGACGCCCTCCCCGGTCAATGCATTCAGATAGGCGGGCAGCGTTGCCACAAGGGTCTTGCCTTCACCGGTCTGCATCTCGGCGATGTCGCCCCGGTGCAGGGCGATGCCGCCGGTGACCTGCACCGGGAAATGCTTCATGCCCAGCACACGCCATGCGGCCTCGCGGCAGACAGCGAAGGCATCGGGCAGAATATCATCCAGCGTTTTGCCGTCGGCCAGCTTCTGCTTCAGTGCAGGAGTCTGGGCCTGCAGCTCGGCATCAGACATCGCCTGATACTTGCCTTCCAGAGCCAGCACCTGTTTGGTGAGGGGGTTGATCTTTTTCAGTTCCCGGTCAGAGAAGCTGCCAAAGAGTTTTTCAGCTAAGGACATTGGTCACACCTCATGATTCTTCAAAATAGCAAACGTCCGGGCCATTTTATTGCCCCAAAACGAATATTCACACATAAATATATGATACACCAAAAGCCCCATCCCGTCAAACCAGATGGTGAATTTTAGCCGGTTATTGAATGAATTTTCTGTAAATTCCTTCGACCTTTCCCACCATGGTTCGGTATCATCCCTTTTCCATGGAATAACAGACAAGGTCTGTGGAGCCCAGCACTGCATGGCATAAAAGAAAACGCTCCAAGATCTCTCTTAGAGCGTTTTGATCAAGTCGGCGACTACCTATTTTCACAAGCCGTTTCCAGCTAACTATCTTGGGCACGAGTGAGCTTAACTGCTGTGTTCGG
>QWCE01005374.1_pt1 | contig 11802 bp, 10 predicted proteins | sample 1972531 | NCBI WGS metagenome assembly QWCE01 (sample SAMN09866716, study PRJNA288562) | Human gut metagenome isolate term4_stool, whole genome shotgun sequencing... | reverse complement strand
GGAGGCCATCGGCTGGGTACTGAAAAACAGTCGCCCCAGGGACGTTATCGTCCTGTGCGGCAAGGGCCACGAGACGTATCAGGAGGTGTGCGGCGAAAAGCGGCACATGGATGAGCGGGAACTGGTGGCGGCATACACCAACGGATAACACCGCCCTGCGGGGCGAGAGGGAGAGAAGAATATGTATATTATACTGGCAGGCGTTATCAGCCTTATCGTGACACTCATCGCAGGAAAGCTGCTGATCCCGGCACTGGTGAAGCTGAAGGCGGGGCAGAGCATCAAGGAGATCGGTCCCACCTGGCACATGAACAAGCAGGGGACCCCCACCATGGGCGGTCTCATGTTCATCATCGGCATCGGCGTGGCCATTCTGGCGGCGGGCTGGCCGGAAATGCTGGAGGGCCGCTTCACCCACCTGTATGTCTACGCCTTTGCACTGGTGTTCGGCGTCATCGGCTACATCGATGACTATCAGAAGGTGAAGCACCACCAGAACACCGGCCTGACGGCCCCTCAGAAGTTCATTCTCCAGCTGGCGGCGGCGGTGGCCTTCCTGTGCCTTATGCGCTACGAGGGGATGCTGAGCCCCAACCTGTATATCCCCTTCTTCAACACCCACATCGTCATGAACTGGGTGGTGTACATGATCTTCGCTGCCTTCGTCATCGTGGGTACGGTGAACGCCGTCAACATCACCGACGGACTGGACGGCCTGTCCTCCAGCGTGACGCTGCCGGTGGCGCTGTTCTTTGCGGTGATGGGTGCCGTGTGGGGCGGCTTCACGCAGCTGGGTGTCTTTGCCGGGGCCATGTTCGGCGGCCTGCTGGGCTTTCTGTACTATAATCACTATCCCGCCAAGGTGTTCATGGGCGATACCGGCTCCCTGTTTCTGGGGGGCGCCATTGCGGCGCTGGCCTTCGCCTACGATATGCCGCTGATCCTGCTGCTGGTGGGCTTCGTGTACCTGTGCGAGACCCTGTCCGATATCATTCAGGTGGCCTACTTCAAGGCCACCCACGGCAAGCGCATCTTCAAGATGGCGCCGCTGCACCACCACTTCGAGATGTGCGGCTGGAACGAGAAGAAGATCGTGGCGGTGTTCACCGCCGTCAGCGCCCTGATGTGCCTGCTGGCCTATTGGGGCGTGGCCGATCGCTTCTCCCTGTAACGACTCATTGACATTCTGCGGGAAAGGAGGGATCCCTATGCCTAATACGGTACGCCGCCCCGACGACGACAGACGCCGCCGGGAGGCCCAGCGCCGCCGCCAGCGAGAGGAGGCGGAGCGCCGGGAGCAGATACGCACCAGCAGGGACCACCGGCAGCGCACCACGCAGCTGGAGCGCCAGTCCCTCATGGGACCCATGGATCTTCCCTTCCTGCTTCTGACGCTGCTGCTCACCGGCGTGGGGCTGGTGATGGTGTTTTCCGCCAGCTTCCCCTCGGCCTATTATGAGACCGGCGACGGGGCATACTACTTCAAACGCCAGCTGATCTTTGCGGTGCTGGGGCTGTTTGCCATGGTGGTCATGTCCCGCATCAACTACCAGCGGCTGCGAGGGGCTTCCAAGCTGCTGCTGGGCTTTGCCGTCTTCCTGCTGGTGCTGGTGATCGTGCCGAAGAACCCTCTGGCCATCACCAACAACAACGCCACCCGCTGGCTGGGTACGCAGAGCTTCTCCTTCCAGCCCTCCGAGATCGCCAAGCTGGCGGTAGTGGTCTACTTTGCCGACAGTATCTCCAAGAAAAAACGGAAAATGGAGACCTGGCGCTACGGCGTCGTGCCGTATCTGGCGGTGCTGGGCCTGATCGCCATTCTGATGATGCTGGAGCCGCATCTGTCCGGAACCATCCTCATCGTGGGGACGGGCATCGTCATGATGATCGTGGGCGGCATCCAGCGCTGGCTGGTGGCCGCTGGTCTGGGCGGCGTGGGCGTCGTGGCGGTGCTGTATGTACAGCTGGTGGAAAAGGGCATCATCCAGTACGGCAAGGGCCGTATCGATACTTGGCGTGACCCCTTCAACGAGGCGTGGTTCCACGGCGACGGCTGGCAGATCAGCCAGAGCCTCATCGCCATCGGCTCCGGCGGCCTGCTGGGTGTGGGACTGGGCAAGAGCCGGCAGAAGTTCCTCTATCTGCCGGAGGAGCACAACGACTGCATCTTTGCGGTGGTGTGCGAGGAGCTGGGTCTCATCGGAGCCTGCGTGGTGATGCTGCTGTTTGCACTGCTGATCCTCCGTGGCTTCTGGATCGCCCTCCACGCCAAGGACCGCTTCGGCACCCTGATGGTGGTGGGCATCATGACCCTCATCAGCCTGCAAACCTTTTTGAACATTGCGGTGGTCACGGGACTGATTCCCGCCACCGGTATCTCATTGCCGTTTTTCAGCTACGGCGGCACGGCTCTGGCGCTGCAATTATTTGAAATGGGCATCGTGCTCAGCGTATCCCGCCAGATCCCGGCGCCCCGCAACGGTTAGGAGGAAGCTATATGAACGTGATCTTTACCTGCGGCGGCACGGCGGGCCATGTGAACCCGGCGCTGGCGCTGGCGGGCTATATGCAGGAGCGGCATCCGGATCTGCGGGTGCTGTTCGTGGGAACGCCCCGTGGCATGGAACGGGGACTCATCGAAAAGGCGGGGTACGACTTCCGCTCCATCGAGGTCTCCAGCTTTCAGCGGTCCCTGTCCCCGTCGGGCATCGCCCACAACGTGAAAAGCCTTAAAAATCTGGCGTTGGCCGGCTCCAGAGCCCGTGCCATCCTCCGGGATTTCCGCCCCGATCTGGTGGTGGGTACCGGCGGCTACGCCAGCTATCCCATGGTGAAATACGCCGCCAAGGAGGGCATCCCCACGGCGGTACACGAGTCCAACATGGTCCCCGGCCTTACCACTAAAATGCTGGAGGACTATGCCGGGTGCATCATGGTGGGCTTCGAGGAGTGCCGCCAGCACTATAAGCACCCGGAGAAGATCGTGGTCACCGGCACGCCGGTGCGGGGCGACTTCTTCCGCCAGACCAAGGAGCAGGCCCGGCAGAAGCTGGGACTCACCGACGACCGGCCGCTGGCCGTCTCCTTCTGGGGCAGTCTCGGCGCACGATTCATGAACGAGCATATGCTGGACTTCTTCCGTCTGGAGGTCAAGGACGGAATGCCCTTTTACCACATCCACGCCGCCGGCAAGGGTAGTTGGGACGCCATGCGCCAAACGCTGGAGGCAGAGCAGCTGACGAAGACACCGGGACTGGATGTCCGGGAGTATATCTACGACATGGCGGATGTCATGCGTGCGGCGGATCTGGTGATCTGCCGGGCGGGAGCCTCCACCGTCAGCGAGCTGACGGCGCTGGCAGTCCCGGCGGTGATCGTCCCCTCCCCCTACGTCACCAACAACCATCAGGAGAAGAATGCCCGGATCCTGGAAAAACACGGCGGCGCACGGGTCATTCTGGAGAAGGATGCCACCGGCGAAGCCCTCTATCGGGTTGCCGGAGAGATCCTCCGCTCCCCGGAGCTGCGCCGCAGCATGAGCGCCGGCATGGCGGAACTGGGAATCCCCGACGCCACGGAGCGCATCTATCGGACCGTCATGGCCCTGCGGAAGTAACACCACACATTGTCCCCCTGCATAGGATGGCGAAAACGCTAAGAAAGGCGGGGGCATATGAGTGCGATCATCATCCGGGGCGGGCGGCCCCTCTCCGGCAGCCTGACGGTGCAGGGGGCCAAAAACAGCGTGCTGCCCATTCTGGCAGCCACCCTTTTGAGCGGGGAGGTGTGCCGCATCCGGCACTGTCCCCGTCTGCGGGACGTGGAGACGGCCATGGAGATCCTGCGGCATCTGGGCTGCCGTGCGGACTGGCAGGGCAGGGACCTGTTGGTGGACGCCGCAGACCTGACCCGTTGGGATGTGCCGGATCACCTCATGAGCCGGATGCGCTCGTCGGTGGTGTTTCTGGGAGCCATTCTTGCCCGCTGCGGACAGGCGGAAATGACCTATCCCGGCGGCTGTGAGTTGGGAGCCCGGCCCATTGACCTGCACCTTGCGGCGCTGCGGAGCATGGGGGCGGCCATTCAGGAGACCGGCGGACGGCTGGTCTGCCGCCGGGAGCGCCTTACCGGCACGGAAATCGTGCTGAGCCTCCCCAGTGTAGGAGCCACGGAGAACGCCATGCTGGCGGCCTGCGGTGCAGAGGGAACTACCGTCATCGCCAACGCCGCCCGTGAGCCGGAGATCGTGGATTTGCAGACCTTTTTGCAGAAAATGGGCGCCCATGTGCAGGGGGCGGGCAGCTCCACCGTGGTGGTGGAGGGCGGCGCACCCCTCCATGGCTGCGTACATACGGTGGTGGCGGACCGCATCGTGGCCGCTACCTATCTGGCGGCCGCCGCCGGCACCGGCGGCGATATCCGGCTGGAGGGCGTGGACTACCGTCACCTCTCCGCCGTTGCCACGATGCTGCGTCAGGCGGGATGCCGCCTCACCTGCGGCGAGACCTCCATCCGCCTGCAGGCTCCCCGGCGGCTGCAAAGCGCAGGCCCCATCCGCACGGCTCCATATCCCGGCTTTCCCACGGACGCACAGGCGGTGCTGATGGCGTCGCTGCTGCGATCGGAGGGAGCCACCGTCTTTGTGGAGAACATCTTCGACAGCCGCTACCGCCATGTGCCGGAGATGGTGCGGATGGGAGCGGATATCCGACTGGAGGGCCGGGTGGCCGTGGTATGCGGCGTAGACCGGCTCCACGGAGCCGCTGTCCGGGCCAAGGAGCTGCGGGGCGGCGCATCGCTGGTGCTGGCGGGCCTTCAGGCGGAGGGCGAGACCGCCGTCACCGGCGTGGAGCACATTCAACGAGGATATGAAGACCTGACGGGGGAGCTGGCGCAGCTGGGTGCCGACATCCGTCAGGAGGAACGATAAAAGGAGAGCACTTATGGCCAGACGCAGCAGAAGAAACAGACGGCGCAGGCGGGGAAGGTTTGCCTTCCTCTATCGGTTGCTGTGCTTCGTGCTGATCTGTGCCGCCATCGTGGGAGCACTGGTACTGTTTTTCAAGGTGGATACCATCTCTGTCAGCGGCAACGACCGCTACTCCCGTGAGACGATTTTGGCCGCCAGCGGCGTCTCGGAGGGGGATAATCTCTTCCTCCTGAACAAGTACGATGCGGCGGCCAGGATCACCGAGGCTCTGCCCTATGTAGAGTCAGTGCGGCTGAGCCGCAAGCTGCCGGGGACTCTGCGCATCGATATCGTGGAGTGCAGCGACCCGGCGGGCATTCAACAGGACGGCCATTGCTGGCTTATCAGCCCGGAGGGCAAGCTGGTGGATTCCCCCGCCGAGGCCCCAGACGGCTGCCCTATGGTCACGGGCCTGTCCCTGACAGACCCGCAGGTGGGGAGCCTTGCGGCGGTGCCGGAGGAGCAGTCCGGGGATCTTGCCCGGCTGCTGGAGCTGCTGCGCCAGCTGCGCTCCAAGGGCATGACCGCCCAGATCGGAGAGATCCGCTTCGAGGAGAGCGGCATCGTCCTGCGGTATCAGGACCGGCTGGACGTGTATCTGGACCGGGAGGATGATTTCGCCTACCGCCTGAGATATCTGGCGGCGGTGCTGGAGAAGCTGGAGGAAAACGAGACCGGCACCATCCGCTGGGATGCCGAGGGCAGCGCCCGGTTTATTCCCGGATAAGGGATTTTTTCGGGAAATCCCGTCGGAACACTTGACGGGACAGGTAAACCGTAATACAATAAATAAAATACTGTATCTTGGGTATACGGACAGAAAACGTGTCTTTGACATACAAATTACGGCAGGAGGAAGCGTCATGGCTTTTGGGTTTGAAACAGGACCGGAGAACGTGGTAAGTATCAAGGTGGTGGGCGTCGGCGGCGGCGGCAATAATGTGGTCAACCGCATGGTGCGCTCCGGCGTAAAGGGCGTGGATTTCATCGCCGTCAATACGGATAAGCAAGCGCTGAATACCTCCAGCGCCGGATATAAGCTCCAGATCGGTGAGAAGCTCACCCACGGACAGGGCGCAGGCGCCAATCCGGAGGTGGGCCAGAAGGCCGCCGAGGAGAGCCGCACCCAGCTGTCCAAGGCGCTGGAGGACACCGACATGGTGTTCATCACCGCCGGTATGGGCGGCGGCACCGGCACCGGCGCAGCCCCCGTGGTGGCGGAGATCGCACGGGAGCAGGGCGTCCTGACGGTGGGCGTGGTCACCAAGCCCTTCGGCTTCGAGGGCCAGAAGCGGATGCGTGCGGCGGAGGCCGGCATTGAGCAGCTTCGTGGCAAGGTGGACTCTCTGGTCATCATCCCCAACGAGCGGCTGAAGTACGCCACCGATCAGAAGATTACCTTCCGCAACGCCTTTGAAATTGCCGACGACGTGCTGCGCCAGGCGGTGCAGAGCATCTCCGACCTGATCCGGGACACCGGCTTTATCAATCTGGACTTTGCCGACGTCACCGCCGTCATGAAGGATGCCGGCCTTGCCCATATGGGCGTGGGCCGTGCCGCCGGCAAGGGCAAGGCCGAGGAGGCCGCCCGCATGGCCATCTCCAGCCCCCTGCTGGAGACCTCCATCAACGGCGCCAAGGGCGTCCTCATCAACGTCACCGGCTCCATGGACATCGGTCTGGAGGAGGTGGAGCAGGCCGCCACGCTGGTGCAGCAGGCGGTACATCCCGATGCCCTGACCATCTTCGGCGCCACCTTCGACGAGGAGCTGGATGACGAGATCCGTGTCACCGTCATCGCCACCGGCTTCGAGAGCAATGACCAGCAGGAAGCCCCTGCTGCCCCCGCCGCTGCCGATACGCAGCAGCCCACGCAGGATGATGCTGCTGCCCCCGCCGCCGCCCCCCAGCCTCTGGACGAGGCCGAGGGCGAGAAGGCAGAGGAGAGCGATGTGGACCGCTCCTTCGACGAGATTTTGAAGATCTTCAGCCGTGGCGATAAGTTCTGATGTTAAAAAGGACCGCAGAAAGTTCTGCGGTCCTTTTTATGCTTTCTCATGGAGAGAACTCCCACAAGCTGATTGCTTCAGATTTTGGCAAGGCAACTAATTCTTAATTGATATATTGCACATATTATACAAAATCATTGCACTATATTGACAAATGATGAGAGGCTTGATAGATTGAAATTGTCAGTAGCCATCCATATGTGGAATAGAGAGGAGATGACGATTTGTCTGAGACTACTAAAAAGGATCGTTTTACGGTGCCGGCGGTCATCTGCCTGATTTGCAATGTGCTGCTGTTCATCCATCTCTGCGGTGCAGGGGCTTACGCTGGCGGCAATCTTCATTATGAGGCGGCCAATACGCAGATGGAACGGAATGAGGAATTTTTCCATCAGTTTTTCCTGTCGAATCATCTGATGGGGATTGCCGAAACCCTTGCCATGGTGGCTGCGCTCATTGCCTTGCTGATGGTCATCCATGTTTGGTGGAAAAGTGCCGTGGAGCGCCGGACAAAGCTGCGGGATCTTTGCGTTTTTAACGGTATCATCCTTCTGATTTCCGTCTATGAACTGGTGGCTCACGGCGGACTCACCGCCTACCGGGATGAAATGCCGCTGCACTATTTCGGTGGGCCTCCGGCCACGACCCTGCTGATTTGGCTGCCGTGTTTGGTACTGACGCTCATCCCCATGATCGTTTACTTCCGCACGAAGCGAATCACCCCGGCGGATTAAGAAATAAAAACCAGCCCCATCGTATCCATACGGTGGGGCTGGTTTTTGCAGAGTGCAGCAAGCAATTTTCGTTACGTCGGAGCGCCGCCGCTCATCAGCCCCAGTTGATAAAAGGCCACGGCGCTGGCGGCAGCCACGTTCAGGGAGTCCACTCCGTGGGTCATGGGGATGCGGACCGTGTAGTCGCAGGCGGCGATGGTACCGTCGGACAGACCGTCCCCTTCGGTCCCCAGCACCACCGCCAGCTTCTCCGCCGCCATGAGCCGGGGGTCGTTCAGAAGCAGCGAGGCCTCCCGCAGGGCCATGGCCACCGTCTGGAAGCCCAGCCGCCGCAGCCGCTCCGGCCACGGAGCCTCCAGATACGTCCATGGGATGAGAAACACATTGCCCATGCTGACACGGGAAGCCCGCCGGTACAGGGGGTCGCTCCCGGCGGCGGTGAGCAGCACCGCATCCATACCCAGAGCGGCGGCGCAGCGGAAGATAGCCCCGATGTTGGTGGGATTCATGACATTCTCCAGCACGGCGATGCGCCGGGCGTTGGCGCACACCTCCTCCACCGTGGGCAGGGCCGGGCGGCGCATGGCACACAGCATCCCACGGGTCAGATGGAAGCCCGTCAGCCGGGTCAGCACCTCCGGCGCAGCGGTGTAGACGGGGATGTCCTCCGGGCAGCGCTCCAGCAGGGGCAGAGCCTGAGACGTCAGGTGCCGTGGCTCCATGAGAAAGGACACCGGCACGCAGCCGCTCTCCAGCGCTCGCCCGATGACCAGCGGGCTTTCTGCGATAAAGAGGGCGTTTGCGGGGTCTGCCCGGTTGACCAGCTGGTTTTCCGTCAGACGGGCGTAGACGTCCAGCTCCGGGGTGTCGAAATCGGTGATGGAGATGATGTGGGCCATGGCTGCCTCCTGCGTTTTTTCTCTATTGTAGCCGTCAAAGGCCGCTGCGTCAACGGGATATTGACTTTCCGCCGTCAAAACGGTATGATACAGGCAGAATTTACAATACAGGGGAAGGTACGATGGCAGAGAGGATCACCGCACGAAAGAGGCAGGCCATGGAGATGCGCCGCCGGATCCAGGAGACGGCGCTGGATCTGTTTGACCGGGAGGGCTTTGAAAACGTCTCCGTGGAGGAGATCGCACAGGCCGCCGGCTGCTCCGTGGGCAATATCTATCACTACTTCAAAAGCAAGGACGAACTGGCCATCCAGCTGACCCAGCACGTGGACGAGGCGTATCAGGTGCTGGAGCAGGCGTATCTGGCGGACACCGATCGCTCCGGCCGAGAAAAGCTGCTGGACTTCGTGGGCCGGTCGTTGGAGATCAGCGTGGGGGACGAGGTGCTGTACAAGGCCTTCATCCACGGGCTGCGCTACCCGGAGCAGGGCGTATTGAAGGGCAGCGAGAAGCGGGTATACTACCGCCTGCTGGGGGAGCTGGTGGATCTGTGCCGCCGGGAGGGCAGCATCCGGCAGGAGCTGACCACGGCGGAGGTGGTGGAGGAGCTGGTGACGCTGCACCGGGGGATGCTCTTCGAGTGGCGCATCTATGAGGGCGGCTTCCCGCTGGCCCAGCGGGGCCGCCGCATGGCGGAGCATCTGCTGGAGGGGATGCGGGGATGAAGGCCCTGACCATCCGCAGGCTTCGGCCATCGGACGCCGAAGCGCTGTATAGGATTCTGTCCGACCGACAGGTGATGCGCTATCTGGAGCCGCCTTATGACCGCCTTCAAACGGAGCAGTTCCTCCGGGAGGTGGGGCTTGCGGAGCCGCCCCTTGTGTATGGCACGGAGGAGGACGGCCGTCTGCTGGGCTACGTCATCTACCACGCCTATGACCCGGACAGCATGGAGCTGGGCTGGGTGCTCTCCCCGGACTGCTGGGGGAAGGGCTATGCCTCCCGGCTGACGGACCGGCTGGTGGAACTGGCCCACCGAGCGGGAAAGACGGCGGTCATCGAGTGCGTCCCGGAGCAGACCGCCACCCGGCGCATCGCTGAGAAAAAGGGCTTTGCCTATGTGGGCCGCACCAACGGACTGGAGGTATACCGTCTGCCGCCCAACGAATAAAAATCCCAGAGAGGAGCCATCCGGCTCCTCTTTTCTGCGTTTCCACCAGCTTCCGGCGGAGAATTTTGTGGGCTTTGACGGGTTTTGGAAAATTCCCCGCCGGACATTGACAAATCGGCGGCAGACTGCCATAATAAAATCATTCATTAAGTAATTCGGTGAAAGACATCACCGGGAGAGGGGGAACGGATGAAGGTACTGGTCATCAATCCCGGCGCCACCTCCACCAAGGTGGCGGTGTTTGAGGAGGAGCAGGAGCTGCTGAAGAAGAGCATCGTCCACACGGCTCAGGAGCTGGAGGGCTTCGACCGGGTCATCGATCAGGCGGAGTTCCGCCAGCGGGCTGTGCTGGAGGCGGTGGCGGAGGGCGGCTTCCGCTTGGAGGATTTCGATGCCGTGTGCGGCCGTGGCGGCCTGTACCGCCCTATCCCCTCCGGCACCTACGCCGTCAGCGACCGGGTGATGCAGGATGTGGAGCAGGCCCCCTACGGCGAGCATCCCTCCAATCTGGGGGCGTATCTGGCCCGGCGCATTGGCGATCTGGTCGGTATCCCGGCCTTTTTCGTGGACCCGGTGTGCGTGGACGAGATGACGGAGATGGCCCATGTCTCCGGCTTTGCGGAGTTCCGGCGGCTGAGCCAGTTCCACGCCCTGAACCAGAAGTCCGTGGGCCGCAAGGCGGCCCGCCAGCTGGGCAAGTCCTACGAGGAGGCTCGGCTCATCGTCTGCCATTTGGGCGGTGGCGTGTCCGTGGCGGCCCATGACCATGGCCGTGTGGTGGACGTGTTCAACGTCAAGGATGAGGGGGCCATGGGCATGGATCGTGGCGGCGGCCTGCCGGTGAATCAGCTCATCGACTACTGTTATGCCGGGCGCAGCCGGGAGGAGGTCAAGCGGACGCTGGGCCGCCGCTCCGGGATGCTGTCCTATGTGGGTACCACGGACTTCCGGGAGATCTGCGCCAGGGTGGTGTCCGGAGACGAGCGGTTCACGGCGGCCTACCGGGCGCTGGTGTACCAGCTGGCCAAGGACATCGGCGCCATGGCGGCGGTGCTGCATTTCGAGGTGGATGCCATCGTCTACACCGGTGGCATGGCCTATGAGCAGTTTTTCTGTGACGATATCACCGCCTATGTGGGGCGGCTGGCCCCCATCCTGCGGTTTCCCGGCGAGGAGGAGATGCGGGCGCTGGCGGAGGGTGCCCTGCGGGTGCTCCACGGTGAGGCGCAGGCGGAAACATATTAAATACATCCCGGCATAGTCATGTTGATACCAACCGGAACAGAAAGGTGAAAAATCATATGAAGCATCTCATGAGCGGCAACGAGGCCACGGCCAGAGGCGTGTACGAGGCGGGCATCAAGATATGCTCTGCCTATCCCGGCACCCCCAGTACAGAGATTTTAGAGAACCTGCCCCCCTATCAGAAGGACGTCTACTGCGAGTGGGCGCCCAACGAGAAGGTGGCGGTGGAGGTGGCCTACGGAGCCTCCATTGCCGGGTCCCGCTCCTTCTGCACCATGAAAATGGTGGGCCTGAACGTAGCGGCGGATCCCTTGTTCACCGCCGGCTATATGGGCGTGGGCGGCGGCTTCGTGGTGGTGACGGCGGACGATCCCAGCTGTCACTCCTCTCAGAATGAGCAGGATAACCGCCACTATGCACGGGCGGCCAAGATCGCCATGGTGGAGCCCAGCGACCCGCAGGAGTGCAAGGACTTCGTGGCTCTGGCCTGTGAGCTGTCGGAGGAGTTCGATACCCCGGTGCTGTACCGCACCACCACACGGGTCTGCCACTCCAAGGGGCTGGTGCAGTGGGGGGAGCGCCGGGAGCATACGGCGCCGCCCTACCGGCGCAACGTCCGCAAGTTCGTCTGCACCCCCGCCCACGCCTACGCCAACCACCCGCTGGTGGAGGAGCGGCTGCGGCGGCTGGAGGAGTACGGCTGCACCCGTGCGCTGGAAAACGGCCTGAACAAGAGGGAGATGGGCGACGGCAAGGTGGGCGTCATCACGGCCTC
>QWCE01005372.1_pt1 | contig 11804 bp, 8 predicted proteins | sample 1972531 | NCBI WGS metagenome assembly QWCE01 (sample SAMN09866716, study PRJNA288562) | Human gut metagenome isolate term4_stool, whole genome shotgun sequencing... | reverse complement strand
CTATTATAATGTAAAGGACAAGCCCTGCGGCTACATGGTGTACCTGATCAAGAACGACATCATGCACATCAAGGAAATGATCTACCTGAACCGCGAGGCGCAGAAGGGCCTGTGGGAGTACATCCACGCCCACGACTCCATGATCGACGAGGTGCACGGCAACACCTACTTCAGTGAGCCCATCGCCTTTGAGATGGACGATGGCGACATCAAGGAGACCATCCGCCCCTACGCCATGGGCCGCATCGTGGACGTGGCCAGCTTTCTGGAGGATTACCCCTGCGACCCGGACGGCGGCGAGCTGTGCATCGAGCTGGAAATCGAGGACACGCTGCTGCCCTGGAACGACCGCACCTTCCGCATCCGGTTCGCGGACGGCGGCTGTGAGCTGACCGATGCACCCGCCGAATACCACCTGAAAATGGGCATCGGCACCCTTTCCACCCTGCTGCTGGGCTACAAGACGGCCGAGCGCCTGTTTGAGCTGGAGCGCATCGAAGGCCGGGAGGAAGCCGTGGAGCGGCTGGACGACGTGCTGTTCCACAAAATTCCCTATATTTCGGATTACATCTGATCTTGCGCTTCTGGGCAGGCACCTGCACAAAAAAGGAGCCGCTGCACGGCAATTCGTGCGGCGGCTCTTTCTTGCGTTTTTCAGGGGTTATGCTTCGGTGTTCTGGTCAAAGAGGCCCTTCTGCTTTGCCTTTTCCCAGGTCAGGCAGACGCGCAGCTTGCTCACGGGGAAGGCCGGGTGGAATTTCTGCTCGTCCTCGCTGGTGTCGTCCTTCAGCAGTTCCTGCTCCACGGCCCAGCGGGCGGCCTTCTGGGCGTCGGTGTCCTCAGCGCTGATATCGCTGTAGAGGGCCGTGCTCTCTGGCTCCGGCTTGCCTGCGCGCTCCCACAGGAGCTTTGCCAGGGCAAGGCGGTTTGCAGGCATGGCCACGTCGTCCATCTGGGTAATGCGGTACAGGCCGGTACCCACTTCGTATGCGCCAACCGCCGCAATGCCGCCGATGACCACACCGGCCGCGATGTCTCCGCCGTAGTCGGTGTCACTCGTGCCGGGGTCAACGATCTCATCTTCATATCCATACACGGCAGTGACGAACACGTCACAATCCGGAACGGTCAGGGTCGCTGTTTCCGGATTTTTGGGGTCATACTTGATCACGTCTGGATCATTCACCACGGTCACAGGCTCGGCTGCAATTATTTTTTCCACCTTCCAGCCGGTGCACCGTTTGCCCTCTTCTTCTGCGGGGAAAGCAGTCAAGGTCACTTTATCACCCTCTGCAAACTGGCTGTAAGGCCGCTTCTCGTCCGGTCCAACAGCCATGGTAGCATGGATGGGGTTTACATAATACTTACCCTCATCGCGTGTGTTAAAGTAGCGGTACTCCGTTCCGCCATCATTATTGTAGTCAATGATGTACTTCGGGTCTGCGCTGACCAGCTTCAGGTCTTTCTGGTAGTGTGTACCAGTAGTTTTTGTGGTGACATGCAAGCCATCTTCTATTCCGTATACAGCTACCACCGCCTTGTGGGTAAAATCTTCCGTTATTTCAAGATGCACTGGATGATTTGGATCCTGATAATAATTATTCAATAGAATATCGCTGAAGTCTCCCGATGAGCCGTCATTCTCAATTGTCACATTTTTCACTGTTACCGCAACTTCATCCCCGCCATCACAGCTCCTAACAATTCCAGCGCCTTTGCCACTTGTTGCATTTACCTTGATCGTTGCATTCTCAATTGTGACGGGTCCATGTGTATAACCTACGCAGATTCCATCTACATTTTCTCCTTTTATCTCAAAGGTGCCGCCTGTGATATGCAATTCATTTGCTTCCGCCCCACCCATATAGGACTCGCAATATACTACACTCCCCGACCGACCGCCTTGGACGCTTTTGAAATATCCACCGGTAATCGTTGCTTTCGATGGGCCACCCCCAATATTTATCACACTGCCCCCATTCATTTTCTCAAACGTACCGTCGTGAATCTGCAGCTCTCCCATGGTCTGGGAAACAACAACACCGTCATAACCTTTGAATTCGCCACCGTTGATGATCGTTGTTCCATAGTTTTCAAGTGCGTGGGTACCGCGATTATCCTTACACGCCTGTCCTCCAATAAATGTACCTTCTTCGATCTGCATTACTGCTGCAGAATCAGCAGCAGCATTTTCTACCGCACCGCCCATTCCTGTCTCAAAAGTACCGCTGTTGATGGTAAGGGTTCCCTTGCTATCATTCTCGCATCCGACTGCGGCTTCTACCTTCTTTCTATATGTGCCGCCGTTGATCTCAACCGTTGTATTATCATCCGTACTGGAAAGGCCGATGAGTGCATAACCTATACCGGAACCGTATCCCGTCGCTTCACTCATGTTTTCCACAGTCGCGTCTCCACCGTTGATCTTCACATGGCCTTTGACCACTTTGATCAACATATCCCGGATATTTGTGGTCACGTCACCGGTAATGTTGATGATCACGTCATTGCCATCCTGAACATTTACCGTGATCGGTCCGGTATACTCGCCGCCCTCCATTGTATACGTACCGCCCTCGGTGATTTCTTTTCCTGCAAAAGGCAGGGTTTCCTCCGCCTGCGCACTTACGCCATTGCCATTCTCCGTTTCAGTGTCCGTGCCCGCCGCAAACGCGCCCACCGGCAGAACCGACAGCATCATGCACGCCGCAAGCGCTGCACTGAGAAGTCTCGTACTCTTTTTTCTCATTGTTCATCCCTCGCTCTCTTTGTTGTCCGGGTGCCTCCCCCGAAGGCGTGGCACCTCATCTTCATTATACCCCCCCCCCCTATTTGGTTGCAATAGTTTCGGACTTTTTCGCCCCACCAAAGTTTCCCGCCATTTTTCGGCACATTTGCACAAACAACGCAAAACCGCCCCGGAAAGCTCCGGGGCGGTTCTGCAGGCTTTATGGTATCTCCAAATGGGAGGAAATGGCGTTTTTTATTCGGCGTCGGTGCGGTTCTTTTTGAGCAGGCTCAGGATCACCGCGCCCAGCACGCTGCCCACGGCCAGCGCCACGCAGTACAGCACGGCGTGGTCCACCACCGGGAACACGAAGATGCCGCCATGGGGGGCGCGCAGGGCACAGCCGAAGGTCATGGACAGGGCACCCGCGACGGCCGCACCGGCCACACAGCTGGGCAGGATGCGCAGCGGGTCGGCGGCGGCGTAGGGGATGGCACCCTCGGTGACGAAGCACAGGCCCATGACGTAGTTCACGATGCCGTTGCGGCGCTCGTCGGGGGTCCACTTCTTGGGGCAGAAGGTGGTGGAAAGAGCGATGGCGATGGGAGGCACCATACCGCCCACCATGACGGCGGCCATCACCTCATAGTTGCCGGAAGCAAGGGCGGCCGTGCCGAAGACGTAGGCTGCCTTGTTGAAGGGGCCGCCCATGTCGATGCTCATCATACCGGCCACGATGGCACCCAGCAGCACCTTGGAGGTGCCGCCCATGGCGTTGAGCCAGTTGGTCATGGCGGTGTTGATCATGCCCATGACCGGGTTGATGCCGCACATCACCGCGCCGATGACCAGCATGCCGCCCAGCGGGTAGATGAGCATGGGGCGGATGCCGTTCAGGCTGGCGGGGAGCTTTTCGGTGATCTTTTTCAAAAACTCGACGATATAGCCCGCCGCAAAACCGGCCAGCAGGGCTGCCAGGAAACCGCCGGAGATACCGGTGGTCTCACCGTTTGCAATGCCCGCGAAGTTGGTGCCGTTCATGGCCAGCACACCGCCCACGAAGCCCACGGCCAGGCCCGGACGGTCCGCGATGGACATGGCGATGAAGGCGGAGAGGATGGGCAGCATGTAGCCGAAGGCCGCGCCGCCCACCGTCTTGAAGAAGGCGGCGACGGGGGTGTTCATGCCGAAGTTGGAGGGGTCAATGGTGTAATCGTCCAGCAGGAAGGCCAGCGCGATCATGATGCCGCCGCCCACCACGAAGGGCAGCATGTGGGAGACGCCGTTCATCAGGTTCTTGTAGAGGGTGCGGCCCACGCTGTCCTTGCCGGAAGCATCGTCGGCCGCCTGCGCACCGCCCTCGGCGTGGTAGACAGGCACCTCGCCGTGGACGATCTTCTTGATGAGCTCCTCCGGCTTATGGATGCCGTCGTCCACGCGGGTGAACAGCACCGGCTTGCCGTCGAAGCGGGCGGTCTCCACCTTTTTCTCGGCCGCCACGATGATGCCGTCGCAGGCCGCAATTTCCTCTTTGGTGAGGATGTTCTTCGCGCCGTCGGAGCCGTTGGTCTCCACTTTGGTGGGCAGGCCCAGCTTGTCGCCCGCCTTGGTGAGGGCCTCGGCGGCCATGTAGGTGTGGGCGATGCCGTTCACGCAGGCGGTGACCGCCAGAATGCGGTAGCCGTTCTGGGGGATCTCCTGCTGGGTGAAGCTCTCGGTGCCGAACTGGGCGTCCTCCTGCGCGTCGATGCAGGCAAGGAACTCTGCCGGGGTCTTGGCGGCTTTCAGCTTTGCCACAAAGTCCTCGTTCATCAGCATCTGCATCATGCGGGCCAGCATGTCCACATGCAGGCTGCCGTTCTCCGGCGCGGCGATGGCAAACAGCAGGTCGGTGGTGCCGTCGTCCTCGGCGTTGTACTGCACCGGCTTTGCCAGCCGCAGCGCCGCAAGGCTGGGCCGGGTGACCACATCGGTCTTGGCGTGGGGCACCGTGATGCCGTTGTCCACATAGGTGGAGCCTTCAGCTTCGCGGGCATAGAGGGCCTTTTTGTAGGCATCCTTGTCCGTGATGTTGCCGTGGGTGGCCTGCAGCTCCACCAGACGGCTGAGGATCTGCTCCTGATTTTCCAGCGCTTCGTCCAGCGCGATGGACTGTGCTGTGAATAACTCGGTGATACGCATGATCTTGCTCCCTTCTTCTCAAATCTGCTTCAGCAATTCCTCGATCTTTTCCCGTGTGGCAAGCCCCAGGCTGAAGGCCGTGGCGCTGCCGCAGGCGGTGCCCAGGCGCAGGGCATAGGCGTAGCTCTGGGTCTTGCGCCACCCGGCCACGAAACCGGCCACCATGCTGTCGCCTGCGCCCACGCTGTTCACCACCTTGCCCTTCGGGCAGCCGATGCGGTGGGTCTCGCCTTTTTCGTCCAGCAGCAGAGCGCCGTCGCCGGCCATGCTCACCAGCACGTTGCGGGCCCCCTTTTGCTGCAGGGTGCGGGCGGCAGCAATGATCTCCTCGTCCGTGGTGAGCACCTTGCCCACGATCTCGCCCAGCTCATGGTTGTTGGGCTTGATGAGGAAGGGGTGGTACTGCAGCACGTTCACCAGCAGATCGCGGGTGGCGTCCACCACGGCCCTCACACCGCGGCCCTGCAGCCGGGCCAGCAGCCGCTCGTAGGTATCCTGCGGCAGGCTCTTGGGGATGCTGCCCGCAAGGATGAGGATATCGTCCTCGCCCAGCTGGTCCAACCGGGCTTCCAGCTGCTGCATGGCGCTTTCCGGGATGGCGGGGCCCGCGCCGTTCAGCTCGGTCTCCTGCCCGGCCTTGATCTTGACGTTGATGCGGGTCATGCCCTGTTCCAGGTGCACGAAGTCGGTGCGCAGGCCCTGGGCGGCAAGGCCCCGCTCCAGCCAGGCACCGGTCTCACCGGCCACGAAGCCCAGGGCCACGCTCTCGCAGCCCAGCTGGGCCAGCACGCCGGACACGTTGATGCCCTTGCCGCCCAGCACGCAGTCCTCGCCGTTTGCGCGGTTCACCTCGCCCACTTCCAGCGGGGCATCCAGCCGCACCACATAATCAATGGCCGGGTTGAACGTTACGGTATAGATCATAGCTCTGTCTCCTTTACTAAAGTGTACTGTTTGTACTTGGGGTTCGGGCAGCGGTTTGTCAGGATGGCCCCGCTTTGCAGGTCCGCGATGACCGCCGGGTAGACGCGGGCGAATTTGGCGTCATCCACCAGAAACCAGGCTTCCCGCGCCCGGTGCACCGCCGCCGCTTTTACGGCCGCCTCCTCGGGGTCCGGAGTGGTAAAGCCCGCTTCCAGCGCCACACCGTTGGCCCCCATGAACGCCTTGGTGAACCGGTACTGCTGCAGGCTGGCCAGGGCGGGCGCGCCCACGATGGCTTCGGTCTGGGGCCGCAGCAGCCCGCCGGGCAGGTACACCCGGCAGCCCTTCCGGGCCAGCGCCCGGGCGTGGGCCACGCCGTTGGTCACATAACCGGCCTTGAGAGCGTCGCCCTCCAGCGCATGCACCAGCTCCAGCGTGGTGGACCCGGCGTCGATGAAGACGAAGTCGTCTGCCTGGATCAGCCCGGCCGCTGTCTGCGCGATGCTGCGCTTCTGGGCCACGGCCAGCGTCTCCTTGGCCGCCATGGTAGGCTCATCGGCCAGAAAGCGGCTGTCCGGCAGGGTGGCACCGCCGTGCACCTTGTTCAGCTTGCCCAGCCGGTCCAGCTCGGTCAGATCGCGCCGGATGGTGGACTCGCTAGTGTTCAGCGCCTCGCACAATTCCTGCACGGTGACGGTGCGCTGCCGTTCCAGCTGCTTCAGGATCAGACTGAAGCGTTCTTCTGCCAGCATCTGCATCCTCTCCTTTGGTCTCTCACGCCATGACCGGTTTTGCACAAGTCTGGCGTGTTTTGATTGTTTGCATCTTTATTATAGCAAGTTTTGCGTCAAAATCAATCAGTTTCGGTCATTTTCGTTCGCGTTCACTCACAAAAAAATGCGTCAAAATTTGTGCAACACGCACAGAGAGTGGGATACAAGCAGAAAACCCGTTCAGAACAAGCTCTGAACGGGTTTTCATTTGACGGTTTTTGATCGTTTATGCATCCGAACGGGAGTAGGCGTTCTTCATCTGGCAGCTCAGCTCAAACAGAACTTTATCCAGCGTATCGGCAGCTTTCTCCTTCAGCATGGCGGCAATGGCGTCGTTGGCTTCCTCGCGCAGGGCGGGACGCTGGTCCGATGCAGCTGTCGCAAGCTTTGCGTCGTATTCATTCACCAGTGCCCGGGCGGCAGAGACCACAGCCTCGGCGTAGCGCTCGATGTGGATGAGCGACTTATTATAGGAAGCATCGGTCATGGCGGCGATCATGCGGCTGACCCAGTAGAAGTTGTCGGTGGAGACGGTGCCGGTGGTGTTTGCAAGGTACTCCGGGGTGCGCTCCACATTGGCGTAGAAGGGCACCATGGTGTTGAAGGCGTTGGACGCATAGGCGATCCACTCAATGGCACGGGAAGCTTCCGACACATCCGGGCGCATCTGCAGCAGAGCCATGAAATCGTTGCGGTTGATGCCGATGGAGCGGTAAGCGCCCTTCATGCCCTTGTCGCCGTAGGTCAGGTAGGGGTCATAGGGCGTGCCCTGATAATGGCCGGACAGCACATACTTGACTTCTTCCGGAGTGATCTTCTTTTCCGGCACCATGCACCAGGGCAGGTCGTCGGAGCGGGGGCCGTAGTCGGCGTCCGGGCCGTCCCACACCCAGGTAGTGGGGTTCAGGTGGCGCAGCATCCACCAGGCGCGGGGCGTGTTATAGACATGGTCGGCGTCGTCGTGGCTGCCGAAGGCGTCCCGCGGGTTCAGGCTGCCGTCCATGGAGAGATTCAGGTGATACTTTTCCACGAACTCCGCCAGATCAGCCGAGCACATGTGCTCCCTCTGGGCACCAAGGGCGTCCTCCAGATCAAAGCTGTCGATGCCCAGCTGGTTCGGCATGACCACATAGCTGTCGTCCGGCACACGGCGGGCGATCCAGTGGTGGCCGCCGATGGTCTCCAGCCACCAGATCTCGTCCACATCCTGGAAGGCGATGCCGTTCATCTCGTAGGTACCATACGTTTCCAGCAGCTTGCCCAGCCGCCGCACGCCCTCGCGGGCTGTGTGGATGTAGGGCAGGGTCAGGTAGACGATATCTTCCTCACCGATGCCGCCGGGCACCAGCGGGTCCGCGCCCAGCACGCGGGGGTTGGAGGTGATGGTCTCGGTGGCGGTCATGCCCACATTGGCCGCGTTGACGCCGCCGGCCGCCCAGATGCCCTTGCCCTCCACCGCATTGGGCATGGCGGTGAAGCGCAGCGCACCTTCGGGCAGAGGCACCTCCACATGAGAAAGCACACTGCGGTAGGTTTTAGGCATCTCCGCAGGGTGCACCACGGTGAATTTTTTGGCGGTGAAGTGGCCCGCGCCGGAATCGTCGTTGCGGGCGATCATGGTGGAGCCATCGTAAGAAGCATTTTTGCCGACCAGAATTGTCGTACAAGCCATAATCTATGTCCTCCGTTTCGGTTTGTTTTGATTTACTATGGGTATTGTAGTCTTTTTTGAACGGAAAGGCAAGGGGTGGAAGGGGCGGCAGCAGTTTCCCGGGCAGGACGGCAGATAGTTTCTCCAGCGAATGACCTGGGGGTGGGGCCCCGGCGCGCAAGCGTTGGGGCGGGACTGGAGTCCTGCAACGGCAACGACCGCCGCCGGTGGCGGAAACAGGGAGTTGCTGTTGGGGCCGCGGCCAGCAAGACGCAAGCGATAGCGAAGCGGATGCTGGGTGCCGCAACCCGTCGCTGTTCGCGGAGAAAGCTATCTGATGGCCTGCCCTATTGCCACACGCAAAAAGGCCGCCATGCGTACCAATCGCACAGCGGCCGGAGAGATGGTTTATTCAGGGGTTACTCGGCAGTCCAGTAGAAGTCGTCGCCGGGCAGTGCGCCGCCCACAGCTGCGGGGTCGGCATCATACAGCACCTGCAGGTAAGCGGAAGCGTTGGCCTTCAGCTCGTCGCCGGTCAGGCAGACGATGTTGCAGTTGGGCAGGGCCTTCTTGGCGATGGCAGCCTTGGCCACAACGCCCTGCTCCTCGCACAGCGCGGCAGTGCCGTCCAGATCGGTGTTGGCGGCGTCCACGCTCTTGGCGTAGTCAGCGAGGAAAGCGGCCACCACGTCGGGGTGGGCCTCGGCGTACTCCTTACGCACCACGGTCACACCGGTGATAAGCTGGGTGTCAGCCACCTTGTCCCACTCCTCGGTCAGGTTCAGGGCCACGCGCAGGGTGTCGTCCTGCAGACCGGCCGCGGTCACATAGGGCTGGGGCAGCACGGCAATGGCGTTGTCGGTGTTGGCCATCTGGGCGGTGACCTCGGTGGCCTCGCTGTAGTATTCAATGGTCACGTCCTTGTCCGGGTCGATGCCGTTGGCATTCAGCAGATAGCGCAGGACGTACTCCGGCGTGGTGCCCTTGCCGGTGGACAGGATGGTGTGGCCCTTCAGGTCAGCCATGGACTGGACGGTGTCGCCGCCCTTTTCCACCACATACAGCACGCCCAGCGTGTTGACGGCCACGGCCTGAATGCCGCCGTTCGTCTTCTGGTAGAGGGTCGCGGCCAGGTTTGCCGGGATGGCAGCCATGTCCAGCTCGCCCTTCATCAGCAGAGGCACGATCTCGTCGGCCGCGCCGTAGAGCTGCAGGTCATAGTCCATGGCGGCGGTGCCGTCTTCTTCCATACTCAGCAGGTTGACAAGGCCCATGGTGGTGGGGCCCTTCAGCCCGGCAATGCGCAGGGCATCAGTGGTGGACAGTTCTTTTGCTTCTTCACTGGAAGCAGCTTCGGATGCTGCACCGCCGCAGGCAGCCAGGCTCAGTGCCATGGTCAGCGCCAGCAGCAGGGATACGATTTTTTTCATGTGTGGATACCTTCCTCTTTCCGCGCAAGACCGCGCCCTTTCCCCCGCCGGGGCCGCATCGTTTGCGGAATGGGTCGGTCTTTTTCAAAATTTTACAAAGCAAATTTGCAAAATCATTTGCTTTGCGCGTCTAAGTTTACTATAATAGGGGTAAAAATACCGTTGCGTGTGCAACAGAATTGCAGGAGGGCTGTGGGAGCCTGTCTCTTTCCCACGGATTTGTGATGAAAAACTATCTTCCGCTGTTACAATCCACCTCTTTGTTCACCGGCATCCCCACCGACCAGCTGCAGGTGCTGCTGGCCCAGCTGGGTGCTGTGGTGCGCAGTTACGGCAAGGGCGAGGCCCTCGTGCTGGCCGGGGAACCCAATCGCCGGGTGGGCGTGGTGCTCACCGGCACGCTGGAAGCCTACCGCCCGGCCCCGGGCGGGGCGCGCATCCCCATCACCCACATGGAGCCGGGCGGCGTGTTCGGCGACGTGCTGGGCGGGTCCAGCCTTGCCAGCCCGGTGACGGTGCTGGCCGCCGCACCCTGCGAAGTGCTGCTCATCCCCTACGAGCGGCTGCTGCTTTCGGACGGCAGCCCGGCGCACCAGCGCGCACTGCAGAACCTGGTGCGCACCATCAGCGACAAGTATTTTTCGCTTTCCCGCCGCATCGACCTGCTGGTGCTGAAAAGCCTGCGGGCCAAGGTGTGCGCTTACCTGCTCAGCGAAGCCGAGCGGGCGGGCAGCCTGACCTTCAGCATCCCGTTCTCCCGCATCCAGCTGGCGGATTACCTGAACTGCGACCGCAGCGCCCTCAGCCGTGAGCTGAGCCAGATGCAGCGGGACGGCCTGCTGGACACTTACAAGAGCAGCTTCAAGCTGCTGGAACCGGAGACTTTAAAGCAAATGGTGCAGTGAGCCGGATCATTTAAAATGGCCGCCGCGTGCGCTTTGGCCATTCTCATCGGAAATTTTATTTTTATATTTGAGTTTTAGAAAAATCTGCGGATTTTTCTAAAACTCTTTTTCACGGGAAGGGCCGTAACTTCAACAGCATCCTTTTTGCTGTTTATTATAAGGAGCTTTTTTACCATGTCAAAACCTATCCTCTGGATCGTGATCCCCTGCTACAACGAGGAGCAGGTGCTGCCCATCACGGCACCCATGTTTCTGGAAAAGATCAAGAGCCTCACTGCACAGGGCCTTGTGAGCGAGAAAAGCCGGGTGCTGTTCGTGAACGACGGCTCCCGCGACAAGACCTGGGAGCTCATTCAGGGCTTTGCCGCGCAGGATGAGCACTTCATCGGCATCTCGCAGAGCCGCAACCGCGGCCACCAGAACGCCGTACTGGCGGGCCTGATGGAAGCGCTGCACAGCGGCACCTGTGATATCACCATCTCCATCGACTGCGACGGTCAGGACGACATCAACGCCATGGATGAGATGGTGAAAAAGTACCTAGCCGGTGCCGAGGTGGTGTACGGCGTGCGCAGCCGCCGGGATACCGACACCTTCTTCAAGCGGTTCACCGCCGAGGGTTTTTACCACGTGATGAACGCTCTGGGCGCGGACATCGTGTTCAACCACGCCGACTACCGGCTCATCAGCACCCGGGTGCTGGAGAGCTTTGCGGACTACAAAGAGGTGAACATCTTCCTGCGCGGCATGGTGCCGCTGGTGGGCTTTAAGAGCGAAGTTGTCACCTACGAGCGCCACGAGCGTCTGGCCGGTGAGAGCCACTATCCCCTGAGCAAGATGCTGGCGCTGGCCTTTGACGGCATCACCAGCCTTTCCAACAAGCCAATCCGCATCATCACGGGCGCAGGCATCGTGGTGAGCCTGATCAGCTTTATCGGCGTGATCTGGGCTATCATTGATGCCATCCTAGGCAGCGTGGTGGCAGGCTGGGCCTCCACCATCTGCATCGTCTGCTTTGTGGGTGGCGTACAGCTGGTGTGCCTGGGCGTCATCGGTGAGTATATCGGCAAAATTTATATGGAAACGAAAGCCCGCCCGCGCTACATCATCAGCGAGCGCACCTGGGCCCCCTATGAAAGGAAGTATCACGGATGAGCAAACAGAGCTGGCGGGGCAGCACCCTGCTGAACCCGGAACCGCCGGTGCTGGTCT
>QWCE01005371.1_pt1 | contig 11805 bp, 13 predicted proteins | sample 1972531 | NCBI WGS metagenome assembly QWCE01 (sample SAMN09866716, study PRJNA288562) | Human gut metagenome isolate term4_stool, whole genome shotgun sequencing... | reverse complement strand
AAGAGCTCTTGCTATTGCAATTCTTTGATACTCTCCTGAAGATATATATTTACCTTCGTGACCTAAACTTTCTTTATCAATAAAATCTTTGTCAAATCCAACTAACTTAGCAACCTTATCAACGTCCTTATCAGAAATATCCCTATACATTCTAATATTTTCTCTGATATTTTCATTAAGAACAAATATATTTGTTCCAATATATCTAATATATTCATTTATCTGGGAAGGCTTAACTTCTTTCCCTTCTACACCAGAATAATAAATATGACCTAAGTAATTTTCGTAATATCCTGCTAAAGACTTTGCTAATACTGACTTTCCAGATCCTGAAGGACCAATTATTACATATGATTTATTTGGCTCAAATGTCATGTTTAAATTTTTTAAGACTTTCTTTTCTCCGAAATTCAAGTTATAATCTACAAGCTCAATTTTTCCTCTATCCAAAGTTTTACCAACTTCTTCTTCCTCTATTAAAAAAGGTTCTAATTTATCTCGTATAACCTTATTAGCTTTCATTAAGTTTCTATTATTCGCTATTTCTCTTATCGGTCCAAATACAAAGTTTAATATTTGAATAGAAGCCAATAACATTCCTGTAGTGATTTCTCCTTTAATAACAAAAATAGCACCTATAATCATGCATAAAATTTGTGAAAAAAAAGAAATTCCAGAAATACCATAAAGAGCAAATCCGTCTACAAGTTTCTTTTTTCTGCGAGACTCTTCCATGGAATTATCTTTTTTAACAATTTTATTGTAAAGAGGTTTAGTAATATTAAGAAGTTTTATTGATTCAAAACCAGATAATATATTTTCTAATTCACTGACATAATCTTCATAGTCATCAGAAAATTTATAAGCAGCTTTAGTTTGAAGTCCCAAAAATAATTTTGGAACCAAAGAAACCAAAAAAGTTATTAATAAAAAAATTATAGACATTTTGATACTTATATAGAATATTGCAAATAAGCTAAAAATTAAACCCCCTAAAGAAACAATAGTGTCATAAGATAAAGTTATATAATAATCATCAATTTGCTCTAAGTCTTGAGTTAAAATATTATAATAATATGAAAATTTTTGCGTTTGATATTTATATATTGGAGAATTAAAAATATTATAAAATATTTTCGATTTTGTGTCATTAAGTACATTTTTATTAAAGGTTGAACCAAAATAAGAATACAATACTCCAATTACGACCATAAAAAATAGGAGAACTATACCATAAAGACCAATTATTTTTAAGTCTTTAATTGTGCCTTTATTAATAGTGTCAATAACAGCACCAATTACATAGGCAACGCCAACATTTCCAATTGTAAATAAAAGACCAAAGAGTATTGTAAAAAACCAAAGAATTTTATGCTTTTTTAGTAGTTTTTTCATAAGTCCCTCCATTGTTAAAGTTATCAATTATATTTTTTGTATTGATAATAAAATCTCTATAGAATTTAGGATTCTGATAAAGATATATATAGGATTCTATAAATGCTAAATACCTTAGTATAGTTTCCTGGCACTCTTCTTCAATAGGATACAATTCATTATTATATGTAATGGAAGTTCCTACACAACTTAAACATATATCTTTAGCAATGCACGTTTTACATTTTTCATTAGAATCTTTATTAAGTTTAGATTCTAATTTATTTTGTATATCATTAAAGTTCTTTATATATTTATCTTTTAACAATTCAATATTCCCTAACAAATATTTACTATTTTTATCTAAAGCAAAAAGCTGACATGGATTTATATCTCCATCAGGGAAAATAGAAAAACTACAAAGACCTGCTTTACATCTATATTTATTTTTTTGACCAATTAAGAAATAATAGAATCTTAGAACCTGATCAGTTAAGATTTTATTGTCAATAGAAATTGTAATTTCCTTAATTAAATTAGAAGATTCAAAAGACAAATCTTTATTTGTTAAATTATTTGTTAAATTATTTGATGATTTTTTTTTGAAATTTTGAACTTTATTAATTGTAGTTAGTTGAACTCCGTATTCAGTACTAAACTGTTTCATCAATTTAAACTTTTTTTCGATAAATTCATCTTCTGATTTAGCACATATAGTTGCTTGAATTTTAATTGGTTGATTTGCTTCTTTTTTTAATCTTAAAATATTTTTATTTACAGTATAATAAGTTCCAACGTTAGATTTATTTATCCGATTAATATCATTGTCTTTTTCATATCCATCCAAGCTAGTTGCGATATTAATTGAATATTTTTTTATGAAATTTATCATGTCATCTGATAATTCATATAAATTAGTCATTATATTTATAGCACCATACCTACCTTTATAATTTTCATTTAAATAAGCACATGATTTTTTGATAATATCATAATTTAATAAAGGCTCACCACCAAAAAACATAATGGTATCAATGTATTCATATTTATTAAAAAAAACATCAAGAGTTTTTATAATTGTAGAAAATGACATAAATTTTATATTTTTATTATAAGTTCCTTCTTTTGCATAACAGTACTTACATTTTAGATTACAAGTGTTTGTTACTAAAAATTGTAATTGAGTACAGCTATTTAATATTTTAGAATTTTGCTCTTTATTTTGTTGTGAATACAAAGAATCACTAAATAAAAAAATTTTTATTTGCTTCTTAACATTATCGTCCATATATTTAATTTGTAAATTGTTTATCATTTCCCAAAAACTATTAATATTTTTGGTTTTTGATATCTGTTTAAACAAATCTTCGGGTAGTCTAATTAATTTATGATTTTTCGTGTTAAAAATATAATTACCATAATAACGTAATTCCAAATATATACACCTCCTATAATTTTTTATTGCAAAGATCCTAGATGTAATTATATACATCTAGGATTTGCAATAAAATAAAATTAAAATACTACATTTAGCCAGTACAAGCTATTATACCGCAAAATACAGGACCAGGACCACCTGGTCTTTTCAAGTTTTCTTCATCGAATAGATCTTCTAAATCCATAAATAAGAAGTCTTGCATGGTAAATCCTCCTTTCATTTAAAATATTATGATAATGCATATGAAAATAGGCATTAAAATCAATTGATTTATATATAATTATAGAATAAGAAAACGATTATGTCAAATAATATAAAAAAATAAAAAAAGGAAAAATGAAAACGATTTAAAAAATAAAAAATGTGATATAATGATATAAATTAAATAACTTTAATTCAAGTAAAGGAGGATATTATGAAGAAATCAAAAATATTATTTCATTTAATATCAATATTATTATCTGTATTGCTACTACTTAACTACTATAAGGTATTAAACAAAGTAATCCCAGTAAGAGGGGGAATGGAAGAAATAGTAATAGCATTATTTACAATATACGCTATGGAGAAAATTCTTAACTTTATTAAATATTTAATAGAAGGAAAAGAAGATGGAGTAGAAAAATTTTTAGATTCCTTAAAAGGCGAGGAAGTGTAAATAGAAAAGATCTAATAAGAAGCTTTTGAAAAGTATAAAGAAAAATAATATTACTAAGACAACGGAAGGGAGGGCAATATGTCAAAAAATGGAAAAATAATTTTTGGAATTTTGGTAGCCCTAATATTAGGGGTAGTTATATATCGTTTTAATAATCAGGATCAATACAAAAATCTTGTAGGCGAGACATACTCTTATACATTCAAAGAAGATGATAAAGAGTACCAAGATGGATATAGGTACAATATAATATTTTTTGATAAGGACAGTGTTACCATTTATGAAGCTGAAAAAATAGGAGAACTTCCAGATAATGTTGATATTGATCAAAATGGAGATAGACAAGTAAATAGAAAATTTATAAACCCAGTTTATAATGAAAAAGAAAAAACCGTAACAGCAGACGATTTAGAGGAAACTATAAAAATTGTATATGCAGATAACATAGAGTACAACGGAAAAGTTTATATAAAAGAAGTAAAGTAAGAGGAGCAGGACTCCTCTTTTCTTTGTAGAGTGCTTAAACACTGATTAAATTAATATGTCTTTATATAATTAAACTTTAAATGTATAATAAATTTTAAAATTGAGTGTTTAAGGTTTTAATTTGATTTTACGTGGTATATATAAATAAGGAGGGTTATATGGAAGACTTAACAAAAGTATTATTAGATTATTTTGAAGGAAACAATGTCAGTCCAAATGAAGTTTCATCAGTGCTTGAAAATTTAAAGATAGATGTACTTGACAAGATGTTTGGAGACGAAGGAGAATGGGTTTTAAAAAAACTTGGCGATGTAGAAGCCTTTGATAAGGAAAAGATTTTTAATTCAATTGCGTCTACATCAGACGAAGCTGGTGCAGGAATGACTCGAGGAGATATTTCTCTTGTTGTAGAAGATGTGCTTAAAAAGATGAAATCAATAAGAAGAAATGTATATCCAACAAAAGAGATAAGAGGATATGTAAAAGAGGCTTTAGAAGCTAACGGATATTATAAAGTACTTAACCAATATAATAAAAACTAAGAAAGTCTTCAAAATGAAGGCTTTTTATTATTTGAGAAAGTTATTGAGGTCGCCTTCTTATGGAATAGAAAAGGGAGATTCTTCGACTTCAATTTTTACTTCGTAAAAATTTACGCTCAGAATGACAATACTGGAAAATAAATAATTCGTAAAATAAAAATTTGCAAAATACAATTTAAAAAATAGAAGAAAATCCAACAAGATTTTCTACCACTTACTACGCAGGTTTTCAGGACGGCAGTCCTGAATCGTTGGAGGTGCAGGGTGTGGGTTTCAAAGGGCGAGGGATAGGAACATACGAAACGTTCCTATCCCTCGCCCTTTTTGTAAAATGAAAAAATATATTAGAAATAAAAAGATAGTAGGGCTTAACCCTACATAAAAACTTTTAACTGTCTACTTTATTCCTATATCTTTTTCTACATTATAATATATGTCCCATGAATGTTCTTCGTCAGATATTACAATGCCGTTAAAAATATATTTTCCATTATCATCATGCAAATTCCAGTGCTTAAAATGAATATTTTTTTGCTGATTAAATTTTTTATTAAAATCTTCAAAGGCTCTGTCAAAAATTTTATCCATATTTTTCAAAATTTCTTCTGGTATGGCTTCACCTTTAGATGAAACTCTTATAGTTTTGGATTTATCAAATTTATCATTTATATAATGACTTTCTACACCGTTTTGAGAATCATGTTTTAGTTTGAAATCATGTTTGTCATTTTCCTCATTATAGGAGTAAATAATTGAATCAAGTGGAAGGGAATAGTCTTGTGTGAAGTCTTTTACAACTGAGTTTGTAAAGTCTTTCATATTATTCATCGTATTTTTTTCTTCACTTTCCACAGCTTTACTTATAACTTCAGTAGAGTTATTGTTTATATTTACGCCACTACATCCTGTGAGAAGAGCTAAAATCATCATAGAAACGAAAAATTTTTTCATACCACACCTCGATGTAAAAATAGTATTAGGTGAATTCACCTAATACTATTATTTAACTAATTAAAATTCATCAGCTACATTGTATTTGTATTCGGCTGATTTATTACCAGATACTACTTCAGATTTAAATTGAAGTACTCCATCGTCAAATTCAAGTTCCCATTCCTTTGCAAGCATATTTTGAGTTTCGTTATTTTTTGCAAAGTCATCTAAAGATCTGTTTATCATCTCGTCAATCTTTTCTAAATATTTATCTTCAATTGCATTGATAGCATCGTCTTCATTTTCAGATTTTACTTGAGTTTCTCCAGATTTTGCATCAAGTTCTAAAGAATGTTCCATACCTTCTTCCATACCAGTAATGTCATATTGATATCTGTCATTGTGGTCATATGAAACACTTACAATTTTTGCATTAGGAAACTCTTGTTTGAATTTTTCTAAAGCATCATTTACACCATATTGCTCTTCGTGTTGACCTGCTGCATCATTAGGATCATTAGTAGTTTTGTTCTCTTCTTGAGCAGTTTCATTTTCTGAAGCTTTAGTTTCAGCTTGAGATTCAGTAACTGTAGGAGCCTTTGTAGTATCTATATCATCTGTAGTAGTTGAAGCTTTATCACAACCTGCTAAAAACACAGTTGTTGCTAAAAATCCCGCTATTAATATCTTCTTATTCAAAAAAACATCCCCTTTATAATAAATTAGACTTTAAAAATTCAATAATATCACTTGACTCATACATAGGCTTGCCATCGACAAATAGACATGGAACTTGGTTCATTCCGCCTTCATCAACAAGTCTTTTCTTAGCGTCTGCGTCCTTAACGATATCTAAAAATTCGATTTTATCCTTTAATTCATGTTTATCAATAAATCTGATTACCTTTTGGCAAAATGGACAGCTGTCCTTATAAAATAATTCTAATTTCATTTAAATCCTCCTTAATTAGTTTCCTTAATTGTATACCCTTATGAAATATAATTAAACAGATTTAGTCAATCGTAGACATTTTGTAATAATTCGATTGTACAATTATCAAAGCTTCAATTAAAATAGAATAGAGAACAAAAAGGAGCTTACAATGAATATAAAAGAACTTTTAAAACAAATCTCCTATATAGAAGTAGAAGGAGACCAAAATAAAATATTTAATAGCATTACACTGGATTCAAGACAAGCTAAAGAAAATAGCATATTTGTAGCCATAGAAGGATTTAAGACAGATGGACACAAATTTATAGAAAAAGCTATAGAAAATGGATGTAAAATAATCGTTCATACAAAGGACATAAAAAAACAAAAAGACATAACATATATAAAAGTAGAAGATGGGAGACTTGCCCTTTCAGAAATATCCAAAACTTACTATGAAAATCCATCAAAAGATATTACAGTAGTTGGGATAACCGGAACAAATGGAAAGACTACAACCACATTTATATTGGAAAAAATACTTAAAGAAGGAAACATAAAAACAGCAACAATAGGTACAGTAGGACTAAAAAAAGGAGAAGAAATAGAAAATCTTGGCAAGACTACACCAGAGGCAAATAAATTACAAGAGATATTTAAAGAACTGAAAGAAGAAGACTACAAAGCCGTAGTAATGGAAGTGTCCTCCCACGCCTTAGAGTTAAAGAGAGTAGAAGGAGTAGACTTTGACTATGCAGTCTTTACAAATCTAACATATGAACACTTGGAATTGCACGGGACAATGGAAAACTACTACCATGCAAAGAAAAAACTCTTTGCCATGACAAAAAAAGAAAACATTATAAACATAGACGATTCCTACGGACAAAGATTATACAAAGAACTAAAAGAAGAAGGAAAAAAAGTTTTATCCTACTCAATGGAAAAACCAGCAGACATAACAGCACACATAGACCAAATGGACTTAGAAAAAACTACCTTTATATATAGAGAAAAGAACATAGAAGAAAAATTAGAAATACCAATTGCAGGAAAATATAATATTTATAACACAATGGCAGCAGTAGCAGTAGCCCTTAGAATAGGAATAGCAATAGAAGATATAAAAAATGGACTTGAAAAATTTCAAAAACCAGAAGGAAGATACCAAGTAGTAGAAAATGACCAAGGACTTAATTTAGTTATAGACTTTGCACACACAAGCGACGGGATGGAAAGTATTATAAAATCAGCAAAAGAAAACTTTCATAAAAAAACAATAGTAGTCTTTGGAGTGACTGGAGCAAGAACTAAAGAAATGCAAGAAGAAATAGGAAGAGTCGTAGGAAAAACTGCAGACTACTCCATAATTACCAGAGACGATGAAGTGGATATGGAAGTTGAAGAAATCTCCAAAAATATAATAAGAGGAATGGAAAAGTCAAATGGAGAATATGAATATATAAAAGATAGAGAAAAAGCTATCGAAAGAGCAGTAGAAATGGCAACAAGTGACGACGTAGTATTATTTTTAGGGAAGGGAAATGAGAAGTTCTTTAAAAAATTAGGTGGAGAAAAAATACCATATGATGAGATGAAATCCGTAGAAAAAGCGTTAAAAAAGAGAGAGAAAAAATAATTTTTCTCTACTTTAATTCTACACTTTCCTGTCGAAAAGCGAGATTCTTCGACTTCAAAATTCTTTTGTAATTTTTTCGCTCAGAATGACAAAGCGAGGAAATAACATTTCTATTAATTGTGCCGTAAGGCACAAGAAGAAAATCCAACAAGATTTTCTTCCACATTCCCAAAGGGGTCTTGGGGATATCCCCAAGTCGTTGGGAGGTAAAGGGGGTTCTCAAGGGGGAAAGGAACGTACGAAACGGTTCCTTTTTCCCCCTTGGTAGAATAAAACAATAAAATATATTAGAAATAAAAAAAGAAGTAGGGATTAACCCTACATAATAAATCAATAAACATTTACGAACGCTTTTTAAAAAAGTGTTCGAGATACTTCGACTCGCATTTGCTCGCTCAGTATGACAATACTGGAAAATAAAACTAAGTAAAACAAAACCGTCCAAAATAAAAATGAAAAATAGAAGAAAATCCAACAAGATTTTCTTCCCCTTACCACGCAGGTTTTCAGGACGGCAGTCCTGAATCGTTGGAGGTGCAGGGTATGGGTTTAAAAGGGCGAGGAATAGGAACATACGAAACGTTCCTAAGGCCCTCGCCCTTTGGTATAGAAAGAATGACCATATTAAAAACAAAAAAAGGTCGTAGGGCAACGCCCTACCAAAACAAAACTAATCCAACAAAATTTGATACACTTTCTGTCAGAAAGTGAAACACACATGCTAAATAATTACATATGAATTGACAAAGCAATGCCCTGTTGGTATTATTTAATTAAAAATAAGGAGGAAAACATGGCAAATATTCAACTCAGATTAGACGATGAACTAAAAAATAAAGCAGACGAATTATTTAAAGATTTAGGATTAGATACAACAACAGCAATTCGTATGTTTTTAACACAGGCTGTTTCAAGTAACGGAATACCATTTGAAATAAAAAGAAAAAAAGATTATGAAAAATTCACAGAAGATGAGATATTAACACTATTAGAGAAATCTCGCAAATCAGCAGAAAGAGGAGAATATAAAGACGCTGTAGAAGTGGTGTCTGAGCTTAAAAGAAAGTTGTAAAAAACTTTCCACCCGTTTTTACCCCATAGAATTCGAGGAGTATTAAAATTGGCATCAAACACTTTTACATTATTTCCCACATAACCCACGCAGCAAACTCTACAAACTTTACAAACACGCTTTCATAAGTTACTATTAAAGCGTAAACGTAATGAGGTGCTGGTTTGACTAATATCAAATAAAAAAATAATTGACAAATTTCAACTAATGGCATAATATAATAATCAACAGTACCCGACACGCCTCTTAACAATGCGGACCAAGTCGGGTCGTTTGATTATAAGGAGAAAAAATGAAGAAGCGTCATCAAAATCCAATAGATTTAGAAGAGCAAGTAGAAAATCTAATAGGAATTGGGCTAAGAATTGAAGATAAAGAATACGCTAAAAATATACTTAACAGAGTTTCGTATTATCGATTGATCAAGGCCTACAGTATTACCCTAAAAGAAAACGGTGAATATATTAAAGGGACAACTTTTGACCATATAGTTAAACTTTATTTATTTGATATGGAACTTCGTCATATATTATTTTCTCTAATAGAGCACATAGAAGTTTACTTAAGAGCAGTTATTACAAATTATTTTTCATTAACATATGGGAACTTTGGATATAAAGACGCTAATAATTACAAAAAAAAGAATTTTCAAGAAAGAACTTTAAAGGAACTATATAAAGAAATAGATAGGAATAAAAAGTCACCTTTTATAATTAATTTTAAAGAAAATTACGAAGGGGGAGAAATACCGCTTTACGCTGCGATTGAAGTCGCGAGCTTCGGAACTATTTCAAAAATGTATAAAAATATGGAGAATTCGGACAAGAAAAAAATTGCAGAAGCATTTGGTGTCGAATATACCTATTTTGAATCATGGATTGAAAATCTATCTTGCGTTAGAAATATTTGTGCACATTATGGGAGATTATATGGAGCTAAATTAACAAAAGCGCCAAAGTTATACAAAGAGTATTTAAATCAAGAAGTATCTAATTATACCGTTTTTGCAACTATTCTAAATATTAAATTATTAGCTGAAGAGGAATATTATAAAAGGTTTCATAAAGAGTTATTAAATCTGATTGACAAATATCCTTCAGTTGAACTGAAACACTTAGGTTTTGTAAATAATTGGGAAAATTTATTAAGCTGTTAAAACTAAATATCAAAACACTTTATTACTACGATTCACAGCTCTAAGCGAGCTGTTTTTTTGTTTTCTAAATAATGTTAAAATAAATTTGAAATTGAAAAAATTTACATAGGAGATGTTTTCATGGATTTAAATATAATTCTAGACTTAATCAATCGTAAACAAGAAGGTAGTTATTGGGACTTTAAAAGAGAGTGGTATGAAAAAGGTGGAAAAGGAAATAAAAAAATGCTTCATGATATTATTTGCATGGCAAATAACTTAGATAGTAAAGATGCTTTTATAATAATAGGTGTTGATGAAGAAAATGATTATAACATTAAAGATGTAAAGAGTGATGAGGGAAGAAGAGATACACAGAAAATAGTTGATTTTTTAAAAGATAAAAAATTTGCAGGAGGTATTAGGCCTACTGTATATGTAAATAGTTATTTAGTACAAGGAAAAACAATAGATATAATTATAATAAAGAATGATAATAAAACTCCATACTACTTAACAGATAACTTTCAAGAAATTAAATCAAATCATATCTATACTAGAATTCAAGATACCAATACGCCATTAGATAGATCAGCAGACTTAGACAAAGTAGAATATTTATGGAAAAAAAGGTTTGGACTTACACAATCAGTACTAGAAAAATTTGAGATATATATGGAAGATTACAAAAACTGGGTGAACAGCCCTAATAATGAAATGAAAAAATACTATAAATTCTATCCTGAATTTACAATTGAATATAAAAGATCCAGAGATATATCAAAATCTGAATTTCAATATTATTCATTTTCTCAAGAAGACATATCTACAAAGTGGTATGACATAAAATTAAAATATCATCAAACTACAGTTAAAGAAAAAAACGGGATTTCTTTAGATGGAGGTAGATATTTTACCCTTAGCCCTAATGTAGATAAAATTGAATTAAGAAAAACAGAAAATTATAATGACAATTGCTACTACCACTACTTTACAATAGAATCTTTTGAATATAAATTAAATGAGTTCTTTTTTATGCAAGGAAAACATAATGACTACAGTGAAGAACATTCAAGAATACAATTTTTTGAAGTAATTCTTTTATTTGAATCCGAAAGCGAAAGAACAAAATTTAAAGAATACGTTAAAGATAACTGGGATAAAAAAGAAGATTTCTTTACTGTGAATAAAATGCCTAATATACCAAAGACAAGTGAGTATGACAAAGATTTGTTTGAAGAAAAATACAAGAATGCATTGATTTTAAAAAATATGCTAAATGAATTTAGATTGGAAAAACAACAAATCAATTTAATTGATTTAACACAAGAAAATAATAAAAATTAGTATCATTAGATATACAACTAAGTAAATACAAGTAATTTTTTTGCCGAAAAAAATAAAAGAAGCAGATTGATAGAAACTAGTAATTACAGGAATAATTGTAAAACAAAAAAATTACAAAACACAATTATAAAACAAGTAGAAAATCCAGCAAGATTTTCTTCCCCTTACAAAGCAGGTTTTCAGGACGGCAGTCCTGAATCGTTTGGAAGGTAAGGAAGAGGGGATTTCAAGGGGAGAACGTTAGAAA
>QWCE01013306.1_pt1 | contig 11814 bp, 9 predicted proteins | sample 1972531 | NCBI WGS metagenome assembly QWCE01 (sample SAMN09866716, study PRJNA288562) | Human gut metagenome isolate term4_stool, whole genome shotgun sequencing... | reverse complement strand
CCTAATTATTTTGTATCAGGCCTTAATGCATCGTAACTCCTAACTTCAAACTTGCAATCGCCCCGCCAATGATTCCTGCGGTGTTGCGGTGGGCGGCAAGGCGGAGGGTGGGCTGGGGGTTGGCGTGCAGGCGGGCCAAAGTGGTGTGGCAGGCATCCAGCAGAAAATCGCCTGCCTCACTGATGCCGCCGCCCAGGGCTACGACCTCCGGCGCAAAAATGGAGTTGAGGGAAACAATGCCGGTGCAAAGCTCGTGCACATACTGGGCAAACACGGCCTGCGCCGCAGCATTGCCGCTGCGGGCGCGGGCAATCAGGTCGGCGGGGGACTCGCCGCCGGCCATGCGGATCAACGCGGTGGCCGAAGCGTACTGTTCAAAGCAGCCGCACTGGCCGCAGGGGCAGGGCAGACCGTCGCTGTGGGTGATGATATGCCCCAGTTCCGGGGCCAGCCCGGTGGGGCTGCGCCAGCACTGCCCATTGATGACAATGCCCCCGCCAATGCCGGTACCCAGGGTGAGCAGAATACCTGTCTGTACATTTTGCAGTGCACCGGAACGCATTTCGGCCAACATTGCCGCGTGGCCATCGTTAATGACCACCGCGGGTAGACCGGACGCCCGGCGCAGCAACGCAGCAAGGGGCACATCTACCCATGCCAGATTATCCGCCGTAATGGTTTCGCGCGCAGCGTTCAGCGTGCCGGGCGCACCGGCCCCAATAGCCGCAACGTGATACGGTTCCAACTGCGCCGCAATCAGCGCGGCCACTGCTGCAAAAGGTTCAGCTGTTCATCAAAAATGCCGAACTTAATGCTTGTACCGCCAATATCAATACCGGAAAGAAACATGGTTGAACCTCGATGGAGCGTTGTGGAGAATTAGAAATTAGTAATGAGAAATTTGAGGGTGAGCGGAGCGAAGAGAAAAAAGAATAATGAATAAATAATAAAGAATAATGTTGGTGGACCGCGGCGCGCTGCGCCGCTCAGGAGATATCAGGTTCGTTGTTTATTAAAACGTACCTTGGCCCACAAAACGTTCTGAATTCGCGGGATAGATGTCACAACATCTTTATAACGTGGAATAGGGCACTGTCTCGGTGGGGTCGGGTACCCCCGCCCTATCTGCGTTGCCAAAATGCTCGATAAGACATCCAGTATTATCTGCGCTTTTGGCTTAGCATCTGCCGCACCTCGCTCGCCGTATCGGCACTTAGAATTATACGGTATTGCCCTAATTACTCATTGCTAATTTCTAATGATTTCATACCGGACCTTGTCGCGCCGCCAACCCCTAACTCCTCCCTCCTAACTATCTCGCCATACCCTCTCCACCTGCCATCCTTCGCTCCATCCCACCAACACGGCGGGGTGGTCGGGGTGGATGGTGCGGGGCAGGCCGAGCAGGGCGGCGGGGGTGGTAGATGCCATCAGGCAGGCGTCCTGTGCGGGGATCCCAATGCTCTGCAAATTGTGCACTGCACCGTCCAGATAAACACCGCCACCGTCCAGGGTACCGTCTGCGCAGCGGCTCACACCGTTTTGCACAATATAATCTTGCCCGGCCACGGTGTAGCGTCCATCGGGCAGACCATGGGTAGCCACACTGTCGGATACGGCAATCATCGCTTCAGGGCCTTTCATATGGTAGACAAGCTGCAAAGCGGCGGGGTGCAGGTGAACCAGATCGCAGATGCACTCGGTGGTCACGTTAGGATCCAGCAGAGCGGCGGCCACCACACCGGGGTCGCGGTGGCGCAGGGGGCGGCAGGCGTTGAAGGTATGGCACAGACCTGTAAATCCAGCAGAAAAAGCACGCTGGGCGGTCTCGTAATCAGCATCGGTGTGCCCGGCCTGCACCCGGATACCTCGCGCCGCCAGAGCTGCGCCAAGTTCCAGCGCACCGGGAAGCTCCGGGGCAAGGGTCACCTGCCGGATGACGGATTCATACCCCTGTACCAGCGTTTGGTACGCGGCGAGGGTTGGCGGCAGCAGCGCGGCGGGTGGCATGGCACCGGGACGTTCGGGACTCAAAAAGGGTCCTTCCAGATGAACACCCAAAATATGCGCACCGGGCAGTTTGCCTGCGGCCTGCTGCTGCATGGCGGTTTGTACCACCGCCAGCGCCCGGCGCATGGTGGGCAGCGGCTCCGCCCCAAGGGTGAGCAGCACATCCGTTACGCCGTGGCACAGCAGGATGGTCAGGAACTCGGGCAGGGGGCGTTCATTCAGCTCCGGGTCAAAGCCCTGGCCGCCGTGGCAGTGCAGGTCAACCAGTCCGGGTGTTAAGGCCCAGACAGAAAAATCGGCCGGACCCCCGCCACCAATGGCAGTGATCTGGCCGTCTTCGACATGGCAGTGATCTGGCCGTCTTCGACCGTCACGGTCTGATTGGCTAGGAATGTACGGCCCACCAGAAGTTTTTGAGCAAAAATTTTCATGGTAAGCACCCGTGTTAGTTAGGAGTTAGGAATTAGGAGGTAGAAGTTCATATGAATTAGAAATGAGCAATGAGAAATTAGGAATTTGTGGTGGAGTATAGGCGTATTACAATTTTTGATTGTCGTACTGTGAACGCCGGCGCGATGAGGGCATCGCGCCCTACAGGATGTTATATGGTTCATCACTCAGCTTCAAATAGCAGCAAACCTAATATTTCCTGAGCGGCGCACTTGCACCGCGATCCACCAACATTATTCTTTAGGCAACACCGCACAATTCCCGCCTGACGGCTTAAGCACCGCTCCGGCGGCTGCGGCACGGCATCTGCGGCGCCTCGCTCGCCGTATCAGCACTTAGAATTATGCGGTATTGCCTTTATTCTTTTTTAATTATTCATTCCGCTTCCGCAATTCTCCCGTGTGTTTTTTCCAGTCTTGCTTCCGCGGTGGGGGCGTCAATTTTACAGAGAATCATCAGGATAGCGGTTTTGGCGCTGTAACCGCACTGCTCCAGGGCGTTGCGGGCGGCAACACTGTCGGCACCGGTGGCGGTGCGCACAATGCGTACACAGCGCTCCACCAGCTTTTCGTTGCTGGCGCGCACATCAACCATCAGGTTGCCATACACTTTGCCCAGCTTGATCATGGTGGCGGTGGAAAGCATGTTTAGCACCATTTTTTGGGCAGTGCCGCTTTTCAGGCGGGTGGAACCGGTAATAACTTCCGGCCCCGGCATGGGGGAAATGCCAATGTCAGCCCGGGTGTCTACCTCACTGCCGGGGCAGCAGGTTACACTGATGACCGCTGCGCCAAGGCTGTGGGCATACTCCATCGCACCCAGCACATAGGGGGTGCGGCCGCTGGCGGCAATACCGCACAGAACATCCTTCTGGCTGAAATTCAGCTTTTCCAAGTCCTCTTTGCCAAGGTCGCGGTTGTCCTCGGCACCCTCCACCGGGATCAGCATGGCGCGCTGGCCGCCCGCAATAACGGCATCCACCATATCGCGCCCGGCGCTGAATGTAGGCAGGCATTCGGCTGCATCCAGCACGCCAAGACGGCCGGAAGTACCACATCCGCAATAAATCAGCCGTCCGCCTTTTTGCAGTGCGGCGTAAATCACATCCACAGCTGCAGCGATCTGCGGCAGAACCACTTCCACCGCTTCGGCTACTTTTTTGTCCTCCTGGTTCATCAGGCGGACGATCTCAAGCGTTGAAACCTCATCAATATGGCTGGTTGCCGGGTTCCGCTGCTCAGTTGAAATATGATCCAGTTTTACCATAAACAATTCCTCGCATTTGGCAGGTGTAGAGCCCTGCCTGCTGTGCGGTGGGCATTAACCCTTGACGCCGCCGACAGTAAGGCCCTTGACGAAGTATTTTTGCAGGAAGGGATACAGGATGATGATGGGCAGGGTGGAAACAATGATAACGGCAGACTTGATGGCAATACCCAGGGAGGATTTATCCGCAGAGCCTGCACCATCGCCAACCATGGCAGTGCCGTTGACAATGTTGCGCAGGAACAGCATAACGGGGTACTGCTCCTTATTGAGGTAGATCAAAGAATTGAACCAGTCATTCCAGAAGAACACCGCATAATACAGGCCGACCGTTGCAATGGCAGCGGTGGAAAGCGGCACAATGATGCGGCGCAGAATGCCCCAATAGCCCAGGCCGTCAATAAGAGCAGCTTCCTCCAGCTCGTGCGGGAGAGATTTGAAAGAGTTGATCATGATGATCAGGTTGAACTGGCTGATGCAGAAGGGCAGCAGCATAGCCCAGCGGGTGCCGGTCAGGTGCAAAGAGGATACCAGCAGGTAGTTAGGGATCATGCCGCCGGCAAAAAACATCGAGATAACAACGATCTTCATGAAAAACTTGTGGCCCATCAGGTTGTCTTTGGACAGGGGATAGGCGAACATGATCGTCATCAACATAGCGATGGTAGTACCGCCGATGGTATAAATAAAGGTATTGCCATATGCCTGGAAAAAGTTGGGGTAGGTGAAGATCTGCTTGTAAGCATCCAGGTTAAAGCCGACTGGCCAGAACAGGACCTGGTTGTTGATGATGGCCTTGGAACTGGAGAGGGACAGCGCTGCCATATACACAAACGGCAAAAAGCAGACAAGCAGGGTAAAGATCATGACCAGGTTGACAATGGTGTCAAAAACGACGTTTTCTTTTGTTTTATAATACTTGCTCATCTTTTTGCCTCACTTAATACAGGCTTTCGTCCGTCAGCTTTTTGCTGATTGCGTTGGAGCCTGAAACCAGAATCAGACCAATGATGCCGCCAAACAGGCCAATGGCCGTTGCGTAAGAGTAGTTCTGGTTCTGCAGACCGGTGCGGTAAACCAGCGTATCAATGATATCGCTGACGCCGGAGTTAGACGGAGTGTACATCAACAGGACCTTTTCATAGCCAATGCTCAGCATACGGCCAACGTTCATGATCAGCATAACCATGATGGTAGGCATGATGGAGGGGATGGTCACGTGGAAGATCTGCTGCAGGCGGGTAGCGCCATCCATCTCAGCGGCTTCATACAGATCGCTGCTGATGCCGGTGATAGCGGCCAGATAGATGATGGCGGTCCAGCCGGTGTACTGCCAGGATTCCGACAGGATGTACAGCGGGCGGAACCAGCCTGGCTCGTTCATGAAGTAGATGGGGGTCATGCCGAAGACGTTGTGCAGAAGGTTGTTCAGCAGGCCGGTGCTGGGAGAAAGAATCTCGTTCATGATGGCGATAACGACCACCGTGGAGATAAAGCGCGGCATGTAGGAGATAGTCTGCACAACTTTTTTCAGGTGCTTATTGCGCACTTCGTTCAGCAGGATTGCGAAAATAATGGGCAGCGGGAAGTTGATAACCAGGTTTTCCAGCGAAACCACTAACGTGTTGCGGAATGCGCGCCAGAAAGCGGGGTCTTTCAGGAACCGCTCAAAGTAGCGCAGGGTCCATTCGGTGCCAAACATACCCTGGCCGGGGCGGTAGCGCCGGAATGCCAGAATGTTGCCGAACATGGGAACGTATTTGAAGATGATGAAATACAGCAGCGGCAGAATCATCATGGCATATAATGCGCTGTACTGCTTCAGGTGCTTGATGGTATGCGAACGCCGCTGGGCCTTTTCGGCCGGCGTAAGCTTTGCTTTTGCCTTACCCATGGATTGCGCTCCTTTGGTTGGGGGCGGCGCGAACCGCGCCTGCCCTTAAAAATAAAAGCAGGGGGTATATCCTCCACGGATATGCCCCCTGCTGAGGATCAACTGGTCAATATTTTACTTATTGTTGTCGTTGTACATCTGCAGGTACTGGTCAATGCTCAGGTTCTTCATTTCAGCAACGTAAGCATCCCAATCGGTGTCGGTGCTCTTCTTGCCGGTGATAAAAGCATCTGCCCAAACTTCAAAGGTATCGCCCAGCGGGGTGCGCAGGCTGGCGGCATCCTCAGCGGTCAGGTCGTCAAACTGCGGAGTGGGAGGTACGGGCTGGATAGCATTATCCATTGCAGCAACTTCGGTGTTGATTTCGGCATAGTTCTCGTCGTATTTGGACATTTCACGCTCGTTGATCCAGACCATCTGGGTAACGTCGGAACCGCAGCCGTACTTGAGCTGCATGCTCTTATAAATGCCGTCAGCACTGTTCACAATGTCGTCAGAGTAAACGATCTTGTCGCCGTCCATGGTGTAGGTCTCGCCTTCAACACCCAGGCACCACAGTTTTGCATTCTCCTCAGAGTAGAACATTTCATCGATGGTGCGGACAATGCGCTCGAAATCATCGCGTTCAGCAGTCTTTTTGGGGAACATGATGCCGGAACCGGTGCGGGACTTGGGCTGGTGGTGTGCACCTGCGGGGCCTTCCAGCGGTGCATACATCTGCAGTTTAAAGCCGTCGATCTCGCTGGCAGCTTCCACGCCGCCGATCTGGTCATAGTAAGCGTAGGTGGCCATGGAAGAACCGGTAGCCAACTTCTGGCTCCACTTATCACCATCAATGGGGTCAGCCATTTCGGGGTCAAGCAGGCCTTCGGAGTAGAGCTTGTTCAGGAATGCGAAGTATTCTTTGCACTTATCATCAATTGCGCCAGCAAAGAAATCCTTGTTGTCGTAATCATAGCTCAGAACGTAAGAGCCATCGGCGCTGTTTTTGCCCACGCTGATGCCGAAGGAAGGCATCGTCATACGGAACAGAACGCGGGGACCAGCCAGAATGGTGAGCGGGTAAGAATCGGGATAATCAGCTTTGTAAGCCTTCAGGATCTCGTACAGGTCATCAAAGGTCTTGGGGGCTTCCAGACCCTTGGATTCCAGATAATCCTCACGCAGGATCAGTCCGCCGTCGTAGAACGGCTTATCGGTCAAAGACGGCATATAGTAGCGCTTGCCGTCCTGCAGGTTCAGCATATCCACATCGTCCTGCAGGCCCATTTCCTCAACGCGTGCGTTGAAGTTGGGGGTCCAGTCGCTGTAGTCGCTGATGGGAACCAGAGCGCCGTTCAGAGCCAAAGAAGCATTCTCACCGGTGGTGGACTGGTACAGGATGACATCGGGAACGTTCTCGCCGGTATTCAGTGCCAGAGAAACCTTGGTAGAGTAGTCCGCAATAGGAATGGCCTCAACGTCCAGGTTGACGTTGCAGCGCTTCTGCACTTCGGTAAAGGTGAGCCAGTCTTCTTTATAAGGAAGGGTAGCATTATCCGACAGATAAATTCGGATGTTGATGGGGTCCTCATTGGAGTAATCCGGGGTGCCGGATTCGGTGGAAGCGGCAGTGGAATCTGCGGTAGACTCAGCTGCGCTGGAAGCGACCGCGGAAGAACCGCTGCTTCCACAGGCGGCCAAAGTGCCTGCTGCCATGCAGGTGGCCAAAGCCATGGCCAAGGTACGGCTGACTGACTTTTTCATGGGGTATCCTCCTTAATATGGTTTCTCTTTTTATAATGCCGCTATCAGGGTTGCAAGCGAAAGCGGCGTGTTCCACAAAAATGGGGTAAACCAAGGCCAATACTGCCTTGCGCCCCGGTTACCTGGCAACAAATACCCCGCGGCTGGCTGCCACACGAAGACGGTTTCGAACTATTGTTTCTCAAATTTCATGTTTACCGGAATATTTGTTTCAATATCTGTATCATACGCCAAACCTGCCCCATCGTCAATACATTTGTGATAAATTCATGATTATTTACAAACAAGTGTGTGAAAGTCAACCCGACATTATCGAGCATTTTGGCAACGCAGATGCCGTGCCGCAGCCGCCGAAGCGGTGCTTAAGCCGTAAGGCGGGAATTGTGCGGTGTTGCCTAAGTAATAAAGAATAATGAATCATTATGGTGGCCTGCGGCGCAGAAGCGCCGCTCAGTAAATATTGGGTTTGATGTTATTTGAAAAGCAGCTGCAAAGTATATCGATCGTGCGGCACGATGCGGGCATCGTCATGGGCGGGCTTTGCTGAATTGTTAGCTGTAAAATGGAGAGGGAATAAATGTGCCCCATTACCAATTTCGCTAAAGGTGGGTTTAGCGAAATATAGAGTAGGGTAAGTAACAGCCTATTAGAACTCATTCAAACACTGTATTTTGTTCAGCAATGCGAGTCACGCCAGCCACTTACCGAATGCCTTCCTTAAATAAAATAGATTTGTCCTTCACATTAAGTAGATCTGCTTAAACACTTTCCGCCCGCCAAAACAGGTCAACGACGGCGCAAACAGAAAAAACGGGATCCCGTGTTCCAGGTAAAATGTGCAGATGCTCGCCAAAATAGAGAACGGCGGGTTGTCAATCACAACCGCACCGTCAGGGTAGGGAAATGCTTTGTAATCGCCGCCAGGGTAAAATGGCCGCACAACTTTGGCGGGGTCAATCCCGTATTCGTTGTAGGCCCACTGCTTCACAATCTCATAAATGGTTGGCGGCGTGTAGCAGTCATCCGTGGCTTTCTTTGGCTTAAATTTTTCTACAAACTCTTCGTATGTCTTGCTCTTCGGCAACTTCTTCATTCTCCTAAAAATGGGCATGAAAAAACCACGGTGCGCAGGCATCGTGGTTAAAAGGTCTATCAACAGGAACGGGGAACGGCATCTGAACCGTTCCCCATCGACTGGCATTTGGCGGGTGTGCCCCTTCCCGCATTTCTTTTGGCCCAGTGGGCGTGTAGCAGCACAATCTCTACTTCAAATGCAATCTTATCCTACGCTCATTATAGCAGATTCATTCCTTTATGTAAAGAACTGGATTCTTTTGCATCAATTTTTTAAGATTTTTTTCACGAATCCGATAAAACGTCATAACAGAATTTTTGAAATCCGGGTTATCCGTATCCAGCACCAGGCGCAGCACCACATTCAAATTGGTGTCAGGAAGTCTCTTTACGGCAAATACAGTACCCACATTTTTGACATCTTGAATCAGAATGTCCGGGGATAGAATGGATTCACGGCCATACTGCTCAAACAGCAAGTAATCTTCGGGATGGCGCTCTTTAATATGAGCGATTCTCTCATCAGTTACGACAACTTCCGTGGTCTGCAAGTGGCCAAACGTCGAAATAAGCGGAGAAGGGTCTAAGTTACCAAGAACTGTCAGTTCTATCTTCTTCACGCTCCCATCGCTGTCGATGGAGCCAAGTATAGCACGATTCTCCGCAGATGTAAAGGCGGCTTTTCTCTCCGCATGCACTTGGCGATCTCGATGAGCTTGCGTTCCTGCATGTCATAGTGGCGGGCGGGCAGCGCAGGGTTGATGTTGGTTACGCCGATCTTTTCCAGTGCCTTGCGGGCTTCAGAGATCATGGCCACCTTGTTGATGATGGGGCCCTTTTTGAACTTATCATAGTTGCCAAGGAAAATATTCTCAGCTACTGAGATGTTTGCAATCGTGCCTGCCTCCTGCACGATCATGCCGATACCGGCTTTCTGCGCTTCCAGCATGGTAGCGGGTTTCCACGGTTTGCCCTTGTAGAACATCTCGCCGCTGCTGGCCGGCTGCATACCTGCAATGATGGAAGATACTGTTGATTTACCAGAACCGTTCTCACCGATCAGGCCGCGAATTTCACCGGTTTTGACAACAAAATCCACATGGGACAGTGCGATCGTCACGCCGAAGTTTTTGCAAAGGTCTTTTACTTCGACCAAGGTCTCGCCTTTCTGTGCCATACCGTCCTCCTCCTTTTTCAGAGCTTCCTTTTATCCGGCGTCCCTTACGCCGTTCTTTGTATATATTATAAAAAATCCCGATACCCCCTCCACCAATTTTGCGAGCGGTAATATCGAAAATGCGACATGATACGTTATCGGTTTTTTGATATAGCGAAAAGAGAAAACAGTTAGGAGGGAGGCGGGAGGAGTTGGACGTGTAGAAGTATACGCGGCAGAATTTGAGCATAAGGATATATAATATATAAAATAGGTAGGCACTGGGTTTTAGCTCTTATTCTCCTAACTCCTAACTAAACTTCCCTCTTCCCTTTCTGCCCGCAATTTGCTATAGTTAAATCAGCCCCAAAGCAAATTTATTCGGGAGGAAACTGCCTTGATTTACAAAAAGCAATACGGCCACCCATTTGATACCGAAAGCGTGGTGGGTTCTTTTGTACCCGCGATGGAAACGATTCCATATCTCACCAGGGAACCGGACGGCTTCTCTTATGCCATGGACCCGCAGGATATCCTGTATGGCCTGGGTGAAAACATCCGCGGCATCAACAAGCGCGGCTGGGTGTACGAGAGCAAATGCAGCGATGACCCCAACCATACCGAAAACAAATCCTCACTGTACGGCGCTTACAACTTCATGATCGTGTCCGGCAAAGCCACTTTTGGCTTTTTTATCGACTATCCCGGCAAGGTCACCTTTGACTGCGGCTACACCGATCTGGACACCCTGCGGGTGACAGTGGCCGAAGAAAATTACGACCTTTACATCATTGAGGGTGAAAGCCCGACCGATATTGTGCACCAGTTCCGCCAGCTGGTAGGGCGCAGCTACATCCCGCCCAAATGGGCCTTTGGTGCCACCCAGAGCCGCTGGAGCTACATGAACGAGGACGAGGTGCGCGAGGTTGTGGCCAACTACCGCACCAACAACATGCCGCTGGACGCCGTGGTGCTGGATATTGACTACATGGAGCGCTACAAGGACTTTACGGTGGACGAGCAGCGCTTCCCCCATTTTGCAGATTTTGCTGCCGAGATGAAAGCCCAGGACATCCGCCTTGTGCCCATCATTGATGCGGGTGTTAAAATTGAGGACGGGTACGATGTATACGAAGAGGGTGTGAAGAACGGTTACTTCTGCACCAATCAGGATGGCACCCCCTTTGTGGCCGGTGTGTGGCCGGGCCGGGTGCATTTCCCTGATATGCTCAACCCCGAAGCCCGCGCCTGGTTTGGCAGCAAGTACAAGATCCTGCTGAACCAGGGCATTGAGGGGTTCTGGAACGATATGAACGAGCCTGCCATCTTCTACTCTGAAGAAACGCTGAAAAAGACCTTTGCCAAAATTGACGAGTACCGCACCCAGAACCTGGATATTTCCAGCTTTTTTGCGTTCAAGAATCTTGTGGCCGGGCTTTCCAACAACGAAAATGACTACAAGCTGTTCTATCACAACACCAAACAGGGCCGCATGCGGCACGATAAAGTGCATAATATCTTCGGCTACAACATGACCCGTGCTGCGGGTGAAGCCTTTGAGCAGCTGGAGCCGGATAAGCGCATTTTAATGTACTCCCGCTCGGCCTGCATCGGTATGCACCGGTATGGCGGTATCTGGACCGGCGATAACCAGTCCTGGTGGAGCCACATTCTGCTCAGCCTGCACATGATGCCCTCCCTGAACATGTGCGGTTTCCTGTACGAAGGCCCCGACATTGGCGGCTTTGGCAGCAACACCACCGAGGACCTTGTGCTGCGCTGGTACGGCGTGGGCATCTTCTCTCCCCTGCTGCGCAACCACTCCGCCGCCGGTACCCGCAAACAGGAACCTTACCGCTTTAAGAACAAGGCTGCCTTTGCCGGTATTCTGCAGCTGCGCTACCTGCTGCTGCCCTATATTTACAGCGAGTACATGAAAGCTGCCCTGCGCGACGGTATGTACTGTATGCCGCTGGCCTTTGCTTTCCCGGACGATGACTTCGCCCGCCAGGTGGAGGATGAAGTGATGATCGGTGAAAGCCTGCTGATTGCCCCCGTTTACGAGCAGAACGCCCGCGGCCGGTATGTCTACCTGCCGGAAGAGATGCTGCAGGTGCGGGTAAAGTGCAGTGAGAACGACCGCATGGAAACCACCGTTCTGCCCGCTGGTCATCATTACATCCCGGTGGAGCTGGACGAAGTGGTGTTCTTTGTGCGC
>QWCE01005363.1_pt1 | contig 11814 bp, 8 predicted proteins | sample 1972531 | NCBI WGS metagenome assembly QWCE01 (sample SAMN09866716, study PRJNA288562) | Human gut metagenome isolate term4_stool, whole genome shotgun sequencing... | reverse complement strand
CCGTGCTCGTCATTGAGCATAACCTGGACGTGATCAAGACGGCGGACTATGTTCTCGACCTCGGCCCCGAGGGGGGCTCCGGCGGCGGCACGATCGTCTGCCAGGGCACGCCCGAGGACATCGCCGCCTGCAAGGAAAGCTATACCGGCCAGTATCTCAAAAAGCTTCTGAAATAATTTTTTCGCCCCACGCGAAAGGAAGGAGCGCCCCATGTCCATTCACGAAGGTCACCGCCAGCGCATGCGCCGCCAGCTCAAAACCAGCGGCATGGACTCGCTGTCCGACGTACAGGTGCTGGAGGTTCTGCTGTATTACGCCATTCCCCGCGCGGACACGAACCCGATCGCCCACAGGCTGTTAGAGCGCTTCGGCTCTTTGTCCGGCGTTCTGGAGGCCGCGCCGGACGAGCTTTCGAACATCGAGGGTATGGGCGACGCGGCGGCGCAGCTGATCGCTCTCATTCCGCAGCTGGAGCGGCGGCACTTCATCGATAGAAGCGGAAAGGCCAGCATTCTCAATTCAACGAGTAAATGCGGGCAGTATCTCGTCCCGTTCTTCCACGGTGAGCAGGAGGAGGTCGTGTACCTTCTGTGTCTGGACGCAAAATGCAAGGCCATCTGCTGTGTGCCGGTGCACCGCGGGAGCATCACGGCGGCTTCCATCAGCGTGCGCAAAATTGTCCAGACCGCGCTCAACCAGAATGCGGCCTCGGTCGTTCTGGCGCACAACCACCCGAGCGGCTACGCGCTGCCGAGTCCAGAGGATCTGGATACCACGCGCACGCTGCAAACGGCTTTGCAGGCGGTCGGTATTGTGCTGGCCGACCACATCATTGTCGCTGACGACGATTTTGTCTCGCTGGCGGACGACGGATACCTCGGAGGTTCCTATGGACTTTAAGCTTGTTTCGGAATACAAACCCACCGGCGACCAGCCGAAGGCGATCGAATCGCTCGTAAAGGGCGTAGAGATGGGGCTCGATGATCAGGTGCTGCTCGGCGTGACGGGCTCAGGCAAAACGTTCACGATGGCAAACGTCATTGCAAAGCTGAACCGCCCGACGCTCGTGCTCGCGCACAACAAAACGCTTGCCGCGCAGCTCTGTTCGGAATTCCGTGAATTTTTCCCGGAGAACGCCGTCGAGTATTTTATCTCCTACTACGACTACTATCAGCCCGAGGCGTACATCGCGCACACGGACACGTATATCGAAAAGGACTCGGCCATCAACGACGAAATTGAGCGCCTGCGCCACTCGGCGACCTCCGCACTTTCCGAGCGCCGGGACGTGATCGTCGTCTCCTCTGTCTCGTGCATCTACGGTCTGGGCGACCCGATCGACTATAAAAACATGGTCATCAGCCTGCGCACCGGCCAGACGCGCGAGCGGGACGAGCTCATGCGCCGCCTGACAGATATCCGCTACGAGCGCAACGACATGAACTTCACGCGAAATACCTTCCGTGTCCGAGGGGACACCTTGGAGATTTACCCTGCCTACTGGGCAGGAAGGGCCATCCGCGTTGAGTTTTTCGGCGACGAAATCGACCGGATTTCCGAGATCAACGCCGTTACCGGCATGCCCGAGCGCGTGGTGCAGCATGTGGCCATCTACCCGGCTTCGCACTATGTGGCCTCGAAAGAAAAAATGGCCCGCGCGATGCACGACATTGAAGAAGAGATGTGGCAGCAGGTCAAGTTCTTTGAATCGCACGATAAGCTGCTCGAGGCCCAGCGCATCCGCCAGCGGACGCAGTATGACCTCGAGATGTTATCTGAGATCGGCTTCTGCACCGGCATCGAAAACTACTCCCGCGTCATCGCAGGAAGAGCTCCCGGCACGCCGCCGACAACGCTCATTGACTACTTCCCGGACGATTTTCTGCTCTTCGTCGACGAGAGCCACGTAACGCTCCCGCAGGTGCGCGCGATGTACAACGGCGACCACTCGCGCAAGCAGTCGCTGGTGGATTACGGCTTCCGCCTGCCGTCAGCGTACGATAACCGACCGCTCAAATTCGATGAGTTTGAAGCCAAGATTCATCAGGCGATCTTCGTCTCGGCAACGCCCGGCGACTACGAGCGCGAGCACGCGGCAAACATCGCCGAGCAGCTCATCCGCCCCACCGGTCTTCTTGACCCGGAGGTCTTCATCCGCCCGATCGAAGGGCAGATCGACGATCTGATCGGCGAGATCAACGCCACGACCGCGAAGGGCGAGCGGACCCTGGTCACCACGCTGACCAAAAAAATGGCCGAGGACCTGACAAAATACCTCACCGAAAACGGAATTCGCGTGCGCTATATGCACTCGGATATTGGAGCCATGGAGCGCATGGAGATCATCCGCGATCTGCGCATGGCAAAGTTCGACGTGTTAATTGGCATCAACCTCCTGCGAGAGGGCCTTGACCTTCCGGAAGTGTCGCTCATTGCGATTTTGGATGCAGATAAAGAAGGCTTCCTCCGCTCGGAGACGAGCCTCATTCAGACCATCGGCCGCGCCGCGCGAAACGCCGAGGGCCGGGTGCTTCTTTACGCCGACAAAATTACCCCCGCCATGCGCGCGGCCATGGACGAAACCGCCCGCCGCCGCCAGATTCAGGACGCGTATAACAAGGAGCATGGCATTGTCCCGAAAACCATCGTCAAATCCGTCCGCGACCTCATCGAAATTTCCGCCACCCCCACCCCAGAGCACAAGGGCAAAAGCGGCGTGAAGATGACAAAGCAGGAGCTCCAGCGGCAGATCGAGAAGCTGGAGAAGAGCATGCGCGAGGCCGCGAGGATGATGGAGTACGAGTATGCGGCCGTGCTGCGGGATGAGATCATCCGGCTTCGCGGAGAGGCAAATCAAGCGAAATGATTCTTGCTTCCTGCCATACCTGACCACGGCAGGAAGTACAGAAAGCGTTTGGAAGTCATTTCTAAAAATCAAAAAACTTTGTGGTTTAATGACCATTTTTCCTGTATTCTTCTTCCCAAGAACATGTAATTATGCACAAATTCACAGGAATCCAAAATTACACTTTGTACGAAAATGTAACGCGGCGCTGCTTTTTGGAAGTTTCCTGTAGCTTTCCGAAGGGAACCGGTATATTATATATGATATGGGGAATCGGCTTTTTTGGAGGCGTAGTCCCACACGCAAAATCAGTTCGGCAAAGCACAACCCATGTGTACCAAATTCATGTTTAAACGGAGGAAACGTTTATGGTTGACGCATACTTTGGACGCTTTGTTCTCCCGGAGGATCTGCACGCAGCACTTTTAAAGTGTCGCTCGATCGCGTACATTGAGACGCAGGAGGAGCTTGACGAGCTCGTCTTCGGCCCCACGCACTCGTCTCGCTACGATGTCGTTTACAACATCGTCGGAAACGGGTCCGTCAAGGAAGCGGAAGTCATCCGCTGCAAAAACGGTGCATCGGTGAACTTCATGGAAGACTATATGCGCCGGCGCGACCCCAACTCGATGGTCATCAGCGACGAGCTCCCGACCGACAAACCGCGTTTTCAGGAGCGCTTCGGCTATTCCTTCTCGAAGGTCCGTCAGGAGACAATGGATTGGCTCTCCGAGCAGCGCGTGATCATGCTGCCCTTTAAGGCGGGCGACCCGGCGCACGGGTATGACAGTTTGCTCGTTTGCCCGGCGAACGCGGCATTCTTCGCGTTGGCGCTTGCCAACATGCAGGGCTTCGTCGCGATTCAGGATATCCCCGAAAACTACACCCCGCGCGCCATCATCTACGTCGCCCCGCCCTTCCGACACACGCATTTTGACGGCAAGCAGGTCGTTGTCCACAATCGCAGCGAGAGCCTGCACGAGGTCTTCGCGTACAATCTCTATCCGGGCCCCTCAGCCAAAAAGGGCGTTTACTCCGTGCTTCTCGACATCGGCGAGCACGAGGGCTGGGTCTGCTGCCACGCATCTTCTGCGTTAGTTGAAACGCCGTATGAAAACGAGACCGTCTTCATGCACGAGGGCGCGTCCGGCGGCGGCAAGAGCGAAATGCTGGAGGATTTCAAGCGTGAGCCCGACGGGCGGCTGCTGCTCGGTGAGCATGTGGTGACGGGAGAGCAATATTTCTTAGATCTTCGCGAGTCGTGCAGCATTTTTCCGATCTCAGACGATATGGCGCTGTGCCACTCGGCCTATCAGGACCCGCAGGAGGGTAAGCTCCGCATTGTAGATGCGGAGGCGGGCTGGTTCTTACGCATGGACAGCCTGCACGCTTACGGCAACAACCCCATCTACGAAAAAGCGTCGATTCACCCCTCGCGGCCGCTGCTGTTTTTCAACATGGACGGCGTGCCGGGCGCGACGTGCCTCATCTGGGAGCATGTGAAGGACTCGAATGGGCAGCCGTGCCCGAACCCCCGCGTGATCATTCCGCGCGACATGATTGAGCACATTGTGCCCCGCGAGCCGATCTCTGTTGACGTGCGGAGCTTCGGCGTTCGCATGCCGCCCTCGACGGCAGAGCAGCCGAACTACGGCGTAATGGGCCTTCTTCACATCATTCCGCCGTCTCTTGCGTGGCTGTGGCGGCTCGTGTCCCCGCGCGGGTTCAAGAACCCCAGCATCGTCGACGGCGGAGGCGGCATGAAGAGCGAGGGTGTGGGCTCCTATTGGCCGTTCGCGACGGGGCTTCGCGTGACGCAGGCAAATCTGCTTCTCCGGCAGATCATGGCCTGCCCGAAGACGCTCAACGTCCTCATTCCGAACCAGCACATCGGCGCATATAAGATCGGCTTCATGAGCGAGTGGGTCGCGCGTGAATATTTGGCCAGACACAACGGAGAGATCAAAGCAAAGCACCTGACCCCGGCGAGGTGCTCGCTGTTTGGGTATGCTCTTGTTGATATGAAGCTTGACGGCCAGTATGTCCGTCAGACCTTCCTTCGCCCCGAGACGCAGTCGAAGCTGGGCATCGATGGCTACGATGCGGGCGCGAAGATTCTCACCGACTTCTTCAAAGACCAGATCAAGCAGTATCTCACGGACGATCTCGACCCGCTGGGCCGGCAGATCATCGAGTGCTGCCTGCATGACGGCACGTTAGATGACTATCTCGCGCTTACGCCGATGTAACAAATTTCAGACCGCAAAACCACCGGACGAAAGTCCGGTGGTTTCGTTATGATGTGTCAGCTTTTTTGAGATAAATTCCATCCTTCGGCCCGTTCGCGGATTTCGGTGAAGCGCTTGTACACACCGTTCTGCCGGATGAGCTCCTGATGCGTGCCGCGCTCGGCAATTTTTCCATCTTCCACAACGAGAATCTGGTCGGCCTGCTCGATGGTGGCCAGGCGGTGGGCAATCGTGATGATCGTCTTGCCGCGCGTAAGCTCAGAAATGGCCTGCTGGATGAGGTGCTCGTTTTCGGGGTCGACGCTCGCGGACGCCTCATCGAGGATGATAATGGATGCGTCTTTGAGAATCGCCCGCGCGATGGACACGCGTTGCTTCTCGCCGCCCGAGAGCGTGCCGCCGCCCTCGCCGACGACAGTGTCAAAGCCGTTGGGAAGCGCCATGATGAAATCGTAGCACCGGGCCTTTTTGGCCGCATCGATCATCTCGTCCTCCGTCGCGTCTGGCTTACCAAATAAAATGTTGGCGCGGATGGTGTCGTGGAACAGGTACACGTTCTGGAAGACCATCGAAATATTCGAAAGGAGACTGTCGCAGGTAAACTCACGCAGATCGTGCCCGCCGACTGCGATCGAACCCTTCTGCGGGTCATAGAAGCGGGCGAGCAGGCTGCAAATCGTCGTCTTGCCGGAGCCCGAGGGGCCGACGATTGCGGTCGAGGTCTTCTCGGGGATCGTGAAGGAAACGTCCTTGAGAACCGTTCGGGAATCGTAGCCGAAGGTGACATTTTGGAACGAGATATCATAGTTTGTCAGCGGAATGTCCTTGCCGTCCGCGTCGATGAACTGGTCGGATTGCAGCGCATCCAGTTGGTTCATCGCATCGTCAATCACGCCCAGCGTATGCGCGCTGTCGCTGATGGGCTCCAAGCTTGCGAAAACGCTGAACGAGAAGAACAGGAAGAACAGGCACGAGGAAAAGTCCATCTCGCCGCGCAGGCATTGCAGTCCCGCCGCGAGCGCAAGCCCGACCGAGCCGCACTTGAGCGCCAGCAGATGCAGCGCGTTCCCCGGGAGGTAGCCCCACTCGATTTTGAGATGAATGCGTCGGCTGTCTTCAATCGCCTTTGTAACCGCGTCCATGCACGCGCCGCTTTTTCCGAAGGACTTCACAACGGACAGGCCGCGCGCGTACTCGATGACAGCGCCCGTCAGATCACGGTTCGCCTGCGCCTCAACGGGGGCGTTGACGCGGCTGTAGTGCGAGATAAGAAGCAGCGCCAGAAGCGAAACCGCCGCCGCGGCTAAGGCGATGAGCGCCGTCACGGGGCTTTTGACCGCGAGGAAGACGAAGATGACGAGGAAATTGAGGTAGCCGCCGACAAAATTATCGATCATGCGGATGCCCATGCCCTCGAGGGTTGAAAGACCCGTGGTAATGGAGTTCAGGATATTGCCGGTGCTGACCGACTGGAAATAGCCGAGGGAGACCCGCTTGAGCGCACCGCCGATGGCCAGCCGGCCACGCGCGGTCAGCTGATAGCTGATGGGCTCCTGGAGTCTTGCCCGGAAGTAATCAAACAGGAAGCGGAAGAAGACGAGCACGATCTGAAGGACAATGCTCTTCCAAATCCAGCCGGTATCAAACGCCGCGCCCGATTTCTGGCTCTCGATCAAGCTTCCCACCGTATAGGCGGCGAGGGCAAGCGGCAGCGCCGCAAAAATGTGTGAGAAGAAGATCATAAGAAATCCGAGACACAGCTTTCCCTTGCACCCTCCGCACCAGTCGATGATTCGTTTTACGGTTCTGAACATGTCTTAGCCCTCCTTCCGCGCGCTGGAAACTGCCCAGTGCTTTGCGCCGATGTGCGCCTGCCACATATCGCGGTACAGCGGGCACGTCTCAAGAAGCGCCTCCTGCGTCCCCTCGGCGGCAATTGCGCCGTCCTTTAACACAACGATGTTGTCGGCGTTTTTGATGGTAGACAGCCGGTGCGCAATAACAAGAAGCGTCTTGCCCTTCGTGAGCGCGGCGATGCTGCGCTGGATTTTGTCCTCGTTTTCGGGGTCCGTGAACGCGGTGGCCTCGTCCAGGATCACGATGGGCGCGTTTTTCAGCAGCATTCTCGCAATCGCAACGCGCTGCTTCTCGCCGCCGGAAAGCCTCTTACCGGCCTCGCCTGCCGGGGTGTCGTAGCCCTGCGGCAGCTTCGCGATAAATTCTTCGCACTGCGCGGCCTTTGCCGCCGCCTTGACTTCCTCGTCCGTCGCCTGCGGGTTTCCGAGGCAGATGTTCTCGAGAAGCGAGCAGTTAAATAGGAAGTTGTCCTGCGTCACGAAGCTCACGTATTCAGATAGCTGTGACAGCGGCATCTCGCGGATGTCCACGCCGCCGATGGTAATTTTGCCGGACGATACGTCCCAGAAACGGGAGATGAGCTTTGCAACCGTCGACTTGCCGCCGCCGGACGGGCCGACGAGCGCAGTGAAGCTTCCCTCCGGGAGCGTGAGATCGATACCGTGGAGCACCTCGTCCTTTTTGTCCTGCGTGTAGGAAAAATGCACGTCCTGCAGGCAAACGTCCGTATGCGTGACCTCTGCGCGCTTCGCGGGCTCGGGAAGAGACGGCATTTTCAGGAACTCCTCGAGGTTTTCGACCGTGAATTTCACCTGCCGCATGTTCTCAGAAAAAACCTCGAGCTTTGCAAGCGAGCCGACCATCGAGATGGAGAGCATCACGGCAAGCGCCGCCGCGGGCGCGGAGATGACGCCCCGGTTTGCGAGCGCGAGCGCAACGGGAAGCGTTCCGATGAGCGTCGAGGGGAAGAGGGCGAAGCTCAGCTTCATCGTCGCCATCGTGGATACCAGCCATTTGACGACGAAGGTCCTGAAATCGTTGATCGCGCCCGCGTATTTTTCATAGCTCACGCCCGCGCGGCCGAAGGCCTTGATGACCTCGATGCCCTCGATGTACTCGACGATGGTGCTGTTCATGTAGTTGGCGGAATGGTCGTATTTATCGAAGTTTTTGCCACTGATCTTGAACGTCAGACCCATGCTCACAATGCTCAGGGGGAACGTCACAAGTGACGCCAGCGCCAGCCGCCAGTCGACGCACAAAAGCGCCACGATACTCACGATGGGAAGCACCACATGGCCCGCGCCCTCGGGAATCATATGCGCCAGCGGAGGCTCGAGGTTTTCGATCTTGTCGACCATCATGGTTTTAATCTCGCCGATCGACCGGTTTTCCACATTGCCGAGCGGCGCGTGCAGGAAGCGGTCGGCCAGCCGCAGCCGGAGACTCTTTAAAATTATGTAGGCCATAGCGTGCGACACGCCGGTCGACAGGCAGAACAGAACGATCTTCAGCGCGTACGCCAAAAGTGACCATAAGCACCAGCGCACGGTGAGCGCCGCCGTCGCCTCGCCCGCGACAAACAGGCAGATGAGGCGGTACATGCAGTAAAACGGCGCAAGGCCGAGCATGACGCTCAGAACCGACAAAACGACCGACAGCGCCAGCCGCTTTTCCTCGCCGTCCGCATACGCAAACAGCGCACGCAGCCAGCTTTTCTTGTTTGTGTCCATTCGAAACCCTCTTTTCTGAAATTTTTTCCAATTTTGTGTAGGGGCGGACGCCTCTGTCCGCCCGCGGAAAAACGAACCGAAACGTAAAAATCATCGGCGAATTCGGTGCTTCCCAAGGGCGGACAGGGTCGTCCGCCCCTACAGTTTTTGGGGACGCTTTCGTAAGGTTCGTAGGGATCGATGCCCACATCGACCCGGCAAATTGCACCGATTTTACGAAAATCCAATGCGAATTCGCTGGTACCCAATGGGGCGATGTAGGCATCGCCCCCTACGCAAATTTGGAAAGTTGTCTACAAAATTATAGTTAGTGCTATCTAACCGAACATCAAAAGCAAATGGGGCTCCTCTTACTGCCCCATAAGCTTGAGCCAACCGGCGGTGTAGAAATCTCCGAGCTCCTCAACGTAGCGCTTTGCGTCGGCAAAGGGAATGTCGTGGATGATGATCTCGCAGTAGGCGTTCATCATCCCCGTGACGAGCATGTGCTCGAGCCGCCGGTCAATGTCCGGCACGGTTTTTCCGAGCCCGCGCAGCACTTCGCAGTAGCGCTCCGTCGCCGCGATTTCCAGCGCAACCAGCTCGTCGATGAGCCCCGCGTAGGGCGTTCCCTCGGCGCGCTCTAAGATCAGGTGGAAGGTCGGACGGCGGGTGTCCATGTAGCAAAGAAGCTCCTGCATGCAGGTTTTGCCCGTGTCTCCCATCTGCAGGACCTGCCGCTCGGGCGGCAGCGCCTCAAAGCGGAAAACCGCATCGTGATAGGTGTCCAGCACATGGCGGTATAACTCTTCCACCAACGCGGCAAAGAGGGCTTCCTTGCTCTCGTAGTACCCATAAAACGCGCCCGTTGTGACCCCGGCGGACTTGACGATCTGCCGGAGGGACGCGCTCTGATAGCCCTTTTCGAGAAACTCGGCCTCTGCAGCGGCGTGAATCCGGTCTAATGTGGATGAAGTAGGCTCTTGCGCCATAGCGGCCTCCTGTAACAGTGTTATATAACGGTGTTATAGTACTCGAACCGATGCGTCTTGTCAAGTCCCATCGGCCGCTTTCACGAAAAAATTCCCGGACACGGGATGCCGCATCCGGGGAATTGGGTTTTTATTGCTCGCTCAGGCGGTACAAAATCGCAGCGGTCTGGGCGCGGGTGAGCTTGCCTTTGGGGAGAAACGAACCGTTCGAGCCCTGCAAAATGCCCTCCTGCGTGCAGAGGGCCACGCCGGCTTTCGCCCACGCGGAAATGCGCGCGTCGTCCTTATAGCCCGTCTGCGCCGTATCCACGGAGGCAAGGCCGAGCGCCGTCAGGTACCGCGCGACGACGGTCGCCATCTGCTCGCGCGTGAGTTTCTCGTCCGGCAAAAACGAGCCGTTCGAGCCGTCCATAAGTCCCGCATCGCGCGCCCATTTGACGTAAGGCGCAAGGGGGCTATCCGCAGCAATATCCCGGTAGCCGGTCTGCTCGTAGTATTTGTAGCTCTCGTCCACACCGCAGAATTTCGCCAGACTCGTCACAAATTCGCCCCGCGTGATGGGCTTATTGGGCCGGACGCGGCCGTCGTCTTCATAGGCTAAGTACCCGTGGTTCAGGCAGAACTCCAGCGCGTCATACGCCCAGTGCGAGGCGAGGTTCCCTTCGTCAAAATATCCGCTGCCCGCCTCGTCAATGTCTAAGTTCACACCCGTGTTCTTTGCGTCGTAGTACATGACGCCCGCCTCCGGGCGGATCCCCCGGCGCAGAAGAAGGTCCCGGACGGTGACAAATTCGTAGCCCTGCGCGAGCAGCTGATCGATGGCCGCGAGCGCGCCGTCGACGCTCGTTTTATAGATATCATGGACAAGGATGATTGCGCCGTCATAGCTTCCGTTCAGAATGTTCCGGCAGACGGTGTCGGCGTTATGGTACTTCCAGTCCTCCGGGTCGACCGACCAGTTGATAAGCGGAACCTGCACCGCGTTTCGCACGGTCTGGTTCGCGTTTCCGTAGGGTGGGCGGATGTAGGCGGGATTGTCGCCGCCCGCTGCCGTGATGAGCTCCTGCGTCTGGCTGATCTCGCTTGCGATTTTGCTGCTCGACAGCGTATTGAGGTTTTCGTGGTTCTGCGTGTGGCTTGCCAGCTGGTGCCCCTCCGCGACGATGCGCCCCAGCGTTTCGGGGTAGCCCTTTGCGCGGTAGCCGGAGACGAAGAACGTCGCCTTTACGTCGCGCGCAGCCAGCTCATCGAGAAGCATGGCTGTATACGCGCCGGGGCCGTCGTCAAATGTGATGGCGATGAGCTTTCCGGTAAACCCGGCGGCAGACGCCGGAATGCAAAGCGCGAGGAGCAAAAAGAGCGCCAGCGCGGTGCGGAAGATTCTTTTCTGTTTCATGGGGTCATCTCCTTTTGATCGTTATATCATATCATAAAATCCAGAAAATTGGTGAATCTTCAGGAAATTTAAGAGAATCGAAAGGATATCCGGGAGTTTATGAACAAAGCGTGAACAAATCATGCGATTTGTATGAACATTTGGCACTCTCCTATTGACAGTGCTAACTTTGGGTGTATACTGAAGCTGTTCCAAGGGAGAGAGAAAGAAAGTTCCCGGGGAACGAAAAGAATATATCATCTGGCAGCAAAAGCAACCGCCGCGCAGGCTGAAAACCCCCACGACAGGCAGTCAGAACTAGGAGGAATGTTTTATGTTGCCCAGCATTTTTGGTGAAAGTTTGTTTGATGATTTCTTCGCAGATCCGTTTGAAATGATGGCCATGCCGCAGGGACGCAACCCCCTGTACGGCAAGCACGCGAAGAACATGATGAAGACCGATATCCGCGAGACGGAAAACCAGTTTGAGCTCGACATTGACCTTCCGGGCTTTAAAAAGGAAGACGTGAATCTGGATCTCAAGGACGGTTACCTGACGATCTCAGCCGATAAGGCGCTCGACAAGGACGAAAAGGACGACAAGGGCCGTTACATCCGGCAGGAGCGCTGGAGCGGCTCGTGCAGCAGGAGCTTCTACGTTGGCGATGCGGTAAAGCCCGAGGATGTGCACGCGAAATTTGAAAACGGCATCCTGCAGATCGCCCTTCCGAAGCAGGAGCAGAAGCAGCTCCCGTCCACAACAGCCATCGCCATCGAATAATCT
>QWCE01012512.1_pt1 | contig 11815 bp, 9 predicted proteins | sample 1972531 | NCBI WGS metagenome assembly QWCE01 (sample SAMN09866716, study PRJNA288562) | Human gut metagenome isolate term4_stool, whole genome shotgun sequencing... | reverse complement strand
AGAAACGGCAATGAAAATCCAAGTTCAAGGCAGGCAGGCCACTGCGGAAGAAAAAGAAATTTTATCCCGATATTCTGGTTTCGGGGGTATCAAAGAAGTATTGAATATAGGTACGGACAAACCCATAGGTGGTGATATGAAAGAACCGATACAAAGATTACAGGAGTTAATCAATGCTTACCCTCATTTCACAGAACCCATGCGGCACAATGTCATAGAGGGCATCAAAGCATCTGTACTGACAGCATTTTACACGCCGAAATTCCTTGTTGATGCAGTGGTGCGGCAGATACATGCCACATTTAGCGAAAACGGTCTCAAAATGCGTTCATTTCTCGAACCAAGTGCTGGTATAGGCGGTTTTCTGCCCATAGCCATGTCCGGCACGTATGATTATGCTATTGAGAAAGACCTCATTTCGGGGATGATACTTTCCCTGCTCCATGAAAACACGCTTACACGGACGACTGGGTTTGAAGCAATCGGGTTCGTGCGTGAATATCTTGTAAATCATGCCGACCTGATAAGTGCAATCCGTCTGCCCGATATGCTTTTCATGCAGACAAGCGGTATAGAGGTAGGCAGCGACCTGCTGATATTCCAAAAGCACACGCGCAAGGCGGCACTCTCACAGCGGGAACAACTGTTTTTACAAGTAGGCAGGGAAAAGGCGGACGCCACAGGCACAATGACCGAATACGCCAACAAATTGTTCACCATACCGAAAACCACCCTTGCGACAGGTAGCCGCATTGTACAGAACCAATACGGAAAATATGTACGCAAATACCAATGGCAGGGCAATGAAAATGCCATGTCACAATATCTCGCCGCACTGCTGAAACTTGACTTTGGCCGATATTTCCGTAAAAGTCTTTTCATGGGGGAAGGACAAGGTAGCGAAGATATGCAGATGTCCCTTTTCGGGAGTGTAGCCATGAAACAAGTCGCAAAAGGCAAACGAGCCTACACGGACGGGGTGGAAGCATGGATGAAAGACGGCTCAATGGTGCTGTTTGAGGGACAGGTGGGTACTATCCAATACCGAAAATCAAGTCTTTATCAAGAGGTAGCCATTGATTTTGTACCGGTGGACGAGGGTAAGGTCAATGCAGATAGGGCAAAAGACTATTTCCCTATACGCAAGGCATACTTTGAATTGTCAATCAAAGAGAGGGAAGAACAAAAAGAGGATAACGGATTGCGTGGAGAGCTGAACGCCCGATACGATGCCTTTGTTGCCAAATGGGGTTGTTTCCACGAGAACGACAACAAGGAGTTTATCATGCTTGACAGCCTCGGTGTGGAAGTCTTTACAATAGAAATGCAGCTTGGAAAGGATTTAGTCAAGTCCGACATCATGCGTGAACCTGTGGCGTTCAAGAAGATAGACCCGAACAAACGGCTGACACCGATTGAAGCGTTGGCAAGCAGCTTGAATTTCTACGGCAGGGTTGATATGGACTACCTGATGCAGTCCACGGATAGTGCCGAGGAAAAGTTATATGCCGATTTTGCAACTGAACTTTTCGAGACCGAGACAAGCGTAATGTATTTCGATGTGAACGACACCTACATAGTACGCCTGCAAAGTTACTCTCCGGTGGCTTACAACACCTATTCCGTTCGTAACTATGACGGTGGGGATTTGTTTGTTCATGCCCTGCATGATACTGTACCTGAAATCACGAAAGAGATATACCGCAATGGTGATAAGGTGCGTGTGCCGGACGAGGAAGCCATACAGGAGGCAGCCACCAAGATACAGGAGATTAGAGACCGTTTCAACCGCTGGCTTGACAGGCAGCCGATAGAGGTTCGGGACGAGCTGGTGAGGGTGTATAACGAGCGTTTCAACTGCTATGTCAGGCCGCATTATGACGGTTCGGCACAGACCTTTCCGCAGCTCTCTTTCGAGCAATTTCCATACAACAGCCTCTATCCCTCACAGAAAGATGCTATCTGGATGATTAAGCAGAACGGAGGCGGTATCTGTTGGCACGAGGTAGGCACAGGCAAGACGATGATAATGTGTGTTGCCGCCTACGAAATGAAACGTCTCGGATTGGCACACAAGCCGCTTATTATCGGGCTGAAAGCCAATGTGCACGAAATCGCTGATACGTTCCGCAAGGCATACCCTACGCTGGGACTGCATCATACTCACGCACGACCAGTTCGCCAAGATACCGCAGTCAGAAGAGACCATGATAGATATATTCACGGAAGAGCTTGCCGATGTGGAGCGTAACCTCGAATTTTTGGAGCAGTCCACCATGCGCTACCGCAGCGGAAAGATGCAGGAGGGGTTGGAGAAACGCAAACAGAACCTTGGAGCTAAACTACAAGAACTGCGCATGAAAATCAATAATCGGAAAGACGATGCGGTGGACTTTCACACAATGGGCATAGACCACATATTTGTCGATGAGAGCCATGTAATGAAAAATTTAATGTTTCAGACACGCCACACGAGGGTTGCAGGTATCGGCAATACCAAAGGCTACAGGTCGTGACCTTGGGGCTACGTTTCTGTCGGGTACAGTGGTGGTAAATGCACTGACCGAACTATATGTGATGTTCAAGTATTTGCGTCCGCAGGAGCTTCAACGGCAACGGATTAGCTGTTTCGATGCATGGGCAGCCATATTCACAAAGAAAACGGCAGATTATGAATTGAACGTGACAGGCTCGGTGAAGCGCAAAGAGCGTTTTCGTACTTACATCAAAGTACCGGAGCTGGCAATGTTCCTGCGTGAGATTACGGATTACCGTACAGCCGACATGATAAATCTTGATGTGCCTGAGAAGAACGTGCGTTTCCTCTCTTATCCCCCGACAATCGAGCAGGAGGAAATGATAGGACGCTTGGTATCTTTCGCCGGTAGCGGCCAGTGGGAGGACTTGGGGCTTGACGTTCCGCAACCCGACAACCTCGACAAGGCGAAAATGTTGGTTGCGACCAATGTAGCCCGAAAAATGGCTCTTGATATGCGCTTGTTGGGTTGCAAGTTCAAGGATGATGCCGATAACAAGGCTTCTATCTGTGCGAGGACAATCTATGACTACTATATACGCTCGAATGACAATCGGGGTACACAGTTCGTGTTCAGCGACCTTGGTACATACAAACCGAACGAATGGAACGTATATACCGACATCAAAGAAAAGTTGGTACGGCTCGGTATTCCTGCTGATGAAATACAGTTTATCCAATGCGCCACTACCGAGAGGGCAAGAAAAAAGCTGTTTGAAGAAATGAACAACGGCAAGGTGCGAGTTCTTTTTGGAAGCACGACCATGTTAGGCACAGGTGTGAACGCCCAGCAAAGGGCTGTGGCAGTGCATCACCTTGAAATACCTTGGCGACCTGCTGACATGGAGCAACGAAACGGCAGGGCAATACGCAAAGGCAACACCGTAAAGCTGTGGGGTGGCAATGTGGTAGATGTCGTAATTTATGGTACGGAAAAGACCCTCGACGCCTACAAATTTAATCTGTTGAAAAACAAGCAGATGTTTATCAACCAAATTAACAACGGCACAATCGCCGTGCGCCGTATCGACGAGGGAGGCATGGATGAGGACAGCGGTATGAACTTTGCCGAGTTCGTGGCTATTCTGTCAGGCAATAACGACTTGCTGAACAAGACGAAGCTCGACAACAAGATTATGCAGCTTGAAAAGGAACAGGCTATTTTCAAGAAAGAACGCATCCGTGCCGAGCGTAAAATAGCTGCCGGTCAGGGAGAAATCGAAAAGGCAAAGCGCACAGAGGCCAATCTCATGAGGGATTTGGAATACATCAACTCGTATAATGGGACAAAGGCAACTCTGCTTTTGAACTTGCCGCAAGCCACTATCGAGGAAGTAGGCCGGGAGTTGCACCGTATCGCCAAGACCTACCGCAACGAAGCGTATGGCACAGTTGGCACGTATGCAGGGCTGAACTTGTTGGTGCGTAGTGAGTACAGCATAGACGGTACATTTGACCGCAATACATTCTTTGTAGAGGGTATAAGTGGATTGAAATACCGATGCGGCCTAAGTGGTGCACTGCCGCTTGGTTTCGTTGAGTCGGCACAATATCCGCATGGAGCATTAAGCAAATTGCCCTCTCTTATCGAGAAGCAACAAAAGGCGGTAGAGCGGATAGAAAGCGAAATTCCTACATTGCAGGACATCATTTGTCGCCAGTGGAGTAAAGCCGATGAACTGTCAAGGCTCAAACAGGAATGTAAGGAACTTCAACACAGGATTGATGAAAGCCTGAAAGAGACCGGACAACCGCAGGCAGCCAAACACGAAGCTATTGCCGAAGCTGCTTGAATAATCATAATTTCAACCGTTCCCTCTGCATGGTCGTGATGACCGGGCAGAGGGATTTTTTGCGCTCCGGTCTGCCGACGGCTCTACTCTTTTATGGCATCCTTCCTCCCTTTATAGCCTCCCGATTCCCCGCCGCCACCCGTTTCCATTTATAGCCCTCATATCCTCTATTTTAGCCTAATAGGAATAATGGTCTTTCATCGCACATCCGTTTTTTACGATACGCCATTTTTAGCTTCTACATTGGCATCAATGTATCACTTTAGCCTTCACACCTCCTAATAGCTTCAATCAAGACATCTTTTAACCTTATGAAGGCAAGTTTATCCACTCCTTTTGATATACTGATTTCATTATCGACCAAATCTTTCAGTTTGAGTAAACAAGGAATATCTGCCTTATATCTGTCTCCCACATCTTGTAGGTCATAGTCAAAATTATAATGATAAGCAAGAAATTGCGTAAAAGCATTTCTGCTTTTATTGCTTAGTTTGCAGATAGCATCAAAAAGAGCATTGGCATCTTCAGATGCAAATATCGCACGAAGTTCGTATGTACAACTTTTATCTGGATAAGGCAATCTGTCTATAATTATAAGTTCCTCTACTGTTCCTTCAGTCAAATTACGCAGTGCTTTTTGCATTTGATCCGGCAACTCTTTTATCTTTGATTTCACCTGCTGCAAGAAATAGTCCACAATATCATCTGTTATTGGAGTCTTGGAATCTGTGGTTACATAATTACATCCACTAATAAAAAGCCCTCTTAGCTGATAAAGTTCCTCTAAACTGGTTCGACTATTAATCATTTCTGCTATTCTCTCTTTTATTGAAGAGATGTGAGGCTTTATATCAGAAAAAATGCCAATAGCGTCAAAATACGATAGATACGCAATACTATAACCAAGTTGATAAGCGTCTTTTATCTCTTTATCCAATATGGCTTTTATAGTAGCCTGACAAATACTTTCAAGTTTTTGCTGTTCCATGTCGAAAAAGCCGGATAGCATTTCCCAAGGTTTTAGCTCTTTTTGCTTATCCTTTATTTCCGTAACAATAAATTCTACAAGTGGAGCACCTGTGATAATATATTGTATAATAGCCGTAACATACTCCGGATTTAAGACATTATAAGTTAACCCCTTGTTCAAAGATTGATATTTTTCCCTTAGATGCTGTATCCTTTGCTTATCCTCATTATCATCTTGGAGTAGTGAAATCTGACAATCTCTACTCCAATTACAAATTAACTCTTTGTTCTCACTATTATTATACTCTGCATACACAGCAATAAATGACCCAAGGATATTTTTAAGAAAGATATTATCCTTTTCAATCAGTTCGGAAGGAAGTTTGTTTAAGTGGCTTTTAAAATCATACAAGCATTGTCTCAAAACCCGTAAGTTATCGGATTTTGTACACATAAAACAGGCAATAATGAAATCACGCATTTCTTTCAAATAATCGGATACCGGTACTTCGTCAAGGAAGTATTCGATGGCTTCTTCTATATCGGGTTGTATTTCAAATTCCTTGCCTATGGTCTTTTCCTTAAACTCACCCAAGACAGCCTTGGGAAGTTTTTCAAGGTGGTTTTCATCCCCAATTATGACAACATGACAATTACAGTGCTCTACAAAATAGTTGATGAAACCTAACAATTCCTTCATCTCTATCAGGCACCTTTCGATGTCATCGAATATCAGAAACTTTATACCTTTTATACTGTCGTCCTCCACTTGTAGTAACGACAATGAATCCAATGTTGCGGAAAATATTCCCTATCTATAGCTGTCTTGATGTCATTCACGCTATCCATTCCATAGGTCGAAATATAGATGGGCTTTAGCGTAATTTCCTCGTCGGTATCTGCGGGCTCGTCAAACCTCTTCTTCCATTGTTTTATAAGATGGGTTTTGCCGCATCCCCATTTTCCTTTCAGCATCACGGCATACTGAGGATTAGGATTGTCAGCATAGCTGTTTAAAAAATCAAGAATTAAAGTGTTCATACCTTTGTTATTAACATAATTCTATTTTAACTCCATTGGGAAACTGGAATGTAGCAATAGGAACATTAAAATATGAAATAGTAAAAGACGCTGCAAATCCATTATCACCACATCCACAATGAACAAAGTTAGTGATATTTCTTGATACGATAATATCTGCTGATCTTATTATTTATTATAAAACCAAGACATTTCGCCTTGGTTAAAGCAGTCAGACCGCTTTCAAGACAAGAAGGAGGATATCATATTTCGCAAAAATAGTGTTTTCCCTTGAACATAACAAACAATCAATTAAATTTATTAACCGACTAAATAGAAGAAAATCTGTTTACAGGCTATCCTCCCTTCTGAAATATTATCCTACATGGTCTCTTTTCTCGTCCTGCTATTCAATTCATCACAGGCAAAGTAAACCGGCTTTTGAACAAAAGAGGTTAAATCGTAATCATTCATTGCATTCTTTTTGTTCTTATGGTAGAATGTTTTATTAGTGAGTGAGGCTGTTGTGTAATCCTCTTGTTATAGTTCAGGCAAGAGCCTTATGCGATGGCATTATTGATGTTTAACCCCTATAAACTTGCGAGTTATGAGAAAAAACGCTAATTTTGCGAATCACAAATATGCGCTTAGACGCATACTGTTAATTAATATATTGAAATTGAAACAGTTAGTATCTAATCTTTATCACTTTGCCTTTGGGAGAGAAGTGCATACCAACGGTATGAATGCCGATGGTACTATGAGTGTGGCGGCTGGAGATCCTACGTTGAGTGTAACTCCGTTGAAAGGTCTTGAAATGTTACCAGATAGGATTCCGTGTGAAAATTCAATGTTAGACATTTCTGAGTATAAACAATCTGAGAATCCCTTAATATTTACTGTTGAAGGCTCCTCTATGTCACCCGAAGACATCTCTAATGGGGATAAATTACTATGCAGAAAAGTAGATACCGATGCAGCAAAATTAATCGGGAAAGGAAAATTTGTGGTTATTGCTGTTGATAAGGAATACTATGACTCTAAAAACAAAGAGTTGAAGTTTGATTATAAGTTGCGCCATACCTTATTTAGAGTTCCTGTAGGAATCTCTATTGAGCAGTTGATAGACTCTTTGAAAAAGATAACCAATAGTATCTTTTTGGAAGAAAACCAAAAGAATTTAGAAATCAAGTATAATGAGGCTATTGGGTTTTATAAAGACAAGAAAGAACTTATGTTATCGGTTACTTATCGCAAAGGGAATTTGCGTTATTCTTTCCATCCGGTTGATTTAATACAGTACGTTGCTGAATATGTATTAAAACATAACGGAGAAGAATGGAGAGCTAAAAAACTTGAATAGAAAAATGTCTGGAATAGAATGTATTAATCTACTTGCATTCATACAATTTATAATTGCTTTTGACTTTGGATTATACTATCTTGATAACAAGCATGTGCTGACTGAAATCTATCGTAAATATCAGAAAGATTTGAAGTTATCGGTACGGGAGGTATTGTCTCGTGCTAATGATATTAGAACAGAGAGTCTAAAAAGTGAGGATAATGAATGTATATTAAATAGTGCCTATTTAGATAAGGCATATCGCCGTTTAAAATATCTGACTGATGAAAACCAACTTGATTTGGAAGGTTGTGGTTTCATCGGATTATATGCTGGATTATACGGTTTCTTATGCTTGTTTTGTATCGGGATGTTTGGGTCTCAACATGAAGCACTTGTAAAAACTTATATTTTAGTAACTTCTCAGATAGTTTTAGCTATAGAGCTATTTATATCGGGCTATAACCTTTATCAAGAAGATTGTAGGAAATATAGTAGAAATCTATGGTCAAATATTAGATTTATATTTTTTATTACGCTATTTGTAGTTGCAATTGTTAGCTTTGATTGGACTTATAAGTTTTTCTCTGAATTTGAGTTCCCTTTTGTTGTTATAAGTCTGATTGTATTGCTCTTTCCCCTCATTCTATTCATAGGGCATATAGTAATTTCTCGTATAATAGTAACATTTGTAACAATAAAATGTAGGTATTATTTATACAAAGTAGAGAAATGCCTGCAAGTTCAAGATGTACCACAAGATTAAGACTTGATGTAATCTTTTCAAGTTGAAAGCCGAGCTATCCGCGTAATAGCTCGGCTTGTTTTTTAAATGAGGGAAAGGTTATTTAGGTAGATGATATTTGTCCTTTATATGCTCGGCCACGTGTTCTACTTCCGGGAACAACGTTGATTTGTCTATGCCGAGGGCTTCAAGCTGCTTCCTGATCTTCTGCTTCTGCGCTTTATTGATGATGTACACTTTGTAGCTGAAGTTGAGTGATGCGGGTTGGCTTTTATTGCCATTGATACCATAAAGGAAGAATGCCCCGGACTGCCGGATTATGCGAGGATTGTCAAACATCGGTTTTACACAAAAGACTCTCTCGATATCCTTTGAGTCAATCACATTCTGAAAATGGGGCTTCTCATACTTAATTTCATGCAGCAGATATTGGATTTCCTCTTCGGAGTTGAAATCATTCCTATCCAGTTCTCTCAAACCTTCAATACTGAAATCTATTGGGCGTTTGGCGATATTAGAAACGACACTGACAGCATCGCTATCAAAATATTTAATATCTGACGTTTGAACTTCGAATCGGAACAGTTTTCCGTCAACGGCATCATTCTCGCACGCAAAATACAGAGCTACCAAAGGATTTGTAGTAATATCCAAGAGGCGTGTCGGCAAGGAATAATGCTGCATCTTGACCAACTTTTCAAAAGTAGATGTGCATCCTTTGAAATCAGCCGGACTTTGAGCGATAATATCTCTAAAAATTCTATTTTCATTCTGGATTAAAAGTTTCTCTCGATAGATGGAGGGAATTAATCCGAAACTCTTATCTGATTGTCCTCGATAAAAGATGTGGTAATCCATATCGTCCTCTAATTCGTCTTCAAGTTTTTCGAATAGAGTCCTGATACTACCGATACTTGATGAATCACTCTCCGGAGTATAATTATATGCCTCACATGAAATCTCCCACGGACGTTTTCCAAGAGTCTTGACTATTTTTTCTGACAACTCATTATATGATGCAAAGCTATCATAAGTGTAGCCCAGTTTTTTGCTTCTTAGATACGATGAAGTGTTGGAATCCAAAGGAACATATTTTTCCGGATTAACGTAGAACAGAACAATGCTGAGCTTTCCCTTTCCGACACTCTTAATGTTCAATGCCGTTTGAAAAAGTCGTTCATCTACTTTCCCTTCTTTTACCTGTCCGAACAATTCCCATAATACATTTATATCATACTTATTCCTTGTCGATTTATGTGGAAACAGATGCACTTTCATCGGATGTATTGTCGGGATACCGGATACGTCTGTCGGTTCTGGGCATCTAAAATGTAGCTTATGCCTTAAGTCCTGTAGGATTTCGACTCTCCTTTCATCGGAGTGAAACTTGTTGAGATACGACAAGAATGTGAACGGATCTATTTCTTGTAATGTAATCTCTTTGCCTTTTTCTGTACCATCTCGAAAACCGGTAATACCGATTTCTTTTAACTTAGATATAAGTTCCGGTTGGCTATTCTGTTTTCCAAGTAGCCAGTCGGATAGTTCTTTATAGAATGGTAGCCATGTAAATTTATTTTCCATATTTAATGATCTATTTGATAAAATGTGATTATATTATAAACTTGCAACTAATGTTTTCGTCCTTATATAACAACTTAACAATTTGAAATTGAGACACCTTACGTCAGGTACAATCTCTTGCATCTCATAATAATTATGACCGAATGCTTATACATAAGAGTGAGGCATGCAGAATAACGGAAGATGAAGTATTGTCACGAGGTGAATATTGATACTGATAATCGAGTCGAACTACTTGGAGATTGGTTATACCTTTCATATCCACGGTTTTCAGACAGAGTCTTTTATAATTGTCAAATCATGAAAAAGGTTCTTTCTGCACCACCTTTTACCTATTGGTTTAACGCTTTTTATCTTATCTCCACTGAAAACGATCTCAAGAATATAGCTAAAGGCACTTTTAATCTTCTCCAGTATTTCTCCACGATATTTGGTATCTGTCAATATTACTTTGAAGATTAGGAACTAAATAATCATTTTTGAGGGGAGGGAAGAGAAAATACCTTTTTATTTCAAACGGGCAATTTTAAATCGGTTCTAAGTTCAATTCCTTTTTTTACAAGGTATAAAGCAATATCATAATGATTCCATGCAATTGCAATATCTAATAAATTTTCACCATCATACAAATTTGTTAATTTCGCACCATAAGAAACTAAAAGATAAAACATATTCTTATTCCCTTGTGAAACAGAAATATAAATAGCGTCAAATCCTTCAGAATCAATGCTATTTATATCGGCTCCTTTTAATAATAAATATTCTGCAGCATTGCATCTTTTCTCTTGTACAGCCCATAGTAACGGAGTAAAACCATTCTTATCTCTGATATTTATATCAAAATCAAATAAAGTCATTATCATTTTTATGAGTTTAATATTTCCATTAGCCGCTACTGCATGAAGAATATTAAATCCATCCCTATCAAAAAATATGCTATTTTTTTCTTTTAATAGTAATTTTATAATTCGTAAACAATTTAACTGTATGGCTAACTCCAAAGCGCAAAGTCCCTGATTATTAGTATGAGTGATGTTAATTCCAGCATTAACTATTTTCTTAGAGAACCAATAATTTTTATAATAAACAGATAGAATTAGTAAATTATTGCCATTTGAATCAAGATACTGATTTAAATTGATATCTTGGTTCAATATAGACTCTAACCATATTTGATTATTGGCTTCTAATTGCTCTATGAATTTATTAATAAATGTCATATTAACGTCCTTTTGGAAAATTATAGTGATCATGATTTAATGGTTTATTATTACCATCTCCAGGATGAAAGTGAGGAGGCTGATTGGAGGTATTGTAATGCAATACGGGCTCAGCTCCATTTCCAGCTTTCTTTGCAGCCTCATAAGCTTTCTTTCTTGATGGATAATACTTCCTTTTGGCAATTGGATATGGAGATCTAACTTTTTGTTCATTGTCTTTTCCTTTATCCGCATTTTTATTTTCTTTGTATCCAGATTTACTGAGACCAAAACTATCAATCCACGCATTTGTATCATCGACATATCCATATAAGTTTAGTATTCCACCGTCAAGTCCAATCGGATCTTGTGACACATACATGCCCATTTGCGGCGAGTAATACCTGAACCTGTTATATGCCAGCCCTGTCTCCCGGTCATAATACTGTCCCTGGAACAGGAACGGTACCATTCCCTTGTTGCCCGTCTCCTCGATGACGTTCCCGTCCATGTCGAGCACCCGGTTCCACACCTCGTTGCCCTCGGCATCGTATGCCTCCGTCGGCGTTCCGAGTTGGTCTGTCAGTATCGAGTAGGACCTGCCTTCCTTTATCATTGCCATCG
>QWCE01005357.1_pt1 | contig 11826 bp, 10 predicted proteins | sample 1972531 | NCBI WGS metagenome assembly QWCE01 (sample SAMN09866716, study PRJNA288562) | Human gut metagenome isolate term4_stool, whole genome shotgun sequencing... | reverse complement strand
AATTTTATCCATTCATTTCTCCCCATTTACTTTCAACCTCTCGTAAAACATATCTGTAATAAGTAATTCACAATTGTCCTTGTCAATATCCTCTGGTTTAATGTCTTTGTACTCACTTTGACCTAACTCATTAAATAAATTATCAAGAACAACATCCAAACTTAAAACCTTTGGCTCTTCCTTTAGAACTTCGTTCCTTCTTTTTACAATGTCAGTTACATATTCACCATCAAAGATAAATTCATAGGAGTCTAAGTAATTAGTTATGGATTTTTTAGAACCTGTTAATAAAACTCTATTGCCACTGTCATTTTTTATTTCATTGACCTTGTCATATCCCTCTTCTAAAAAATTTGAATCCATTACATCCTTAAGTTTTAAATCAGTATCACCATTGCCCTTATGATAGAAGGCCAACTTGTCCTTAGCGTCAAGAACTACTATTGAACCATTTTCATTCTTATATATTACAGGCGAATCCTCTTTAGATAAAAAGTCGAATTCTTTTAACTTTTCAACAGCTATGTCATCTCTTTCTCTGTTTAAAACTGAGATATCAATATACCTATTATCTATTTCTTCTTTTACTTTTGCATATTTTGCGTCACTTTCTTTTATTTCTTCAAATCCAGATCCAAACAATTCTAATCCAGATTTTTTAGCACATCCAACTAAAAGCAAAGCAACACAAATAAATATAGTAATCTTTTTCATTTTATCTCAATTTGTATTTAGTATCTATATTCAATATTTAATCCCACTGCTCGAGGATATACATTATTATTTAACTTTCTCCAAAGAGGTTGGTCTTTTTCATTTGAACTATGAGCACAATATAAAGCTCTGTTTCTTCCTCCTTCTTTAGAACAAATCAGTGTATGTTTAGCAGTTCCATTGTTAGGACCTGTAGTTAAGCATAGAAATATTAAATCTCCAGGATATAAAGTGTTATCTTCTCCTCTATCAAACCACGTACCTCTCCAATATTGAGGTCCTGTCTTTTGGTATGATTTTCTATTCATAATAAGAAACTCTTTTAACATCGCAGCTGAACCCCATGTTTGAGAATAATCATTTCCCCTGTTCATAGCAAACCATTCATTGGAGTAGCTTTTTTTCGAAATATTCGTTCCCGTAAACGGTGCTCCTGCTTCATGCAAAACTTGAGAAGCAAAATTTGCACAATCGTAACTTCCAGGATATTTTGTAGGTATATGAATATATCTACTTGAATCGCAGTATGGAGAAGTTGTCGCCCATTTTACTGCATAGTTTCTGGCCTTTGTTCTATCTAACTTTCTAATAGAAGAATAAGGCATTATTTCTACATCATTTAAATCTTCTTCATAATTAGAATTTAAATTCATTAAAGCTCTGTTTTCTAAAATTTTTTCTGCTTTTTTAATATTTAATTCCTTGTCTTCTTCAGTGGTAGCTGATTTTGTACTTTTTAAAGACCTTGCATTATTTTGTAAATTTGTCGCAGGATCTATAGAATATGGTTCTTTCTCTTCTGTAAGTCCATTTATTCCTACGTCTTTGTTAAAATAGCAAGAAATAGGGTCTACTAAGTCAATTAATTTTAATCCTTCGTTTGTTTTTTCAAATTTTAAAATAACATCAGTTAATTCGGAGCTAATTCTACTTATAGAACTATCCTCTTCCTTAAACAAATATATTATTTCACAATTTGCCTTTACCGTATATATATTTCCATCTTGTTCACAGGTCATGTCCTTACTTTGATGTAATTCATGACCAATTACATTTCCTCCATTTTCCTTATTTACCTTTACTCTTAAATTAGAAAAATTTACTCTGGCTTCAATTTCTTTATTGAAAAGGTTATTTGAAGGATCTAGAAAACGATTTTCTAAATCGAAATAATCTATTTCATTAGATGGAATCCAATAATTTGTTAAGAATTCTTCCGCAATGTTTAAGACTTCTTCATTAAGATTCTCTTCATCAGCATAAGACATACTCCTAGCAGGCAATACTAATAAAATCGCCAGCATTATCGCCATTACTTTTTTTAGAATTTTCATCATGTATACCTCCTCAATATATTCGGATAAACGTTATAGTTCATCCATCTTTATTATAACATTATCTTATAATTCTGTAAATATTTCTTTTCCATATTTCTTTTCCATTTTTCTGTTTGTATTTAAATGAATTTATTTTTACATTTTACAGATTAATGATTTGAAAATTTAATATTTTTGTAACTTTTGGAGCCTTTTTTTGCTTGTAACTTTTTGAGTTACTATTTATAATTGAATACAGAGCTTTTATAGGAGGAAAAATTTTGAAAAAATTAAAATATACATTACTTCTTGGCGTCATTTTTTCTTTTGTTGCAATCAATGTCGTTAAACCTAATTCGGGATTAGATTTAAATACATTATTCAAAATGGTTGACCAGGCTAATAACAAGATAGACAATTATATTCAGAAAAATAGTTTTTCAGTAACTGTATCTAAAATAGATCCTAAACTTGATGAAGCAAATGAAGTTAAAAACGAAACATTTTCTGAGATATTCAAAAACACCTTACTAAATAAAAAGAAAAAGGAAAAAACTGAGGAAGAAAAAAACAGATTAAAAAGCTTACAAAATCAAGCTTTGATATCAAATTATTCAAATATACAAAGGTATGAACTTTTTTATAAGGATGATGGTTTTGAAAAAAGATACGCTACTGACTATGTAGCAAGAGACGATAAACCGATACAAAGTTTTTACATCGAAGAAAACGGTAAAATAAAATCATCATTAAATAATGAAATAGTTATAACTGATGACAAAGATTATGTTCAAAAGTTATCTCCATTAACTGAAAGTGATAATTTTATCCATATCTTTGACTATAAAAAAATAACTGATGAACTTAAAGAAATATCTAACTTTGTAGGATACAATGAGATAGATAAATTTTATGTATTCCTTAAAGAGTATGATGACATAAAAAATGATGAAGTTAAAGAATTGTTTACAAAACTTGAAATAGATAAAGATATAGAGAGATATAAGGACTTAACTATTGAGGATATTTTTAACGGAAATTGGGACAACACCCACGCTCTTATAAATTATAATCTTGATAGCACAGATATGGGAATCAAAAAAATAATTTTCTCTATAACTCTTGAAAAAGATGGCATTAGAACAAGTATTCATTCTTTCAAGGAATTTGAACAATTCAATATCCTAAATGACATTTTACTACCTAAACAACTTAGAGAATCGAGGTAATAAATGAAAAAAAATTTGTTTGAAAATAAAAAATTTATATTTGTTTATTCAAGCTTAGTACTGTTAAGCATTTTATTTGTCGTTGCCGAAATTGGTTCGAATATGCAAATTTACAGTTTTATTACTCCATATAAGATAACTCTGTTATCTGCTGGTTTATTATTTTTGTTTTCTCTTTTTACTAACCCAAAAAACACCCTAAAGTATATTTTTGACGCTTTAAGAAAAAGTGTAAAACCCCTTTCTTTTTTAGTCGTGATGATAGCTATATATATAATTTTTGATATTATAAGCCTATCGTACACTAATAATGTCCATATTTCCTTATGGAAATATGTAACTATAGTATCCATGCTTGCAATATTATTTTTATCAATATTGATGATTCATTCACCTGAATTTAAAAACTCTTTAAATTGGATTTTAGCTTTTATTTCAGGAGCTTCTTTAATACTACTTATATATGTTTGGGTTTATGAATTTATGTTTGGAACTACTATGTATGTTAGAAGATTGTCTCTTTTAATTGATTATAACAAATTCAGTATGGCTCTGTTTTTTGGATTCCTAAGCTCAATGTTTTTGGCTTCAAGGGTTATAAAAAACATAAAAACCAAGAACATTACCATGTTTATAACTACAATTTTATATTATTCAACTATACACCTTACTGCTTCCAGAAGAACAAGCCGTATGATGAATATTATAATATTAATTTTGTTTATAGCATTTTTAGTAGATAGCTACAAAAATTCTGTAAACAAAAAGAAAAATATTTCTTTTTATATAGTCGGAGCAATAACAACTTATTTAGTTACTGTTTTGATAATATCAAGTTATACATTTATCACCACAGAAAAGATTCTCTCAGCAACTATGGGACAAGGTGGAGAAGGTCTTTCTGTAGATAAAGGAACAGAAGAAGTTTTAGATGACTTACACACTTTGGATAAAAGAGAACTAATTTGGACTTTAGCTATAAACTCATATAAAGATTATCCTTTAAAAAACAAAATTATTGGAAAAGGGTCCTCTGCCCATTTCGATATATATAACGAAAAGAAAAATAGTGAAATAATAAATATGAAATATTGGAAAAAAATCCCCGAAAATACATTAGATCCACATAACTTTATTTTGGTAGATCTCTTAGACGGAGGAATAATAAAAGTTATAATAACATTTTTAATGCTTATTTCAATACCTGTCTACCTTTTTAAAATAAGAAAAAAAGCTCCCTATGATACACTTTTTATATTTTTAATCGCTTTAACAGTGCTTGGGGACATTTCTATAAGTTCAAGATATGGTATTCTTGACAACAAAATGGTTTGGTTAATATTGTTAATGCTATTTGCATTAAATAAAGATAAGAATTTGAATCAAGTCAAATAATTTTATGAGATAATCTCACTTCAAATGGGATTGTCTCTTTTTTATTAATTTTTAAAATTTTATTTCTCTCCCTTCTCTTTATATGTTATAATAAGACCAATGAGGAGGTACATAATGGAAAAACATATTATTACTATTTCAGGTAACTCTCTTAAAGAATCTGCTTGTAAAGGTGGATGTGGAGAATGCCAAACTTCTTGTCAATCTGCTTGCAAGACTTCTTGTACTGTAGGTAACCAAGAGTGTGAAAACGAAAACAGATAACTGAGAAGGGGTTGATTAATTTCATCCCTTTTTTACTTTATAAATTTAAATAGATTATTGAAGGAGATTTTATGATTCATAAATATAAAATGCATGGTAGAAATATCGTAGTTGATGTTAACGGTGGAGCTGTTCACTTATTTGATGACATCTCTTTTGATATTTTAGACTACTATAAAGATAAGAATAAGGAAGAGATAATAGAATTACTTTCAAAGTACGATGCGTCGGACGTGTCCGACTGTTATGACGAAATTGAAAACATGGAGAAAAATGGACTACTTTATTCCTCCGACGACTACATCGACTTTGATGCAATTAAAAATAAGGAGCCAGTATTAAAGGCAATGTGCCTTCATGTGGTGCATGACTGTAACTTAAAATGCAAATACTGTTTTGCATCCCAAGGGGACTTTGGTGGACACAAGGCCTATATGACGGAAGAAGTTGGTAAGAAAGCGCTTAAGTACCTTGTTGACAACTCTGGATCAAGAAAGGTCCTTGAAGTTGACTTCTTCGGTGGCGAACCCCTAATGGACTTTCCCCTTGTAAAAAAACTTGTGGAGTACGGTAATAAAATTGCAGAAGAAAATGGAAAGTACTTCCGTTTTACAATAACCACCAATGGAGTTTTATTAAATAACGAAATCATCGACTATATAAATGAAAATATGCACAATGTGGTGCTAAGTCTTGACGGTCGTAAGGAAGTTAATGACGAAATGAGACCAACTTTAAATGACAAGGGCTCATACGACATAATCGTTCCAAAGTATCAAAAGCTAATTTCAAAAAGAGGAAAGAAGTCATACTATGTTAGGGGTACCTTTACTAAAAATAATTTGGACTTTTCAAAGGACTTGGAACTTTTTAGAAGTTTAGGATTTAATTTATCTTCTGTTGAGCCGGTTGTGGATCCAGACAACAATCCATATGCTATTACAGAAGAGGACTTGCCAGTTATTTTAAAGGAATATGAAGACTATGCAAAGACCTACGCAGACCTTCAAGTTGAAGGTGACCCATTTAAGTTCTTCCACTTTATGGTGGACCTAACACAAGGTCCATGTATCTTAAAGAGAGTTTCAGGATGTGGCGCAGGATGTGAATATGTGGCTGTAACTCCAGAAGGGGACGTGTATCCATGCCATCAATTTGTAGGTAACGAAGATTTTAAAATGGGCAATATCTTAGACGAAGACTTTACAATGCCTAAAGAAACACAAGAACTATTTGGCTCAGCCCATGTATTTGAAAAGGAAGACTGTAAGGACTGCTGGAACAAATTCTATTGCTCTGGAGGATGCCATGCCAATGCATATAACTTTAATGGCGATATCCATAAGCCTTATGCTGTCGGCTGTGAAATGCAAAAGAAGAGAACGGAATGTGCAATCTACACGGAAGTTGAAAAGATGTTAAAGGAAAATTAAATGACAAAACTTAATACGCCAATACTGTCGGGACTGTTAAAACTAAAAGACAACGACAAAATAAGATTTCACATGCCTGGGCATAAGGGTCATGGGGATGAAATCTATAAACCCATTATAGATAATCTACTACAACTTGACTTCACCGAAATTAACGGTTCTGACAACCTATATAACACTAATGGAATTATTGAAGAGTCGTTAAAGCTTTTGTCCAAGGAAAGAGGCTCAAAAAAATCTTTTTATCTTACCAATGGTACCACTGTTGGTATTCTTGCAGGCATAATGGCACTGACAAATCATAAAGACAAGGTATTAATTGCAAGAAACTGTCACAAGTCCGTTTACAACGCAATTGAGCTTAATGAACTTGTTCCAATTATCTTAGAACACGAAAAAACCGAGACTGGACTTGAAATTCCAATTGCAGAAGAAGAATTTTTAAAGGTTCTAAAAAATGATAGAGACATAAGGATGGTTATCCTTTCAAGACCAAACTACTTTGGACTGTCAAGAGATATTAAAAAACTTGCCAATTATTGTAAGGAAAATGGAGTCTATCTCTTTGTGGACGAGGCCCATGGATCACATCTTAAATACCATAGCGCCTTGACTGTAGATGCAATGGAACTTGGAGCAAGTCTTTCAGTAAACTCATTTCATAAGACCTTGCCTGCACTTACACAGACCTCTGTCATAAACTTTGGCTACAATATGAGTGACGAAGATATTGCAAAGGTCCTATCCATGCTTGAAAAACTTCAGACCTCTTCTCCCTCTTACATCTTTATGATGTCTTTGGAGTTAAGTAGCGCCTATATGACAGAGTGTGGCGAAAAAAAGTTTGAAGATTTAAAAAATTATGTGGATGACTTCTATAAGTCTATTGATGACTTAGACTTTGTGTTTTACCCTTCCTTTTCTAAAGATTTGGAACAAGATTTTTCAAGAATAATATTACAAACCTCTTTCCCTGCAGTTTATCTTCGTCATCACCTTGAAGAACAGGGAATATATATTGAGATGATCACAAAAAATATTATGATTTTAATTACAAGCCCGATGGATAAAAAGGAAGATTTTAAAGCACTTTCAAAAGCAATAAAATCTTTTAATCTGAAGGACTATAAGGATTTTATAACTTATGATAATATAAATAAAGAAAATACATCTTCGCTTTCAAAGTCTGAAGGAAAAAAATTAAAGGAAAATATTATTATCTATCCACCTGGAAATATATATTTAAAAAAAGGTGACATAATAAAAAAAGAAGATGTAACATACTTAATGGACTTAATTGAAAATGGAGTTAAGGTGTTTACAGACTTTTCAAAGGACTTAAACAATCTATATGTAGAATAAAAATATTGACATTCCCATCATATTGCTGTATTATTAAGATAACACAGTAGGAGGTGCTTTATGGAATTTAATGATTTTCAACCTATCTATGTACAAATTATGGATTACTTTAAGTACAAGATTATAAGGGGTGAACTTAAACCTAATGAAAAGATTCCATCTGTAAGGGATGTGTCCTCCGTTTTAAAGGTCAATCCCAACACTGTTCAACGAAGCTTTCAAGAACTTAAGAACGAAGGGATTATCTATTCTCAACGAGGACTTGGTAATTTTATAACATCAGATGAAAAGATATTAAAAGAATTAAAGGTCGTTAAAGGCAGAGAGATTATTTCAAATTTCTATAACGAAATAAAAAGCCTTGGACTTAATAAAGAAGAGTGTTTCAATTTATTAGAAGAGGAGTGGCAGGCACATGAGCAATCTAATTGAAATAAGAGAACTAAATAAAAAATATGGAAGTAACTACGCCTTAAAAGACATAAACCTGTCTTTAGAAAAAGGTAAGGTAATTGGTCTTTTAGGTCCTAACGGCTCTGGAAAGACAACGCTAATAAAAATTATCGCAGGGCTTATCAACACCTACCAAGGCGAAGTACTACTTGATGACTTCAAACCAGGAAAGACTACAAAGGCATTTGTGTCCTACCTTGCAGACAGAGAGATCTTATACACTTTTAAAAAGATTTCTGATTGCATAAAATACTATGCGGACTTTTACGAAGACTTCGACAGAGAAAAATCTGTAAAGATTTTAGAAAGCCTTGGACTTAATCCAAGTCAAAAGATTTCTTCACTTTCAAAGGGCATGAACGAAAAGCTTCACCTTGCCATGGTCCTTTCAAGAAAGGCAAAAATATATATTATGGACGAACCGATTGCAGGAGTTGACCCTGTGGCAAGGGACGAAATTTTAAATACCATAATAGATAATATCGCACCAGAAAGTCTTATGATAATATCAACCCACTTGGTTAAGGACATCGAAAACATATTTGAACAAGTAATATTTATTAAAGACGGAGAGATAGCTCTTTTTGATACAGCAGAAAATATTAGAGAAAGAGATGGCTCTTCTATAGAAGAAAAATACAAAAGAGTATTTGGAGGTTTACAATGGGAAAACTTTTAAAATATGAATTTAAAAAGGCTGCGTCCTACTTCTTATATCTTATAGTAGGAGGTCTAATAGCTTCAGGACTATTACTTCTTGGTTTCAAGACCTTTACTGGAGACAACCTTGAACCAGGGCTAACAATAGTTAATGAAAATGAACTAATCTTTCCAATAACTTTAATAGTATCAATTATAATTGCTACAGCCATAGTAATTTGTTTTATTTTTTATGTTGTTTCAAACTACAAAAGAGATTTATATAACAACCAATCTCTACTTAAGTTTACCCTTCCAATAGATGGAAAGGACTTCTTAAACTCAAAACTTATCAACATAATAATATGGACAATAATACTGAATGTAACAATAACAGCAGGATTTTACTTTTTTTCAAAATTTTTAATCCCAAATATTCATGAAGCAGTTATAAAATCAATTAGTATGGCATTGACCAATACAGAAATAAATATTAGCCATGTGATAATTATAGCAGTTATTCAGTTTTTACAAAGCATCTTTTCCTTTGTGTTGTTATACTTTTCCATAACATTTACAAAGGCAGTGTTTAAAAACTCAAACTCAGGAATACTTTGGCTATTAGTTTATTTAGCTTTCTCTATTGCACATTCAATAGCATCATACTTTATAAACCTAATGGTGCCATATAGAGTTGAGTTCTTTAAGAGAATTGAATTAGTTGAAAGAAGTTTTGATATGTTTGCACAGGGTCCTCCTCAAGATATGTTTTTATCCTTTAACCTTGCACAAGCAGTACTATTCACAGTGCTTTGTATAGTATATTACTTCTTAACCAGATACATGTTAGATAATAAAGTCGATTTATAATATTTAGGACAATCTTCGGATTGTCCTTTTTTAATGTAATTTTTGAAAGGCTATGTTATAATCATACGGAAAGAAAGGATTATTATGAATAAAAAAATTATATTTCACATTCCCTTTTATGCGGACAAAAACCATTTAAGTGGTTCAAATATAAGACCCTATAAGATGATTGAAGCCTTTGAAAAGATTGGATTCATTGTAGATGTGGTTATGGGCTATGGCGCCGAAAGAAAAACTCAAATAGAAAATATTAAAAAAAATATTGAACAGGGAGTTTTATATGAATTTTGCTACAGCGAAAGCTCCACCATGCCAACACTACTTACAGAAAAAAACCATTTACCGAAGTACCCAAACTTAGACTTTGGCTTCTTTAAATATTTGAAATCAAAAAATATAAAAATTGGACTTTTTTATAGAGATATACACTGGCTCTTTGAGCAGTACAAAAATAATGTTTCATTTTTAAAAAGAGCTGTTTCAACATATTTTTATAAATACGACTTGAAAAAGTATGTTGACCTTGTAGATATAATCTACTTGCCAAGTTTGAAAATGAAAAGCTATATCCCTATAAATCAAAATCTTAATTTTAAAGAGCTTCCCCCTGCCATAGATGAAGAAATAGAATATGAAAAATCTGAAAACAAAGAATTAAAACTCTTTTATGTTGGTGGCATGGGAGAACTTTATCAACTGGATGAGTTCTTTAAAGCTGTAAGCTCCCTTGATTTTGTAACGGTCACAGTTTGCACAAGGGAAGATGAATGGAAAAACATTAAAGACAGATATTCTCCTTACTTAAATGAAAGGGTTAAAATTATTCATGAAGGTCCTTCTGGTTATGCTCCATACTTAAAAGAATCAGACATAGCAGTGCTTTTTGTAAAGCCAATAAAGTATTGGGACTTTGCGATTCCTGTAAAGCTATTTGAATATATTAAATACTCAAAGCCAATTCTTTCCGTTACAGGCTCTGCCGTTGGAAATTTTGTAGAAAAAAATGATATTGGTTGGGTACTGCCCTACTCATCATATGAACTAAAAAATTTGCTTACAAAACTTTTCGAAGACAAAAATGAAATCGAAGTTAAGACTATAAATACAAGAGAAATTATTCCACAAAACACTTGGACTGCAAGAGCGACGAAGGTAAAGGAGGATTTGAGTAAATGAAGATAATGTCAATTATAGGTGCAAGACCTCAGTTTGTAAAAGAGGCCATTGTGCAACATGAAATAAATAAGTATGATGATATTGAAGAAGTTGTTGTTCACACTGGGCAACATTATGACGAAAATATGTCGGGAGTGTTTTTTGATGTGCTAAAGATGAAAAAGCCTGACTACAACTTGGGCATCAATGGTATGACCCATGGTGAAATGACCGGCAATATGATTATCGAAATAGAAAAGATTTTACTAAAGGAAGAGCCGGACCTTTTAATCCTATACGGTGACACCAACTCCACCTTGGCTGGAGCAATTGCAGCGTCAAAGTTAGGTATAAAAGTCTGCCATATTGAAGCAGGCCTAAGACAGGAACCCAAGACAATGCCTGAAGAAATAAATAGAGTTCTTACTGATAGAATTTCAAACTTTTTATTCGTTCCCAGTGAATATGGCCTTGAAAATCTAAAGAAGGAAAACATCACAAATAATGTTTACTTTACGGGAGACGTTATGTATGACATCTTCTTAAAGATGAGACCATCCTTTGACGACTCACTAATGAAAGAGCTGTCACTTAAAGAAGATAACTTTATACTTATGACACTACACAGGGACTTCAACGTGGATAAGAAAGAGACCTTAGAAGAAATCCTTACACAGGTTAATAAGGTTTCAAGGGAGATTCCAGTGGTGTTTCCAATTCATCCAAGAACAAAGTCGAGAGTTGAAAAGTTTGGCCTGTCCCATCTGCTTGAAAATGTAAAAGTGTTGGAGCCTATTGACTACCTAAGCCTAATGGGCCTTACGGAAAAATGTAAAATAGTTCTTACAGACTCCGGTGGATTTCAAAAAGAGTCCTACTTCGCAGGCAAACGTGCAGTAGTAGTTATGGAAGACACTTCATGGAGAGAACTTACGGACAAGGGAATAAATATGCTCTCCGCTCCGGAAGATATATGTAAACATATTATGAGTAATG
>QWCE01005350.1_pt1 | contig 11850 bp, 12 predicted proteins | sample 1972531 | NCBI WGS metagenome assembly QWCE01 (sample SAMN09866716, study PRJNA288562) | Human gut metagenome isolate term4_stool, whole genome shotgun sequencing... | reverse complement strand
CGCCCAGTCCCATCCCGAACCTGGAAGCTAAGCTAGGCAACGCTGATGGTACTACGCCCCAACGAGCGCGGGAGAGTAAGAAACCACCACAACCACATTAAAAAGGAGGCCAGACCCCAAAAGGGTTTGGCCTCCTGACTATATATTCAACTTATCGAGAGCATTACTGAGCACCAGCCACGGAGACGGTTAACAGTAAGTGATGCTGAAACTATAGATAGGACAAAGGCATGCGTATCGGGATAGTTACAGACTGCTACCCGCCTCATATGGGGGGAATCGAAACTCAAACCTACAACTTAGCGCAACGCCTGAAAACAGCTGGCTATCTACCCGAAGTAATTACCGCTACCCGAGACGGATCCTTTGTCGGGAGACGCATAGAAGATCAAATCCCGGTGCATCGTTTAGGCATGCCAACCCTCGGGTTTACGCCTATAAACCCCTTTGCCGGCCCGCTATTTCGGGCTATTTTTCCCCGCTTTGATCTTTTACATGTACACGTGGGAGTGTTATCGCCATTTGCACACTTGGCTCTGCAAATCGCGGCAGGAAGCCAGATTCCCACTTTAGTTACCTTCCACTGTGAACTGGCCGCTTGGGCTCCATTAATGCGTAGCAGCGGCTTTTTCAACCGGTGGACAGAGGCGGGAATCCTGTTCGCTGGAGTTTCTTCACTAATGAACTCCCAAATCAACCAGTTACTAGCTCCCCAAAATCGGCGGTCTTGGCCGCTAACTCCTAATGGAGTAGATACTGACTTTTGGTCAGCGGAAGCACCCGCCTCGGGATCGACGACTACCTGTGAAAATATAGACCGATTAGGCTCGCCAATAACAGCTTCTGACGCAAATCTTGCGGTTCCTGCGACTAAGACTTTTCACGCAGTCAGTGCTATCCGTTTAATGCCCCGCAAACGCCCACTGGCGCTCATTAAATTTACGGAAAGAGTAAACCAAATCCTAGGTAACCAAGGAAACTTGCAGCTAAAAATTTTTGGGGAAGGGACGCTGCGGCCCCTGCTGCGTACGCAGCGGCAAGTTAGCCAAGGACAGGTTATCCTATCCGGTAGACAGGATCCTTCCGGTCTTTTAAGCTCCTACCGCCAGGCTGACTTTTTTATAACCTTATGCCTGCATGAAAGTTTCGGGATCGCGGCTGCGGAAGCGCGAGCTAGCGGGTTACCGGTAATCGTCCGCTCGCAAAGCCCCGTAACCGACTTCATTACCGAGGGCGTAACCGGTATTACCGCCGACACTGACGAGAAACTAGCGGAAAAAACCGCCGCCGCCCTCGTAAATGGAAAGCTGAAGAATCTACGAGGCAACTGCAAGCGTCAGCCCAGCCCGGTCTCCTGGGAACGTTGCCTCCAGGCAACGCTGTCGGCCTATGAGCAGGCAATAGAGTATCGCAGAAAAGTAGCTTTACGACCCAACTAACTTAAAGCAAATAGGGACAAGCCCTAGCAGAATCGATTTACCTCAGCGCGCGATAGTACCGCGTAAAACGCGGATCCTGAGCAAATATAGGCACGCCCTCGAGAAAAATAGAGCTACTTCCCTTCGGCCTGCTTTTTTGCTGCCATAATCCCTTCTGCACGGCGCATAAAATCCGAGAGCCTACTGGCTGCAGCTACCACCGCTGGACCGTGAATCCTGCCCGGTTGGCGTCCCATACGGTCAATCGGGCCAGAAACACTTAAAGCCGCCACCACTTTTCCCGAGGCTAGCCGCACTGGCGCAGAAACCGAGGCCAAACCGGGTTCGCGTTCCCCGATAGATTGCGCCCAGCCCCTCCGGCGGACTACCGATAGTTGGGTGGCCGTGAAAGAGGCTCCTTGCAGGCCGCGATGTAAGCGGTCAGGTTCCTCCCAAGCGAGTAAAATCTGTGCAGCTGAACCCGCCTTCATGGACAGTGCCGAACCGGTGGGAGTCGAGTCACGCAGCCCTAGAGGAGACTCACAGCTAGCGACCACAATTCGCTGGTCTCCTTGGCGGCGATACATTTGCGTCGATTCTTGAGTGTGATCGCAAAGCGCTTTCAAAATTGGGCGAGCTGAAGCTAGGAGACGATCTTCCCCAGCTGCCGACGCTAGTTCCCCAATTCTCGGACCTAAAATAAAACGGCCATGTACATCTCGGGCCACGAAACGGTGATACTCCAAAGCGACCGCTAGGCGGTGTGCAGTCGGACGCGCCAGACCGGTACTGTTCACCAGCTGAGCCAGGGTGCCGGGCCCTGCTTCTAGGGCACTTAGGACGAGAGTGGCCTTGTCGAGAACCCCGACCCCACTTCCTTCACTTTTATTGTCCATGTATTGATATTGCCATCTTATAGCGTGGAATTCCAACTACACTTTCGAAAAGACATTACAAATCCATCGGGACGAGATCGAGGAGGCATACATGGCTAAGACCTTAGCGGAAAAAGTTTGGGCTGCTCACGTGGTTAAACACGGCGAAAATGGGGCACCCGACCTGCTATATATTGATCTCCATCTATGCCATGAGGTGACGAGCCCGCAAGCCTTTGCCGGGCTGCGGATGGCAGGACGAAAAGTACGCCGCCCCGACCTGACTATCGCCACCGAGGATCACAATACTCCCACAGTTGATATTGATCTACCGATTAAAGATCAGACCTCCGCCATTCAGATTCGTACCTTGCGTGAAAATGCCAAAGAGTTCGGAATCCGGTTGCACTCCCTGGGGGACGCTGATCAAGGAATCGTGCATGTAGTTGGCCCCCAGCTGGGACTTACGCAACCCGGGATGACTATTGTTTGCGGCGACTCCCACACTTCTACTCACGGAGCTTTCGGGGCGTTAGCTTTTGGGATAGGCACTTCCCAGGTAGAGCAGGTCTTAGCCACCCAAACTCTGCCACTTAAACCCTTTAAAACTATGGCGGTTAATATTCCGGGGGAACTACCTCCCGGAGTTTCTGCAAAAGATATTATCTTGACGATTATTGCCAAAATCGGTACCGGAGGCGGGCAGGGCTACGTGATTGAGTATCGTGGCAAAGCCATCGAAAACCTCTCTATGGAAGGGAGGATGACCATCTGTAATATGTCGATTGAGGCGGGGGCACGTGCAGGAATGATCGCCCCTGACCAAACGACTTTTGACTATATTAAGGGGCGTCCTCATGCCCCTAATGGTGAACAATGGGAGGCGGCCATCCGCTACTGGCAGAGTTTACGTACTGATCCAGATGCCCACTTCGACCGGGAAGTCACGATTCCCGCCGAGACTATCGAGCCTTTCGTAACCTGGGGCACCAATCCCGGGCAAGGGGTGCCGCTTAGTGGGAAAGTACCTGATCCTGAGCAGCTACGCACCGATAGTGAGCAAGATGCTGCCCGGCGTTCCCTAGAATATATGGCTCTAACCCCGGGTACCCCGATGCGCGATATTAAAGTAGACACGGTTTTTATTGGCTCGTGCACCAATGGAAGAATCGAAGATTTACGCACCGTAGCTCAGGTTTGGCGAGGACGTAAGAAAGCTGAGGGTGTGCGAGTACTGGTGGTACCGGGGTCTGCTAGGGTGCGGCTACAAGCCGAAGCCGAAGGGTTAGATAAAATTTTCACCAGCTTCGGGGCGCTCTGGCGCAATGCTGGCTGCTCAATGTGTCTAGGAATGAATCCGGACAAGCTGGGAGAGGGGGAGCGTTCGGCTTCTACCTCGAACCGAAACTTTGAGGGGCGGCAAGGCAAGAACTCGCGTACCCATTTGGTGTCGCCGGCGATTGCGGCCGCCACTGCGGTGACGGGGCATTTATCAAGTCCGCGAGATTTACCGGAAGTAACCACCAGGAAAGAGGATTAAATAATGGAAAAATTTATCTCCCATACTGGTATTGCCGCCCCGTTGCGCCGTTCGAATGTTGATACCGATCAGATTATTCCGGCAGTCTATTTAAAGCGAGTGACTAAAACGGGGTTTGAGGACGGTCTTTTTGCGTCCTGGCGGCAAGATAAAGACTTCGTGTTAAATCTAGCTCCTTTCAAGCAGGCATCTATTTTGGTTGCCGGCCCAGACTTTGGTACTGGATCCAGCCGAGAACATGCAGTCTGGGCGTTGCGGGACTATGGCTTCAAAGTGGTTTTAGCTCCCAAATTTGCCGATATTTTTCGCGGAAACTGTGAAAAAGATGGCATGGTGTCCGGGGTTATTAGCCTCGAAGACTGCCAGACTTTGTGGAAGTTGTTAGAAGAAGAACCGGGTAGCACCGTTACCGTTGACTTAAAGGAACAGAGCGTTACTTGCGGGGCTTTTTCATGCAGTTTCCAAATAGATAGCTATACCCGCTGGCGCCTTATGGAAGGCCTAGACGATATTGATCTCACCTTGCGAGATGAGGACGCTATTAGTGCCTTCGAAGCAGCGCGGCCAAAGTTTTTGCCCCGCACCCTGCCGGCGAAACATTTACCACCTCGCGAGGTAGCATCCGCCCGGGAAGTTCCGCTAGGAATTCCTGAGTTCAAGTAGCTTTCGGAGCCCCTTAGTGGCGCTGGTTCCCCTAGTTAAAGCTATCGGGAGTGCCCTGTCCCACTCCCGATACTCGCTACCCGATATTTTGGTGCGATTTCCCTCGCCAAAAGCGCAATTCCTGTCAGGTGTCTGCCTACAACTGCGAGGGCGGGTACACTAGGCATATTGAGGAAAGCGGAAAAGGAAATAACAGGTGGAACCGGTTCTAGAAGTGCAAGGCGGACATCCGCTGACAGGCCGTATAAAGGTACGGGGAGCAAAGAATTTTGTCCCCAAAGCGATGGTGGCGGCGCTGCTAGGCACTACCCCTTCTATTTTGAAAAATGTGCCCCTAATTCGGGATGTAGATATCGTCTGTGGTTTGCTGGAACTGCATGGAGTGAAAACCGATTATGACTCCGGTAGCGGACAGCTACTGATCGATCCCTCCAATGTAGAGGCTGCCCAGGTAGCCAGTATCGATACCCTGGCGGGATCGTCTCGCATCCCGATTCTATTTTGCGGACCGCTACTGCACCGCCTCGGCGAAGCCATCATCCCGGATCTGGGGGGATGTGTGATTGGGGATCGTCCGATAGATTTCCACCTGTCGATTTTGCGCTCTTTCGGTGCTCAGGTAGACAAACTGAAATCGGGGATCCATATCGCCGCTCCGGAGGGACTACAGGGAGCGGTTATTGAACTGCCCTATCCTTCAGTAGGAGCAACTGAACAGACCCTGCTGGCAGGAGTGCAAGCCGAAGGGATCACGGAGCTGCGAGGCGCAGCTATTGAACCGGAAATTATGGATCTGATCAATGTGTTGCAAAAGATGGGCGCGATCATCAGCGTAGATACTGATCGCACTATTCGGATTGAGGGGGTAGAGAATCTGGAAGGATTTACCCACACCGCCCTTGCTGATCGGATTGAAGCTGCCTCTTGGGGGTCTGCGGCGCTGGCTACTCACGGCGATATTTTTGTCGAGGGCGCTTCTCAGCCGGAAATGATTACTTTCCTGAACATGTTCCGTAAGGTGGGGGGCGCGTTCTCGGTGGAACCTGACGGGATTCGCTTCTACCACCCGGGCGGAGAACTAAAGCCGATTGTGCTAGAAACCAATGTGCATCCCGGCTTCATGACTGACTGGCAACAACCCATGGTAGTGGCTCTCACCCAGGCGCACGGCCTTTCGATTGTGCATGAAACCGTCTATGAGCAGCGTTTTGGTTTCACTAAGGCTCTAAATAAAATGGGAGCCCAAATCCAGCTGTATAGGGAGTGCCTAACCGGGTTAACCTGTCGTTTTGGGCAAAGAAACTATTATCATTCTGCCGCGATTTCGGGGCCTACCCCGCTGCATGGCGCCGATATTACTATCCCTGATCTGCGGGGAGGATTCTCCCATTTGATCGCGGCACTGGCGGCTGAAGGAAAATCTACAGTCCGAGGAATCGATATGATTAGCCGCGGATACGAGCATTTTCTTACTAAACTGGGCGCATTAGGTGCACAAGTCAAGCTGGAAAAATAAGGGGTAACTATGGCCGGTGAGTTTTCTCGCTTCTATAAGTTTTGTGTGCGCGTGGCGCGTATCCCCATTGGGGCGGTTACTCGCCGACATTGGGAGGGCGAGGAAAACCTGCCCAAAGAAGGCGGGTTCGTGGCGGTAGTCAACCATATTTCTGAGTTTGACTCCATGACCATGATGCACTTTATGACCAGTGCCGGGTATCCGGTGCGGGTTCTTTGCAAAGAGGAACTCTTTAAAGTTCCGATCCTGGGATCGATTATGCGTTCATGTGGGCAAATCCCGGTTTATCGAGAATCAAGTCATTCTCGGGATGCGCTGTCTGCCGCCATCAAAGGATTGCAAGCCGGAGAATGTATCACGGTTTATGGAGAGGGCACTCTTACCCGCGATCCCGACTTTTGGCCAATGCGCATGAAAACTGGGGCGGCGCGGATGGCGCTGCGTGCCCGGGTTCCGTTAGTTCCAGTGGTGCAGTGGGGGGCGCAAGACGTCCTAGACCGGTACGGGCGCCGCCCAGACCTCAAGGGCAAAAAGGACGTCTGGGTTAAAGCATTGCCTGCAGTAGACCTATCGGATCTATACGACCAGGCTGAAGAACCCGCAGCTTGGTATCAGGCAACCGAAAGAATCGAAGAGGCGATCTGCCGCGGCCTGGAACAGATCCGGGGAACAAAAATGCCGCACCGTCCTCTAGATCGCAAATCTGCCCAGTTGCCTTCTAAGAAACAGTTAGGGGTAGCCGCTAAAGCATGGCGAGCAGATCATCCGGGAAAGCTGGTAACCGCGCGTAGCCTCGGAGAGTTCGACCCCTATTTAGAAAGTGCATTTAAGAGTACTAACCCTTCAACGCAGGAGGATAGCTAATAATGGCGACCTCCTCGGCTCGCACAGTCGCCGTGCTGGGCGCAGGTGCCTGGGGAACAGTGTTTGCACAGATTTTAGCGGATGCCGGCAATGAAGTACGGATCTGGGCACGGCGACCAGAGCTAGCCGCCCAAATCAACGAGGGGGAGAATCCCCGCTACGTGCCCGGGACAGCTTTGCATGGTCTTAAAGCATCCAGCGACTTGCAATGGGTATGCGAGGGCGCCGGAATGGTAGTGGTGTCTATCCCCTCTAATGGGGTACGTACTTTACTTCAGCAGGTTCGTGACTTCCTCCCTCTAAACGCCACCTTAGTTTCGCTGGTAAAAGGGCTAGAAGCTGGCACTTTACAAACGATGACTGAAGTAATCGCGCAGGCGGGCAAGATTCACCCGTCCCGGATAGTGGCGGTGTCCGGGCCGAACCTCTCCGGAGAGATCGCCCACCACGAACCGACAGGAGCGGCGGTTGCGGGGGAAGACTCCTGGCGCGCCGGGTTAGTAGCATCGCGTATCCATACCCATTATTTCCGCCCCTACGTGGCTGAAGACATAGTAGGAGTAGAAATCGGGGGAGTGGTAAAAAACGTTATCGCCATGGCAGTAGGGGCGGCTGACGGCCTCGGGTTAGGGGTTAATTCCCGCTCTTTCCTGATTACTCGTGGCCTGGCTGAAATGGTGCGTTTAGGGGTAGCTATGGGCGCAAAGTCAGAGACTTTCCTGGGCCTGGCCGGGCTCGGCGATCTGGTAGCTACCTGTTCGTCGTCCTCGTCACGAAACTTTTCCTTTGGCCATCGCCTGGGAAAGGGGATGAGCGTTGCCGAAGCGTTAGCGGCCTCGGCCGGTACGGTTGAGGGGGCACGATCTTGCCCGGTAGTGCGCGATTTAGCGCATAAACATGGAGTGTCGATGCCGATCAACTCGGCTGCCTATCGGGTGATTAGCGGGAAACAAAGCTTAGAAGAAGCGTTAGTATCTTTGAGTACCGGGCCACGGGTAACTGATGGACCCAGTGCGCGAATGGTATAGAGAGGATCAACCGTGACGCAAAATAATCAAAGTAAACCTCGGGTATTAGTACTGTTCGGGGGAGAATCTGGGGAGCATGGGATTTCTTGTGCGACCGCTGCCGGGGTAGTACAAGCCATCGACCACGACCGTTTCGAGGTAGTTACCGTAGGGATTACCCAGCAAGGTCAGTGGGTGCCGGTAGATTTCAGCTCCGAACAGTTTCAGCTCTCTGATACTGGCGTAGCGGAAGTTCCTGCTGACAATCGCCAGTTATTCCTATCCCCCGGAGATGGACACGTGGTGAGTCTGCCCACCCAACTGGGCTCAGAGTTTTCCTTGAGCGATCTAGGCAGTTTTGACGTAGTGTTCCCGCTGCTGCATGGGCCTTTCGGTGAGGATGGAACGGTACAGGGACTGCTAGAAATGATGCACCTGCCGTACGTGGGTTGCGGAGTGCTGGCATCGGCGACCGCTATGGATAAACCCACAACCAAGGTGCTTTTGCAAGAGGCGAAGTTGCCTGCGGGAAACTGGGAAACCGTGACCGCAAGGCAGTGGAAGCATGACCGTTCCGAGGTAATGGGACGTATAGAGCAGCTGGGATTACCGGTTTTTGTCAAGCCGGCGCGGGCTGGCTCTTCCCTGGGGATCACCAAGGTTAGCGCCGCCCCCGACCTGGAAGCAGCGATCGCCAAGGCACAAGCGGTGGATCCGCGGGTAATAGTGGAGCAAGAACTCACCGGTTTCGAGGTTGAATGCGCAGTTTTACAGGGAGCAGATGGGCATCCGCGTACCAGCGAACCGGGACGCATCGCTATGGATGCTGAGGTGCCATTTTATGACTATGAAACCAAATACTTCGGGGAGGATACCGTCAGTTTAGAGATACCGGCGAAAATACCCGCGCATTTGGCTACTCAAGTGCGACAGATAGCGGGACAAGCCTTTGAAGCGCTCGGGTGTGAAGGCCTGGCGCGAGTGGACTTTTTTGTCGATCCGGAAAAAGAATCGGTAGTAATCAACGAAGTTAACACCATGCCCGGGTTCACCCCATTTTCTATGTATCCTAAGCTGTGGGAACACATGGGAATTGGGTATTCCCAGTTGATGGAAGAACTGATTTCTTTAGCATTATCACGCCCAGTGGGATTGAGATAAGTTATTTAAATAGAATAGGGATCATTTCTTAGGCTAATGACGAGCAGAACAATTAGGGTTGGAGATATGGCGAAAAAACGCGTTACCTTAGTAACTTGTGCGCAGTATCCGGATCTATCCGAGGACGAGGCTGGGCTAGTTGACGAATTGAACTCGCGGGGAGTCGATGCTCGGATCGCGATCTGGAATGATCCCCACGTGGATTGGGAAGAGGCGGGGGTGTGTGTAATCCGCGCCGTGAGGGATTACGCCACTAACCGCGAAGAATTCGTGCAGTGGGCGCACCAGGTTCCTCGTTTGTTAAATCCGGCGGATGTGACCGAGTGGGCCACCGATAAACACTACTTGCTCAATCTGCAAGAGCAAGGGGTACCCGTGATCCCTACTACCTGGTTAGAGCCAGAACAGCATCTGAATAAACACCAGGTACACACCAGATTCCCGGCCTATGGGGAGTTTGTAGTCAAACCGGCAGTCTCTTCCGGGGGGAGGGAAATGGGTCGTTATGATGCCAATAGCGGAATGGCACGAATGGCGGCAGTAACCCACGCCAATCGTCTCCTACAAGAGGGGCGCTCGGTGATGGTGCAGCGTTACCTATCAGAAGTTGATGAGCACGGTGAATACTCTTTGGTTTATATGAACGGGGTATTATCGCACTCGGTCGAAAAGGCCGCTATGCTCACCAACCCCAATACCACTGAGATACAGGCGGAAGAAACAGTAACCGGTAACCGGCAGCCAAATTCCGAAGAGTGGATTTTTGGAGAAAAGGTACGTTCGGCGATTCATCGCATGATTAAACAGCGCCTGGGACACGATCAGCATCTGCTGTTCTTGCGGATTGACATTGTTCCTGATGGAAAAGGATCCTATTACCTGATGGAAGTGTCCCCGGTAGACGGTTCGTTGTATCTACGTACTCGCGAGGACGGAATCGGTACTTTCGCGGACGCAATTTGTAATCGCGTTTTCTGGTAAAGGTGGATTCTTACCTGCAAGGATAGTAGGTGTGAGCGGATACATAGCCCGCAAGCGTCGCAATAATTTCACCTGAAGCCCCCGGTTAGATAAAGTGGGTATTCGTCGCTAAGCGATAAATGGTGGCTGTAGTTCAGTTGGTAGAACGCCTGGTTGTGGTCCAGGAGGTCGCGGGTTCGAGCCCCGTCAGCCACCCCATACGGCAACTGTCCTGCAGTTTGCCGCATAGGCGGTTCAAATGATTCCTTGAACTTGCGGTGGTAGATAACACACTGTCTGGACAGGGATTTTGTTTGAAAATTGCCGCTGGTATCGACTACCCTGGTTAGTCGGTGCTGGTTGTTTGGAAGGCCGGCTGGGTTCGGTTTTCCGGACACAAGAAAATGTACGTGACTAAGGAAATGAGCAGCAAAGTGGTCTACGCGATCGTCAAGGCGGGCGGCCGTCAAGAAAAGGTCTCCGTCGGGGATGTAGTCGTCGTCGACAAGCTGGCAGCAGAAGTTGGCGACACCGTCGATTTCAAGCCAGTGATGGTAGTTGACGGTGACCAAGTCACCTCCGACGCCGCTGATCTAGAGAAAATCAAGGTAACGGCTGAGGTCTTAGAACAGACAAAAGGACCGAAGGTTCGGATTCTGAAGTTCAAGAACAAGACCGGATACACTCGTCGCATGGGCCACCGTGCCAAGCTGACCCAGGTGAAGATCACTGAGATCGCCTAACCTCAGGCAAGAAAGGAAAAGAAAATGGCACATAAGAAAGGGCTAGGTTCCTCTTCTAACGGCCGTGACTCTAACCCGCAGTACCTGGGGATCAAGCGTTACGGTGGAGAAAGCGTCAACGCCGGGGAGATCCTGGTTCGTCAGCGGGGAAGCAAGTATCACCCCGGGACTAACGTGGGAATGGGCAAGGATGACACTCTCTTTGCTTTGGCCGCCGGATCTGTTGAGTTCGGTCGCAAGCGCGGTCGTAAAGTGGTAAATGTAGTTTCGGCTTAAAGCAAAGCAAATACTTTTCATAGGTAGCGGGGTCGGGTGGCGACCCCGCTACACTTGTATAGTGACCAACGGGCGGTTGCTAGTGACTTTTCCGCCTCACCTCTAAGGAGTAAGCATGGCCAGTTTTGTTGATCGAGTAAAAATCGATGTGACTGCCGGTAATGGCGGTAATGGCTGTGTCAGTGTTAGGCGCGAAAAATATAAACCGCTGGGCGGCCCCGATGGGGGCGATGGGGGACGCGGCGGCAGCGTGTTCTTAGAGGTAGATCCCCAGTCGCATACCCTGCTCGATTACCACCATTTACCACATCGTAAAGCCACTAACGGCACTCCCGGTATGGGCGACAATCGGGAGGGCGCGAACGGAGAAGATCTGGTACTGCCGGTTCCTCCCGGAACGGTAGTTAAATCTGTAGCTGGCGAGATTCTGGCGGATCTACAAGGAGCCGGATCTTTCCACAACGATTACAGTAGCCGGGGTATTCTGTGTATTGATTTTTGTATCGGGTCTCAGCTATCGAATTGTTTTTGGTGTGCTGGCAGTGCTTGTGCCGGTTGCGGTCATTTTTGTGAGCGTGCTGATCCAGCCTGAGCAACAGGGCGGCGGCAATTATCAGCTGAAGCGTGTCTATGCATGGCTGCGTCCAGACGAGTATCCGGATGAGGCAAGACAGCAGCAGAACTCAATCAAGGCGATCGGTTCCGGACAGCTTTACGGAAAGGGATTGAATAACGATGATGTAGGCTCCGTCAAAAACGGTAATTTTATCTCTGAGCCACAGACAGACTTTATCTTTGCCGTAGCGGGAGAGGAGCTTGGGTTCCTT
>QWCE01007955.1_pt1 | contig 11860 bp, 9 predicted proteins | sample 1972531 | NCBI WGS metagenome assembly QWCE01 (sample SAMN09866716, study PRJNA288562) | Human gut metagenome isolate term4_stool, whole genome shotgun sequencing... | reverse complement strand
GGAGCCTATCTTGCGCATGAGGTTCTCTCCGAGGAGCATCTCAAAGTCATCTCTGTGGCAACCGGTCGCTGTGAAGCCATACTCGTAGTCTCGCTGACGGCGGTCACGTAGTATGCGCAGCTGCTCCTGGGCGGTGCTAGCACTGCCGGCACTAAAGGATAGGACCGCACGCTCTACACCCGCAGACAGATGCTGATAGATCTGATCGAAGGTGGGGACGAGCTCATCGACATAAGCTTGTCGCATCGTGGTGACCGCTAGTCCTGTCGTTGCTAAGGTCTCCTCGAGGATATCCATCAGAGCAGGCTCGTGGATCTGGTTGCGCAGCATATTGTTGCGCTGGTCGAGTGCTCTGTTGTAGTTGATCAAGTTTGCTAGATAGGTCGCATCTTGCTGCGATAGTATACGATCTACGGATCGTCTGCGCTCGTCGCTCCCGCCACGTATGAGCCTCTGGTCATGTGGTGAGATGATAACTAGTGGGTAGCGTCCTATGTGGTCGCTGTGACGCTTATAGAGACGACCATTACGAGAGAGCTGCTTGCTTCGCTCAGTAGAGATGCGCAGGCTGATCTTGTCCTCCTGACCATCGTCCCACAGGTACTCCCCCTGGATGATCGCCTCCTGCGCCCCCTGACGTATGGCGTAGCGGTCGGTCGTGCCTAGATGGCCACGCACCACCGAGAGGTAGTGGATGGCATCTAGGAGATTGGTCTTGCCCATGCCATTACCCCCGAAGAAGCAGTTGAGCTTGGGGGCGAAGTGACAGTTTGCCGTGGCTACATTCTTAAAGTTGATGACACTCAGCGAACTCAGTATCATAGTCGAGGCTCTATTCCTAACTGCTGCAGGGGTACGAGTAGCTCTTCGTGCACTGTACGTAATCGGGTCGTGAGCTGCTCTGTAGCGTGACAGAGGGGCAGGCGCACCGCACAGGTCTCTATGAGCTGAATAGTGTGCAGCAATCCCTTGATACCTACGGGGTTACCCTCCTTAAAGAGGAGCTGATACATCTCCGTAAAGAGTGCATCGATCTCATCTGCCTGCTCTCGCTGCTCCGTAATCAGAGCCGAGACGAGCGCTTTGATCGCTTGTGGATAAGCGTTTGCCACGACAGAGACGACTCCGTCGCCTCCAGCACGAATGATATCTTTCGTCAGGTGGTCATCGCCCGAGTAGACGAGCAGGTCAGGACGGCACAGATCACGAATCTGACCAATCCGCTCTACATGCCCCGAAGCCTCCTTGATACCGATGATCTTTGCTGAGTCTCGCTGCAACCGAGCTACCGTCTCAGGCAGTAGGTCGCAACCAGTTCGTGAGGGGATATTGTATAGTATGATAGGCTTTTTACTTGCCTCAGCAACAGCCATAAAGTGGCGGTACAGCCCCTCCTGCGTTGGCTTATTATAATAAGGTACCACCGAGAGGATCGCATCGACATTGTCATAGATCGAGTCACTCATACGCTGGCAGAGGTCTTGCGTATTATTGCTCCCGACTCCGATCACCAGCGGGCAGCGACCATCGATGGCTCGTCGCACCACATCGATCAGTAGCAGCCTCTCAGGGTAAACGACCGTAGGCGACTCGCCCGTAGTACCGAGTAGCACTACAAAGTCGCACCCGCCTGAGACTACATGCTCTGTCAGACGGCTTAGCGAAGCCGAGTCCACCTGACCATTCTCTAAAAAAGGGGTTATCAACGCTACGCCAGCGCCTATCAGATGGCTATAAGGATGGTAAGTGTATTTGTCGTACATATATATAAGGTATAGCCCTTAGCAATTTGTCCAATTCATATCGATCAGCTCCGCACGAGCCGCATTGTACTCTGCAATCAGCTGGTCGAAGATCTGAGCCACTGGCTGCACCTCTTCTATCTGCGCAGCCACCTGGCCAATCTCTAGCTCACCCTCATCGAGATCCCCCTCGAAGATCCCACGCTTAGCCCTGGCCCTACCTAGTAGCTCTCGTAGCTCATCGGCAGAGGCACCACGAGCTTGCAGGGTAGCTACCTGCTGGTAAAATTCATTTTTCAGCAAGCGTGTAGGTGCTAGCTCCTTGAGGGTCAGTATTGTGTCTCCCTCGTCACTCTTGACGCACGCCTCCTTGAAGGCTGCATGCGCACTACTCTCCTCACTAAGCGCAAAGAGCGTCCCGATCTGCACCCCCTCGGCACCTAGGCTCTGAGCCGCCAATATGGAACGCCCCGAAGCTATGCCACCAGCTGCTACGAGGGGCAGGTCAATAGCCTGAGCCACAGCTGGTATCAGCGCCAGCGTCGTCGTCTCCTCACGGCCGTTGTGACCACCAGCCTCAAAGCCCTCAGCAATCACCGCATCGACACCCGCCTCTTGGCACTTGACCGCAAACTTAGTACTGCTGACCACGTGCATCACCTTGATACCGTGCTCATGGAGGAGGGGAGTAAAGCGCTTGGGACTACCCGCCGAGGTAACCACGAGAGGCACCTGCTCCTCGATGATAATCTGAATCAGCGTATCGATCTCAGGGTAGAGTAGCGGCACATTAACCCCAAAAGGTCTATCCGTAGCCTCACGGCAGCGAGCTATATGTTCGCGTAGCACCTCTGGGTACATCGAGCCAGCACCTAGGAGACCGAGCCCCCCTGCGTTGCTCACAGCCGATGCCAATCGCCAACCGCTACACCAGACCATACCGCCAGCGATGATCGGGTATCGTATACCTAGTAAGTCGCAGAGTCTATTCTTCATATTGTCTTAATTGCAAATTCAAACTTCCTGCACAAAGCTACGCAAATCACGCCACATATCGTTTCCTTTATCTCAAGAAAATACGATCGAAAGAGTGTACGCTATCGGCCGATCAATGGTTTTACAAAAGCAATGCCACGCTCAGGAAGGATATTTTCCCTAAGCGTGGCATTGATAATTAACTAAGATCTATTAGATAGGGGAGACTACAAATTGGCTCTGTTATCGCGCTCTTCCAGAGGCGTGAGTGTGAGCGTAGCTGTGATAGGTTGCTTGGGAACGTACTTATCAGGATGATCCGCTGGGTTCATTAGGAGCGGAGTGCCAAAGTCTGAGATGCTGGTGATCTCGATACGATAATCGTTGTTTCGAACAATGCCGTAATGCCCATAACGCTCTTGAGAGAGTGCGTGCTGGACGGGTAGGTAATAGTAGTTGTAGCTCCTAAGGTAGTAGCGCAACCCCTTATAGTCAATAGGGTATAGCTCTCCCGGATAAGCTCTAATGAGCATCTTATCATCTAGAGTAGCTACATAGTCTTCGCATACATCTTGTAATTCCTTCGGATAACCTTCGGGTATCGTTACGAGAGGTTTCGGATTTCCCGTAGCTTTATTGCGCTCGTAGATGGCCTTTAGATAAGTGACAAAATCTCGTCCACGATAGTATCTCCCATTAAAGCTAACCCATCCCTCGTCTGACTTAAAGTCTCCAATCGCATCCAAGCTAGCAGGATAAAGCTTGTAACCAATGAGTACGGCTGGCAGAAAATAATAAGTATGATGATCGGGATCAATCGTTGTCTCCGAAGTGTAGTATACCTGCTGAGTTAGATCACAATCATCGACTGACTTGGGTATGAGTCTGAGAGACTCTAGATTGAAGATTGAATTTTTCTCATTAGCGACTCTGAAAGCCTTAAAAAGAGCTTTTTGATTACTCTGGTCACTTTTGGCGATCTCGAGATAGCCTGGGGAATAAGCGTATCGCGTGGCAAAGCTTGAGCCATCTCCAGGCTTTTCCATAACACTCTCTGTCCTCCCGATGAGTGGAGCTAACTCACGCATCAAAAATGCCTGCTTTGCTCGACATCCGAACCTAAACGTCCCGCCATTGGTCAAGTCAATCGACATATACTGAGGAACTTTAGGCTCCCCAAACAACCTTACACGAGCAACTGCTCGTGTGAGCGTCACTTTTACCGAAGAGGCGCCTTTGTCAAAAGCACTCTCATCAATCTGTATAGGCCCTTGATCATTACTCCACACGACAGAAGTAATTTTATTCTCTGACTTTGTGTACAAATCATCGATTTTATAGGTCGATTCAAAGAGTTTACTCCACGACAACCCTTGACCAAAGGTACTTTGGATAACTGGTGTACTATTGAGTACGGCTACCAAATAATAGGAAGCTACTGGCAGTGACATAGATAGGGGAGCGTTAGTCGCTAGTTCTGCCTGACCAAAGGTGCGATGAGCTACCATAGTTCGCTCTGCTGGCTCAGACTCGCTCGAGAAAAAGTATAGATCTAGACTCTCAACTGCGGACATAGGATCATTTTCGCCAGCTCTTAGGTCTGCCCCTAAGCAGTTCAGCTGTATCGTCAAGTTACCTTCTGTAGCTGTTTGGTTGATAGCCTTAGGCGATTTACGACATGCCCCTAACAGCAGTACACTCATACACAGCACTAGTGAGAGGAGTTTGGGTGTTGCAGTAAAGGTGTGCTTTAGTCTCGTGTTTTTGGCTTTTCGCGAGATACTCATCTCCGTTTGACGATGAGACTTTTGCTTCAGACTAACGTTAGTCTTTGAGAGTAGTTCCATATATGCATGAATTTTTGTGTGAAAATCTACGCTATGTTGGTGCGAAGGTAAACAAAACACACGAGATGACAAACATCTAAACAACAAACACGCACAAAAATGCCATTTTTATTAACTAAACATAAATCTCATTCTGATTGTTTTGAGCATCGCGCCAAGATGTGTCTCAGAATCTGAGGACTCCTGAGTCATTAGATTGATAAGGCTCCGATCAGCTCTTGGACGTCTGAGATATGACTTTTTTCGAGATAATTAGATAGCTGGTGAACAAGCTTAGAGGCTATGTCAGGCTCGACGAAGTTGTAGGTGCCAACTTGCACAGCTGTAGCGCCCGCCAAAAGAAATTCGATTACATCTTCGATAGTAGCGATGCCTCCTAGTCCTATGACAGGGATCGACACTGCCTGCGCCACTTGCCACACCATACGAACGGCTATCGGCTTGACAGCTGGACCGCTCAGACCTCCAGTGATTGTAGATAGCTTAGGTTTGCGCGTTTTGATATCAATAGCCATACCGAGGAGCGTATTGATGAGCGAAAGGCTATCAGCGCCAGCCTCTTCGGCAGCACATGCGATCGTTGTAATGTCGGTGACATTGGGCGAAAGCTTGACCATCAAATGCCCCTTGTAAGCCTTTCTCACCGCCGAGATCACCTCGTAGGCACTCTCGCAATTGACACCAAAAGACATACCGCCCTCTTTTACATTCGGACAGCTGATATTTAGCTCGATAGCACGCACCTTGGGGTGATCATTCAGTCGCTCAGCACAGCTCACATAATCTTCGATCGTAGAGCCACTCACATTGACCATTATCTCTGTATCATAGTGACTTATCTCAGGTAGGATATGCTCTATCAAGTAGTCCACACCTTTGTTTTGTAGACCTACACAGTTGAGCATGCCAGCCGTCGTCTCCGCCATACGGGGATATGGATTCCCTTGTCGCGGGTGCAGGGTAGTCCCTTTGACTATAAATCCCCCTAGCTCATTGAGATCTTGAAATGGAGCAAACTCCAAGCCGTATCCAAAAGTACCAGAAGCTGTTAGAATAGGGTTTTTAAGGGTTATCCCCCCTCCTATATTGACCGATGTGCTTACCATAATAGTTGATCAAAGTTAAATACAGGACCATCCGTACAGACGCACGTATTTCCCTGGTTTGCAATATTCTCCACACAGCAAAGGCATGCTCCCACACCACAAGCCATCAGATTCTCGAGCGAAGCTTGACCTGGTACGTTGTGCTTCTTTGCCCAGCCGTGGATAGCTCGCATCATAGGACGAGGACCGCAAGTATAGACCATCGAGTAGTCTTCTTGCTCTAGCTCAGGAGCGGCCAAGACGGCTCCCCGAGCACCATACGACCCATCGTCAGTCGTATAACTATAAGAGCAACCAATCTCTTCAATCTCCTTGCGAAGTATCAGTAAAGAAGAGGTACGAGCGCCTATGACCAAGTGGGGATGCACTCCTGACAATTGCTGCAAATGGTGAGCCAGCATAATTATGGGAGCCATACCGACCCCTCCAGCGATTAGGAGAGGACGCTCCCCAGCAATCGCAGGATCTGTCGCAAAGGGCGTGCCTAAAGGGCCAATTATATTGACTATGTCACCCGCTTTTAGATCGCACATATAGTTACTTCCACGTCCCACACGCTGCACTAGGAGAGTCAGACAGAGCTCCTCGCTAGACCACTTATATATAGATATGGGGCGCCTCAAGAGTATTCCTGCTGGGCGACAGTCTATTTGTACGAACTGTCCAGGTTCCACCCCTTGTAGCCACGATGCACTAGAGCTAGAGGTTATCTCCAGTCTTAAGTAAAGTAGATGATAGCGTGGAGCTACCCGCTCATTGTCTATGACAACAGCATCAACGCTCGCAGGCTGTGATGATTTGATTCGATCCATATCCATTCATTTGTATGCGCATAGAAAACTACCGAGAGCCTCTCTTTGGGACTCCTAGCTTCTGAAGAGACAAAAGTACAGCTTTTTTGCCGTTTGCCCCATAGGCGAAAAATCGGGACAAGGGGACAGAGATAATTCACAAACAAACATACGGCACATCACAAATGAAAGTTAACTACAAATACAAGTCCAAAACAAGCATCTCAAATGTAATGATAAGTACTTTGTACAAGTAATGCATCTCCCTTTTATACAGATGCAACTTCGTTGATTTAGTTGCAAAAAGAAGCGTTTCACGATATTATTACCGCTGTTAAATATCTCTTTAAGCGCTATATATGAGACGAATACGACGAATTTCCTAAGTGAATATTCGTTATTGCATTGAGATGTATAAGTATTTAATACTCCAGCCCCTACCCTACTCTACTAGAAGTATTGCTAACTAACAAATAACCAATCAATAGATACCAATATGCGTAGCTGAAGTACAAGTAGAAAACTAGGTGCTTACTGAACAATCCCTTATTTGGATCATGTTTGGGCACCTCTTCTCTTGTCATTTCAATTGTATTCACTACATTTGTGCTACGGAGAGGCGTTGACACAATTCAATCAATCGCAGTTCGCACATCACAAATGTATTATTAAGGAAGAAGACTATGCTAATAGAATCTGAGGGAATTATAGAGCGTGTCCGCTACATGATGGACTCTATGGAGCTAAACGCTACAGCTTTTGCTACCGAGGCGGGGATTACGCCGTCTGTTATTAGTCATATGCTCAACGGGCGCAATCGCCCCACCATAGAGACGCTCAATAACATCATAGCCGCCTATCCATCGTGGAGCTATGAGTGGTTGCTCTTTGGTACAGGGACACCTAAGCGTGGGGCGCAGAGCGTCTCACTACCCTTAGAGAGCAGTCTTTTCGGGAGTTACGAGGCCAGTGCATCGTCTTCACAGACGGCGCACGCTACCCCCTCTTCTGAGTCAACATTACAGAGCGGGCTCACCTCCATACCATTTACACCAGAGGAGGTAGAGCAGATACGTCAGATGCTACTTCAGCAGCGTACTGCAACCCGAGAGGTGAGTGAGATACGCATCTTCTACAGCGATGGAAGCTATGAGATATTCGTTCCTCAGAGCAGTGCGAAGTAGGGATTACACCTGATTGCTACCGCTAAGTTAATCGATGCTATCTCAAGCTTGCAGCCTAATCTCCACCTAGGTAAAAAAAATAGAACTCCCAACCTCAACTCCGCAAAATATCACTAGTAACGAATGCTCCCTAAGTTCAAAAGCAAGCAAGTCGTTGCACATATTGACTGATTCGGGAACAGACGCACCAACAGTCTGCGTCCGACCCGTGCACCCCTATTGTGAGAGCTTCTAGTAAATGAAGACCGTGCAAAGGTAATCTAGACGACCTTGGGGATCGCACTCGAGTGTACTCAATATCCGTCTGTAGCCTGCAAGCGTCTTAATACTCCACAAAGAAGCGCTACACAACAACTACTACAAAGCTAAGAAAGGAGGTCAAGACTGCTATGAACAATAGCAACTCCAGTACGACCGCCAGCACCTCCGCCACCTCTACGCAATGGATAGGCGCATCGACCAGTTCTTCGACAAGGCACTCAAGAGACTGGCGAGTTACGGCATATTCCTCAACAAGCCCCTCGGAGACCAGCCGTTGGACAACCTCTCAGCCAGCAAGGCGACCGACATCGCATCACGCTATGGAGTAGCAGTCGCCCAGCAACGGAGCCAAGCGGTCGCAGGCTTCGCACAGCGCAAGGTCGGGGGGCTTAACCTATCCCAGCGAGTTTGGAATATCACCGACACCTTCCACAAGGAGGTCGAGACCGCTATGGACATCGCCCTCCGTGACGGCACCTCCGCCAACCAACTAGCGACTGACCTCAAGCAGTACCTCAAGTACCCTGACAAGCTATTTTGCAGAGTGCGGGACGAACACGGACAGCTCCAGCTATCCAAGCGTGCCAAGGAGTTCCACCCAGGACAAGGGGTCTATCGCTCGAGCTACAAAAACGCCCGCAGGCTAGCCGTGACCGAAACGAATATGGCATACCACAAGGCGGACAACGAGCGGTGGCGCAAGCTAGACTTCGTCCTCGGCTACGAGGTGCAGGTGTCGGGGACTAACCCCAACGTCTGCCCCCTTTGCGTGGAGCTAGCGGGCAAGTACCCCAAGGAGTTCGAGTTCGTCGGCTGGCACCCGCACTGCAGGTGCCACGCCGTGCCGATCATGGAGGACATCGACAGCTTCCAAGCCCGCCAAGATGCACTCCTCCGAGGCGAGCGCATACCCGCCACGGGACAAGTGACTGAGCCTCCGAAGAACTTCACCGACCACCTCGCCAACAACAGCGACCGCCTCCAGCGAGCCAGCAAAGCTGGCACGCTCCCCTACTTCGTCCGTGACAACTACAAGGTAGGCAAGGACGGCACACTCACACCGACATTCAACGCTCAATCTATAGAAGCTCGAAAGCTCGGCACGTACGGCAACAAGCTCGGACGCAAAGCAACAAAAGAGGCGCAGACAGCTCTAGCCGATCACAAGACACTAGACAACTTCTCTGAGGCTCAAATGAAGAACTTTGAAGAGATAAACAAGGCTACAGGGTATAAGCGTGGAAAGGTGATGTCTTTTGAGGAAGCAGACAACGGACAATCTAACATCTCACGAGACATTGAGAACTGCGCCTCCTGCGTAGTAGTACACGAGATGAGACTTAGAGGGTATGACATATCTGCCTTAAAGTACGACGCACGAGACGGAAGCATATCAAAGCTACTATCAGCGGACACTCGTAGCATTTGGATGACCGCTAAGGGGAAAACGCCCGAATTCTCAGCTTTGATAGGCGGAGAACCAGACGATATTGTGAAAGCTATAGAAAAGCAAACCCAGCCTATCGGTAGTCGCTACAATATAGGCTGGGACATTTCAAAAGAGTTAGGACATGTCGTTACGGCAGAGAGAACTGCCAACGGATTAGTTATCTACGATCCGCAAAAAAACGCATTCTTATCTCTAGAAGAAGTTGTAAGTGATATGATGAGTGGGTCAAAGATTCAATTGTTGCGTGTAGATAGGCTACTACTAAGAAGTGATCTTTTGGCGTCCATCTCCTCCACTTTGAAATAGATCTTGTTTGATTACTAACCGAACCTGCTCATGAGACAACTGAACGCCATCGGCAAAGTAAAGATGAGGGTAACCGACTTTTGCTCCAGCGGGTATGGAGCTATTGCTGAGCTGGTAAACTGCTTTGTCCATTAAGACGCCCACACGCCTTACAATGTCCCAGCCGTTTGGTATCGCAATAGGCTTTAGTCGCTTTAATACGGAGGGGTCTATCTTATTCATAATGTATTCGTTTTCAGACACACCAAAGGTACAAACTAACAACCAATAATACAACACTATGAACGACAACAACGCACCGCACTACACCGAGCTACCCATAGCACAGCTCGAAGAGAACAAAGGGCAGATAGACGGGCTACCAGCCAACCCCCGCAACATACAGCCCGACACAGCGGGGGAGCCGATGCAGTACAAGCTCTTCGTGGACAAATTCAAGCCCAAGAAGACCACAGACGACTGCTACACACCGCCCGAAGTGTACGAGGTCATCAAGCAGTGGGTGCTGGAGGAGGTGCCACAGATTAGAGAGCTTCGCATCGTCCGCCCCTTTTATCCAGGAGGAGACTACAAGGCGGAGGACTACACGGGGGCAGTCGTGATAGACAACCCACCCTTCAGCATACTCGCAGAGATCAAGCGCTTCTACCTAGACCGCGGCGTGCCGTTTTTTCTCTTTGCGCCAGCCCTTACCATACTAAGTACAGATGACAAGCGACTCACCAGCATAGTTGCCAACTGCGCCATTACCTACCACAACGGGGCAGCCGTAAGCACCAGCTACAGCTCCAATCTCTTCGGAGACACCGCCCTCATACTAGCACCCGAGCTAGCCCGCAGGGTCAAGGAAGCACAGCAGGCGGTGAAAGCTCCAAACGCACAGCCACGATACGAGTACCCGCCCAACGTGGTCACGGGTGCCACGCTCAACAAGTACATCGTCCGAGGCGTAAGCCTACGAGTTCCACGAGAGGAGGTGCACTTCACGAGAGCATTGGACAGCCAGCGCAAGGTCGGCAAAAGTCTCTACGGCTCGGGCTTCATCGTCAGCGACCGAGTCGCCAAGATACTACAAAGCGCACCCAAGGAGCCACCCACATGCTGGGAGCTATCCGACAGAGAGCAGGAGATCATCCGACAGCTCAACGGAGCAACCCCGACATCAAAGTGACAAAAATAACTCCCCGATAAACTTGCATATATCACAAGATTGTTATACCTTTGTATTGTCAAAGTAAAGCAAGTATGAAGTACAGCGAATTAGTAAGACAGATTAAAGCACTGGGCTGGTACAAGCTCAAGAGCGGTGGGTCACACGATGCGTATGCCCACCCGACTATAATATAAGAGGACGCATCATAATGCCAAGACACGGAGCTAAAGAAGTGCCAGTAGGTACAGAGAAAGCAATCCTAAAGCAAGCAAGGGGCGGTAAGTAGACCGCCCCGACACACCTATCAAAAACGCAACGATATGAATACAATAACCGCACACATCGAGGGGACGAAGAGCAAAGGCTTTGCTATCTATGCCAACGCCTTTGACTCCGTCATTGCGACCGATGGGAAGACAGTGGCTGAAGCGCAAGCAAGCTTCCGAGAAGCCATTGAGACGACAGCGCTATCATACGAAGAGACGGGCGACAACGATATAGCGCAGGAGCTACGAGAGGCAGAGGTCGAGTACATCTATGACGTGTCGGCACTCTTCTCCCTATTCAAAGACCTAAACGCATCCCAGTTTATCAAGCGCACCAGCATCTCCAACGAGACCTTACGACAGTGGCGAGCGGGGCAAAAAGTTCCCAAGCACCGCCTGCAAGAGGTCGAGAGTGCCATACACCAGCTAGCAGAAGAGCTCAGAGCCGTACGACTACGATAAGGTCGATGCTTGCTTTACTTTGACGAGTCGCAAGCCGACTGCAAGCCCTCACAGCGTGGTACGCCGTGGGGGCTTTTTCGTATCCACACCTCACGCACGTGACAAAGGATAGCCTTTGACTGTTGGCGACTGTCAGGCTAATAGCCAATATCCCCGTAGGAAATCGCAGATCTCCACGTGGGTGTGCAAAATTCTCCACGTGGAGAAGAAATAAAACTAGGGAGGAACTATTAGGGGAAAGGGCATTAGGGAGAGGATTGCGGGTAAGTAAATGGAACTGAGAGGGATTTGCACGATATCTCAGTGGTTTGCACTGC
>QWCE01005340.1_pt1 | contig 11865 bp, 9 predicted proteins | sample 1972531 | NCBI WGS metagenome assembly QWCE01 (sample SAMN09866716, study PRJNA288562) | Human gut metagenome isolate term4_stool, whole genome shotgun sequencing... | reverse complement strand
GAATCCAGATTGCTGCCGCGCATCATGTCTTTTACCAGCTTTTCTTCTTCACACATGGTAGACACCAGATGATGAATCTGATCCATCGCCACCATCATCAGCATTTTCTCCGGCACCGCATGATAGGCACAGGGAGTCGTGTTCTTCTTTCTTTTGCAAATGAACACTCCATAGTGCGTTTCTTTCACCGTACCATGCACACGCCGTTCAAACGTCATATTGCGTCTGCAGCAGCCACAGTAAACCATTCCCGATAGATGGTTATAACACTTCTCTCTGGTTGCTTTGGAACGAGCCATCGCCCTTTCCCGTTTTTCCTTATTCTGCTCTCGCCGTGCCTGCACTTTTTCAAAATCCGATTTCAGAATAATTGCTTCATGCGCGTTTTCAACAATGTGCCATTCTTTCTTTTCCACTGGATGGAGGCCAATCCCTTTGTATGATGCTGTTTGCGTCTTTCCCGATACCAGTTCTCCAATATAGGCACTGCTGTTTAAAATACGGAGAACCGTACTGGGGTGCCATTTATTATAGGTAGGGTCGTCTCCCTCATGTAATTTGCGATTCAGTCGTTCGTTCGGCCTTGCCACTTCTAAAAATTCCAACCTTCGGGCAATTTCGTTTGTGCTCACTCCTGCAAGATACCATTGATAGATCAGTTTGACCCACTTCGCATCCTCAGTCGCTTCAAACTTATTTCCCTGTTGGTTCAACTGATAGCCATACGGTGTACACCACGATGTAGGGATTCCCTTTTCGCGGCGCATCTGGTAACTAAGGCTGATTTTCTTTGAAATGTCCTTAGCGTACAAGCTGTTTACCATGTTCTTGATGGGAACCGCAAGACTATCCACATCCGACTGCCGGATGTTGTCAAAATCATCGTTGATGGCGATAAAGCGAACATGGAGCATCGGGAAAATAGTTTCCAGATAGCTTCCCGTTTCGATATAGTCACGACCAAATCGAGATAAGTCCTTCACTACGATGCACTGAATTTTGCCTGTCCGCACATCCTGCATCATACGCTCAAATTCTGGTCGGTCAAAACGTGTTCCTGTAAAACCGTTGTCTGCATAGGTATCGGTCAGCATCAGTTCCGGGTTTTCCCTGATATAATTGTGAATTTGCAAAATCTGTGTGTGCAGGGAATCTTCTGTTTCATGCCCGCCGTTCTCAACCGACAGCCGCGCATACGCCGCCGTGCGCAGAAGTTCTTTTTCGTTTTGCTGTACGGCCTCCTGCACAGCGGCCTGCGGCATCATATTTTTTCTACTCTTTCTTGCCATTACAATCTTCCTCTCTGCTGTTCAGCCATTCTTCCGGGAAAAATCGCTTCCACTGGCTTTCTTTGAGAATCACTTCAACCTGTTCAAATTCTTCGACCCACACGCTGTCAACCCACTTTTTAATATGTACACGTTCCAGCTTGTTGGGAATTGAAATAGCACGGAATTTCATCAACCAGGGATTCCCATGGCTAAATGCTTTTTCTATATCATTAACAGCAAGCATTACCTTTTTAAAGTCCGCTTCCTGCTTCTGGACTGCCGCCTGATACTGATGTTCATACTCCTCTACCTGTTCTAGCGAAATTGATCCCTGCTCGTATTCCCGATAAAACGCTGTTCGTTCATCGTCCCTAGCCATCAAGTGCGCAACGATCTCATTTGCTTTTTTTCTGTACTGCAACAGTCCAGCATCCATGCACTGCTTGACTTTCTCAGGATTCAAGTCCAGCACCCTGTCAATATGCGCAGCTTGCATTTTTTCTTTTTCCAAAGCTGAAAGAATCTCTCGAAAGATTTTCTCGCTTTCGATGAAAGGGGCTTTTCCAGAGAAGCATCTATACCCCTTGTCAAACGAATAGACTTGCTGGCTTTCATCCTCCGATGTTCTGCACAACAGCCTTTTCCCGCTTTCCTTATCATAGATTTTTTTGAAAAGCAGGTTTGGTTTTTTACGGGGCTTTTTCCGTGAAGGAATTTTGGTGCGCTTTATTTTTTCCTGAACTTCTTGAAACTCACTTTCTGAAACAATCGGAGGAACTTCTATTTCCCGCTTGGCCTTTGCCAGCTTCAAAGTGCATTTTCCTATATAAAGAGGATTCTGCAAAATAGCGCGAATTGTCGAAACTGGCCATTCGGTTTTTACACCCAGCCTTTTCTTCTGTGCCATCTGGACTTGCGGCGATGGAACGCCCTGTGCATCCAATGCTCTTGCGATTTCCTGGATTTTCATATCTTCCAGATACATCTGAAAGATCAGCTTTACAACATACGAACTTTCCGAATCCAGAACAAAACCTCTGGAATCCTCAGACAGTGTATATCCATATTTATTCTGCCGATGGGTCAATGTACCTTCTTCAAATTGATTCTGGCGATTGGTAATAAATTCCGAACGAATTTTGTCAATGGTCTTTCCATTGAAATACTCTGCAACTTCTTCGGCAGTTTTATCTGCACTACAAAAGTCATCTTCCACAACTGCAAACTGGATGCCCAGCGGATAGAATGTCCTCTGCAATGCTTCTATGGCAAACGGAAGGGTTCTTCCGCAGCGGAAGATAGAATCCACAACAACTGCATCAAATTTCCGAGCCATCCCATCCTGTACCAATTTGTCAAAGCCCTCTGTGGCTTCTGCTGTTCTCTTGCGGTCACTGTATTTTTCGGATACGCTGCACCCACGCTTTTTTAGATACCGCGCAATTCGCTCATTCTGTTCCGCAATCGTATTGGACGGATTTTCTTCTCCGATCCTGCTGGAAATCGACCTTGTATAGCTGACCCATTTCATTTCTCTGCCACCTCATTTCCATGATGTGCTTGATATTCCATAAATTTTTCTGTGATGCTGTGCAGTTCATCCTCGAAGCAGAAATGAATTTCAATCTCTGTTTTGCTATGAACATCTATGTGGTCGATCAGTTCCACCACGACCCTGCGTTCAAGCGTTTTGATATGTTCGTATTGCTTAAATTCTTCCAGCCAAGTGGGAAGCAGCGTATCGTGCTTTAATGCTTCCTGCTTCTTTTCGCGGATTTCCTGAATCTTATCCTGAGCCTCTTTTATCTTCTGCGCAAAGCGAGTATTCATTTCTCCGTACTCTTCCCGGCTGACAACATCATCGCATAAGTCCTGATACAGACGGATTTTCAAATTACTGTACCGTTCTAATTCAGCTTCCAGCGCAGTGATCTGACTGTCCAGAATCTTTATGCCAATCTGTTCGCCGCTTGCCAACTCTGCATTGGAAAGCACCTTTTCCGCTTCCACAAGAAGTGTCACCTGATGCCGAATCGCTGCCAGAACACTTTCCGTCAGCTTCTCACTGTTTATCATGTGCGGTGTGCAGCCGCCGCCATTCTTATAGGTAGAGCAGTGATAGTATTGATACTTCTTTCCGTTTTTCGTCACCGTGCGGCGAATCATATTCTGCCCGCAGTCTGCACAGCGCAGAAAACCTGATAATGGATAAACTGTTGTCTGCGATGGTGCGGTACGAGTGTCCAGTTCCAACAACTGTTGTACTTGCTGGAACTCGCCTTTGCTGATAATGGCATCATGCGCATCTTCCACCCGAATCCAGTTTTCACTTCCAACATCATGGCTCTTTTTTACTTTGTAATTGATTTTCCTGCGTTTACCCTGAATTAATGTTCCCGTATAGGATTCATTTTTCAAAATACGATTGACGGAAACCACTGTCCACTTCTGATTCAGCCCAGCCTGAAAACCGCAGGTATAGTTGAATCCATTGGCTCTCTTATACTCGTTCGGCGGCAGGACACCCAGTTCGTTCAAGTGACTGGCAATGCGCTGTGAACTCATTCCGTTCAATTTCTGTTTGAATATTTCCTGCACAATGCCCGCAGCGTATTCATCTATAATCAGATGATTTTTGTCTTTGGGGTCTTTGCGATACCCATACCCTGCGAAACTGCCAATGAACTGACCTTCTTTTCGTTTCACATCCAAGTGACTGCGAACGCGCAGTGAAATATCCCGGCAGTAGGTGTCATTGATAAGATTGTTGAACGGAATCAGAATACGGCCCTTATCATCGTTTTCCTCTGCACTGTCATAATGATCGTTGATGGCGATAAAGCGCACACCCATGAACGGAAAGATTCTTTCCAGATAACGGCCCGTTTCAATGTAGTTTCTGCCGAAGCGAGATAAATCCTTGACGATGATGCAGTTGACGTTCCTTTTCTCAATGTCCTGCATCATCCGCTTAAAATCCGGGCGTTCAAAATTTGTGCCGCTGTAACCATCGTCCACATACTCGTCGAACTTGTGCAATTCCGGGTGCTTCCCCATGTAATCGTTCAGCAACGCTCTTTGATTTTTAATGCTGTTGCTCTCCTGCTGGTCGCCATCCGAACGCGACAATCGAAGATATGTGGCACAGTTGTATTTTTCATTTCCCTGAAAAAACATAAAAAGCCGATAACCTCCTAATCTATTTGTCGTTCAGACAATAAACCAAGAAATTATCGGCTTTATCAGCATATTCTGTTTTGACCCAAAGCCATTATCTCATATTTCGTGGTTCATGTCAACGCTTTAATGTGCTAAAGTGCAAATTTTCTTCTGCTTTCTTCTTTTTTATTTCCGATGTGTCCTTGCGCATTTTTTCAGCGTGTCCTCTAATCGGTTCTCTCCGGCAAAACTGATTTTTACGACCATTCCCCGGTCAAGATAGCAGTAGGGGTTCTTGATCTGTGAAACAAAATCAACCATCCGTTCTCGCTGCGACAGGTCTTTCTTGATTTCCACATCGTTGATGTCCACCAGTTCCTTGCGGTTCACATTACGGAGATCGGTCTGTGCCATCTGGCGCAGGCTTTCCATGGTGTGATAGGTTCGTGCAGTTGTTTCGGTCATTCACTCATTCCTTTCTGTTTTTTGGGTGGTCTGTCAGCCTCTTTCACTTATAGAATTGGAGAAAGGCCATTTCGCAAGGTATTTCAAAAAATTTTTTGTCTTTTTTCAAAAACACCTTGCGAAACACGCTCTGCCCGATTCTAAAGATAGAAGAACCCGAAAAATGCGTAAGGCAACGGCTTCACCGTAAGTAGAGCAAGATTCGCCTATGGTAACTCAAAACTCACTTTCGTGATTTTTCGTTCCCGGCAATCTTGATGGGGATTCCGTTCCCCATTCCCACGGTACGCACAAAATCTCAGATTTTGGCTATCTGGCTCCACATGAATGTGTTCGCAGCCGAACGCCTGCGGCTTATCGGGAGTTGCTTCGCAACTATAAAATGCAGGAGGATCACACTATGGCTCGACCCAAAAAGGACGAAAGTATCAGACGGACTAATAATGTAATGGTTCGCTTTACCGATGTGGAGTACGCACTGGTTTCGTGTTCTGCTGAACAGGCTGGCTATCCCGTTGCCGTATATGTAAGGAAACAGGCCATAACCGAGAAACTTCACGTTCATTACAACATCGTTGCCGACATTGCAGAACTGCGAGATTTTGCAAGACAGCTTTCCCATATCGGAAATAACCTGAACCAAATTGCAGCCTTTTTCAACAGCGGCGGCATCCATTCCCGTGCCATGCTGGAAGAAATCAATCGTTGCATGACCGATCTCCGCGCTATGCGGAAAGAAATTGCAGAACTGGCAGGTGATTATCGTGGCAATCTTAAAACACGTCGCGGGTAAAAGTGCAGACTATGGTGCTGCACTCGATTATTTGAAATATGAGCATGACGAAGTTCTGAAGAAACCCCTGCTGGATGTAAACGGGAACTGGGTACTCCGTCGAGATATTCTTCTGGAGGGCATAAACTGTGAGCCGGAACTTTTTGATGTGGAGTGCGAAATGCTTAATACGCAGTACCACAAGAATCAGAATTACGATGAAATCAAGACGCACCACTACCTCATCAGCTTCGATCCTGCCGACAAAGACGAGTGTGGGCTGACAGGTGAACAGGCACAGGCCATCGGCATGGAATATGTAAAAGCCAACTTTCCGGGGCATCAGGCGTTGGTCTGCACCCACATGGATGGTCATAATAGCAGCGGCAATATCCACGTGCATATCGTAATCAACAGTCTGCGAAAGCTGGATGTTCCGCAGCAGTCCTTTATGGAACGCCCCATCGACTGTAAGGCGGGCTACAAACACCATCTGACGAAAGATTACCTAAAGCATTTACAGCAATCTCTTATGAACATCTGCATGAGGGAAAATCTCAATCAAGTTGATTTGCTTTCCCCCTCTGTCAACAAAATTACGCAGCAAGAGTATTACGCTAAACAGCGTGGGCAGATCAATCTGGACAAACTGAACGCCGAACTTGTTGCAGAGGGCTTCACGCCCATGAAAACCAAGTTTCAAACGGAAAAAGATAAACTGCGCGATGCTATTACTGCTGCGGCAAAAAAGTCAGCATCTTTTGAAGAATTCAGTCGCTTGCTTCAAACTGAATCCAATATTTTGGTAAAAGACCATCGAGGTCGATTCAGTTATCTTCTCCCGGACAGAGAAAAATACATATCTGCCCGGACGCTGGGAACCAGTTTTGACCGTGAACATCTTCTGACGCTTTTTGAAAGCAACGCGATCACCGCCGCAAAAGAAAAACAGCAATGGAGTGTTGCTGACCCCATTGCCGTTCTCTATATCAAATCGAATCTCCGTCTGGTGGTGAATTTGCAGAACTGCGTAAAAGCCCAGCAAAGCCGCGCTTATGCCCAGAAAGTCAAAATTTCCAATTTGCAACAGATGGCAAATACCATCGTTTATGTACAGCAGCACGGTTATGATAGCTATGAAGATTTGAAAAAGGCTCGTGACAAACTATCTACAAAAATGTCAGATGCCCGCAATGCAGCAAAATCCACCGATGCCGACTTGAAGCTGCTGAACGAAAATATTCACTATCTGGGACAATATCTTTCCACAAAGGCCACATACAAAGAATTTTTGCAGGCAGGCAATAAGAAACTGTACCGTTCTGAACATCAAGACGAAATCACCAGATATGAAGAAGCAGTTCAATTCTTAAAACGCAATTCCCCGGATGGTACGATTCCCACGATGAAAGATTTACGGGCAGAAAAGGAAAAATTGCTTTCCACGAGAACTGCACAATATGAAAGTTACACTTACTTCAAAGACTACTACCATGAGCTGCAAACTGCTTGCAGGAATGTAGATATGATCCTTGAAACAGAACACACTCAGCAGCACAGCCGTACTCAGCCCAAGCGCAGTCACGAACCATCGCTCTAAGCGATGGCATGAAAAGAGCCAGCCACAAGACTTTACACTAAAAGTCCTGTGGCTGGCTTCTCAATTTTTCAGTTCTTTTCAAAAAGGCTGCTTTCTGCAACCTGCTTCAACGCAGCTATCACCGTATCATACGGCACGTTTTCCTCCAAAAGCTGTGATGTCAGGTTATCATAGTCCTGTTTATATGCTTTTTCTCTTATGATTTTTTTAAGTAATTCTGGAATATTGGCTTCCGGTAATGCAGATGGGCAAATAACCGATTGTGCACGAACTGCGCGTACCTCTTTTACCAATTCTCTAAAATTTTCATCCTGTGGCACAAGTGGCAGCAGCTTATAAATATCATAGAGGTGGCGAGAATGTTTTGCAACTTTTCCTTGTAAGTAATAATCACAGACTGCAAAGACCTTGTCCGCCAGTGTTCGGTCAATTCCCTGCACTTTCATTTCAAACGGATTTAGACTATATTCTTCAATTGCGTCTGGGGCCTCCTGCTCCATCATGTCGCCAATGTAGCTATGGACAGGCAGTAAAACAGTCGGAAAAGATACTGCCGTATAAGATGTTTCCAGTAAAACTGCTGCCTTCAGCGCATCACTTGCCATCGGAATGACTGAATCGTATGCAATCACATAGCGGTTATAGTCACGACGGCTTCTGGTTTCGTCAAGGTTTTCAATCGTCATTCCAAGTTCTTCTGCCGAATCCACGATTGCCTGCTTTATCTTTTTCTTCTGTCCTTGTGACAGCAGTGTATCAATCGTAATATCAATATCTTCAGAAAAGCGGCAAATCACTTTATGGCATTTGCTCAGTGATGTGCCACCCTTAAAAACGATATACGGCATCTTCTGAGCCAAAAGCCGCAGCAACATGGTAACATAATAATCTTTTTCGATTGCCTGTACCATAACACCAGTCTGCTCATAGGCCAAGTCAATCGCATCCCGGAATTGTTCTCTATCACTGTGCAAGTATGCCATTATAAATCACCCTCGTTTCTACCAGATTTTTGTACAGCTTATCCGGGTAATAAGAAAAATACGGTTCCATTTCTGAAAGGCTCAAACTTGCATCGCTCATATATTGATATAATCGCTCCTGCAAAGGCTTTCCTGTAACTTCGGAATACACATCTACATCTTTCAGCAAATCAAGGAATTGCAGCACCTTATAATTGGATTCTGTCACTGGCACTTTCGGCTTACGAACAATCACCCGCGACTTTGCCAGAGATGTTTCCCTGTATTCGTTCGTTGCTTTATTCGATACAACTTCATACAGCATCGGAACTTGTGTCGTTAGCCCCATCTGGTTAAAGAACATCAAACCACTCACATAGCCGCATCGCTTATCCTTATCTCTCAGATATTTACATTCCAACACTTTTTCTGGTGGAAGCTGTGACCCTGATTTGAAAATCGTTTTTTTCGGCAAGAAGTAAACCCCACTATCAAACCGCTTTACCTTTCCAGCATCGGTAAGTTTTTTTATCTGCTGTCGAAGGTTGGCGCGGCTCATGCCTTCGATTTGAAGATCAGCAAGGAAAATTGGCTCATTCGGTTTGTAATTTTTCAGAAGATACTCATATAATGTTTCCATACTGCCCTCCATTCACAGTTTCGTGTTTTTTATTTTCTGTTCTGTTATTATTATACTCGTGATTTTCAAAAATATCAAGACATCTTTGTTTTCCACACAAAAAAAGTGGCGGCTCCTTGTTATAGGAACCACCACTCTGCGTCATAACGGATTTTTAGTTTTTACGGCTTCTCTCCTGCTGCTGTTGTTGGGTCTGGTCTTTCTGTTTCCGCTGTGCCTGCTTGATATGCAACCGATCCAGCACCGACCATCTGCTACCAATGCGCCGTGGCTTTTTCGGCACGTTGTTCACGCAGCCATCTATCATGTCGTAATTCTGCTCTGTGCCGGATTCCCGCGCACGTTCATACGTTCCATTCGTCAAGCATTTCTCATGTTCGGTCATATCCTGCTGCTTTTTTTCAGCACGATGAACATATTCCGCAAGAACCGCACGAATATTTTCAAAGCCGTTCGGCGCATCCGTCACAAATACACCTTTGCTGTCTACCACGATTGGCGAAACAGTATCTTTGCGCTGCTCATTACGCATCATAAAAAAGCAAACACCCTCGACAACTTCGCTGTCATACGGAAGCCACGTTCCAGTCTTTCCATCAATCTGATAATTGGGAACCATGCAGACGACAGTGTTTCCGGCTGCATCAGCATCCATAAAGCCACCGAACTCTACCAGTTCTTCTTTATCGACGTAGAAAAACTTACGTTCCTTTTCTTCATCCCATACGATCACATCGCCAACACCAAAGGAACGGCCAATAAATGTGTTTGGCCGCTTTTCTTCCAGCCGCTTCCGGGCTGTCATCGGCGTATCGCTGGGGGCAGGCTTTCCTTTATATGCACTCTGATAATTCTGATGGTGAATCAGAAACCCGTCCTCTATCTGCTGTGTATAGGATTTTGCCCAATGCTGATGATGCACCTCTTTGATTTGGAAAACTCTATACTGGTTTATCATTTTACGTTTTCTCCTTCCGCCTCCTCCGGCTTATACCATTCCAGTTCTAGCCCCTTGAACTGCTGCTCGTTCAACTGCTGCATCTTCGGGATGGTCTGCTGAACGAGCGCAGCCATCTCTGCATCCTCTGCCACAAGCGGCTGGATCTCCGTCAACACCTGAATCGTATCTTTGAGTGTCGGCTGCTCAAACATCGCCATCAGCATCAATTCCAGTTCATCAAAACGCACATTACTCATAACTCCATCCCTTTCTTTTTCGCTTTCTTCGGCTTATCCTGTTCCTGTGCAGGCTGCTCCTGTTTCTTGGCTTTCAGACTGCGCAGGGCATCCAGAACAGACTTTTTCGTACTGCCGCGTTCCTGCTCCTTACTCTGCTGCCGCGCCGCCATCAGCTTTTCCATATCAGAGATCGCCTGCTGCACCAGCTTATCATCCCTGAAATAGTTGATGGAATTGATATTCTCCCGCTGCACTTTGTCGTTCACGACCAACTCATACATTCCAACAAAACCGCCATTTTCCTCGATGCAGAATCCAATGCACTTGTCGGCGTTCATCCGTTCGGACGGAATCTTGTCATAGACTTCCAACGCTTCTTCCATCGTCAGATGGTCGTGGAACTCTCCCGCAAATGTAAACTCCAAACACTCCGCAACATAAAAGCTGAGCGTTTCTTCCGGCGCAGGTCTTTCTGCGGCAGGCTTTTCTTTCAAAACTTCTGCCTGCTGTTCAGCTACCGTATCGGCTTGTTCCCGCAGTTCTGCTGCATCCATGACCTTACCTTCTGCCGCATTGCAACCGAACTCTGTCAGCAGTTCCGTCATAGCCTCCTGCACAGTCTTATCTCCATCCGTTTCAAGGATGCCGCCATCTCGTTCTGTGAAGTCCTTATTATATAAGGTATAGTCATAGCCATCGTCACAGGTCTGGATATGAAAATAGGCATCCGGCAATTCGTATGCCAGCTCCACATCCTGCACGGCTAAGGCTCCCTGTAACGGCTGGACAACGTGATTCTGGATATACGGGTTATCCCATCCCGGAACCGTTTTATAGTCCTCTACGATGGTGTCAATACCGTTCTTGCATTGCAGAACATCCAGCACCCCCGGCAGCGGATCAGGATTTTTCTCCACGCCCAGAGCTTTCATGTAGTGGCTAGGAAGTGCCTGATACTGCGACATTGCATCGTCCAGATTGCCAAACCGCTTAATTTCAAGCGGAACAGCCTGCCGGTTCTCGACTACATAGAATTGCTTTACAAATGGCTGCTCCTGCTCCAGCTTTTTCTGCGCTTCCAGTTCATCCCGGTACATCGTCACAAAACCATCCAAAACAGCCGGATGACTGTCAACCACCCAATCTGCTCGAAATTTAATAATTCTCGCGTTATTTTCCGGGGTGCCGACCTGCTCTGCCCATTCCTGATTGCTGGCAGAAAAGCGGCCATCATAGCTTTTATGGTGCAGAGTGTTCGCCAGGATGTAGCCCACACGCTCCATGCCGTACTGCCGCACCACCTGATCGACTACACCATCGCCAAGGTACATTCCGTCATAATTGTCTGCAATCGCTTCATGGATTGCCTGCTTGCACTCGCTGTTCAGCCGATAGGATGTACGGTATAAATCCACCTCGTCATTTTCTTTGGCATAGCTGAACGGCTCATAGTAGACAGGCACATCCGAATAGTCCTGTGCGCTGTTGTCCGGCACAGGCGCAGCCTTTTCAATGATCTCTGACACCACATCTTCTTTTTTCGGCATATTCCATTTTTCAGAGAGATATTTCTGCACGGCCTCCTGAAAATCTTCATCGAAGCCGTTCCACAAATCCTCTGCCACCAGCTTGCCCTGCTCATTGACTGCAATACAAGCCGCCATGTCACCGTGTTCCTCATGCTCCAGCAGAAAGAACTTCTCGCCACCAATTTCCGCTTCATCAACAGCATACCATGTGCCGATATGCCCCTCGACTGCGATGTGGTCGGAATCGCCGTGGATCAGACCACTTCTTTTCTGCTGCTGTTCCTCCAT
>QWCE01005338.1_pt1 | contig 11866 bp, 10 predicted proteins | sample 1972531 | NCBI WGS metagenome assembly QWCE01 (sample SAMN09866716, study PRJNA288562) | Human gut metagenome isolate term4_stool, whole genome shotgun sequencing... | reverse complement strand
TCCCATCTCTTCAATGAATCTTGAAGGCTTATGCATCATAAACTTTCCAAAGACCCTCCTACTACTGCATGAAGTTAAATATAATTTTTCTTCCGCTCTTGTCAGTGCTACATAACAAAGTCTTCTCTCTTCTTCCAGTCCGTCATCTTCCACAATTGTCCTTTCAGAAGGGAAAAGCCCCTCTTCCATTCCAGTTAGAAATACAATTTTATATTCAAGCCCCTTTGCTGCATGTATGGTCATAAGGCTAACTCCTGTTTTTGTCTGGTCGGTCTTGTCCACATCTGAAAGTAGAGTCACCGTTGCAAGGTAGTCTTCCAGGGAAGGCTCCTCTGTAGTTTTTTCATAGTCTGAAATCGCCGATACAAATGAAGAAATATTTTCTATTCTCGTTTTGTCCTCTCTTAAATTTGAATCCTCTAACATCTTTAAGTATCCAGTCTTTTCTAAAACATGGTTTACAAAATCCGTTACAGATAGACTTTCCTTCTCTTTTTTTATATTTTCCATCATATAAATAAATTCTTGAAGTTTTGCTTTGGTACGTCCAGTTATTCCTTCAATGGCAGTTTCAGAAAGTATTCTATATATAGAAGAATTTTTTTCAAGGGCAATGTCTGATAGTTTGTTTAAAGTAGTATCTCCAATGCCCCTCTTAGGTATATTGATAATTCTCTTTAGCGCCACATCATCATCGGGATTAACAAAAATCTTCAAATATGCCACCAAGTCCTTAATCTCTTTTCGATCATAGAACTTCAGTCCTCCAACAACTCTGTAGTTGATGCCTTCGCGCATTAGCATCTCTTCAAAAGCTCGAGACTGGGCGTTGGTTCTGTAAAGTATTGCCATATCTTCAAACTTGTAACCGTCGTTTCGAAGCTGTTCAATGTAATTTGTCACAATCATAGCTTCTTCCATGTCAGAGTCAACTTCTTTATAAATAACCTTGTCCCCTGTTTTATTATCGGTCCAAAGATTTTTTTCCTTTCTTTCAAAGTTATTTTTTATAACCCTATTGGCAGTATCCAAAATATTTTTTGTGGATCTATAATTTTGTTCAAGTAGAATTACTTTAGCCTTATCAAAGTCCTTCTCAAAATTTAAAATATTACTTATGTCTGCACCTCTCCATCCATAAATGGACTGGTCTCCATCACCAACGGCACAAATATTTCCATATCCCTTTGAAAAGTATTTTATAAGCTCATATTGGGGCTTATTTGTGTCTTGATATTCATCCACAAAGACATATTTAAATTTGTTTTCGTACTTTTGTCTTATGGAATCATGCTCTCTGAAAAGTTCCAAAGTCTTTAGTATCAAATCGTCAAAGTCCAAAGAGTTGTAAAGTTTTTTCTTTCTCTCATATTCTTCAAAAATATCTCCAAATACTTTATAGGTTGGATGATACCCGTAGAGGTCATTAATATAATTTACGCCTTCTCCTATGTTTTTTGCTGATGAAATTGCATTTAAGCATGCTGAAACAGGAAAATCTTTTGTGCTTATACTTTTATCCCTAAGTATCTCTTTGATTAATGACTGTTGATCTGCTCTATCATATATTGTGAAATTATTTGTATATCCAATAGCTTCTATTTCTGAGCGAAGAATCCTTACACAAATTGAGTGAAAGGTTCCAATCCACATACTTGAAACATCTTCACCCAATAGATTTTCAACTCTGTCCTTCATCTCTCCAGCGGCCTTGTTGGTAAAGGTAAAGGCAAGTACTTCCCATCTTCTTGCAAGCCCTTCCTTTAAAATATGTGCAATTCTCGTGGTTAAAACCCTTGTCTTTCCACTGCCTGCGCCGGCAAGAATCAAAAGTGGTCCCTGTGTTGTAAGTACTGCTTCCCTCTGTCTGTCATTAAGTCCTTTTAGTAATTCCTTCATTTATTTCTCCTATCAAAAAAGGTCTAAATATAAATATTAAAGACCTGTTAGCTATTTCAAAATTTATTCCATTCCCTTATTCATTATAACATAGCAAAATAAAAAAGAGCCCTCAGGCCCTCTTTATCTATAAATTTAATTCGCAAAGTTCGTGCTTTGTGTCTTTTGCTACGGATTTTATTACAACCTTGCCATCATATGTGTTTATTCCAGATTTTAATTCAGGGAATTTTTCAATAGCACCCTTTAGTCCTTCCTCACCTATGGCTTTTGCATAGACTGTAGTTGCATTTGACAATGCATAGGTTGATGTCATGGCAACTGCCCCTGGAATATTTGCAACAGCATAAAAAGTTACACCATACTTTTGAAAAACAGGATTTGTATGACTCGTTTCATGATTTTTTGTAATATCAGTTGAACCACCTTGGTCAATGGCAACGTCCACCACCACTGAACCTTCTTTCATATTTTTTACAGTGTCTTCCTTAACAAGTTGTGGAGCACGTGCCCCAGGTATCAATACGGTTGATATAACAAGGTCCGCTCCACTCACAGCTTCGTCAATATTTATTGGATTTGAATAAAGTGTTTCAATTTTGTCTGGGAAGATGTTGTGAAGCTTTGTAAGAGCATCTACATTTATATCTAAAACAGTAACCCTTGCACCCATACCAACAGCTATTCTCGTTGCAGCAGTTCCTACAGTACCTGCTCCAACTATAACTACATTGGCAGGTCTAACTCCAGGCACACCCTGCAAAAGAATTCCTCTTCCACCTTCAGGCTTTGTTAAATATCTTGCACCTTCTTGAACTGCCATTCTGCCAGCAATCTCAGACATAGGTTGAAGAAGTGGAAGTTTATTTCCCTTTTGCACAGTTTCAAACCCTATCGCTGTCACCTTTTGTTTAATCAATTCATCAACAAGTTTTTCATTACCTGCCAAGTGAAGATATGCATATATGATAAGTCCCTCTCTCAAATATTTATACTCTTCTTCAAGAGGCTCCTTGACTTTGTAAATCATATCTGCCCTTTCCCAAACCTCTTTTGCAGAATCTATAATTTTTGCTCCAACATCTTCATAGTCCTTGTCACTAATTCCAGAGCCAAGACCAGCTCCCTTTTCTATCAACACTTCTATTCCATGTTTTACAAGATCCGCAACCGCTCCTGGAACAGCTGCTACCCTTGACTCTTGATCTTTAATCTCTTTTGGTATTCCTATTATCATAAAAATTTCCCTTCACTCTCTTTTTTTGAATAACTATATTATAAAATGGATTTTTTTTCATGTCAATTTATAAATTTAAATTATTAAACTATTTTTGTTTAGCTTAATGGAAATAAAAAAAGGAGCCAAAGCCCCTTTTATTTTAAAAATGTAAAATATAAAATTACAATTATCCCAAGTGCTATTCTATACCAACCAAACACTTTGAAGTCGTGCCTTTTTACATAAGAAAGCAAAAATTTAATTGTAAGTATTGATACAACAAATGAAACTACTGATGAAATTAAAAGTATCATTAGCTCAAAGGATGTAAATGCAAAGCCAAATTTTAATAATTTTAAAAAGCTTGCACCAAACATTACAGGGATTGCCAAATAAAAAGTAAACTCAGCAGCAACTGTTCTCGATAGTCCAAGTAAAATACCTCCAAGTATTGTAGAGCCAGATCTTGAAACTCCTGGAAATATTCCTGCAAATAGTTGAAACACACCTATATAAAATGCAATTCTGTAGCTTATGCTCTTTACGTCTTTGACCTTTGGAACTTTGTCTTTATTTTTGTTTTCTACAATAATAAATAATATACCAACGATTATAAGCGCAAGTGCAATTGGTATTGGTTTATGAAACATCTCTTCAAACACATCATCAAATGGAATGATTAACGCAGCAGGGATGCAGGCAATAATAATTTTTCCCCATAGACTAAACTTTTCTCTATTTGCAACAACCTTGCCATCTCTTTTTTCAAAGGGAAAAATATCATTCCAAAATAAAACCACTACTGCTAAAATTGCTCCAAGTTGGATTACAATTTTAAACATGGACATAAATTCACTACTAACATTTAGTTTTATTAGTTCATCTACTAAAATAATATGTCCTGTTGAAGAAATGGGAAGCCACTCGGTAATCCCTTCAACAATTCCTAATATAATCGCTTTTAAAATTTCTATCATAATTCACCTCGATTATTCAATTATACAAAACATTAAAATAACTGTCTAATTAATTCTCTTGACGCTTGATTTTTTTATATCTTTATCATACATTATAATAAATGATATAAGGAGGTATTATGAAGACGAAAAATAAGAAATTTACTTTTGTAAAAATAATTTTTCTTTTAGTTCTTGGATGCGCTCTATTCTTTGGTGGAATGCTTAAGATGAAAAAAGATATGACTCCCAAGATGACTACTGATTTAATTAATAATCGACTTGAAGAAGCAAAAGAGTTAACTACATTGAAATATCACTACACCAATATGGGACAGTTTGAAAACCAAAACGACTTTTACGGATGGAAGGTTCCCTTCACTACAAAGAGCTTTATAGTTTCATATGACGGAACAATTCATGCCGGCGTGAACTTAGAAAAGGCAGTGGTTGGCTTTGGCAATAATAGAATTGATATTCAAATACCAAACTCGACCATACTGTCACATGAAATAAACGAAGAATCTTTACAGGTGTTTTTAGAAAAAGATACAATTTTTAATCCTATAAAGATTGAAGATTACAACGACTTTTCAAAAGATCAAAAGAAAGTCGTAGAAGAAAAGGCAATAAAAAATGGCCTGTTAACAGAAGCCAACGAAAAGGCTGAAAAAACAATTAAGGAACTGCTTAAACTTGATGACCTTTTCAAGGACTATGAAATAAATGTAATATTCAAGTAAAAATATACTCCAAATTGATAATTTGGAGTTGTTTTTTTGCTCACTCTGTATTATAATCATTAATACAGATAAGACAGAAAGAAAGGAAAAGATATGATTTTAAAAATTGATATGGCAAGTGAAGTTCCCATCTACCAACAGGTGCGAGATGAAATTATATCTCTTATAGGCATAGGCGACCTTTTGCCAGGAGATGAACTTCCAACGGTAAGGTCCCTTGCAGAAGACATTGGAATAAATCCAATGACCATACAAAAGTCCTACAACATTTTAAAAAATGAAGGCTTTATCGAAATTCACAGGCGAGTTGGTGCAAGGGTTTCAACTTTAAGTAATTTAAAAGAGGAGAGTTTTGAAGAAAGTTTTAAAAAAAATATACTTGAAGCCAAAGCTCGAGGATACAATATAGAAGAACTTATAAAGAAGGTGCAAAAATGATATTTAATTTAATACTTGTAGGCTGTTTAGTTTTAATACTTTTTTTAATGAAGTTTCAAATAAACTACATCACAAATTATAAAAACGGATATATATTGGCTACTTCCCTTCCCTATGACCTAATAGATGACGAGAGAGTAAAAGAAATTACAGATGAATTAAAAAGAGACAGCTCTTTGATACTTAAAATTTTTCTCCCAATTCCACTATTGATATTTTTTGCAGAAACAGAGCTAATTAAAATGCTTTTATTTGTCTTTGTGATTATTATTTATTGTGTTTTAATAAACATCTTTATCTACAAGTCAATGAAGGAGCTTAGGGAGTACAAAAAACTTGTAAAGGTAAAGTCAAGTGTTAAGTACGCCGACTTAAAGGCAAATGTGGAAATAAGAAAGAATATGCCAAGTAAGTTTATGCATTTAATGCCAGTAATAATACTTTTGCCAGGACTTTTCTTTTTGGACTTCGATATAAAAACTTCCACAATGATGCTAATTACAGGAGCAATTACTAATCTAAGTCTAATTTACTTTGCCATGGCAATAGAAAAATCGCCAAATATAATTTACTCAGAGGACACAGAAGAAAATGTAAGGCTAAATATAAAAAACAAAGGAAAATTCAGTAGAATGATACTTATGTTTGCAACTTTTTTATCTGTATTGACCCTTTTTAGTACAATAGTTTCTTACAAAAATCCATATGCATATTGGCCATTTATAGTCTACACAGTGGTTATGACTTTTGGAATAGTTTTAATTGTAATAGGTCAATACAAAATTTCTAAGGGCGAAGTTAATTTAAATGTGGATGAAGTTGATTACTACGATATATTTGGATATAAAAATAAAGATGACGCAAGAATTTTAGTTCCATCAAAGATATCCCCGGGCAACATGGACATCAATAGAGGTAGACCAGTAGGTAAGGCAATTTTTTATGGAAGTATTGTCCTGGGAATAGTTTTATTATCATCACTACCTTACTTTCTATCTCCATCAAACTATAATTACAATGTGGGCAGAGATAAAATATTAATCTCTGCAAGGATGTATAATGACGAAATAAAATACAAGGACATTAAGGAGTTAGAATTGTTAGATGAATTTCCTAAAGGAAATGTTATAAGAACAAATGGAACTTCTTTAGATAGCCAGAGTTATGGCTCTTTCTCAGTAAAAGGAATCGGAAATGTAAGACTCTATTACTACAATAGTGGTAAAAAAGTTATCTTTATAAAAGCTGATAAAAATTATATATTTAATCAAAAAACAGATGGAGAAACAGAAGAGTTGTATAATAAAATTAAAAGAAAGAATTGAAAATTTAAGCAATAAAAAAGAAAGAAAATATTTAATCGAGATTTTCTTTCTTTTTTTATGTCTAACAAAGGAAATTTTTAAACTCCCAAATTGCTTTAATAATTTTATACTTAACATGGCAAGAGGAAAGTATCTCGCAGGATAAACTAAAAGTATTTTGCGTATATCAAAATTGGGAAAAATTTTTTTAGAAAGTATTAAAATAAACAATTATTAAAAAAGGAAGCCTCAGCTTCCTTAATCATTTTGTTAATTTTTAAAAACTTCTTCCTGCTCCTCCGCCGCCGCTGGAGCCTCCTCCACCGGAAAATCCGCCAAAGCCACCAGAGCTTCTACTTGAGCCTGAATATCCTCCAAAGCTCCATGGGGAGTATCCTCTTCTATATCCTCCTCTACCTCCAGGTCCTCTAAACCTTCTTCGTCTTGAAAGAAGAATAAGTATTATGATTATAAGAATAATTACCCAACCGTTCACTTCTTCAGAACTGTCAAGTCTATTCATATACTTTTCATAGTCTCCATCAAGCTCTACATTATATTCTAAGATGACTTGAGATACTACCGCTCTAAAGGTTTCTCTAATAGCTTCGTCAAAACTTGTAGGATCATCCCTGTTTATAAGGGGAATAAAAAATTCATCTATAAGCCTTCCAACCTTACCGTCGTTAAGTCTTCCTTCAAGACCATATCCTGTTGCAATATAGATAGAGTACTTGTCAGTTGTAGGTTCTTTTCCCAGTAGGATAAGCACTCCATTGTTAAGAGTCTTATCTCCTATACCCCACTTCCTAAACATCTCAAGGGCATATTCTTCAATTGGATACTCCTGTAAGTCATTTACAGTAGCAACGACAACTTGCGCCTTGGTCTTGCCTTGAAGTTCTACATTGGTCTTTAGTATTTCACTCTTTAGTTCATCAGAAATAACTCCCATTTCATCGTAGTAGTAGAACTCCTTTGTTGGGCTTGGTAAATTAAGTTTTGCAAAGCTCAATGTGGTTGAAAAAATTATTGTAAGGACGATAAGGATAGGTAAAATTATTTTAAGCTTTCTATCCTTCATAATATTATCCAATCACGTTTAAAGCTTTAAAACCAAAGTCAACTGATGGTGCACTTTCAGCGCCAGGGTCTGCTTCAAAATAATCCCTTGTTGAAAATCCTAACATCTTCGCAAAAATATTAGTAGGAAATCTTCTAACTTTGCTATTAAAAGTTTTAACAACGCCATTGTAGTCTTTTCTTGCTACGGCAATTCTATTTTCAGTTCCTGCAAGTTCGTCTTGAAGTTGTATAAAGTTTTGATTTGCTTTTAAATCTGGATAAGCTTCAACAACCACATTGATATCACCAATTGCCTTAGTAAGTTCTGCGTTTGCTTCAGAAAGTTCCTTAGGTCCCTTTGCATCATTTACCTTTGATCTTGCTTCAGTTATCTTTGTTAGCGTTTCTTGTTCATGAGTTGCGTAACCTTTAACGGTATTTACAAGATTTGGTATAAGGTCTGCCCTTCTTTGAACAGCTGTTTGTAAATCTGCATATGAGTTGTTTACTTCTTCATCAAGTCCTACAAGTCCATTGTATGAGCTAAATGCGCCAATAGCTAATATAACTACAATTGCTATTATCGCCATTACTCCTCCTCCAGCTTTTTTCATTTAATCACTCCTTATTAATAAGATAATTTTATTTATATTATAGGTATAATACCTATATCATATTTACCCAAATTTAATTTACTAATCCACCGTCTATTCAAAGTCAATTTCATAAATTTCCATATTATCTATTGCATCTTCCACAAGTTTTTCAACTTCAAGATTCTCTTCACTTTTTAAAATATCTGAAAGTCTCGGTTTAGTTACAGGTCTGTCTGGCAAGAATACCGTACAACAATCTTCAAAAGGAAGGATTGAAGTTTCATAAGTTCCAATATCACGTGCAATTTCTATAATCTCAGTCTTGTCCATACCTATTAACGGTCTTAAAATCGGCATGGATACAACCTGATTTATAACACCAACAGATTCTATTGTTTGACTTGCAACTTGTCCAAGGCTCTCGCCAGTAATAAGGGCATTGTACTCATGCTTTTTAGAAATCTCTTCCCCAATCCTCATCATAAAGCGCCTTGAGAGAATTGTCATCTCCCTTGCTCTACACTTTTCATTAATCTCTCTTTGGATCGGAAGAAGATTTATTGAGTACATTGTAATCTTTCCTGTGTAATATGAAAGTTCTTTTGCAAGTTTTTGAACCTTTTCAAAGGCACGGTCGCTTGTAAAAGGATATGAGTGAAAATGTAATGCAGATATTTCAACGCCACGCCTTGCAAGTAAAAATCCTGCAACTGGGCTGTCGATACCACCAGATAAAAGTAGTAGTCCCCTTCCTGAAGAACCAATTGGAAGGCCACCATATCCCTTAATCTTGTCTGAATAAATATAGATATGATTTTTCACATCAATATATACCATAATGTCTGGGTTATGCACATCAACATACATCTTGGAACCGAACTTTTTTAAAATAGCGCCACCAATTTTTGGATTTAATTCTGGTGACTTAACAGGAAAACTCTTATCAGATCTCTTTGCTTCAACCTTAAAAGAGGTCTTCTCCGTAATATTTTTACTTTCAATTAATTGAATCGCTCCCTTTTCAATTTCTTCAACGGATCTTCCAACCCTAATTACTGGGCTAATATATACAATGCCAAAAACTTTCTTAATATGGTCAATCATGGAATTAAAATCTTCTTCATTTGCCTTTATATAAAGCTTTCCCTGATCCTTATAATATTCTTCAATGTCAAAATCCTTAACAGAATCCATAATTTTTTTAACGGCTCTGTCTTCAAAAGACTTTCTATTTTTTCCCTTAAGTGCAAGCTCTCCAAAGCTTACAGATAAATACCAATTCATTACCTTCTCCCTACAATTGATCTAATATCATTAACTGCATTTTCAAACTCCACAAAGAACTCTTTTGCCTCTTCAACAGTGGACTCATCACTAAAGGAAATTCTCACAGTGCCAAGGCCATACTCTTTTGGTACCTTTATGGCTTGAATAATTGGACTTACATTATTTTTATTACATGCAGAACCTGTTGACACATACATCTTTTTTGACTCCAAGTAGTGAAGTAAAACTTCCCCACGAACATCCTTCAAAGACACATTTAAAATATATGGGCTGTGATGCTCTCCCTTTGAGTTTATAATTATATCTCCCAAGGTTTCTAACTTTTCAATTAAATAGTTTTTAACCTCACTAACATTTTCATAATTTTTTTCCAAGTTTTCACTCATAATTTCTGCCATCTCTCCAAGGGCAAGAATACCTGGAACATTTTCCGTTCCAGAAGACATTCCCTTCTCCTGTCCACCACCATATAATACCGGTTTTAAATTCACACCGTCCTTAATATAAATGGCTCCAATTCCCTTTGGTGCGTGGAATTTATGCCCAGAAATTGTGTACACGTCCACTAATGCCTTCTTTAAATCAAGAGGAACCTTACCAAAACCTTGAATTCCGTCAACATGAAATAAAGTGTTTGGATTTTTTTCCTTAATAATCTTTCCGATTGACTCAATATCATTTATTATTCCAATTTCGTTGTTAACATGCATAATAGAAACTAACTTAGTATTTTCATTAATAGAGTCCCTAAGTTCATCAAGGCTAATCATACCATGTTTATCAACGGAAAGTATCTTTAAGTTTTTAATATTATGATTTTCATATGCCCTTTTAACAGAAGAGTGTTCAAGTTCTGTGGTAATAAACTCTCCCCTGCTTCCATGGAAAGTTGCAATTGCAATATTATTTCCCTCAGTTCCACAAGAAGTAAAATAAATTTCATTTGTAGAAACACCAAGAGCATTTGCAACCTTTTGCCTTGCTGTTTCAACCTCTTTTTCAACCCTGTGACCGAAGCTATGAAGTGCAGAGGGATTTGCAAAATCTTCCCTCATGGCCTTCACCATTATATCAACAGCCTCCTGTCTAACTCTTGTAGTAGAGGCATTATCAAAATAAATCATTAAACCATCCCTTCATACTATGCTAAAATAATTATAACACTAAGAGAGGTGATATTAAATGAAAGCGCGCATTTGGAGTGATGATAAAAAAACTTTTCTAAGCATAATCACAACGGGAATAGATAAAAATAAAAACAGAATCTTTCTATTAAACCTATATGACGGCGAAAATTTAAAACAATATAAATTTCCAGAAGATAAAGAAAAATTAAAAAAAGATGTAAAGGATTTAAATGTAATAACCTACAATGGAAATAGCTTTGACATCCCATTCCTAAAAGCAAATGATATTAGTATAGAAGAGAACTTTGACCTATATTCATTTTTAAAATCATATAAACTCCTTGGTCTTCAAAGCTATAAATTTAAAGAAGTTTATAGACATTTCACATCAAAAGAAACTTTCGAACTTGAAGCAAAAGAGATAATAAAACTTATAAGAGAATATGAAATAAAGAGCGATGAAAATATATTAAAAAATATTTTAGCCCAGGGTGAACGCCATATAAAAAATTTATTAAAACTCTTCAAAGAAGTTGAAAGTCAAATGAATAGAGAACTAATAGGACTTGAAATCTATAACAAAAAGATAAAATTACTACCATATAGCTTTAAAGAAGAGGGCGACTACTTTGATATATTGCTTTTAAATATGGGAGAATTCATAAATATGAACCTGGAATTTAATACATTTAGTCTCTTTAGTAAAGACTCCACCTATATTCTTCGATTTAAAACAATAAAGGGCTACTTAGATGAAAAAACCTTAGGAAAATGCGTTATTACGGACTTTAATTTAAAAGACGAAAACTTTCCCAAACTTAATAAAAACCTCTATCCAATTGAGACAGAAAAAAAAGAGATAGAAAATATAAAAAATTTAGCAAGGACCGCTCTAAAAATCATAGAAAAAAAGTGAAAAATTAATATAAAATTTACTGCAAAATTTATATCACGATTCTAAAGTATTCATCGATAATCTAATTATAAAGAGTTTGGGTCAAGGATAAATGTATCACCCTTTTCCTTATATCAAGATAGATTAATACACAAAATTATTTATATCCCCACAAACCCGACCGTCTCTTAAAAGTAAAAACCTCTACCCGTTTTGGGTAGAGGTTATATTTGTTTCAATTTATTATCTTAAATTTGATCCTTGATTATAATCATTTCCTTGTTGTTCTTTTTTATTTTTAAGAGCATATTCTTTTCTTGTCATTACATCGTCAACT
>QWCE01005337.1_pt1 | contig 11867 bp, 9 predicted proteins | sample 1972531 | NCBI WGS metagenome assembly QWCE01 (sample SAMN09866716, study PRJNA288562) | Human gut metagenome isolate term4_stool, whole genome shotgun sequencing... | reverse complement strand
CCGGGCAAGGCCACCCTCGCAGCCGCCGAGGGGAGCATCTCGCCGCGTGTGTCGACGTCGACGCCGCGCCCCACCGTTTGCTCCGGCAGCTTGAGGCCATGCAGATCATGCCCGGTGACGAGAGTGAAGTGACCTTTTTCAACTGCCGGCGGCACAGTTGTCGGCACAGATCGGCCCCCATGTGGCTCAGTATTGGCGCAGCCGGGCAGGGCCATACAGTCGAGCTTAGAGACAGGTGTCGATGATGATTTTGCCCGCGCTTCGTCCCTGAGAGATGTCCAGAATGCTTTGCTCCAGCCGCGCACGAGGGCGCACACTGTCGATGAGCAGCTCCGTGTTGATTTGGCCGCTTTCCAACATGGCGATCGCCTTCCGGAAGGAATGCTTGGTCAGCGCAAACGAGGTCATTAGGCTTGCGTCTTTCTGGTAGAGGCGGAAGGGCTTGATTTCCATGCTGAGCTCTGCGCTGCAAAGACCGAACAGCAGGATCTGCCCGCCGAAGGCAAGCCGATCGACGGTCGTTTGCATCGATTTGATGGAACCGGTGCAGTCGATGATAATATCGAAACCACGATGGCTAAGCGCGTCAAGGGTTTGCTTGTCCGCATCATCCAGCGGGCAGAGCGCCAAGTCGGCGCCCAGCTGCTTGGCAATCGAGAGCTTCTCGTGGCTGAAATCAGAGACGACGATTTGCGTAAAACCGGTTCGGACTGCCAATTGCAGGAACATCAGGCCGATGCTGCCGATGCCTTGGATCAGGACGCGCTGCGTTGGCGCAGTGCGAAGCTTTTCATAGCCGTAGATGACAGTTGACAGAGGCTCAGCCAGACTCATTGCGGGATAGTTGTCGCTATGCACCGGAAAAGCACTGGTTGCAGGTACGCGAACATAGTCGGAAAATCCGCCAAAACCCTTCAGACCAATGGTCGTTTTGTGCTCACAGCCGTTTTCTTGCCCCATGTAGCAAGGGGTGCAGGCGCCGCAAGTGAAGAATGGATTCACGACAATGATGTCTTCTGGCGCAACGGTCTGCACACCGTCGCCGACCGCGGTAACGCGGGCGCAAATTTCGTGGCCGATGTGGAAGGGGAAGACCTTGCCGAAGATGGTTTCGCCAAAATAGCTGTGTACGTCAGTGCCGCAGATGCCGGTGTAAAGCGTCTTTGCGATGACCTCACCCGGCAGGGGATCCGGAATCGGCAGCTCGCGCGTCTCAATGCGTTCCGGCGCGGCCAAAAGAATCTGCTTCATCAGTTCCATATGTATCTCTCCTTATCAAGTTAGATCCCTTCGCGGCGATACCGCTCGGCCATTTCTTCAAGGCTGACGCAGGGGATTTTGGACGCATAGCCGACAGAGCCGAAGGAAACGATCAGCGTGCCGACGGCTTCTTTGACGCCGCGCTTGATGCAGTCCACGATGCAGAGCAAATCGGGGTCTGTGATTTTTGCACCTGTAATGAGCGGCTCCATGACGGGAACCAGATAGGCACGGGGGTCAAATTCCGATGGGTTCTGCTCCATCAACGCCCAAATTGCGGCAATAGAAGTGCTGCCCTGCTTTTCAGGATGACGGACAAAGAACTCCCGAATGTTGCGAGTGATCGCAAGGCGAATGTCTGTGTCTACGTTGATCTTGCCGATGCCGCAGGGGATCGCCTGCTGAAGCTCCTGAAGCGGGACGCCGGCAGCGCCGTGGATGCTGCCGCCAAGTGCATTGATTTCCTCTACAATGTACTGGGGGACGGTAGACGAGCCGTGCGAGACAAGCACGCCGAAAATGTGCTCATGGCGTAGGTTTTCGGAGGCGGCAATTGCGATTTCACGGCGCAGCTTCACATGCGCGCCTTTGTTGGCTCCGTGCATGGTGCCATAGGAGATCGCGAGGCAATCCACACCGGTTTTGCGGAAGAAATCACAAACCAGCATCGGATTTGTATAGGTGGAGGTGTCTGAGAAGACGTCGTCCTCGACGCCGGCAAGCACACCCAGCTCGCCCTCGACACTGACGCCGCGTTCATGGGCGTAGCGCACGACCTCGCGTGTCAGCTCCACATTTTGCTCGTAGGGGAGACTGGAGCCATCGATCATTACAGAAGTATAGCCGCCGGAAATTGCCGCCTTGATGGAATCGAAATCGCGGCCGTGGTCTAAATGCATGACAATTGGAATGTCAACCGTTTCTGAGGCGGCGCGGACAGCCTGCATGATGCGGGCGGCGCCGAGCTGTTTGTCTGCAACGGTGCCGTTTTTGAAATCAGCACGGCCGCCCATAAATGCATTTGCAAGATCTGCACCTTGCAGAATTGCGGCAGAGCGGAAGGTACTGTGAATTTCAATGACGGCCTGTGCCTGTGCGGCGGTGTTGACGTTGAATGCGCCGTGCGCAAAGCCATAGGCTTGGCTGGCCTCCAGCAATGGACGAAGTGGTACGATCGGCATACGCAAGTTTCCTTTCTTTTGCATAAAATATTGAAGTTTTTTCGAAAAACGATTGCATTGATTTGCGGAATACAGTATGATATATGCAGAGGGGAGAGATTATGAAGGTATGACGTTGAAAGAAATTGCCGCGGAGGCTGGCGTTTCCGTATCGACCGTTTCACGAGTCATTAACATGAAGGGGCCGCACGTGGCGCGGCCGGAGATACAGAACCGGATCTGGGAAATTGTCAGCCGCAGTGGCTATACGCCGAATGTCCATGCGGTGGGACTCAAGCGGCAAAGCGAGCCGGAGACCGAGTCGACCGAGGCGGCGCTCGGCTCCATTGCGTGCCTGTTTGCACGTACGCCCCAGTCGATCGACGATCCGTTTTTCTCTCAGCTTGCGCGGAATGTTGAGGTCGCGGCATTTAAAAACGGATATCACGTACAATGCTCCTTGACGGAGGTTGACATTAAGCGTCCCAGCATGCTGCAAAACCTGATGAACCAGCAGATCCGCGGCGTGGTCGTGCTCGGCCGGTGCGACAAGGAAATGCTGCACTATCTGAAGCAGCGCTTTCGCTATGTGAGTTATGCAGGGCTGAATCCGGTGGATGCGAAATATGACCAGACGATCTGTGATGGGCGCCTGATCAGCAAAAAGGCAGTGGAATATCTGATCGCGCTGGGGCATCAAAAGATTGCCTACATTGGAGAGACAAACAATGAGCAGCGCTATTTGGGTTATTGCGACGCGCTGCGGGAGCATGGGATGCCGATTTGCGACGAATATATAGCGGATGTGCAGCTGTCAACAGAAAATGGATACCGCGGCGCGCAGGCGCTCATGACCAGAGACACAGGGGTAACGGCGATCATGTGCGCCAACGATTTGACGGCGATCGGCGCGGTGCGGACGCTGCATGAAAACGGCGTGCGGATTCCGCAGGATATCTCCATCATCGGGATCGATGACATCGACATGGTGCAGTATCTGCCGACCAAGCTGACAAGCGTCCATATTCCGGTGGACGAGATGGGACAGATGGCTACGAAGTTGCTGATCGACCGCATTGACGGAGGACATGATCTGCCGCTTCAGGTCTCTCTGCCGTTTTACATTGCCGAAAGGGAGAGCTGCGCCAAGCCGCCAAAGACGCCATGGCGTCCGCGCTGAGGGAACAGATGGATGAAAAGGGGCCGCTGCAAATGCAGCAGCCCCTTTTGTTTATTCTGCAAGAGACGGATACGCGGTGCGCATCAGACAAACTGCTGGAACACGCGCTCGTACGCAGCCAGAGCGTCGGGAAGGACGTCGATGGTTTGCAGATTCAGGAACGTTTTGTTGCCCGCAGCCACAATTACACCCTCGCTGGCCAGCGCCATTGCGAACTCGTTCATACGCTTGCCGCCGACGGCACGCTTGGCCGCGATCTCTTCCTTCGTGTAGGGGAAGGTAGCGATGTGCTTAAAGCCGGTGACGTCGATCTGCATGATGGAACCCTGATGCGTGATGATTGCGGGAATTTCGTACTTGTTGGCAAGATCGGTCAGATCGTGTGCAAACTGCTCTGCTGCGGCCTCCAGCTTCTCATGCGCATGGGTGCGCTCCAGCTCGCAGATTGCAGTATAGCCGGCGACGCAGCTGACCGGGTTGGCGCTCAGAGTACCGCCGAGCATGATGGTTTTGCCGGCCGTGTGCGAGACGCCTGCGGTTACAAGGCTCATGATTTCGTCTCTTGCACCGACACCGCCGGCAGAGGCAAAACCGCCGGCAATGATCTTGCCGAAGACGGTAATATCTGCCGGAACGCCGAAGGTGGCCTGCGCACCGCCCATGCCAAGACGGAAGCCGGTAACGACTTCGTCCATAATCAGCAGGACACCGTACTTGTCACACAGTTCGCGAACCTTCTGATGATAGCCAAGCTGCACGGGAACACCGCCGGAATCCTGACCGATGGGTTCTATGATGAGGGCAGCGGTGCCGCCGTCTTTTTCATTTTCCTGAAAACGCTGCTCCAGCGCGTCGATGTCGTTGATCATCACGGCGCTGGTATTCTTCAGCGTATCTGCGGGGATTCCGACTGCGAAGGACGAGCCGGTGTTGACGGTGCGAACGTCGTAGACGATATGATCGCTCCAGCCGTCATAGCAGCCCTTCAGCTTGACGATTTTGTCCTTGCCGGTAAATGCGCGTGCCAGTCGCAGCGCGACCATGACGGCTTCAGTGCCGCTGCCAAGCATACGGAATTTCTGGCAGGAGGGATAGTACTGGCAGATTTTCTCAGCCAGCTTCTTTTCATACTCATTGTAGAGACCGGTGAGGTAGCCGGTTTCGTTAATGGTTCGAATAACAGCCTCGCGAATGGGCGGATAGTTGTTGCCAAGAATGGTAACACCGCCGCCGTTGAGCAGATCGATGTAACGGTTCCCGTCGATGTCGTAAAGATAGGGGCCGTCGGCCTTGACAATGTTCAGAGGAAACGGATAGTTGAGCGCGAGATTGTGCTGTACGCCGCCGGGAATGAACTGCTTTGCCGCATCAATGGTGGTCTTGGAGCCGGCACATTTTTCGTTAAAATGCTGCTGATAGCGCTCCAAAGCTTCCGGATTCAGCTGCTTTCCATGCTCAATGACTTCTGCAGCGCGTGCATGGATGGCCGCTGCATCATACCCGTTCAAATACGCCTGATGGATCATTGTACAGTTTCCTTTCCTTCGTTCAGTTTTTGATAGATGCCGCTCAGAGCGGCAAAGGCTTCCTTATAGATGGAAAAAAGACGGTCATAGCGCTCCCGGAGATCCGGATTTGGATAGAAAACACGGTCAAAGCTTCCAGTCGTTTCTAATATTTCATAGGCATCAGCCGTACCGCGCAGCCCTGCTTCCACGCAGACGCTCAATCCGATGTTCCCGGCGAAGCGCGGGTCGCGCATGGTCGTGATCGGGTCGCCGAGAATGTCTGCAATGGTCTGTACGCTGGCGGGCAGCATCATGCCGCCGCCGATGCCGCGCAGCGAGCGCGGATGCCAGCCGTGCTTTTTTTGATAAAACTCCTTCAGCCAGAGCAGATTGAAGCCAAGGCCGTCGAGCACGGCGCGTGCCAGCTGACCGCGAGAGGTTCCGGCTTCCAGATTCAAAAAGGATGCGCGCATGAGCACATCGTTGATTGGAGCGGAGGCGCCGGTCAGGAATGGCAGAAAGAGCACATCGCGGTAGGCACCGCTGACAGAAGCCTCCTCTCCGATCAGGGAGTAGACGTCAAGTCCTTGGTCCAGCTCCTTCTGGTAGAAGTGGCGGATCAAAAAATCGATGCTGTTGCCGCCGGAATCGCTTTCCATATAGTAATACCACTGCCCAGGAACCGGCGAGGAGCGGATGGCTAAGTCGTCCTCATAGTGCTCGGCGGTGACGGCCAGCCATGCAGAGGTGCCGATATAGATATGGGCATCGCCGGGGTGGACACAGGCTGCGCCGAGGACGGCGGTCGCGTGATCGCAGCAGCCGCCGAAAACCGGTGTTCCGGCCTGCAGGCCGAGCAGCGCGGCTGCTTCCGGCAAAAGCGTGGCAACCAGCTCCTCCGAGCGAACGATACGTTCTGGCAGCAGCCGCCGCGGGATTCCGCAGAGGGCGATCTGCGCATCATCCCAACGGCAATGATGCGGATCGTAAAGACGTGTTGTCCAAGCGCTGGTGTGCTCGTAGGCAACGGTGCCGGTCATCAGGAAAAACAGATATCCTTGCAGATCTACCATTTTTTCTGCGCGCGCAATGAGCTCCGGCTCATTTTCCATAAACCAGCGGAGCTTGGCGATCACGTTTTTTCCGGTATAACGCTGTTCGCCAAGCGCTTGGTTTAGCTGCGCGGCCTGCACGACGGCGCGTCCATCCATCCACAATACGCAATCGCAGAGCGGTACGCCGTTCTTGTCAAGAAAAATGAAATTGGAACCCGTGTGGGAGATCGCAATGCCGCGCACCTGAGAAGGCAGTGCCTGCGCGGTTTCCATCAGTTGGCGAGTGGCCTGCTGCATACAGACCCATAGCTCATCAGGACGCTGCACAGCCCAGCCCTTTTGCGGAAAGATTGTACTGTATGCAAGGTTGCACGAGGCGGCGATCCGATGCTGCGCGTTGACGAGCGCGGCTTTCAGACTTCCAGAGCCAAAGTCGTATGTCAGCGAATACTGCTCCATGGGTGCCTCCTGAATTTCATAAAAAGCTTTGCCGCAAAGCACATTCTGCGAACAGGCGCGTGATTGCGCTTGCGTGATCTGCCGTTTCATTTGCACGTGGCCGCCCTTTATTTTAAGAAATAGGCGAAAAATCCAAATTAGTCAAGACAAAAACACGCAAACGTTCTCATCACACTTGCGCGCGTTGCATCAGAATGGCTCAGCTGCGCTGATAGACGGTTTCGCCTGCAATGATGGTGCGCTGGATACGGATCTCCGGGTCGATCAGGACAAAATCGGCGTCTGCGCCATTGAGCAGGCAGCCCTTTGTTCCATAAATCCCCATCATCTGCGCGGGATTTTTGGTGACAGGCTTGATGGCGTCGACCATGCTGAGGTTGTTGTTGCGCTTGTAGTTGACAACGGCGTCATTGAGCGCGAGCACGCTTCCGGCGAAGAAGCCATTGTCCAGATGCGCGCCCTTTTCGTTGATCGTGACGCGCTGACCGGCAAGACTGGAAACGCCGTAGCCCATGCCGGCGAAGCGCATGGAGTCGGTGACAAGGATCATGCGGTCGATCCCCTTGAGCTTAAACAGCGCACGCTGGGTTGCCGGATGAATGTGAAGGTTATCGACAATTAGCTCACAGTAGACATTGGGGCTTTCACTGGCTGCGCAGACAACGCCCGGCTCGCGGTGCTGCAGCTGATGCATCGCGCAGAAGGTGTGCGTGACGGAGGTTGCGCCGCAGGCGAACGCGGCCATTGCGCCTTCGTAATGTGCAAGGGTGTGGCCGATGGATACGCGCATCCCGGCCTGCACGCATTTGGAAATGAAGGCCATATTGCCCGGCTCCTCCGGGGCGACCGTGACAAGCTTGATGGTGTCCTCCAGACCGGCGACAAGCGAATAGTCGGCCGGAACAATGTATTCGCGCGGCTGTGCACCGCCCCAGTCCGGGGAGATGAAGGGGCCTTCCATGTGGCAGCCAAGCACCTGCGTGCCGGTATACTTCAGCTGCATCAAATCACGGATGGTTTCCATTGCCTTGCGAATATCCGCAAAGGACATGGACATGGTCGTCGGATAAAGGGACGTAACGCCGGTTTCCGGCAGGCGTGCCAACATGGCGATTGCGGCCTGGTTGTCGGCGTCCATGAAATCATAATTGAACGCGCCGTGCTTGTGAATGTCAATAAAGCCGGGGCTGAGATAAGCGCCGTTTGCGTCGATGACCTCATAGTCTGCCTCGTTGACTTGCGCTTCCGGGAGAATTGCATGAATTTTGGTGTCAAAAAGGATGACGTTGTGTTCCAGAACCTGAGAATCTGTGATGATTTTTGCATTTTTAATGAGCTTCATCCGAGCTTCCTCCTTACTGATTTCGGTGATTTCTTGTGCAATATGTCCAGTTCTTTTCGATGACAGTCACGAGCTTATCATGTAAATGACAAAAAGTCAACGTTCACGTGCAAAAATACAAATTTTGCGTGGAAAAAGAAAATAGCTCCTTCTGAATGTGAACAACAATGATAACGTTTGCATTATTAGCAGTTGACTTTTCAAACTGCTGCGGGTAATTTTGAAAGTAGATACAGCAAAATGCTGTATAAGGCAGAAAACATGAAGTTGTTTTCCGTCAATATGTTCAAAAACGACTGCTGTTTTTTGTAGAAAATATGAAACAAGTGGCGGCGGCAAGTTCTGGAGAGACAAATATGGCAAACTTATTGGTTGTACATGGCGGAGCGCCGACAGCGGTTATGAACGCCTCCCTCTATGGTGTCATCGAGCAGGCCCGCAGCAGCGGACAAATTGGAAAGGTGCTGGCGGCGATCGGTGGAACGGAGGCGATTTTGAAAGAACGCTTCATGGATCTTCTGACATATCCGGAGACGGAGACACGGAAGCTGCTGACGACGCCGGCGTCGTCGATCGGAACCTCTCGCTTTGCATTGGAGCCAGAGCATTATCAGAAAATGGCCGAGGTGCTGGAAAAGCACGACATTCGATACGTCCTGATGAACGGCGGAAATGGTACGATGGATGCCTGCGGAAAATTGCAGCAGGCCTGCCGGGAAAAAGGGATTTTCGTGGTAGGCGTACCGAAGACCATTGACAACGACATCGCCATTACAGACCATGCGCCGGGATACGCCAGCGATGCGCGGTTTGTCGCCGCGGCGGCGAGTCAGATTTCCTGCGATTTAGAAGCGCTTCCGATCCATGTAAGCGTTGTGGAGACGATGGGAAGAAACGCGGGATGGATCGCGGCAGCATCGGCGCTGGCCCGGCAGAAGTCCGGCAGCGGCGGGCCGCATCTGATCTATCTGCCGGAACGGCCGTTTTCCATGGAGCATTTTCTGGAAGATGTTGCGGAGTGCCACAGAAAATATGGCGGTGTACTGGTGGTATGCAGTGAGGGCCTGACAGGGCCGGACGGCGGCCTTCTGGTTCCGCCGGTGTTCCAGTCTGGACGGTCGGTCTACCCGAGTCTGGTTGGTATGCATCTGGCGAATACGGTCACGAAGGAGCTTGGGCTGAAAAGCCGCTACGAAAAACCGGGACTTTGCGAGAGAACATCGATCCGCTGGCGCTCAGAGGTGGACGTTCGGGAGGCGGAGCAGGTGGGACGCGCGGCGGTTGACGCGGTGCTTGCGGAAAAGGGCGGCATTATGATCGGCATTGAACGACTGAGCTCTTCGCCGTACCGCATCCGGCTGATCGACATTCCGGTCGAACAGGTGATGCTGTATGAGCGGCGAATTCCGGATAACTGGATCAATGCCCGCGGAAACGGCGTCACACAGGAGCTGCTGGACTGGTGCCGGCCGCTTGTAGGAGATCAGTTTGGAGAATACCTCCAGTTTACAAAGGAATACAAAAAGGGTAATATATGAAGCACATCTATTTAAATTTGAAACGGTTCGACGTTCCGGCGGAGCTGGGCGGCGTAAACCGGGGCACCTCGATGGCAGCATGGGGCGCAGGCATTGTATCGCAGACACAGCAGGGCTTGAAGCGCTATGACGCGGACGAAGTCGAATTTGTCCAGTATTATCCAGAGGCGCATCTGCTGCGCGCAATTGAAGCGCGCGAGGCGCAAAGTCCGGTGCGCGTGGGCTGTCAGGGCGTTTATCGGACGGATGTTGCTGCCGGTGGGAATTTTGGCGCACTGACGACGAACCGGCCGGCGGCGGCGATGACGGCGATGGGCTGCACGGATGTCCTGATCGGGCACTGCGAAGAGCGAAACGATAAGGCCGGGATTTTGCAGGAAGCGGGCGTTACAGACCCGGCTGCGATCAACCGGCTGCTGAATCAGGAAATTCGCTGCGCGACGGCGCGTGGGATGAAGGTGCTCTACTGCATCGGCGAAAAGAGCGAAGAGCAGCCGCAGTGGGAGGACGTGCTCGGCGAACAGCTTCGGGTCGGACTGGATGGCGTTGACCGGAGTAAGGTCGTCATCGGCTATGAGCCGGTGTGGTCCATCGGCCCCGGAAAGACGCCGGCCGGAAAGGAGTACATCACAAAGATTGCGCGCTTTGTCAAGGATGCGACAGGCGGGATGGATATTGTATACGGCGGCGGATTGAAGACGGACAACGCGGAAATGCTTGCGTCGATCCCGGAGATCGACGGAGGATTGATCGCGCTGACACGCTTCTCGGGAGAGATCGGGTTCTACCCAGAGGAGTATCTGGAGATTATACGGCTCTATCTTGGAAAGTGAGGAATGGGAATGAAACTGGACTTTGAATATGGCAATGGCATGATGAGCGCAGAGCTTCCGGATTCGACCGAAGTATTTATTCCGGGTCAGACGGTCAAAGACCCGCCCTGCTTGCCGCAGGATTGGGACAGCCTGTATGCAGCAACGCTGGAATCTATTCGCAGCCCGATCGGGATGCAGCCGCTGCGGGAACTGGCCGCGCCGGGGAAGACGGTCGTATTCGTCATTCCTGACATCGTGAAAGGCGGCGTTCAGCCAACCAGCCACAGAAAGGTGGCCATTCGCGCGTGTTTGGATGAGCTGTATGCCGGCGGCGTGGAGAAAAAGGACATTCTGCTTCTCATTTCAAACGGCCTGCACCCGCGTGCGACTGTGGCGGAGATGAAGAAGATTTTGGGCGAGGCGCTGTTCAATGAGTTTTATTACAGCGGCCAGCTGACGTCCCATGACAGTGAGGACGCGGCGCATATGGTGGATCTTGGCGTAACGGAGCGCCATGGCGCGCCGGTGCTGATGAACAAGTATGTTTATGAATGCGACATTCCGATTTTGATTGGCCACACGCAGGGCAATCCCTACGGCGGATATTCGGGCGGTTATAAGCATTGCGCGACCGGAATTACGCACTGGCGCTCGATCGCCAGCCACCATGTTCCGCAGGTGATGCACCGGGCAGATTTTACACCGGTTTCCGGTCACAGCATGATGCGGACGCTCTTTGATGAGATCGGCATGCACATGGAACAGAAAATGGGGCATCCGTTCTTCTGCTGCGATGCGGTGTTGGATACGTACTCTAGACAGATTGCGATATACAGCGGCTATGCCAAGCTGATGCAGCCGGAGAGCTGGAAGCTGGCAAACAAGCGGACCTATGTGCCGTTTGCAAAGGAAAAATACGATATTATGGTGTTCGGCATGCCGCAGGATTTCCACTACGGAAACGGCATGGGCACCAACCCAATCCAAATGATGCAGGCGCTCTCGGCACAGGTGATTCGCCATAAGCGTGTGATGAAGGACAATTGTGTGATTATTTGTTCGTCCATCTGCAACGGATACTTCCACGATGAGCGCTGGCCGTATCTGCGGGAGCTGTATGAGCTGTTCCAGCATGATTATATGAACACCCTTGCGGATATGAATCGCTATGGCGAGTATTTCGCGACCAACGAGGAATATATCCGGAAATACCGCTTTACGAACGCCTTCCATCCGTTCCACGGATTCTCGATGATGTCCTGCGGGCACATTGCGGAGATGAACACCAGCGCGATCTACATCGTCGGTGCGCAGGAGCCGGGCATTGCGCGTGGGATGGGGCTGAAGACGCGCGCAAGCTTTGAAGAGGCGCTGGAGGACGCGATGAAGAAGTTTACCGGCCTGAATCCGCGGATCCTCGCGCTGCCGCAGACGTTTAAGCTCGGCGCAGTGCATCTTTGCATGGCAGACGACGATCTGAGCGGCGTATAAACAGCGCTGCACAATTACGCCGGCGGCTGTGAGATGGATCCTGCGCAAACGGGATCGTC
>QWCE01009513.1_pt1 | contig 11869 bp, 10 predicted proteins | sample 1972531 | NCBI WGS metagenome assembly QWCE01 (sample SAMN09866716, study PRJNA288562) | Human gut metagenome isolate term4_stool, whole genome shotgun sequencing... | reverse complement strand
CCAATCAGATCCGCCGCCATCTGGACGCGGCGGCATCGGAGGCCGGGCTTGTAGAGCTGACCGGCACACAGGGCATGATCCTGCACTATCTGCTGCGCAACGAGGGCCGTTGCCTGACGCAGCGCGACGTGGAGCAGCGCTTCCAGCTGCGCGGTGCAACGCTCAGCCGCCTGTTTCAGCGCATGGAGGCCGCAGGCCTGCTCGAGCGCCGCGCGGTCTCGCGCGACCAGCGCTGCAAGCAGCTCCTGCCCACGGACAAGGCCCGCGCCATGCACGCGCAGTTCGTCTCGTGCCTCGATGAGACCGACCATCTGCTGCGGCAGGGCATCAGCCCGGAGGACGAAGCAGTCTTCCGCGCCGTGTGCCTGAAAATGCTGGATAATTTACTTCAAAGGGATCACGAAAACGACCCGGCCGCTCGGTAGAGCAGGCCGGGCCCAGCTTGTCAAAAAAGTCCCTTCGGGATTTTTCGGCAAGCTGCTTTCAGAATTGCAAAATGAAATTTTGTAGTATTATTTTGCAATTCTGCCGCTGCGGCGGGTTATGGAACGCGAAAGGAAACCCTGACGGTTTCCTTTCACACTTTTCTTCCCTCCGAAACCTCCGGCTGGGCAGGTTTTTCGACAGCCTGGACCCGGCCGCTCGGTAGAGCAGGCCGGGCCTTCCTGTCGAACGAATCGAACGAAAAAAACCTTCGGGCTTTTCCGGCAAAGAGATTGCAATTCGTTCGCCGCCTGCGGGCGGCGAGCTCTGCTAGGCTATTGACACGCAAAAGCGGGCCCGTAAGGGCCCGTTTTTGCGTGTTCTGCATTTTGCGGCCTGTTTATGTGCCCGCAGGGGCGACCATGGCAGCGAAGCTGTCAAGGCCCGTATACCGCGAGACGTAATAGCGGCTCACAAGGAAGGGATCGTCCGCCGTATTGTACTGCCCGCCTACCATTTTCAGGCCGAAGTTGTAGTAGCGCTCTGCGACCTCGAGCGTCAGGTCGCTGTAGCGGCCCGTCGGATAGCACAGCACCGAGGGCTGACGGCCCGTCACGCGCGTCAGGATACGCTGCGACTCGCCAAGCTCCCGGATGAGCGTCTCCTCGTCCATGGCATCCATATCCGCATGAGTCAGGCCGTGGCTCTGGATGGAAACGAGGCCGGAATCCGCCATCTCGCGCACCTGCTCCTCCGTCATTTTGTGCTGCATGCCCATGGCATCGGCGATCATGAACACCGTCGCTTTGACATTGTATTTCCGCAGCAGCGGCAGAAGCTCCGTGTAGTTGTCGTCATAGCCGTCGTCAAACGTCAGGATGACAGGCTTCTCGTACTGCTCCAGCTCCGCCAGATCGGAGAACCAGATCGGCTCATAGCCGTTGTCCACAAGATACCGCAGCTGCTCCTCCATGGAGGCCGGGCTGACAAACAGCTCGTCAATGCCCCACATATTGTCGCTGACGGCATGGTACATGAGCACCGGCACGTTCACGCTCTGCTCGATGGAAAAGCGCGCCGCACCGGGCGTCAGATAGCGAAGTCCGGTCTCGTCGTCGACATATTCCGCGCAGCGATTCTCCTCCGAGACGGCGGACAGCACATAATAGTCCGTCCCGCCGTTTTGAAGCGGCTCCGCCTCCGGCAGGGGAAAGGGCATGGCCTCGTCACTTTTCACCGCCGCCACCGGCCAGATACTCTCCGGCACCCCCAGAAACACCAATCCCGCCCCGGAACGCACCGCCCCACGGCTGGCAAATACCGGCGCTCCGGTATAGCCCATGCTGCCGCACAGACACAGCACCTTACCGAAGGTACCCTTGTGGCCCTCCGGACTCCGGTGGGGCAGCAGCCGCCTCACAAGCTCCCGGCCGATGGGCTCGACTTTTCTCTCATACGCCATGATCCGCCCTCCCGCATTGTAAATTCTGGGGAGAGTATACCACATTTTCCCCGAAAAGCACACCCACTCCCCAATTTTTACCGGGGCCGTATTGACACCCACCGCCGTATCCCCTATACTTGGATAAACGAAATTTTCAGGAGGTACGACCTATGCTTTCTTCCACCAGACAGTTCACCGATGCCATGGACAACAAGGGCATCAAATATGAGTACAAGGGTACTACCGACTCCGGCAAAGACATTGTCGTGCTGGGCTATACCTGCGAGAACATCTCCACCCTGACGCTGCGCTTCTTCTTCGATGAGGACTGCGAGGCGGTGGCCATCCGGATGTTCGATCTGGTGAAATTCCCGGAGAGCAAGCTGCCCACCATGCTGGCTGCCATCAATCAGCAAAACGCCAGGTTCCGCTTTGTGAAGTTCGTCATCGATACCAATGACCACACCGTGCAGGCGGAGGCGGACGTGGCCTTCCGCAGCCACGATGTGGGGGATATCTGTCTGGAGTATGTCTCCCGGTGCATCAACATCTGTGACGATGCCTACCCGGAGCTGATGAAGGCCCTCTGGGGCTGAGCGCCATACCGACCCCGTCGGAGGAGGGACAGCCGTCCCTCCTCCGGTTTTTCGCCGTTTTCTCCCGGCGGCGGACAAATTCCCCCTTGCAAGTTTCTCCCGGCTGTGGTATAAGTATGGTAGGTAAATGCGTTGAACGGGAAGTTCCGCAGGAAACGCCTTTCCAAGAGAGGACCGGCCATCGGCTGGAAGCCGGTTCGTCAGGCGCTGCGGTGTTCGCCCGGGAGCAGCCGTGAGGAAATGCACGGACGGGTCATCCTCCGTTATGGGGAAACGAGTGCGCAGCTGCTGCTGCGAAGCTGGGTGGTACCACGGAAGTTCTATGCCTTTCGTCCCAAGTTATTTGGGGGGAAGGGCTTTTTTCGTCCCAAAAATCTGATCCGATACGGAGGAGGACCCACATGAAAGAAAAACTGACACAACTGCTGCAGGAGGGCAGGGACCGCATCGCCGCCGTCCGCAGCGAAGCGGAGCTGCAGGAGGTCAAGGCCCTGCTGCTGGGCAAGCAGGGCAGCCTGACGGGACTGCTGAAGGAGCTTCCCAAGCTGGACGCCGCCCTGCGGCCGGAGATGGGCAAGGCGGTGAATCAGGCCAAAGCCCAGCTGACGGCGCTGCTGGAGCAGCGGCGGGAGGAGCTGAAGCTGAAGGCCTCCGAGGTATCGCCGGACTTCGATATCTCCGTCCCCGGCATCCTGCCTCCGTCCGGTGGCCTGCACCCCATCACCCAGATGTGCTACGACCTCAACGACGCCTTCCGCTCCATGGGCTTCGAGATCTTTGAGGAGTCCGACATTACCAGTGAGCTGTACGGCTTTGACAACCTGAACTTCCCCCCCAACCACCCCGCCCGCGAGAGCATGGACACCTACTGGCTGGAGGGCCACGACAAGGGCGAGTGCTGGGATAAGCTCTGCCTGCGCCCCCACCTCACCGGCGGCTCCGTGCGGTATATGCAGACCCACAAGCCCCCCTATCGCTTCGCGTACCCCGGCCGGGTGTACCGCAACGAGACCACCGATGCCCGCCACGAGCGTGCCTTCTTCCAGTATGAGGCCCTCATCGTGGACAAGGACTTCACCTTCGCCTCCGGCAAGGTGATGATCAAGAGCATCCTCTCCAAGGTGTTCGGCCGGGATGTCCCGGTGCGGATGCGGGCGGGCTTCTTCCCCTTCGTGGAGCCCGGCTTCGAGATCGACATGGGCTGTCTGGTCTGCGGCGGCAAGGGCTGCAGCGTGTGCAAGCACGTGGGCTGGATCGAGATCATGCCCGGCGGCACACCCCACCCCAATGTCCTGCGTGCGGCAGGGCTGGACCCGGATGAATACACCGGCTTCTATGTCAACATCGGTCTGGACCGGCTGGTGATGATGCGCTACGGCGTGGACGATGTTCGCCTGTTCCACAGCGCCGATCTCCGGTTCCTGCGTCAGTTCCATTAAGGGAGGATACGACACATGAAAGTTTCACTGAATTGGATCAAGGATTATGTAAAGCTCCCGGAGGATATGGACCTGACCCGTCTGGCCTATGACCTGACCATGTCCACCGTGGAGGTGGAGGGGGCCGAGGACCTGGCCAAGCGCTTCGAGCATATGCTGGTGGGCGTGGTGACGGAGGTCTGCCCCCATCCCAACGCCGACAAGCTGCGGATCTGCAAAACGGACATCGGCGGCGGCGACATCCGGGAGATCGTCTGCGGCGGCACCAATCTCGCCGCCGGAATGCGGGTGGCCGTGGCCTGCCCCGGCGCCCTGTGCCGCTGGCACGGCGAGGGTGAGCCGGTGGAAATTAAGGAATCCAAGCTGCGGGGCGTCAAGAGCTACGGCATGATCTGCGCCGCCTCGGAAATCGGTCTGGGGGATCTGTTCCCCACCGACGAGGAGGCCCACATTCTGGACCTCAGCGCCTTTGATGTTCCCGCCGGCACCTCCATCGCCGATGCGCTGGACCTTCACGACATCATTCTGGAGATCGACAACAAGTCCATGACCAACCGCCCCGACCTGTGGGGCCACTACGGTCTGGCCCGTGAGATCGCCGCCCTGTACGGGCTGCCCCTGTCCCGGTTCCGGCCCTTCCCCCGTGATTTGCCTGCCGGCGACCTGACGGTGACGGTGGAAGACCCGGAGCGCTGCCCCCGGTACATCGGGGCTGAGCTCACCGGCGTGTGCGTCAAGCCCTCCCCCTTCTGGATGCAGAGCCGCCTGTGGCGTGCGGGGATGCGGCCCATCAATGCGCTGGTGGATATCACCAATTATGTGATGCTGGCCACCGGTCAGCCCACCCACGCCTTCGACTCCGACAACATTCAGGGCCATATCATCGTCCGCCGGGCGCAGGAGGGCGAAAAGCTGCTGCTGCTCAACGGCAAGGACCTCTCCCTCTCCGCCGACGATCTGGTCATTGCCGACGATGCCGGTGTGGTGGCGCTGGCGGGCGTCATGGGCGGCGCCAAGGATTCCATCCTGCCCACCACCCACAAGGTCATTCTGGAGGTAGCCAACTTCAACGCCGCCGGCGTCCGCCGGACGGCTCTGCGGTACGATAACCGCACCGAGGCCTCCTCCCGCTATGAAAAGGCCATCGACCCCCAGCGCTGCGATCAGGCGCTGGAGCTGGCGGCGGAGCTGTTCCGCCAGCTGTATCCGGAGGTGCAGTTCACGGGCCTTGTGGATCACTACCCCGCCCCCATGGCCTGCAAGGAGCTGGACGTGGCTCTCAGCTGGCTGGAGCGCCGTCTCGGCAAGCCTCTGACGCAGGAGGATGTATCCCATAAGCTGGGCCTGCTGGGCTTTACCACCTCCTTCAGCGGCGACACCATGCACGTCACCGTTCCCTCCTGGCGCTCCACCGGCGACGTGTCCATTCAGGCGGACATCATGGAGGAGGTAGCCCGGATGTACGGCTACGAGAACTTCGAGGCCGCCCCCATCACCACCTCCTTCGACGGGGCCATCAACCAGCTGGATAAGGATCTGGAGCGGCGTATCAAGGAGTATCTGGCCATCCGCTGCGGGCTGCAGGAGATCTTCACCTACCCGTGGATGGACGAGCAGTATGTAAACGCCATCCTGCAGGATACCACCGGCATCCTGTCCCTGTCCACGCCCCCCTCCCCCACGGAGAAGATGATCCGCTCCTCCCTGCTGCCCAATCTCTGCAAGGCAGTGGTGAAGAACGAGCGCTACTTCACCGATTTCTCCCTCTTTGAAACGGCGCAGGTATTCCGGGACGAGAACTACACCGCTCCCTACGATGAACGGGAGAAGCTGCCCTCCCAGCGCAAGCATCTGGGCGCCGCCTTCGTGGGCAGCGACAAGGACATCACTACCCTGTTCCGCCGGGCCAAGGGCGTGGTGGAGGCCATGCCCCGCTACACCCATATGGAGGCCTATACCCTCCGTCAGGTGGAAAAGCCCGTGTGGGCCGATACCGTGGTGTGGCTGAACCTGTATCTGGGAGAGGAGCACATCGGTGATCTGGCCCTGCTGAGCAAAAAGGTATCCATGGAGTGCGGCATCAAGAATCTGGCGGTGATGCTGCTGGAGCTGGATATGGACGCATTGATCCCCTTCCGCTCCCGCACCAACACCTTCACCCACCTGCCGGAGTACCCCATGACGGACTACGACGTGTCGGTGCTGGTGGACGGCGAGACCCGGTGGGATGCTATGCGGGACGCTATTCTGGAAAAGCGCCACGAGCTGCTCCACGGCGTATCCTTTGTGGACGAGTACCGGGGCAAGCAGGTGCCGGAGGGCAAGAAGTCCGTGACCCTGCGTCTGACCATCGGTTCTGCGGAAAAGACCCTGACCTCTCAGGAGATCGAGGCCTGCGCCGCCTCCGCCGTGAAGCGGCTGGCAAAGCACGTGGGCGCCGAGCTGCGGGGAAAATAAAAGAACCGTCATTTGCCGCTTTCCCTCTTTACAGAACGGGAAAAAAGCCGTATAATGAGTAACAGAGTACGGAAGGAGGTATGTCCCCATGGAAGATTTCACCCGCAAATTCAACGCCGCACAGGACAAATCCGTGCAAATTCATCACGTTTTGACCACCGTTTACGAGGCGCTGAAGGAGAAGGGCTACGACCCCATCAACCAGATCGTGGGCTACATCCTGTCCGAGGACCCCACCTACATCACCAACCACAACTCCGCCCGCACCCTCATCTGCAAGGTGGATCGGGACGAGCTGCTGCAGGCTCTGGTGAAGAATTATCTGGACATCGACTGATGCCCCTCCGCAAGTAAAAAAGGGACGCCCGGAGGATATCCTCCGGGCGTCCTTTTTCCCCTCTCCCGCCGCCGCACATTGACATCTTCTGCCACATCTGTTATAGTATCCATCACACACTGCATCGTATATCTATCATCTCTATCCATCTCTGCGGACTATGAGGAACATTATTATGCTGACCGTGGACGATCTGTCCCTGCACATCGCCCCCGGCGAAATTTACGGCTTCATCGGCCACAACGGCGCCGGTAAGACCACCACCCTCCGCTCCGTGGTGGGCATCCTGCAATTCGATGCCGGGGAGATCACCATCGGCGGCAAGTCCATCCGCACCGACCCCATCGCCTGCAAGCGGGAGCTGGCCTATATCCCCGATAACCCCGACCTGTACGACTACATGACCGGCATCCGGTATCTCAACTTCATCGCTGACATTTTCGGCGTCAGCGCCGAGGTACGCCAGCAGCGCATCCACGACTACGCCGCCCGCTTCGAGCTGACGGACGATCTGGCTCAGCCCATCGCCTCCTACTCCCACGGCATGAAGCAGAAGCTGGCCATCATCTCCGCATGGCTCCATCAGCCTCGTCTCATCATCATGGATGAGCCCTTCGTGGGTCTTGACCCCAAGGCCGCCCATCTGCTCAAGGGCATGATGCGGGAGTTCTGCGACGCAGGCGGCGCCATCTTCTTCTCCACCCACGTGCTGGAGGTGGCGGAGAAGCTCTGCGACAAGGTAGCCATCATCCGTGGCGGCAAGCTGATCCGCTCCGGCACCATGGAGGAGGTCAAGGGCGACGACTCTCTGGAGGAGGTCTTTCTGGAGCTGGAGGGCGAGTCATGCTGAAGCTTCTTGTCAAAAAGCAGCTGACGGAGATCTTCCGTGCCTACCTCTACGACGCCAAGAAGAACCGGGCTCGCTCCAAGGCGGCCACCGTGGGGTACATCATCTTCTTCGTCCTTCTGATGGCAGGCGTCATCGGCGGTATGTTCACCGCCCTGTCCCTTGCCATGTGCCGGAGCATGGCCGAGGCCGGCATGAGCTGGTTCTATTTCGCCATCATGGGCCTTATGGCCATCCTGCTGGGTGCCTTCGGCAGCGTGTTCACCACCTATTCCAGCCTCTACCTGCCCAAGGACAATGACCAGATGCTCTCCCTCCCCATTCCGGTGAATACCCTCATCGCCGCCCGGCTGCTGGGGGTGTACCTCATGGGCCTCATGTACTCCGGTGTGGTGGTGCTGCCGGCCATCATCGTCTATTGGGTAACGGTATCCGCCGCCCCGCTGCACCTGCTGGCGGGCCTTCTGTTCCTGCTGCTGATCTCCCTGTTCGTCATGGCCATCTCCTGCCTGCTGGGCTGGGTGGTGGCCAAGGTCAGCCTGAAGCTGAAGAACAAAAGCTTCGTCACCGTGGTGCTGTCTCTGGCATTCTTCGGACTGTACTACTATTTCTTCTCCTTCAAAGCCAACTCCCTGCTAACGGAGTTGCTGCAAAACATCGCCCTCTATGGCAACAAGGTCCGCTCCTCCGCCTACCCCGTGTACCTCTTCGGTCAGGCGGGCGCCGGCGATCCCCTGTCCATGCTGCTTCTGACGGCAGCCATCGCCGTGCTGTTCGGCCTGACGTGGCTGCTGCTCTCCCGCAGCTTCCTCTCCATCGCCACGGCCTCCGGCCATGTGGGCCGCAAGGTCTACCGGGCCAAGGCCGTCCGGTGCCGGAGCATTTCCTCCGCCCTGCTGGACCGGGAGCTGCGCCGCTTCACCTCCAGCGCCAACTATATGCTCAACTGCGGCTTCGGCACGATATTTCTGGTGCTGGCCTCCGGCTTCCTCCTGTGGCAGGGCCGGGAGCTGCTGGAGCTGGTGTCGCAGTCCTTCCCTGAAAGATCCGGTGCCATGCCGGTGCTGCTGGCCTTCGTCCTGTGCCTGCTCAGCGCCATGAACGACACCACCGCCCCCTCCGTCTCGCTGGAGGGCAAGCAGATCTGGCTGGCCCAGTCTCTGCCGGTATCCCCGTGGCAGGTGCTGCGGGCCAAGCTGCGGCTCCAGCTGCTGATTACTATACCGCCTATGCTGCTGTGCCTTGTGTGCTTGCTGGCGGTGTACCCCGGTTCCCCTCTGGAGCTGCTGTTCATCGCCGTCACCGCCCTGTCCTATGCCCTGCTGATGGCTCTGCTGGGCCTGTTCCTGGGCCTGAAAATGCCCAACCTCAGCTGGACCAACGAGGTGGTCCCCATCAAGCAGAGTGCCTGCGTGGCCCTCTCCCTCTTCAGCGGTTGGGCCGTGGCCATGATCCCCGGCGCCCTCTATCTGCTGACAGGCATCGGCAGCTTGGACCCGCTGCTCTATCTCTCCGTCGTCACGGCGCTGGTGCTGATCCTCTCCGCCGTGCTGTCCCTTTGGGTGAAAAAGACCGGCAGCTGCATCTTTGCCGCCCTGTGATCCCCCATACATGAAGAAGAGACGCCGTATGCCAGTGGCATACGGCATCTCTTTTTCATGTGAGCTTCTTTCCCATCTCCAGCCGCACCTCGTGGGCCTCCGGGTCGTGGTTGGAGTAGGCGTACAGGTCGAAGCCGATGATCTCAAACCCGCACTTCCGATAAAAGGCAATGGCCCGCTCGTTGCAGGTCTGTGTCTCCAGCACCGCCATCCGCATGGGGGCCGCCTCCTCCAGCATCTTCTCCATCAGCGCGGTGGCCACGCCGCAGCGCCGGTGCTTCTCCTGAAAAATGCACAGATTGCTGATGCGCCATCGGTGGTTCCACGACTCCGGAGAGCCCTCCGCAATGCCCAGCAGCTCCCCATCCTGAAAAGCGCCGTACACCACCGGAGCCTCCAGCCACTCCCCGAACAGGGTGTCTTTGAAGGACCGTTCCTCCACCTTTCCGAAGGAATGGTACTCTATCCGGAATCCATCCTCCACCGGGACGATATCCCAGCAGCCTCCGGTCTGATACCGTGCCGTGAAGCCATACCCCCGCCACTGGACGGGATCCAGCTTCTTGATCTCCATATCGCTCCTCCTTACAGGGCCGTCCCCTTCTTGGGGACATACAGGCGGCTCATGTCCACACCCTCCAGCCTCAGCAGCTGCACCTTGCGCTCCAGTCCCCCGGCATAGCCGGTGAGACTACCGTCGCTGCCCACCACCCGATGACAGGGGACGATGATGGAGATGGGGTTGTGTCCCACAGCGCCACCCACCGCTTGGGCCGACATCTGCCGCAGGCCCTGCTTCCGGGCCACGGCCTCCGCCAGCGCCCTATAGGTGGTGGTCTCGCCGTAGGGGATCTGTCGCAGCAGCGCCCACACCTCCTGCCGGAAGGGGGAGCCTGCCGGGTGCAGCGGCGGCAGGAAGTCCGGCTCCCTGCCCGCAAAATAGATATCCAGCCACCGCTTGGTCTCCTCCAGCACCGGCGTCGAAAGCGGAGCGTCCTCCGGTACGCCCGGGAAATACTTCTCCCCCGCCAGCCACAGGCCCGTCAGGCCCTCCTCGTCCGCCGCCAGCAGCAGCTCCCCCACCGGGGAAGCATAGCTCTGCCACGCTGTCATATCACTTCGCCCCTTTCTTTCCCTGCGGCGCATAGTCCCGCAGCTCCGGCACAGCACCTCCGGCCACCGCCCACAAATAGAGACTGGCCACGCTGCCATAGGGGCTGTACCGCCGTCGATACTTCTCAAACAGCTCCCGGCCCACCTGCCGGTGGTGATACACCATCCGCAGTCCCCGCTGGATGGCCAGATCGTCATAGCTGAAAATATCTGGCCTTTGCAGGCAGAACAGCAGGATCATCTCCGCCGTCCACACCCCCACGCCCTTCAGGGTACACAGCTGCCGGATGGCCTCCGCATCGCTGCTCTCCCGCACCGTTTCCGGGTCGAAGGCTCCGCTCTGAACCCGGAGGGCAAAGTCCGTGATGTAGGCCGCCTTGCGCCCGCTGATGCCCAGCGCCTGCAAGCCCTCCGGTCCCGCCGCCAGTACGCTCCCGGCGTCCACGGTCCCCAGCGCCTCCTGCATCCGCCGCCAGACGGTGGCCTGCGCCTTGGTGGAGATCTGCTGCCCCACGATGTGGTGTACCACGGCGGCGAACAGATCCGGGTCCACCTCCCGCCGGATCATCCCCACCCGGTCGATGACCTCCCCCATCCTCTTGTCTCTGCTCCGCAGATACTGAAGCTCCGTCTCACCATAGTCGAAATACATCTCTCCGCCCCCTGCCTGCATCCGTTCCTCTTGTCCAGAACATTTGTTTCAAATGTACCACACCCTCTCGCCGCTGTCAACCCCCTCCATTGGATACCCGCCTCGTCGCTCTATGGTATACTTTTCCCGTTACTCGACAGCCGTCGGGTTCTTTTTTTGCCCGGCGATTCGTCCCCTTTAACCGTTAACCTCCCTTAACCTCCGCCTGCCCCAACGACACCCGGAGGACGACCCGCGGTGAAAAAGACTCTGCTGTTTTCATTTTAACGCCCCCTCCGCACTTACCTATTTGGCAAAAAACTTCTGCCGTAATACAACCATTCCGTCAACCGTGTCACGTGAGGCAAAGTCCACTCCTCCCATCGGCAGCAAAATACCCCGCCTGACTGGCGGGGTATTTTATTTACCGATCCTTTTTATCTATTCCTTACTTCTTTCTCTCCTCCAGCGAGTGAGCCAGCGTCAACAGGAAGTCGTGATCCGGCCACGGGAGGATGGCCTCCTCGGCCCGGCGGGTACACTCCTCCACGGCCGTGCGGCAGCCCTCCAGCCCCAGCACGTCCACGAAGGTGACCTTCCCCTCCTCTCGATCGGAGCCGATGGGCTTGCCGAACACAGCCTCGTCGCCCACCACATCCAGCATATCGTCCCGGATCTGAAAGGCCAAGCCCAACTTGTCGGCAAAGGCGATGGCCTGCTGCCGCATGGTCGCCGGCATCCCCGACGCCACGCAGCCCAATTCCGCCGCCGCCGAGATCATGACCCCGGTTTTCAGCCGATACATCCCCGTCAGCTCCTGTTGGGTGGATACACCGCACAGGGTATCGATCACCTGACCGGCCACCATACCGTCGGCGCCGGCGGCGTGGGACAGCACCCGGATGGCCTCCACCCGGCTCTCCGCCGACATACAGGGGGCCTCGGCAATAAGCCGAAAGGCCTCCGGCTGGAGGGCATCCC
>QWCE01007539.1_pt1 | contig 11872 bp, 14 predicted proteins | sample 1972531 | NCBI WGS metagenome assembly QWCE01 (sample SAMN09866716, study PRJNA288562) | Human gut metagenome isolate term4_stool, whole genome shotgun sequencing... | reverse complement strand
GCCACCGTCTCCGGCAGCTTGTCCTTTGCTTCCTGCTTCTTGCGCGCTTCTTCCTGCGCAGCCAGCTCTTCGGCGGTGTAGCGGATGTACCTTTTAATGGGCAGCTGCTCGGTCCACGCGGGCCTTGCCGGTACGCCCGGCACATCCACCACCCGCTGCACGTCCCTGCCGCCGCCGGGATATTCGGCCACCGTCTCGTAGTGGGCCACCTCGGCCACAGCCTCCTGCGCCGGGTGCTCCAGCGGCTGGGTGTCATCGGTCAGATACCCAAGCGTCAGGTCCGGGTTTTCCACGACCGCGCCGGTCTCGTCAATGATTTTCATGGTTCAAAACCTCCTTTCTCAGGCCACGCGGTGCCAGATGTGCACATAGTAGGAGACCCGTTCTCGAGTGACCTGCCTATGCCTTTGACAGAAAACGCACCGCTGCCAGATGGATAAGCATAAAAGCTGCCCATTACATCAGATAACGTGCCAGTGATGTTGGGCAGACCGGCTTTCACTGTGGTGCCGGCCGCGTGGGTGCTGGATGCACCCATCAGCACCCGCTCGGACGCGATCTCCTCCCAGCTGCCGCCGAACAGTGCGGCGGGGCTGGTGGGGTCGGTGCTCTGGTAGATGCTGCCCACGGGGTAGTAGCCGAGCTTATCGGCGGCTTCCCCTTTCAGTGCGTCGATGACAGCTCGAAACTGCCGCACTAAAGTGCCGGTGGGGATGCCATGCACGCCGTCCCGCATGACGCCGCAGATGGCTTCGTCCGCGCGGGTGTCGGTGATGTCGGCGGCGGTGACGGAAGTGCTGCCTGCGGGGCGTCTGATCTCGGCAAGGCAGAGATCATAGACCAGCTCGGTGCGGGAGATTTCCGGGGCCGCAGGGGCAGCGGAGTACGGTGTGCCGTCCAGCACCACAAGGCTGGTCTTTTTGGCGGCGGCATCGTAGCGCAGCGCGATGCGGTCGATGCGGCTGCGCACAGGGTCCGCTTCGGTGAGCACTACGGTGGTGGGCTGCTCCATGATGATGCTGCGGCCCTTGAACCGCGCCGGGCGCACCCATGCCTGACCGGCGCTCACCTGTACGCTCAGGCCGCCCTGTGCCGTGACAGAGAAATCCTCCTCGGCGCTGTACACGCCGCTCAAGCGGGTGGAGAGAAAGCCCGAAGCATCGTCGGCGTCGTAGGTGATGCCGTTTTCGGGGTAAGTAATGATATCAGCCATAAGGTCCTCCTTAGGTCTTGTGCCATGTGGGCGTGCCCAGCCGGATGGTGCGGGTGGTGCCGCTGTCCTCGCTCTGGGTGATGATGTCGGCTACCCGCACCATGGCGGTGTAGCCCAGCTGGGGCAGGCTTGCGCTCAACACATCGCCCACCTGCAGGGTGTCGTCGTCCACGTCAAACTCGATACTGCCGGTACGCAGCTGGGCCAGCAGCTTTTCGCCGCCCCGGTCAGCCAGCTTTTCCAGATAGCTCTGGCTTGTGCTGGTCTCGCCGTCCTCCGGCTGCACGTCCCGGGCGTCGATGTACATTTCTCGCCGGTCGGAGCCGGTGGCGTTTACATCCCCCACCCAGACGGTGGCGCGGCTGCTGCCTTCGCCTGCGCCCTGCACAAGAGCGACGTTGGCGTAATCGGTGTCGGCAAAGCTCCACCCGGCATTCAGCAGATTGCCCCACTGGGGGCTGTAGCGGCGGTTCGGGTCGAAGGTGGGCCGGAAGCACTCGAAGAGCAGGCGCTTGCTGCTGCCTTTGCCGTCCAGCACGATGCGGAACCCAAGATCACAGGCCTGCCCGATGGTCTGGCAGTAGTCGAACACCGTGCCGCCGGAGGTCTGCTTGGCAAAGACCGTGTCAAAGCCGTACTCGGTGCCCAGCTCAAGGCGGGGCCACGGCTTAGCGGCGCTCACAAGGCTGCGCATGGCGGCTTCGGCGTTCTGGTTCTTGATGCTCACCGCAGACACCCGCTTGGTCAGCAGCCACGTTGCCGGGTAGCCGCTCACGACCAAATTCGAGTCCTCGTTCTGGTTGGTGCGGGAGCAGATACGCATGGGGATGCGGGGGTTCTCGTCGCTGCGCACCAGCCAGCGCCCTTCCTGCAAAAGCTGTAAATTCTCGGCGGTGGGCCGCACCTCAAGGGTAAAACTGCCCTCGGAGTAATAGGGGCTGTCCCAGTAGAGGGAGTGCCATACTTTTACCCAGCCCACGCGGGCAAGGGTGTCTGCGTCCAAAACGTCTATTCTCATAGCGGTTCGGGCAGGATGCCCGCCTCCATCGGGTAAAAGCTGACGGAGGCCTGCAGGTAGCCGGAGCCGTTCTCCGCCTGCATACTCAGCACGTTATCGCCGGGCTGCAGCTCGGTGAGGGTGCTGTCCTCGTCCAGCTTTGCAAAGATATTCTCGGTCACGCCTGCCCGGGTCAGGGTGCAGGCCAGCCGGTCGGAGGTGCTGCGGTAGATCTCCAGCGTCTCATCCGGCTGCAGGGTAAGGTCAAAGCCGATGAAGGCCCCGGTCTGCAGGTCCACCACCTTGGGATGTGTCACCGGCATGTCGCACCGCAAGGTGGCCGTGAAGGGCACCGGCAGGCTGCCCTCGTTGCGCAGCACTGCCGCCGTGCCGTCCCGCTTGATGCCGTAGATGTGGCTGTCGTAGCACACCGGGAAGCGGAAGGCGGGCTCGTACCCGCCCAGCACGCTGCTGACGGCGTTCAGATCGTACCAATAGGGTTTCTCGCTGTAGAGCATCAGCTCACAGCGCGGGTCCGGCGTGTAGCTGGAAAAATAGAAGTAGGGCAGCTTTTTGGTAAAAGCTCTTGCACGGGTCAACGCATCCCTGCCCCAGAACACGACCGACAGGGTGCGGGACACGCCGGAGACGCTCTGCCCCTCCACGGTTGCCCCGACCTGATTGATGCCCTGCGCGGTCTGCAGGTCCACGTCGATGCCGTTGAGCGGGTCGAGAACGTAAGGGGCGTCGTAGTCCCAGCCCAGATGCAGGACGGCACCGGCGTCGGTGACGATCTTGAGATGATCCTTAAAAAGCACGGAGTCCTCCTTTCATCGTTTGCGGGCCTTGGCCTTGTCGGCCTCCCAGCGGGTCTCGCGGGCAAGGTCGGCGGCGGTCTGAGCCTTGCTCTGGATGTACTGATTGATGGTGGTGTCGCCCTCCCGGTGGTAGCTGCGGGCGGCGGACACCACCTGTGCGGTGCCGGAAGCCGCCACGGTGGAGCCGAGGCGCATGTTGTCGGAAAGCACCAGCGCCCCCGCCTGCCGGATCATATCGGCAAGGGCAGAGTTGGTCTTTTCCAGCGCTTTTGTGTTGGCGGTGATGGCATCCTCCAAACTGCCGGTGCCGGTGGTGATGTCCACGCTGCCCATGCTGCCGGAGCCGGAGGACCCGCCCGAAGAGCCGCCGCCGGATACTCCGCTGCTTTTTTTACTGCCGCCCAGACGGGAACAGATGGCCGCAATGGCAATGCCCAGCGCAACGGCGGCTGCGGCCACCACAAGGCCCATCGGGATGCCAAAAACGGTAGCGCTCAGGGCGGCGGAGATGGCGGCCAGCAGGCCCTCAAAGGCTGCACCAACCGCGCCGACGAGGGACGCCACGCCCGCAAAAATGGCGGGGAAGCTGGACAGCAGACCGCCGCTCAGGCCCTGACTGATGGCGAGGGCCGCAGCGCTCAGCGGCCCCTGCAGGCCCTGAAAGACCGACACGAGGGTGGAGCCGAGGCCCTGCGCCTGCTGCCAGACCTCAGAGAAGTCGCCGGTCAGACCGTTCACGATCTGCCCGCCCAGATCAATTGCACCCTGTACCAGCTGGTCGCGGGCCCCGCCCAGCGCCTTATTGAGCTTGCCCACGATGCCGAGGGCGAAGGACTGCACCTGCTGCTTCTGGTCGGCGGTCAGGCCGCTGTAGATGGTGCTTGCGACCCACTTGCCGATGCTCAGCCAGTCCTGATTCTTGACGGCGGTGTACAGGTCATCGAAGGTGCCCAGCACGCCGGTGTCTGCCTCGGTCTGCAGCTCCTTCCACAGGCCGTCGAAGGTGTCCGCGCTGGATTTTTTGATCTGCTCGGCCACCTGCACGGTGCCGTCAGCGGCGAGGGTCTTGACCCGCTCGATGGTCACGAGGGCACCGTCCACCACGTCGTCGTAGGTCTCGGTGATGACCTGCTTCTGGGTCTGGGTGCCGTCGGTCAGGGTCTCGGTGACGGTCTGGGTGGTGGTCTTGACCCCGTCTGCCAGCGTCTCGAAGGTTGAGGTGACCGTCTTGGCGGTCTCCCGCACCGTCTCCATGGTCTGCTTGATGGTCTTGGTGCCGTCCGCAGCAACCTCTGTGATGGTCTTGACATCTTTCAGCACGCCGTCCACCATCTGCCGGGAAGTCTCGGTGATGGTCTGTTTCTGCTGCTGTTTGCCGTTGGAAAGGGTCTCGTTGACCGTTTCCACCGTGCGGGTGATGCCGTCTTTCACGGTAGTGGTCGTGTCGGAGATGGACTTGACTACGGACGCGGTGACGGCTTTGGTGCTGGCGCTGGCCTTTTTGCCGGAGGTGCTGACGGCAGATGCGGCTTTGCCTGCGGACTGGGAGATGGTCTCGGCGGAGGCCTTGGCGGCAGCGGCTTCCTCCTGTGCCTGCTTCACGCGCTCGGCATGGAGCTTTCCGCGCTCCTGTGCGGCCTTATCCAGCTTGGAACGGTTATAGTTGTCCATGTAGCCGTTGTAGGCGGCATTGTAGGCGTCCTGTGCCGCACCGACACCGTTTTTCAGGTTTGCCAGTGCAGCCGCCGCGCCCCTGATTTTGGCGACCAGCTCATTGATCCAGTCCACCACCGTGCCGATGGCGTTCTGTGCGATCTTTTTCACAGACGCAAATGCGGAGTTGACGGCATTGCGGAAGGTCTCACTGGTCTTGTAGGCCGTCACGAGGCCTGCCGCCAGCGCTGCCAGCGCTGCCACTACAAGACCGATGGGGTTCGCCTTGAGAACCGCGTTCAAACCCGCCTGCGCGACTGCAAGACCGGTCGCGCCCGCTTCGGCGGCTTTGTGGGCAGCGGTCATGGCCGTGGTTGCGGCAGTGTGAACCACTTCAATTGCAGTCGCGGCAGCCACATAGCCCTTGTAGGTCAGAAACGCTGTTCCGGCAGCGGCCACAACAGCCGTCGCAATGCCGAGGGTCTCCTTGAGCCGGGCCATCTTCTCGTCGCTGTCGAGGAAGGAGACCACCACCTCGTTCAGCTTGACAACCAAATCACCCAGAGCCGCAAACAGGCCGCTGGTCAGCTCACCGGTCAGGGCGCTGACATTATCCTTCAGGGTGGACATGCGCCCGCTGAAGGTCTGGCTGGCTTCCAGCATACCGTTGTAGAACTGCCCGCCCTGGCTGGTGGCGGCTTCCACAGCCGCTTCCAGCTCGCTGAAGCTGACCTTGCCATCCGAAATGCGCTTGTACAGGTCGGACATGCTCTCGCCGGTGGCGTCGCAGATCTGGTTCAGCGGGTTGAAGCCCGCGTCGATCATCATGTTGACGTTTTCCAGCGTGACCTTCTGGGCGCTGGACATCTTGCCGTAGGCGCGGGTCAGGGTCTGCAGCTTCTCGGCGTTGCCCAGCGAGATATCGCCCAGCCGCTGCAGCACGCCGGTGGTGTCGTCTGCCGCAATGCCGAACTGCAAAAGGGTCTGGGTGCCGCTGGTCAGGTCGTCCAGCGAGAAAGGCGTGGACGCCGCCATTTTGCGGATCTCGGAAAGCTTTGTGGCGGCGGCCTCCTCGCTGCCCAGCATGACCTTGAAGTTGGTCAGGTAGCTTTCCATGGTGGCGTTGTAGTCCACGCCGCTCTTGACCACCTCGGCCAGTTTGGACGAAGCCTGTTTTGCAAAGTCCGCGATCATCTGCCCGGCGGCTACCGTCCACTTGCTGGTGCTTTTTTCGGCCGGGTCGCTGTTCAGCCTTACTTCGCCGGTGATGCTGAAATCTGCCACTGTGTCCACCTCTCATTCGGAGCGCGGGCACAAGGGCACAGGCTGTTATAACTTGATCTCTACCTCCCGCTTACAGGCGGGATTTTTGCATTTGACCCACACACCGGCAGCTGTGGCGTGCGGCTCTGCCCACACCGGCAGCGCCCGGCCGCAGTAGGGGCAGGGCACCGGGGCGCGGCTAATGCCGGAACCGTGCGAGGAACGCGGCATCGTGCTCTTCGACCGAAACGACACGGGCGGCACCCCCTCTCAGCTCAGCAGGCAGGGCAAAGCGCTCCTGAAGGTCGGCGTAGCGGTCGCGCATACTGCCCTCGTACTCGGACAGGTCCATGGTGCGCCAGCTCATGATCTTTGCCATGAGGGTATCCTCCGGCAGGGCCGCGAACAGAGCCCGGAAGCGGAACCAGTGCACCCGCTCCCGGGTCAGGTCGATGCCGTAGGCCTGCTGGAACGCCGCCACGATGTAACCGGCATCACACTGGTAGTCGAAGGCAAGACCGGAAGATGGCGCGGTACTGCTTTCAGCTGCGGCGCTTTCGCCTGCTTTTTCGCCCGCCTTATAAAACTCGATCATGTACCCGTAGGCGTCGATGATCTTCTGAGGGTCGTTCAGAAAACAGTGTGGGTCTTTGTAAAAACGCCAGAGGGCGCTGACCGCAAAACCGATGGGATCATCTCCTGTCTTGCCGCGCACATAGGTGTTGACCAGCCAGACCATGGGCCGGAAATCCGGGATGATCTCGTGTCCGTGCCACCGGGTGGGCAACTCGTCCAGCAGCAGGTCAGACATGGCGCTCGGATGCCAGCTGCAGAGCGTACTCTGCCAGCTGCTGCATGGCGTCAGGGTCGTCCCGCAGGGCATTCACAGCCTGCCGGGCATCGATCAGCTGGTCGGTCTTGCGGCGGGTCCCGGCTTCCGTGTCCGGCCAGAAAGTGTTGGTCTGGGTGATAGGCTGGCGGTTTGCCACCTGCGGGTGGAAACCCTCGCTGCGGGACACGGGTTTCTGCTTGCGCTGCTGCTTTGCCGCTGCGCGGCGCTGCTCGCGGTTCATGGGCTGGGCAGGCTTTGCGGCATAGCGCTGCTTCTCGGCGGCAAAGGCATTGCCCAGTTCCTCGATCACGTCATAGATGGGGGCCATGTTGTTTTCATCCAGACCCAGACGGGCGGATGCACCTGCACCGAGGATCTCGTCGATGCAGTCCATGGCAATGCGTGCCTGTGCACGTGCATGGTCGCCCAGACGGACGCCGCCGCGCCGGAACTGCTCCGACTCCTTGGCGCTCCGGCGCTGCATCCGCTCGTTGGCATCCTCAAAGCGGTCAAGGTCGTTGGCGTTCATCAGGGAAAATTCAAATTCCTGTCCACAAATAACCATGTTCTGGCTCCTTTCATTGGGCCGTGCCCCGGTTCTGCCCCGGAGGAATAAGCTTTGTTCACGGCATATAAAATCCCCGTTCCGGGTATGGAGCGGGGACTGTGTTTGAAAAAAATCAGCCCTTGACGGCCTTTGCAGGCGCAGCGGACTGGGTGGCGGGGTTGTAGTCAAACTCGTCCGGCGTGCCGATGGCCTTCACGTCGCAGGCAAAGGTGGCCTTGGAACCGGCTGCACCGCCCACGTCGCTGGTGACGATGATTGCAGCACTGCCTTTCTCGCCCTTGCCGGTGCGCAGGCTGAAATAGATGTACGGCACAATGATATCGCTGCCGGTACCGTACACGATCTTGTGGCTCAGCACAAAATCCTGAAAAGCATCGCCCACGCAGCGGTCGCCGTTGACGGCAAGGGTGCGCTGGGTGCCGGTTTTTTCGGTAACGTTGCCGGTGCGGATGTACTGGGCATCCTCGGTGGTGGCGTTCAGGGAGCCGGAATGCTCCTTCACATGGTCGGCGCAGACGATCCACTGGCTTTCCTTGGTCTGGGTGCTCTCGATCTGGAACGCCAGCACAAAATCGTTCGCCGTCTCAATGCCGGTGTAGCTGGCGCTGGGCGTCAGGCCGGACTTGGTAATGGCTTCGGATACGGTCATATCAAAACTCCTTTCATTTTGGCATGTAGTAGGTCAGGCGCATCTGCAGCTGCATCTTACAGCTGCCCGCGCTGTTTGTGACGATGTAGCCGCTGTTCGTCACGGCAATGCCGGTGGGGGTCTTGCCCCCGCCGCAGGCCGAGAGGTCGGGCAGGTTGTGCCGGGCGTCCTGCCGCATGACCCACTCGGTGAGCTGCTCAAAAAAGCCGCTGTTCTGGATGCTGACGGCGTCCACCTCGCTGTACTCCCGGCGGCTGAGGAAGAGGTAATTCTTCGCCATTTCCCAGCCGGAGAAATACTCGGTGATGATGGGATCACCGGGGCTGTCCTCGATGGAAAATGCGGTGGATTCTTCTTCCAGTCCGGCAATGCGGAAGGCCGCACCGGTGGCTTCCTGCTCTTCGGCGATCAGCGGGCAGGTCTTGAGCCATGCCCGCAGGGCGGCAATGGTGGGCTTGACAGTCTCGCTCATAAGTGACCCATCCCTCCCCAGAATGTGGTGACGGCCTGTGTGGCAATGTAGGCAATGGCTTCACCGTAATCGGCCAGAGCACGCTGTCCCCAGTATGAGCCGCGCAGGCCATTTTCACCGTGCAGGCATTCGCCTTCAGGGTGAAGATAGAACTGCTTGCGTGCATAAGGCGTGTCATAGACCAGCAAGCCTTCGTCAAACTTGCTGGCTTGATTCACGCTGTTTTTCAATATGCCGGTATCGAAGGGTACGTACTGGTCGATGAGAGCGGCGGCCTTCTGCGCGGTGGCGAACTGTGCTTTCTGCAAAGCAGCGGTTTTCTCTGCACCGAAATCGGGACGCCAGTCCAGAGACATCTGCACGCCGTCCACCTTGTAGCGCAGACCATAGGGCTGGTCAAAAATGGGCTTGCTCACAGTCTCAGCTCCCTTCCACGTGCCAGTGGGGCAGCAGCGGCTCCCGGTTATCCGAGACAGCCGCCGCCGTACAGCACAGGTGCGTTTTTTCGAGTTTGGCGTACTCGGCTTCGGTCAAGGCAGGCACCGCGCCCTGAATGAGCTTCCAGCCGCGTTTCAGGGTCCAGTGCTTGGCCTTTTCCGCCGCAGACAGCGCCGCCCACTGGGCGTAGGGCAGATAGCCCATGGTGCACACGCTGGCCGGGATGCGGATGTGGGTGGTGCGCTCCGGGTCTTTGGCGGTGCCATTGCCAGAGGTGGAGCGGCATTCCCGCCAGCTGCACCCGGGTAACACCCAGCACACCGGCCTGTCCGTCTCGGTGGTCACATCGCGGATGAGGTTCACCACAGTAACGGCTGTCTGCATCACAAAATCCCCCTGTACAGCAGATCGTGCGGGTCACTGCCCAGCGCGGTGCGGATGATCTCATAGGCTTCCAGCCGGGCGGCGGCGGTCACACTGGCATTGCTGCCAAAGGTGACGCTGTAGCCGTCGTTGGAGACGCTGGCAGCACCCGGCACAGCACCCGCCGCAGATGCAGCGGCCAGCAGGCCGACGATCTGGGTGCAAGCGTCCGCCAGCGCTTCCCCGCAGGCCTCGCACCCGGCGGCGTGGCTCTCGGCCCGGCCAAAGGTGGCGGCGTCGATCATGCGGGAAGCCCGGCTGCACAGCACACCGAAGGCGGCTTCCGGCACCGTGCCGCCTGCCGCCGTGTACTGGTCATAGGTGCAGTAGAGCATGGGGCAGACCTCCTCAGGCGTGGCTCTTGACGAGGACAGTCTGGGCCTTGGTGACCTTGTGGGCGTAGATCTTGCGGCCCTGCACAGCACAGGCACCGATAAAGGTGCCGCTGCCCTTCAGATCGTTCACGGCTACCGGCTCGCTCCACTCCTCGATGCGGGTGAACCAGTTGGGGTGGCCCGCGATAAAGTCCACCTTCTCGCCGAGGGTGGTATCCTCAAAGACGGTAAAGCCTGCCACGCGGCCCACCGCGCCGGTCTGCACCACGGCGTCGCCCAGAGCAGACGCCTTGATGAACTCCGGGCTCTTCAGCAGCAGGGCATAGGTCTCAGGGGAGACCAGCAGCCAACGGCCATCCGTGGGCACATGGGTCTCGGACAGCTTGGTGCGGGCGTCCACGATGGTGTCATAGATGTTGGCCTTGGTCAGGGCAGCAGTGCTGTCCATGGCGGTGCCACCGGTTACCAGCTCGGCAGAAGCGTCGGTCTCCATCTGCAGGGCCAGCGAGTAACCGGCGCTGTCCAGACGGTCGGCCACCAGATGGCCGGGCACGCTCTCGGCGTCAAAGCCGTCGATCAGCTCGTTCACAGCCTTGTCCTTGTCGATGTTCACGGTCAGGAAGCTGGTGTCGCCGTGGGTCATAGCGGTGCCGGTCTTCTTGTTGTAGTCGGCCACCGTCACCTCGGTGTCGCGGACAGGCACCTTGACAGCACCGGCCTTGGGGCTGCCTTCGTAACGGTTGTTGCAGATGACGCCGACGCGCTTCACGATGGTGGCGCGCAGCTTTGCATCTACCAGCTCAGAATAACGCTCTCTTGCAATATGGGGCATGAAAAATCATCCTTTCCTTAAATTTTGATGTTGGGGTTCATGGCTTTGAAGGACGCTTCCACCGGGTCCACATCGTCCTCGCCGTGCATCGGGTCGCCGTGCTCAGCACCGGTGGAGTAGGTGCCCGCGTTCTTCTTTTCTCCGTCCTGCACATCGCCAAAGGCCCACGGATTCGCTTTGGCGGCATCGTCCAGCGCCTTGGCAATGTCGGTGCTGCGGTCGGCAGAGCCCTTCAGGGTGTCCAGATCCAGCAAAGCACGCACCGCCTTGACGCTGCGGCCCTTCTTGCTCATGATGGCGGCATTCAGGGCGTTATCGAAGGCAAAGCCCTCGGCCTGCGCCTTCATGTCGGCCTTCAGCTTGGTGACCTGCTCCTGCAGGCCTGCCACGTCCACGCCGTCAAAGGCTTTCAGGCCGTCCTGTGCGGTCTTGAGCTGGGCGTTTGCGTTGTCCAGCTGGGTCTGCAGGGCGGTGGCTGCAGACTTCTCCCGGTTGATGTCTGCGCCGTTCTCCTGCATGATCCAGTTCAGCTGTTCGTCAGTGATGCCGGGGATCTTGTTCTTCACGTCTTCACGTTTCATGGGTGGAAACTCCTTTCGTGTGTGAGACCTCAGTTTTTTACACTGTTCTCTGTCAGTATTCGGTCTTGGGCGGGGTACGCGCCGCCCGCCGCATGGCACCGTTTGCAGGGATCGAACCTGCCGCTTCCGGTTTTGGAGACCGGTGCTCTGCCAACATGAGCTAAAAAGAAAACCACCGTCCGGGTGGATGGTGGTTAGTAATCGCGGAAGGGGCAGGCTTCGCAGATCTTCTTCCAGTTCTGCTTTACCTTGAACCGGGCAGGAATACAGCGGTCGATAACGCCTTGATTAGATTGACAATCGCCGGGTTCAATCCAATCATCTACCAGTGGACACTTGACACTGGCCGCTGTGCCGTTCTTGTCTGGTCTATACTCTACATTACCCAAGAATGCCATTTTTCTTCATCTCCTCAATCAAGGCAGTGGTGTTTTCATCAAATTCAGCACGGCTGTATGCGGTACGGATTTCGTGCTTTATTGTATTTACGTAGGCGGCACCTTCTGTACCATAATACCGTTCAAATTGACCGTTCCAAACTGAGACAGAAATCTTTGCATTTCGGATGTATTGCTTTGCCTGTTCTTCGCTGACGCGATGCTCCCGCTCTGCGTTGATGTGAGCATCATCGAAGGTCAAGGCGTCTACATTGATTTTGGTCGGTTCAAGATGGATAACGGCAGCTTTCGGCAGCTTTGCAGCAGTGCGAAGGTTCTCTATGATTATAGCATCTTTCTGCTGCTTTTCATAGTCCTTCGCCGCCCAATTCGCCCTGCTGCCCTCGCTCCGGCCAAACTT
>QWCE01007290.1_pt1 | contig 11872 bp, 17 predicted proteins | sample 1972531 | NCBI WGS metagenome assembly QWCE01 (sample SAMN09866716, study PRJNA288562) | Human gut metagenome isolate term4_stool, whole genome shotgun sequencing... | reverse complement strand
GGTAAAAATGAAAAAGAAAATTTTATTAGTAGTATTGGCATTAGCATTGGTATTAACATCATGTGCTAAAAAAGAAAGCAAAAAAGAAGACGGACAAAGTGCAAAACAAGAATCACAAACTACAGAAAACAAGAAGGTTGTAATTGGAGTATCTCCAGCACCTCACAAAGAAATTGCAGAAAAAGCAAAAGAAATCTTGGCAAAAGATGGGATTGAACTAGAAATTAAAGAATTTGATGATTATGTAACACCTAACACATCACTTCAAGAAAAAGATATCGACTTGAACTTCTACCAACACGTTCCTTACTTGGAAAACTTCAACAAAGAAAGAGGAACAAAATTAGTATCATTGGGAGCAGTTCACTTGGAACCAATGGGAATATATTCTAAAAAATACAAATCTTTAGATGAATTAAAAGATGGAGACGAAGTTATAATTCCAAACGATGCTACAAATGGAGCAAGAGCATTAAAAATATTAGAAGATAACAAAGTAATCAAATTAAAAGAAAACGCAGGATTAGAAGCTACTGAAAAAGATATTGCAGAAAATCCAAAGAACTTGAAATTCACAGCCGTTGAAGCAGCAACAATTCCAAGAGCATACGAAGACGCTGCGATTGCTGTAATCAATTCAAACTTTGCGCTAGAAGCAAAATTATCACCAAAGAAAGATGCAATTGCAATCGAAAAATCAGAAGGAAACCCATTTGCAAATATTATAGTTGCAAGAGAAGAAGACAAAGACAACGAAACTTACAAGAAAGTATTACAAGCTTTTGAATCAGACGAAGTTAGAAAATATATCGAAGAAAAATTCGATGGAGAAATAATACCAGCAAAATAGGAAATATTAAGGGGGAGATTGAAAATGAGTTTACACGTACCATTTAGATATGATTATGTAGGAAGTTTCTTGAGAGATGAAAAATTACTAAAAGCTAGATCAGACTTTGAAAAAGAAATAATCACAAAAAAAGAATTAAAAGAAATAGAAGATGAATGCATCAAAAAATTAATCGATAAACAAAAGGAATTGGGCTATCACGTAATAACTGATGGAGAGTTTCGAAGAAAAAGTTGGCATTTAGACTTCTTCTGGGGACTTAACGGAATAAAAAGAGTTGAGCTTGATCATGGATACTACTTCCACGGAAAGGAAACTTATCACACATCAGTACAAGTTGAAGGAAAAATCACAGGCGAAAATCATCCATTCGTAGAACATTTTAAATTCGTAAAACAATTTGAAGACGACAATACAATTGCGAAACAAACAATACCTGCACCAGCGCAATTAATCGTGGAATTATTCAGGGAAGATAACGCGAAGATAACTAACGAAATTTATCCAGCTTACCAAAAGTATCAAGGATTTGTATGAAGCAGGATGCAGAAACATACAATTTGACGATTGTACATGGGGAATGTTAGTAGATTCTGATTATATCAACAGAAAATACGGAGAAGCAGTTTCATTGGATGATGAAGCTAAGAAATATTTGAGAATTAATAACTTAGCACTTGAAGACAGACCAGAAGATTTGACAATTACAACACATGTATGCAGAGGAAATTACGAATCAACATATGCAGCAAGTGGTGCCTATGACAAAATCGCACAAATATTATTTGCACAAGAAAACGTAGATGCATTCTATCTTGAATACGACGACGAAAGATCCGGTGGATTCGAACCATTAAAATACGTTTCTGGGGATAAGAAAGTTGTACTTGGACTAATCACATCAAAAAGAGGAGAGCTAGAAGACGAAGAAGAAATAATCACAAGAATTCACAAAGCAGAAAAGTTTATTTCTCTTGATAGATTGTGTCTGAGTCCACAATGCGGATTCTCATCTAACGAAAATGGAAACATATTAACGATTGAGCAACAATGGGAAAAGCTAAAATTAATCAAGAAAATAGCTGAAAAAGTTTGGAGAAAATAAGTAATCATATATCTCATTTTTATAAATTGCAGGCAATGAAAATTGCCTGTAATTTTTTATGTGGAAAATACCGCTATCTAAGATAAACACAATATATTATACTCAAAAATGAAACCTCCAATAATTAAATAGTGATAACTGACAAGCTGTACTAATTCAAAAGAGGTTATAATAATGATGGATAATAATAGTCTATAACACAAAAGCCAATACATTTTAAAAAATGTGTTGGTTTTTTATTGCAAGAAAATAAAGATAAAACACAATATAGTCAATTAATCATATGATATAATTAAAATGAAATATTACGTAAAATTTTATAAAACATAATAAGAAATTAACATAAATAGGAGAGATGAAAATGGCAGTAGTATCAAATGAAAATAACGACATCGACGCATTCGAAGATGCATACGAATATTTGATATCCAACTATGCAAGTAATGCAGGAAAATCAGGAGGAGAATTCTTCACTCCACAAACAGTGTCCAAACTTTTGGCAAGGCTTGTAATGGACGGAAAAACAAGCATTAACAAGGTATATGATCCAACATGTGGGGAACGTGTCATAATAGTGATGAGTGCAGTTTGTGTTAATAAATCAACGGTTTCAGGAACTTTAACTAAATATATTTCGTGCATTGCTTAGAGTAATTAGGATCTAATTGCTGTGAGCAGTGCATGAGAGGTAAGGACATTAGCTCTTGAATAGTTGATAATTATCTAATACAATCATGTTTAAGGTAATAGTTAGTTACGCATCAGTAGAAATAATATTTATTTAGACAGGAGGAAATAAAGTGAGTCAAGAAAATAAGATAAATCAATCTTGCTGAAGTTCAATACAAAAAACCATTGGTACAGTGGAAGAAAAAGAAAATTGCCCCAAATGTTACGAAATAGGAGAAAAGGTTAAGAATATAACTGTAAAGCATATGGTATCAGAAAACCTTAGGGGAAAGGTTGCAGATGAAGAAACTTACTATTTATGTATGAATGAAGATTGTGAGCAACCAAGTTACAGAGCAACAAATTATAAACGCTGTTTTAGATGATGGTGCAAAGAATATTAAAGATATTATTAGACTTACAGGGGCAATGAAAAATGCAAAGTGCGAAATTAACAATCCTTTGGGTAAATGCTGTAGTCCTTTTATTCAAGAAACCATCAATAAAGCATTAAATAGCAAAAAATAGTTTGCGACAAATAATTTATAAAGTACGTCACAACAGTAATAAAATTAAAAATAATAAAAAACTATAGAATTAAAATTTTAGCGGTTCAGATGTAAAAGTCTGGGCCGCTTTTTTTGTTTGCAAAAAATAGTTTTCTAAAATCGACTTTCTCAGGATATATATTTTTGGAGGTGATTTTATGGAAAAATCAATTTTTATGGAAAAGCTCGCGGAGATGGATCTTTATACGAGTTATACAGAGACTCTTTCGCCGCATGGAAAGTCGGTCACTTATGAGGTGATGGACAGTTTCAGTGGCACGGTCGCAACTATTTATATAGACGAAAACGGAAAGAACTTCAATTTTTTCTACAATGATTTTATGAGCGATATGAGCGCCGATGAGAAAGTGAGTTTTTATATTTATTTTCTCAGTTTTTTTCAAACTTTAAATTTCGGGAGGGATTTGGATGAATAAAAATGAATTGAAAACATTTCTTGCGGAAAGGGGACTTTTTCTTGTGTTTCTCGAGGAGAATGCTCTGGGGCTTATAAGTTATAGGTTCTCGGTGATTTCTCAGGGCAATTTGCCGTTTATGGAATTTGTGGTTTATGATGGCGTGAAGGAGTTTATGTTTTACGAAAATGAGTATGTGGACACTCTGAAATTTGAAGACAAGTTCGAGATTTATGAGAAGCTTTTGACGCTCATCGACAGATTTTAGGAGGAAGTTATGGATTTAAAGAATTTTATAGAGTTTATACACGACGAGGGGCTCACGCTTGTTTATAAGGAGTCCACAAAAGGTGACGGATATGAATATGAGGTTCGGGATGCGGACATGCACCCGATTCTTTTTGTATCGTCGATTGCGGGCGTGACGGATTTTAAGTTTATAGAGAGTGATTATATTTATAATTTGGATTTTAATGAAAAGATGAATATTTATAGGAATGCTCTGAGTTTTATCTCAGGGATTAATTAAGGAGGAGATTTTATGACGAGAAAAGTTATTACACCGTATTTTTCGCACGATTCAAACGCAAGAAATTCGGACAAGCTTCTTGCTGTGAGAATTAAACATGGGGCTGAGGGGTATGGGATTTATTTTATGATTTTGGAGCGTCTTCGCGAGGAGAGCGATTATACGTCGTCGATAAATTATGATGTTATGGCGTATGATTTTAGAGTAGATAGTGAAAAGATTAGGTCGATTGTTGAAGATTTCGGCCTTTTTGAGTTTAATGAAGATGGGAGTCGTTTTTATTCTCCGGATCTTAACGATAGGATGGAGATGAAGGATAAAAAAGTTAAAGATTTGTCGGAAAAGAGAAGAAATGCAGCCAATAAAAGATGGAATAAAGAGACTAATGAGAATGAAGATATAGAGTCTGAAAATAATACATCTTTAAAGGATAATGATGAGAAAAATGAGAATAAGGATTTTAAAGACGATGAGGCATTGTCGTCTAATTTTTGTACAGTTATTAATGAAAAACCAGCTCAGAGAGAAACAGAAGAAAAATTTATAGAGAAAAATAATGATAATTTATCAAATAGTAAAGACGGAAAGAACTTTAAAAGTTTAAAAAATATTAATATTAATGATAATATGCAAACGAATGCAAGTGCAATACAAAGGAATGCAAGTGCAATGCAAACGTATGCCAAGCAAAGCAAAGAAAAGCAAAGCAAAGAAAAGCAAAGAAAACAAAAACAAACAAAAAGTGCCATAAATACTTTTGATTTCCACCCTAAAGTTTTTGATTATACGTCAAACACAGAGCTTAGGGATTGTTTGTGTGTGTTTTTTGATGAGAGAGGGAAGTCGAAGTCTATTAACCCGAGGTTTGTCGATATGTTTTTTAAGCAGCTTGATTCGTACTCGGCCGGAAGTGACGACAAGAAGATTTTAATTTTGAGAAATTCGATTCTTAACGGGTGGAAAAATATCTATCCCGTCAATTTGAATGACAAAAATTCTTATTCAAAGCTTGACGAGTACTTTATGACCGAGTCAAGGCAAACCGACGGTTATTCGGAATCTGAGCTTAAGGATATTTTTAATTTAAAATCTCATTTGTAAAATTTAAAGTTAAAATATCAAATTTGATAACCAAAAGTTAATTAATTCTCAAGTTTGCATTATTTTTATAAATTTTTAAAAAAAATTTAATTTTTGGTTGATTTTATTTAAGTAAAGGTATATAATAGTAACTGGTGGCATTTTATTATGGTGTCGGATTTTTTTATTTGCGTCAAATGATTTTTTATTGTTTTGTTTTCATGTATAACAAAATTAATAAAAAAATACACAAAATCTTTATTTCTTTTTTAATTTTCTTAAGCTGCGATGGTGGTATAATTATGTCGTGGCCATGTGTATAGCGTAATTTAAAGAATTTAAAATACCACGGCTACCTAATTTATTATTTATTTTAAAAATTTTAATCAAGGAGGGTTAAGATGAACAATAGAATAGCACAATTAAGAAAAGCTCTAGGTTTGTCTCAAATGAAACTTGCCGAAATAGTTGGCGTTTCAAGAATAAGCATCAGTAAAATTGAGACAGGAAAATGTGTCCCGGGATTGAAGCTTGCAAGTGATATTGCGGATGCACTCGACAAATCACTCTATGAAGTTTTTGATTTGGATAAAAACGGCGCTTATGCGTCAAGATAATATAATTTTTTATTTTGCGGCTCTAAATATGAGCCGTTTTTTATTTGTATTTTTTTAATGAAAAGCTTGCACTTGCAACTTTTTTATGTTATAATTGTTGATGTAATTAGCCACGCATTTTGATACATTCCGCGAGGTTGCCGTTTTTCGGTTGTCGGGTGTATGTGATAAATGCGGAAGAATAAACCGGAGGTGTAGATATGAGCGTAATTACTATGAAAAACTTATTAGAAGCAGGTGTTCACTTTGGACACCAAACAAGAAGATGGAACCCTAAGATGGCTCCTTACATTTTCACTGAAAGAAACGGTATTTATATTATCGATCTTCAAAAAACTGTAAAGAAGGTCGAAGAAGCTTATCGTTTCGTTAAGGAAATTGTTGAAGAAGGTGGAACTGTTCTTTTTGTAGGAACAAAGAAACAAGGACAAGAAGCTATAGAAAGCGAAGCTAAGAGATGCGAAATGCCGTATGTAAACCAAAGATGGTTGGGCGGAATGCTTACAAACTATCAAACAATCAAGACAAGAATCGACAGACTCTTTGAACTTGAAGAAATGGAAGAAAACGGTACATTTGACATTCTTCCTAAGGTTGAAGTCATCAAATTGAGACATGAAATTGAACGTCTTGAAAAGTTCTTAGGCGGAATCAAGAACATGAACGGAACTCCTGATTGTTTGTTCGTGGTTGACCCTAAAAAAGAAAACATCGCTGTTCAAGAAGCACACAAACTCGGAATCCCTGTTGTCGGTATTGTAGACACAAACTGTGACCCTGAACAATTGGATTTCCCAATTCCTGGCAACGACGACGCTATCCGTGCTGTTAAACTTATTGCTGAAACAATTGCAAATGCTGTTATTGAAGCAAAACAAGGTGAACAATACAGCGCTCCTGAAACAGAAGATGATGATTCCGAAGAAAGCATGGAAGAAGCTTTGAAAAAGGAAGAAGAAAAAAGTTCTAAGGAAGACAAATAGTAAATTATTATAAATTTAAATATTATAAAGAAGGGTAGGATGAAAAATGAGCAAGATCAGTGCAAGTTTAGTTAAAGAATTAAGAGAAAAGACAGGCGCAGGTATGCTTGATTGCAGAAATGCACTTCAAGAAACAGATGGAGATTTAGATAAGGCAGTTGACCTATTAAGAGAAAAAGGACTCAGCAAAGCTGCAAAGAAATCTTCAAGAATCGCAGCTGAAGGTCTTGTTGAAGCTTATATTCACGGCGGCAGAATCGGGGTTTTAGTTGAAGTTAACTCAGAAACAGACTTCGTTGCAAAGACAGATGAATTCAAAGAATTTGTTAAGGACGTAGCAATGCAAATCGCTGCTTCAAGTCCAAAATACGTTTCACGTGAAGAAGTTCCTGAAGAAATTATCAACCACGAAAAAGAAGTTTTGACTCAACAAGCTATGAATGAAGGAAAACCTCAAAACATTGCAGAAAAAATGGTCGAAGGAAGAATTGAAAAATTCTATAAGGAAATTGTTCTTCTTGAACAACCTTTCATTAAAGACCCTGATAAGTCAATCGAAACATTGTTAAAAGAAAAAATCGCTAAAATCGGCGAAAATATTAAAATTAGACGTTTTGTTCGTTTTGAAGTTGGTGAAGGACTCGAAAAGAGAGAAGAAAACTTCGCAGACGAAGTTGCAAAACAAATGGGCAAATAGTCTTTTATGAGTAAATCCAGAAGAGTTGTATTAAAGCTTTCCGGAGAGTCAATGGCAGGTGACAATAAAACAGGTCTTGACATGAATTTTGTAGGAGAGCTCGCAAAACGAATTAAGGATGCACAAAATGATTCTCTTCAAGTTGCTATCGTATGTGGCGGTGGCAACTTTTGGAGAGGTCGTGACGGACTCGAAATAGAAAGAGCGACTTCCGATTATATGGGAATGCTCGGCACTGTCATGAATGCTTTAGCACTACAAAGTGCTCTTGAGAAAGCGGGAATACCGACAAGAGTACAAACCTCAATCGAAATGAGAGAGGTTGCTGAGCCTTATATCATGAGACGTGCCATAAGGCATCTCGAAAAAGGACGTGTTGTTATTTTTGCAGCCGGTATCGGAAATCCATATTTTTCAACCGACACAACCGCTGCCTTGAGAGCAGCTGAAATCGGTGCGGATTCGATACTCATTGCGAAAAAAGGTGTCGACGGCGTATATTCAGCCGATCCAAACAAATTTGAGGGTGCAACAAGATTTGAGCATTTAACATTTAAAGAAGTGCTTGAAAAAGATTTGAAGGTTCTTGACGGCACCGCAATAAGTTTGTCGAAAGACAACAACATTCCGCTTTTAGTCTTTGGAATTGATGAAACAGAAAACATTACAAAGGCTTTAAACGGGGAAAAAATTGGAACAATTGTCGATAATAAGGAGGACTAAATGACTACGCAAGTTTTTAAAGCAGCTGAAGAAAAGATGAACAAGAGCATCGAAGTCTACAAAGATGATTTGGGCTCTATTCGTGCAGGACGTGCAAACCCGTCACTTTTGGACAGAGTAGAAGTTGACTATTACGGAGTTATGACTCCACTTAGACAAATTTCAAACGTCTCCGCTCCGGAGCCAAGACTCATCCAAATTCAACCATGGGATGCAAACGTAATTCCTGCAATTGAAAAGGCGATTTTATCAAGTGATTTGGGACTTAATCCTTCAAACGACGGAAAAGTTGTAAGACTTGTAATTCCACAACTCACAGAGGAAAGAAGAAAAGATTTAACAAAACTTGTTTCCAAAAACGCTGAAGACGCTAAAGTAAATATCAGAAATATCAGAAGAGATTTGATGGACGAAATCAAAAAGCTTGAAAAGGACAAAGCAATCACAGAAGATGAACAATTCCAAGCTGAAGACAAAGCCCAAAAATTGACTGACGATATGATTAAAGATATTGACAAAATTGCTGAAGAAAAGCAAAAGGAAATAATGGAAATATAATAAATATGCCGACATTGTGTCGGCTTTTATTTTACATAAAAGAGGTGTTTTATGAGAGTTTCAATTCCAAATGAAAAGTATTTTGAGTCATTTAAGTTTTTCTGTGAAGAATTTTACGGGAAATTTGACTATAATGAAGATGAATATATTAAGGCGAAAAAGGCGGCACGCACTATGCGTGGCAAGGACCAGGAGATTGAGGTGTGGTATATCGATGATGACGCTGTTATAGGCGTTGGAAAGATTTTGCCGACGCTTTCGATCGACGCGATTGAGTACGGCGGAAATCTTTCGATTGATATTTTTAATCGCAGCATGTTCTTAGAAGAGGCGATTGACGTTTCAATCAAGTTTATTCAGTCGTTTTATCCGATTGAAAGAATTCTTTTTACCGTTAAAGATGACGACTATGATTTGTTACTTATAATGAAAGAGAAGTCCGCAAAGTCGCTTTCGGAAGGCGAAGTCACAAGAGACGGCGAAAGTTTTAATGTAAAGAGATTTAATCTCGAGATTTAATTTTTGTCTTTGGGATTATGGGCTGTTTATTTATGAGTTTAAATCTTTTGAAATGAACAGGGTTTGAGAAGATTATGACGGAGATTCTATAAATTAACTGATTTCAAGAAAAATGTTTAATGAAAAAGGGTTTTAGGTAATTTATAAATTAAGGAGAATATGATGAATGCATTAATTGTACTGGATGTGCAAAAGGGAATATTGAAGAAAAAAGATTTTTCAGAGACTTTAAATAATATTAAAATTCTAATTGATGATTTTAAAATGAAGAATGACATTGTAATCTTAACCAAGCATCTTTCGGATGATGTTGACAGCCCTTATTTTAAAGGCTCCAGAGACGCGGAAATATGGGATGAGATTCAAGGTCTGGGCGATTATACTATTGAAAAGACGTCCTGCAATCCATTTTACAAAACCAATCTTGACCAAGTCTTAAAAGACAATAAGGTGTCTAAAGTATATATATGCGGTTTTAATACGGAATATTGTTGTTTATTTTCGAGCATCATATGTTCCGACAGAGGTTATGAAACTGTTTTTATTGAAGACGCTTCGGGAACATTTGGAGATGAAGAAATTTATGAAATGCCCGGAATCGATATCAATGACTTTATTGGATCTATACTAAATTGGTCCGGAGAAGTTGAGGTATTATATACTGAGGAGTATTTTAACGGTCTTGAATCTTGAGAGATTGAATTTAAAATGATATTAATATAAGTTTTTTACAATCGATAGATTTAAACACAATGTTTATCATATAATCAAAGTAATTAAGAGAGCAAAGAGGTGCTTGCATGAGTAACAATAATAACATAGATAGGGTTCATGATGATGTTTTTAATAGTATAAAAACATTGATGGATAAGGCAAGAAATGAAGTTGCAAGAGAAGTCAATAATATTTTGGTGCATACTTACTGGGAAATTGGACGTATCATCGTAGAAGATGAGCAAGGTCATTCAGAAAGAGCTGAGTATGGTAGAGAGCTTATAAACGACTTATCAAGACAACTTACAAAGGAATATGGTAAGGGATTTTCTAAGTCTAATTTATTTAATATGAGAAACCTATATTTATCATATCCAATTTTCCAGACACTGTCTGGAAAATTAACCTGGTCCCATTATTGCGAACTCTTATCTATTAGCGATGAGAAAAAGCGAAGCTTCTATGAAAAAGAAAGTATCAATGCAAACTGGTCAGTAAGAGAGCTTAAAAGACAAATAAAAACATCACTTTTTGAAAGACTGCTCTTATCATCAGGAGAAGAGAATAAAGAAAAAGTTCTGGACCTAGCCTTAAAAGGCAATGAAATAAATAAGCCATCTGATCTTGTAAAAGACCCTTATGTGTTTGAATTTTTAGGCTTGCCGGAAGAAAAACCGATGCTGGAAAGTGATTTAGAAAAGGCACTTATAGATCATATTGAAAAATTCTTGCTTGAACTTGGCAAGGGTTTTATGTATGTAGGCAGCCAACAAAGGGTAACCCTCGGCAACACCCACTATTATGTGGATATGGTATTTTACAATAAGATATTAAGGTCTTATGTCTTGATTGAACTAAAAACAAGCAAGCTAATGCCGGAAGCAGTAGGTCAAATAAATATGTATCTCAATTATTATAAGGCTGAAGTTAATGATGAGATGGACAATGAACCGATAGGAATAATCTTATGTACTGATAAAGACGGAGTACAAGCAGAATATGCATTAGGAAACTTATCAAATAAAATATTTGCATCAAAATACACCTTGTATATTCCGAACCGAGAAGAGCTTGAAGAACAAGTGGAGAAAGTTATTGAAAAATACAAGAAAAATGTTTAATGAAAAATAGCTGTAAATAATTTACAATTGAAGGAGAATATGATTAATAATGAGTAAAATATCAAAGAAAATTAAGCGTATTATTCTTTTAACTACCATAATAGTTTTAATAGCTGTTTTTTGTACAGTTATTTCCGGGGGCGTGTTTAGAGAATGTAATCCCTTAAGCGTGATTAATGGATTTATTCAAGTTCGCATTTTAAACAAAGACTATTATGAGATTCAAGAGTATCCTAAAGTTATGATTGCTAATAAAGATTTGAATTTGGTTGATTATATGAAAAATTTAGGGTGGACATATGTGGAAACTGTTGACGCCGACAAGTTAGTGATGGAGAATATCTATGAATTCAAATATAAAGAGATCGAAGCATTTGTGGAAGTTATCCAACATAAAAATTATTATATTTGGAAGTGGAGAGAATAAGAGTATTGAGTTTGAGAATTTTTACATTACTTGCTTTATGTGAATAATTTCTGGTATTCATCAAAAAAAGATGGAGTTAGGTTAAATGAAAAATAAAAACAGGAAAAATTTAATAATAGTGACTTTAATGATAGGGTTGATATTTATAACTTCTTGTTCTAAAGAAAAAAATGTTAAAAGTGAAGAGTTTCATTTATTTAAAGAAGAGTTGTCATCAAATAAAAAAATAGGTGAGATTCAAATAAAATTTTTAAGACCATCCTTATATATTAATTTTGTTACATCTGAAAATTTTAAAATTAATGATGTAAAAAAA
>QWCE01005332.1_pt1 | contig 11874 bp, 10 predicted proteins | sample 1972531 | NCBI WGS metagenome assembly QWCE01 (sample SAMN09866716, study PRJNA288562) | Human gut metagenome isolate term4_stool, whole genome shotgun sequencing... | reverse complement strand
GCCAATACCGACATAGTTGATAACATTCCATTCGGTCATCGCGCCGGGCTTGAGAGGCTCAATGCGGGTAAAGGTAAGGACGTCATACTTCAAGCCATCCGCATCGGTGTAGCCGTTCTCTTTAACGACAGGCCAGTTCACCCCGTTTGCTCCGTGCTGGAACTCACCGGAACTCGTGGCGGAAGAGCAGAACATAGCGTTGATGAAGCCACTATAGCTGCCCTCATAATCGTGAGGAGCCATCACACGGATGCGGACATAAGCATCATTTGAGCCGGTATTGACCACATAGGGGCACTTGGCAAAGTTGCGGCCGGGAACCATGTTTTTGCCGCGTTCGCCGATATATTCGGAGTATTTCTCGGCGTCTGCCTTGATCTCGTCATCGGTGAACGCCTTGTGGCCGTCGGTGACATACTTCATGCCGCTTGCGGTCTGGGTGGGATCGGGGATGGAGGTATCGCCGGAGTTGTCGTTGCCCTCGCGGTGGAACCGGGACTCGATCAGATCAATCTTGACATTTCCCACAGTAAACGTATTCGTTACGGACTCCGTGTCGGTGAGTACGCCAGAGATGCGCCCACAATGGCGATGGCGACCAGCGCCACACACAGGAAAATTGCGGTAAGTTTCTTCTTCATGTTTGCTTTGCTCCTTTTATGCAGTGATATTTTCTCTGCGCCCCTGCGCAGCGGGGTACTTAGTTACTGCCGGAGGTGGGGTTGACCTTTTCTTTGACGAATGTACCGGCCTGCTCAACCTTTAAAAACAGCTATCAGGCTTCGGAGTTGGCCTTGACTGTCACCTTCGGGTCTTTCACAATGTCAACGCCGGGAATGATCTTGGCCTGCTGATTTTCCGGCTTGGTCTCGGTCAGCTCGATGTTGATGTTTCCCACGGTGAATGTGTTGGTAATTACTTGGGTCTTTGAGGTCAGATACGCCATGGTTCCCGGCACAGAGACGGCCACAAGCAATACCGCACAGAGAGTCAGGAGCAGAGCCTTGCTTCTTGCTTTCATTTCCGAAAACTTCCTTAAAAATAATGTTATATAGGGGGCCTTGCGGCATTGCCCTTCATTCAATGAGGCACTTCCTGCATGTCCCGTTTTGCTTCCCGCCTCAGCAGCTCCTGCCGGAGCGCATCGGCGGCGGCATCGTCAAAGCGGCCTGCCTCGACCTCCCGGCGGATATCCTCGACCTCCTCGTCTGTGAGTAGATTATCGGTTTTCCGGCGAATCTCGTCGGCCAGACTTTCACTGGCGGGTTCTTCTGTGGCGGCATCGACCGCAGCAGCCTCGTGTGCCGCGACATGCGCACCCTTATTACGGCGGGAGGACTTCTTCTTTTTGTCCTGTTCCTTGTCTTTATCGTCCGCAAAAATGTCGGGGATGAATACAAGCAGTAGCAGGATCGCGCCTGCGGAGATGGCAATGTACATGCCGGGCGGGTGCTGGATGTACTCCGCCACATAGCCCAGATATGGGATGGAGAAGATCGGCGTACCGATCACATTTTTATAATGTACCAGCCCACTGTCCTCAGCTTCGTTGGCATCGCCCTTGGTGCGGAAGCGAATCACGGTGGGATCCTCCTCATCCGGGACGATGCCCACAACGCGGTGGGTGGCCACGGTGTCCTCGTTTAGCATAAAGGTGATGGGCTTCCCGACCTCGATGGTGTAGGGGTCTACCTCTTTTACATAGATCAGCGAACCGGTGTGATAGGTCGGTTCCATGGATCCGGACAGCACGGTGAATACCTGCAGGCCCACGACCCTTGCGCCCACCAGCAGCAGCGCCAGAATCACCACCAGCGCAACCAGAATACTACTGATCACATTCCAGATTTTTTTAAGGGATCTGTTCATATCGCTTCTTTCTTATCCTCTTCCTCTAAAACTTCGGCCCTGACACTCGGCACGACAAAGCTATAAATCTGTTCAAATGTCCATTCGGTCACGGCCTCGCTGTTCTCCATCTCGCCGTTCAGCACCCGCGTTGCAAAAGCCAGCATGGTATCGAAAATCTGGTGCACCAGCATGTCCACATTCGTGCCCGGCTTGAAGGCAAGTCTGACTTTTTCAATCAGCGCATGGAAATGCTTCAGGTGTGTCATACGCTTGTGCCCGGCAGTCCGCAGAGTAATAGTAGCGGATGTAGAAAATACAGTCGGCCTCATTCTTCAGAATGAATTCCCAACTCTGCTTCCAGAGCAGGAACGCACGCTCTTTCCATTACTCTCCGTTGCAAATAAGCGGTCACTTATGCGAATCCCGAAAAATAGCAACTGCCATCAGCCAGCCGCTGACCCATTTGCCATTGCGCCGCGATTTTATCGTGGAGTTCACCACTCCATGAATTCTCCATACCCATATTTGCATTGAGATTATAGCACACAATGTCTGAAGAAACAATAGTCATATGCTGGTTTGACTGAAAAAAACGGAAGCTTCTGGCCATATGCAGGTCATCAGGCAGTAAGAGGAAAACAGGTTGGATTGCAGAAGCGCGGAATAAGGGACAAAATTATCGTTTCAGCAAACTTCTTTCCTATCCTCACAAGGATTGGTTTAAGTGAGGGATTTCTGACTACTTTTCTGGAAGATGACATCTCAGAAGTACCCTTATGAAACAGGTTGGAAATCGGCATTTAACTGACCTATGAGCTGTATTTGTGCAAGGGCATGGACGCATCGTTGCCCCTAATTTTTGCGCTGCTCACAGGTAAGCTAATTCTGGATTATCGACCTTAAATCGTACAAAATCCATCCTATCCATCTACCATCAACAAAGGCAACTGCATAATCAAAGGGGCATGTGCCTTAATGACACATACCCCTTTTGTCAGCAACCCTTGTCCGGCAACTGCCATAGTATTTGTTTTTTTAAACCTGTTTTATGGACAGCTACCCCAGGGGTAATTTTTAATCTCTCCCACGGCGATTCACCTCACTATTTTTACTTCATCGGCAAATCGCACAAAGACCGTTTCTCATTCTTGTATAACCTAACATTTTTTGTATATACCTAACAATTTTTTTGTAAATTGCGATTTACAATCATTCACATGTATGTTAAAATAAGGTGTATTGAATCTAACCCCGGCGTTTTACGAGGTGTTGCAGCCAACTGCGCCGAAAGAAAGGATGACAGCCTTGGAAAAAAAATGCGCAATTAGAATGGAGAACATCACCAAGCGCTTCGGCAGCAAGGTCATCGCAAACAAAGATGTGAACCTTGATCTGTACGAGGGTGAGATCCTGTCTCTGCTGGGCGAAAACGGCAGCGGCAAGACCACGCTGATGAATATGCTCTCCGGCATCTACTTCCCCGATGAGGGACAGATCTATGTCCACGACCAGCCCGTCACCATCGCCTCTCCCAAGGACGCTTTCGACCTTGGCATCGGTATGATCCACCAGCACTTCAAGCTGGTCGATATTTTCACCGCCACGGAGAATATCATCCTGGGCTTGGAGGGCAAGCTGGACCTGAACAGTGCCCGCCAAAAGGTCAAGGACATCTGCCAGAAGTACGGCTTCGACATCGACCCCGACATGAAGATCTACGATATGTCCGTTTCCCAGAAGCAGACCGTGGAGATCGTGAAGGTCCTGTTCCGCGGTGCCGACATCCTCATTTTGGATGAGCCCACCGCCGTGCTGACCCCCCAAGAGACCGATAAGCTCTTCGCCGTCATGCGCAACATGAAAAACGACGGCAAGTCCCTTATCATCATCACCCACAAGCTCCACGAGGTGCTGGATGTGTCCGACCGAGTGGCTGTGCTGCGCAAGGGCGAGTACATCGGCGATGTGATGACCAAGGATGCCAACCAGCAGTCCCTCACCGATATGATGGTGGGCCACAGCGTCACCCTGAATATCAATCGTCCCGACCCGGTGAATGTTACCCCGCGCCTGGAGGTAAAGGACCTCACCGTGTACGATGAGCTGGGCGTCAAGCGCCTGGACAATGTCACCTTCACCGTCAATGCCGGCGAGGTGCTGGGCATCGCGGGCATCGCCGGCTCCGGTCAGCGTGAGCTGCTGGAGTCCATCGCGGGCCTGTATCCCATCAAGTCCGGCTCCGTCCTTTTCCATAACCCCGAGACCGGCGAGGAAAAAGACCTGGTGGGCCTGGACCCCATGGACATTCGCAAGAGCGGCATCGCCATGAGCTTCGTCCCCGAGGACCGTTTGGGCATGGGCCTGGTGGGCTCCATGGGCATGACCGGCAACATGATGCTGCGCTCCTGGCGCAAGGGCAAGGGCGTGTTCCTGAACCGTAAGGACCCCGAGGCACTGGCCCAGCGCATCTGGCAGGAGCTGGAGGTGGTCACTCCCAGCACCAGCTTCCCCGTTCGCCGTATGTCCGGCGGTAATGTGCAGAAGGTCCTGGTGGGCCGCGAGATCGCCCAGCAGCCCTCTGTACTGATGACCGCTTATGCCGTCCGCGGCCTGGACATCAACACCTCTTATACCATTTACAACCTGCTCACCGAGCAGAAGATGAAGGGTGTCGCCGTTGTGTATGTGGGCGAGGACCTGGATGTTCTGCTGGAGCTGTGCGACCGGATCGTGGTCCTTTGCGGCGGCCAGGTCTCCGGCGTAGTAGACGCCCGCAAGACCGACAAGCGCGAAGTGGGCGCCTTGATGACCCGCGTGGAAGGAGGCAAGGAAGATGCATAAGAAGCAGTCCCTATTTCAGATTTCTAAGCGTGATACATTGCCTCTGTCCAAGGCGCTTCTGATCCGCGGCGGTATTCTGCTGCTGGCGCTGGTTTTCTGTGGCCTGATCACCACGATCCTCACCGGCAAAAATCCCCTCAGCGTGTATGCCACCATTCTCTCCGGCGCATTCGGCACCTCCCGCCGCATCGGCGTGACCTTCCGTAATGTGGCCGTTCTGCTGGGTATCTCCCTGGCCGTGACCCCCGCCTTCAAGATGCGCTTTTGGAACATCGGCGCCGAGGGTCAGACGATGATCGGCTGCCTGGCCACCACCAGCTGCATGATCCTGCTGGGTGACAAGGTTTCCACGCCTCTGCTGATCGTGATTTCTCTCATCGCTTCTCTGGTGGCCGGTGCCATTTGGGGCTTCCTGCCCGCCTTCTTCAAGGCCAAGTGGAACACCAATGAGACCCTGTTCACCCTGATGATGAACTACATCGCCATGCAGCTCACCTCCTACTTCATCATTATTTGGGAGGTTCCCAAGGGCGCCGGTAAAATCGGTATTATCAACCAGGATACCCGGGCCGGTTGGCTGCCCTCCATTGGCAATGATTTCCTGCTGCCCATCCTTGTTGTGGCCCTGATGACCGGCCTTATGTACATCTATCTGAGCTACAGCAAGCACGGCTATGAGATCGCCGTGGTGGGCGAGAGCCAGCGCACCGCCAGCTATGCCGGCATCAAGGTAGACCGGGTCATCATCCGCACCATGGTTCTCTCCGGTTCCCTGTGCGCTTTGATGGGCTTCCTGATGACCTCTGGTATCGACCATACCCTCACCACCACCATCGTGGACAGCCGCGGCTTCACCGCCGTCATGGTCTCCTGGATGTCCAAGTTTAATCCCTTTATCATGATCGCTGCCTCTCTGCTTTTGGTGACCATGGATCGCGGCGCCAGCGAGGTATCCAGCTCCCTGGGCCTGAACCATTCCTTTGCTGATATTCTGACCGGTTTCATCCTCTTCTTCATCATTGCTACCGAGTTCTTTATCACCTATAAGGTCACTCTGCGTAAGAGCAGCAAGAAGGAGGCGTAACGGATGACTTTTAACTTTATTTCTTTCTTCCCCCGTGCTGTTATGCAGGGCATCCCGCTGCTTTTCGGCAGCACCGGCGAAATCCTTACCGAGAAGTCCGGCAACCTGAACCTGGGTATTCCCGGCATCATGTATGTGGGCGGCATCAGCGGCGTTATCGGCGCATTCTTCTATGAGCAGTCCGCCTCCGGCGCACTGAATCCCTTCCTGGCCGTCCTCATCCCCATTCTCAGCTCTCTGCTGGGCTCCCTGCTGATGGGCCTGCTGTACTGCTTCCTGACGGTCACCCTCCGGGCCAACCAAAATGTTACCGGTCTGGCCATGACCACCTTCGGCGTGGGCGTCGGCAACTTCTTCGGCGGCTCCCTCATTAAGCTTACGGGCAGTGAGGTTCCCTCCATCGCCCTCACCAATACCAGTATCTGCTTTAAGACCACACTCCCCGGCGCCACCACCACCGGCTGGTTCGGCGAGCTGTTCCTGTCCTACGGTTTCCTGGCGTATCTGGCCATCATCGTGGCTTTGGGCACCTCCTACTTCCTTAACCACACCCGTCCCGGCCTGCACCTGCGCGCCGTGGGTGAGAGCGCTTCCACTGCCGACGCCGCCGGCATCAATGTCACCAAGTATAAGTACCTGGCCACCTGCATCGGCTCCATGATCGCAGGACTGGGCGGCCTGTACTATGTTATGGACTACGCCAACGGCGTCTGGTCCAATAACGCCTTCGGTGACCGCGGCTGGCTGGCCATTGCACTGGTCATCTTCACCATCTGGCGTCCCAATGTCAGCATCCTGGCCTCCATCCTCTTCGGCGGTCTGTACATCCTGAACATCTATCTGCCCACCCCCGGCGGTCAGATGGCCATTAAGGAGCTGTACAAGATGCTGCCCTACGCCATCACTCTGGTGGTGCTGATCGTGGTTTCCCTGCGTAAGAAGCGGGAGGATCAGCCCCCTGCGTCCCTCGGTCTCTCCTACTTCCGCGAGGAACGCTGACACCGTATAAAAAGAGTAGGCCCGTACGGGCCTGCTCTTTTTTCTTATGAATTAAAGGAGGATAAACTATGTCTACCCTGCTGATTAAGAATATTTCCCAGCTCGTCACCTGTGACGACAACGACCGGGTCCTGACCCAAGTGGACATCCTGTGTAAGGACGGCTTCATTGAGAAGCTCGGCCCGAACCTGGACGCCACCGCCGACCGCACCATCGATGGCTCCCATATGCTCTGCTATCCCGGCCTGGTGAACACCCACCATCATCTCTACCAGGTCTTTTCCCGCAATCTTGCCAAGGTGCAAAACATGGAGCTGTTCGACTGGCTCAAAACTCTCTACGAAATTTGGAAAAATCTGGACAGTGATGTGATTCGTCTCTCCTCCCTCACCGGCATGGGCGAGCTGATGAAGCACGGCTGCACCACCTGCTTTGACCATCATTATGTATTCCCCGCCCACGCCGGCGACCTGCTGGGCACCCAGTTTGCCGCCGCCGATGAGTTGGGCATCCGTATGTACTGCAGCCGTGGCAGCATGGACCTGAGTGTGAAGGACGGCGGCCTGCCCCCTGACAGCGTGGTGCAAACCGTGGAGGAGATTATGAAGGACTCCGCCCGGGTCATCGAGCAGTACCACGATCCCTCCTATGGTGCCATGCACCGGGTAGCCCTGGCCCCCTGCTCCCCCTTCTCCGTCTCTGCCGACCTGCTGCGCGAAAGTGCCATTCTGGCCCGGCAGTACGGCGTGCGCCTGCACACCCACCTGTGTGAGACCAAGGATGAGGAAAACTTCATGCTCCAGCGCGAGGGTGTCCGTCCTCTGGAATATATGGAGCGCCTGGGCTGGATCGGCAAGGATGTGTGGTATGCCCACGGCATCCACTTCAATGACGAGGAGCTGCGCGTCCTGGCCAAGACCGGCACCGGCGTTGCCCACTGCCCCATCAGCAACATGAAGCTCTCCTCCGGCATCGCCCGCATCCCCGAAATGCTGAAGCTGGGCGTGCCCGTGGGCCTGGCCGTAGACGGCAGTGCCTCCAACGATGGCTCCAGCCTCATGGAGGAGCTGCGTGTGGCTTTCCTGCTGCACCGACTGAATTCCAGCCGCGAAGCCCCCACCGGCTACGATATTTTGAAGATGGCCACCCGCGGCAGCGCCCGTCTGCTGGGCCGGGACGACATCGGTCAGATCGCCGTAGGTAAGTGCGCCGACCTGTTTATGATCGACAGCCGCCGTTTGGAGCTGGTAGGCTCCTGCTACGATCCCAAGTCCGTCCTGGGCACCGTAGGCGTCCGCGGTCCCGTGGACTATACCGTGGTAAACGGTAAGGTCACCGTGGAGCATGGCCGTCTCACCACCATCGACGAGGAGGAGATCGCCTTCCAGGCCAACCGGAAGTGCGATGCCTACCTGGCCATGTAACCTAAAAATGACGCAAAAATCGGAGAGGACTTTCCTCTCCGATTTTTTACTCTTGTTTTTTATTCCTCATTGAGCATCTCGTCCACCTCTCTGCGGTGGGCCTCATACCAGTCCCGGTACTCCTGCATATCCTTGGCAAACAGGTCCTTGCTGCTGGGGGGCGTGTATGTAATGGCATTGGCCCCGGCCCGGATAGCCGACAGAATCGTTTCGTCCGTAGGCCCGCCGGTGGCAATGATGGGCAGTTCCGGGTATTTTGCCCGAATCTCCGCCACTATTTCCGGTGTCCTGGCCGCGCCGGACACATTCACAATGTCTACCCCGGCCGCCAGGCGCTTGTCCAGGTCCACATGCTCCGACACCACCGTGAACACCACCGGTATTTCCACCATGCTCTTGATGTCGCGGATGGCATCGTTGGTGATCATGGCGTTGCACACCACGCCGAAGGCGCCCAGCTGCTCCGCAGCCGCGGCCATGTTCACCGACCGCTGCCCGTTGGTGTAGCCGCCGCCCACTCCGGCAAATACCGGCACATCCGACACGCTGATTATGGCTTGCGTTATGCTGGGCTGGGGTGTAAAATTATAAACAGCGATAACGGCATCGGCGTTTATATTCTTGATAATCGCCACATCCGTGGAAAAAACCAGGGATTTGATACGCCGCCCGAACACCCGGATGCCGCTGCACTCGCTGATGCACCGGGGTATCTGCAATGCGTGTTTGCGCAGCTCTCCCTCGTAGGTGGGTACAAATTTCTGCTTCACTGTCTCACCTTTCTCTCAAACCGATTAAAAACTTATGTTAACTAATTCTACCATAGGTGTAATTTTTATTCAAGATAATTGTGTCGAATGGGAAATTCTTTTCAGTTTATTCACATTTGTTAAATACTTGCCAGCCTATATTTCCCCGCACCTCCCGCTGTAAAAGGCTGCGCACAGATCCCGCCCATAGGGCAGCAAATCTATGCGCAGCGAACCGTATTTTAGCTCCGAAAAAGCCGGTATCCCTCTCAGATCTTCACCAGCTCATATTCCCGGGTGCCCAGCCCCAGCTTCTCGGCGTGCTCCAGGCAGCTCATCCAGTCGGTATCCGGGTGGATACGGTGGAAATAGTCGTGATCGTGGCAGTCACCCGCATCGGCGGCCGTGTCCCGCAGCGGAGGCTGGGCGTTTACCGCGTCCACGCAGGCCATGTCCAGGGCCACCGGATCAAAGGAGGCGAACATCCCCACATTGGGCACGATAGCCGCGTCGTTTTCCGCGCGGCAGTCACAATTAGGGGATACATCAATAACCAGGGAAATGTGGAAGCAGGGCCGCCCATCCACCACTGCCTTGGCGTACTCCGCCATTTTCCGGCTCAGGTTGGTGTGGGACTCGTCAAAGTTAATGGTGATGGCGTTGCGGGCGCACACGGCGATGCACCGTCCGCAGCCCACGCACTTACTGTGGTCAATGGATGCCTTACGGTCTTCCACGGTGATGGCGCTGTGGGCGCAGATCGTGGTGCAAACCTTGCATCCCACACAGCGCTTCCGCTCCACATGGGGCTTTCCGGCGTTGTGCTGCTCCATTTTACCCGCGCGGCTGCCGCAGCCCATGCCAATGTTCTTCAAAGCGCCGCCGAAGCCCGCAGATTCATGGCCCTTGAAGTGGTTCAGGGAGATGAACACATCCGCGTCCATTACCGCCCGGCCGATTTTGGCGCTGCGCACATATTCGCCGCCCGCCACCGGCACCTCCACGTCGTCGCTGCCCTTGATGCCGTCGGCAATAATGACCTGGCACCCGGTGGTCATAGGGTTAAAGCCGTTGACCATGGCTGTATCCAAATGGTCCAGCCCGTTTTTGCGCCCGCCGACATATAGGGTGTTGCAGTCGGTGAGGAAGGGCTTACCGCCCCGCTCCTTCACGAAATCCGCCACGGTTTTCGCCCAGTTAGGCCGAAGGAAGGCCAGGTTACCCGGCTCCCCGAAATGCATTTTGATGGCTACATATTTTTTGTCGAAGTCAATTTCGCCCATACCTGCGGTTTTCATCAGGCGTGTCAGCTTCTGCTGCAGATTTTCCCGGAAATCCGCCCGAAGATCCGCCCAGTATACCTTAGATGCCATAAAAACAGCTCCTTCTCTTGCTTGTTGTTTTCATGGTATCATATTCCGCCAAAAAAATCCACCCCGGAGGCATAAAAATCATGCGTTTGCTCACCCACATTGTCACCCCCCAGGAGGATGGCCTCCCGGTCAAGCACCTGCTGCAGCGGCATTTCGCCCTATCCTCCACCCTGCTCAAGTCTGTAAAATGGCGCGAAGGCGGCATCACCTGTAATGGCCACCCTGTCACGGTGTCCGCTCGTTGCCGCGCCGGCGACCGGCTGACGGTAGATGTGTCCGACCCACCCTGTCACAACCCAAATCTCCATCCGGTGGATTTCCCTCTGTCCATTCTGTGGGAGGACGAGGACCTGCTGATTCTCAATAAACCTGCCGGCATCACCGTCCACTGCGCCGCTCTGACCCGGGAGCCGGTCACCGTGGCCGGTGCCGTAGCCCACTATCTCCACAGCGATCAATACCACGGGGTGAACCGCCTGGACCGAGGCACCACCGGGGTCATGGTGGTGGCCAAAAACGGGTATATTCATGCCCGCTGCATGGCTCTGCTCCACTCCGGCGATTTTTATCGGGAGTACCGGGGCATCTGCCTGGGTACACCCGCCCCTGCCGCAGGCTCCATCGACCTGCCCATCGGCCGCCAAGCCGATTCCCTCCTGCAGCGCCGCATCGATCCCCAAGGCGCCCCGGCCCACACGGATTACGAAGTTTTGGAGACCCAAAACGGCCTCTCCCTTCTGCGCCTGGTGCCCCAAACAGGCCGCACCCACCAGCTCCGCCTTCATATGTCTGCCGTCGGCCATCCCTTGGTCGGAGACTGGCTCTACGGCACCGAGGATAAATCGCTTCTTTCCCGCCCGGCCCTGCATTCCTATGCCGTTCACCTGCGCCACCCAATCACCGGCCAAGAGCTGGATGTCACCGCGCCCATCCCGGAGGATATGCTCCGCTTACTCCAATAAAAGCAATCCAAAAGCGGGAAAATAGCAAAGAAACACAAAAACACACGCCAAATCTTATCCGTAGGGGCGGGGTTCTACCCCGCCCGTTTCTCTGGCAAACGCCGCCCCACACATACCTTTCGGCAAATTCCCCGTAGGAGCGGATCTTGCGGCTGCCTTCCCCACCACACTTTATGTAACTTTTCGTAGGGGCCGATGCCCACATCGGCCCGTCCCGCCACGCTCCCGGCAGGGCACACAGGCCCTGCCCTACAAAAAATGTAATGCAAGGCGAGGGGCGACCCCTGCGATCGTCCGCCATACCATACTATTTGTAACTATTCGTAGGGGCGGCGTCTCCGACGCCCCGTTTTACCGCACTTCTTGTCACACAATATAGGGCGGGGTGCCCTCACCCCGCCGCACATACCTTTCGGCAAATTCCCGTAGGGGCGACCCTTGCGGCGGCCCTCCCCACCACACCTTATGTAACTTTTCGTAGGGGCCGATGCCCCTGTTGCGGTGCCCAAAATTTTTGCGCTGCCTTACGGCGGACGCTTAAAATTTTGACCGCGGCCACTCGCTCACTTCGCTTCCTCTGCCACCGGCAGC